>Ga0070733_10002892_pt1 | contig 11938 bp, 12 predicted proteins | sample Coa_R1_9_FD_66450 | JGI IMG/M metagenome (GOLD analysis project Ga0070733, IMG submission 66450) | Surface soil microbial communities from Centralia Pennsylvania, which are recovering from an underground coalmine fire - Coalmine... | ecosystem: Environmental > Terrestrial > Soil > Unclassified ... | reverse complement strand
TTGGACCATGCCGCGGCTGCGAGCGATTCGGTCCTCGGGCTGGAGCGACTGTCAAACAGATCGTTTGCGGTCTTCCCTAACCCGCCTCAGGGTAGGTCGTGCAAGCCATATCGCTCAATCCTGTGCGATTTAACGGGCCTGAAAGGCTTAAGGGTATCCAAGGCTTCTTGCAGCGGGGCATTTTCCTTCCATGGGGAAAACACAGGAAGCCACTGCACATCGCACCAACTACCATTCCCCTCTGCGATAACGGTCAGGCCGATACACTTGTCCAAGCGCTGGTCGTACTTATTCAATTCAGTAAAGGTCACCAATAATTTCTTGCGATGTGGCAACTGTTTGCGCTGGAGGGGAATGAACACGAATCCGCACCCAGTAGAGGCGGTGAGCCGGTTCGGCAAAGAAGCCTCGTCGGCGAGAGCCTTCTCCATGCTGAAAGCGAAGCGCTTCTTAAACTCAGCCATGTCAGTTCTGTATAACTTTGCAAGCTCCCGCAGAACGATATAGCCCTGCTTTCTTCCCTTTATCGGCGTAGTTCGGCGCGCTGGGAACAGGTGAATCAATCTGGCAATATCCCAATCCTCGGTCTGTTGATTCACTGCATCAACGTAGGCCTCAAATGCAGCGCTGGGTTCTTGGTCTGGAAGGTTGCGTATGTATTGCCCCACAAGCGCCTTTTCATCAACTCTTGACAGTGCCTCGCCCCACTTGTCTGCAAGCGCCTCCCTAAAGGCGAGGTATTCGGCTATTTCCGCGGGCGTAATCAACGTCCGGAGAATCGCCTGATACGCGAGCGCGTGAATCAAATGGATAAGCACCCGGGCAGTCTTGCTTCGGTGGTACTTTTTTGTGGCGCATTCCGATGGCAGCAGGGATGAGGATTGTAAATGACGATTCTGTGCGTTTGCGTCACTTGTGCGCTTGCGAGATTGAACACATGGCGGCGATCGTTTCGCACTTTGATTTTGGGATATGTCTTCAGATAAGACAAAGTGTCCCTCATCTGCCGGGTAGCTTTCTTCACGACTTCATCTGCAAACCACTTTCGCTCCTTGTCTGCCGTGGTATCCGGCGGCGCAATCCTTTCTTTAATTTGAGAAAGAATCATCAAATCATCCAACCACACAACCTTATCCGCTAGCTCGAATTCGTTGGCAGGATTTGGTTTGAAAGTGTTGGTCGAGAAGGTGAACTCGCGGAAAAAATAGGCGGCATTAAGTTTGCCGACGGCGCTCTCAAAATCATGCTTCTGCTTGGCTTTCACGACTACTTCTTCCGTATCACTCCAGGGCCAGCGCTGGTCGATTTCCCGCACGATTTCTTCCGCACATCGCACGGCATCCGAATTCGCAGAGATGGTTGCTGTACCCGCTTTCCTCCATCGTACTGCGCCAGTTTCCGGGCCGCTAGCATACTCGCTGCAATCAACAGCACCCTCGTCCAGGTCGACGAGCTTGGTATACTCGTGTAATTGGCGTTGTTAGAAAACCCTCGCTCAAAACGGACGGTTCAGACCCGCATAAACATTGGTTCGGAGCACCGACGCTTCGGACGTTAGAAAAGTGTAGTTTTCTAACACGAACCCCGATTGAATTTGCTCCATGGGCGAGGTTTTAAACGGTCGGCGCACTCCTCATGTTGTAGCTTCGATATGCTCGCCTCCGAACCGAAGGTCAAACATAGTCCGATTGTCGATTGCATAAGACCACCTTCCGATGATTAAGGCTAGACACTGTAAGAGAACGCGCCGAAAAGAGGCGAACCTTCCGGCATTTTCCACCAACTGCAATGTTGGGCCTAGTTCTTCGCGATTTTTCAGCAATAGCCATTGACAAGAGAGAGGGTGTGCTGTAAAGTGCGTGGTCTTGGCGGGGTTGGCTGCTTGAGAGCTAATGCTTTCGAGTAAGGGGGCTGACTTTCTCCGCCGTTTCCCTTGGGACAAATTAGGTTTCAAAAGCGACGCAGCTTTGCGCGGCGATATGCGTATTTTCCTTGGATGCTAATCGCAGCGAGCGCCTTGAAGTGGCGAGCGGCGACTGCGGGACATTGAAATTCTTATTGGTGGCCTTCCTGTCGTACCAGTGCATTAGCCTTGACGGGCATCGAGATTATTTTTTCAGATACACGTTGTTTTGTAAGTGGTGCAGTTAGAGGGGGCAATTGCATTTTTCGGAGGATTCGATGCGGCGAAGCTGGTCCGCCATTGGAATTGCTGTGATCGTCGTGGTGAACATCGTATCGCATGCGCAGGACCAGAAGCAAAAACCTGCGGCCCATGCGAACAGCGGGACCCCGAAATCCACGGCGTTAGCTCCCTTAACATCGCCGCCCACGCCGGCGAGTAAGTCTACAGCTCAGACAAGTCAAGCCGCTAACCCTTCCCCAACAACGTACACAGCCGATTACATACCCTGTGTGTTCACGCTTCCCGAGCTTCTGGGACTACGGCTAACACCAGTAGCGGCAACGTTGACTTCGGCGGACGAAGAAGAGTTAAAAGAGCAGCTAATATCCGAGGTGACTGCTCAAGCGAACGACGGAGGATTAACCCCCAGCGGGAAAACTAATTTCATAAAGGCGATTGGCGATGCGTCATTTGTTGGATTGACTCCGAGTCAGGCCCTAGCAAAGGTAATTAGCATCCTTCAGGGGATCCAAAATGTGGCCCAGCAGCTGGAAAAAGCCGCAAATGAGGATACCGCGGCTGACTTGATTACGCTCGTGGAGCTACAGCTGCCGATGGATGGACTTTACGCCGGTCCACCCCCGACTTCACCGGACACCAAACCAGGACCAAGCGACGTGGCCATCGTGGAGAGTAACCTGGCAGTGAATTTCATTAACAAGAAGAAGGGATTTGAACGCATTATTCAGATGGAAGCCAATGTCGCTGCTGCGCTCAATGGCGTCTACTATGCCTACCCTCAGCAGTTTCCGCAAGCACAACAAACGGTGATTGGAGAACTGCAAGATGTCGCAAAAGACCTGGGCGCTGACGGACAACCCGAGGGAAATGCTGGAAGCACTTCAGGAAGGGAGCAAGACGCGCAGCAAATAGCTATCCAATCGATTGTAGACAAGGCCAGGAGCACTATCAAAGAAGCCTTCGAGCGCCCCAAGGACGTGGGCTGTGCGATGTCAATCCTTTCCTGGCAGGAGGTGCATTACGCATTCGGTAGGCTCATCGCAAATGAGTACATCGGTGTCCAGGTCGTGGTCAGAAATTTGAATGACAAGCAAGAATTCTCATTGCATGACGCAGAGTTGTCGGTCGATACCGATATAAATGGTAGCTACGGCCGCTTCTATTCGGGCCGCGATAAGCTGATCGTCAGGGGGCTTAGCCTCGCCCAAGCGGACTTCACACCTCGCAACATCTTCGTTCATGTTGCTGAGGCGGCAGGGACGATCATGAGCGCCGCCTTGCCAGTCGCAGGAGGCGTATTCAAAGATGCCACGGGCGTTTATAACGGTGGTTTCCTGCCAGGCCTAAAGTCGTCATGGACCGATCATTCCGTCGATCAACTCAATTTGCTTAGCGACATAGGCTTTTCTTCTTCCACAAACTACAAAACTGTAGTGCCCAAGTCTGGTAGCGTGATGTTCGTAATCTTTATACCGTCGAAGCAATTTCAGGAAGGATGGTGGGTGCAGGACTGCGCCGAACACATCTCGATCCCCGCCAAAGCAGGATCGACTACTTCCGTCTCGTCCGCAAATCCTTCGCAACCTAATCCGGTCAAGGTCGGAATCGATTTGGATGCCGCACGAGAACTGTGCAGGACGTACGGAACAGTAGCCCCGAACCCGACCGTAAATGCGCCGTCGTCTGGTGTATCTTCCACTCCACCGTCGGCACAACCGCAGGGGTCGGTCGCCTCAACAAGCCAGACAGCCGCGGGAGCCTCCGTTACTTCGCCTCCCACGGTACTAGCTGTTGAGTCCGTACCCTATCGTAAGTGGTCGCCCATCGCGCTTTCGATATTCCGGGAGTTGGCGTGGGCAGTCGTCGCCGGGACGCATACTCAAGAGACTCAGAATGAGTCTGCGATCACGCAACTGAATTGCCCCACAAACGACAAGGGAGACATTCTCTTCACCAAGACCGGTACGCTTATTTGCGATGTCGCTGGCGACGGTCTTGATAAGATTGCCACACTCCGGCTGAGAAATGCTCAAGACGCCACCGATACTGAAACTGCGGATGGGGCCGTCACAGTAAGCGGCGACGCAACAAAGGCGAAAGTGACCTTTCAACTTTCGAAGCTTGGAAGTCTAAACAAACCGGCATACAAGGTTTACTCAGTTACGATCACTGGCGTGGAAGCCTTCGCGAATCAGACCATTCATTTTGATCTGAATCCGTTCGTCACGGATTTGAGTCCCTCGACCGCAGACCCCAACAAACAAGCGTCGATGCCTTTCACATTAAAAGGGTTTCACCTCGACAAGGTCGCGAAAGTGCAACTGTTCGAAGGCGCTTACAAAGCCGGCGCCACAGCCCTATTATCCTACGATCTGGATTCGGGAGGGACAGCGAATCAGGCGGCCTTCACCATAAAGGCTACCGACGATGATTTGAAAAAGAAGGCCAGCGTTGGAGCCGGCGAAGCGATTGCGGTCGAATTCGTAGTCACAAATTTCTCGGGTTCCCCAGTTGATGGTGGTTCCATCACTTTGAAGTCGAGTGTAACGCTCAGCTCCGAAGCTGTAACTTTCGATTCGCAAACGGTAAAGACAACGAGCGAAGCCAAGACTGTGACATTGACCAACTCCGGGGCCGCGGCCTTGACAGATTTCGGGGCAAAGATTGCCGGAACAAACCAAACTAGTTTTGCCGTAACCGATGCGTGTAAGGATGATGAAGAAAAGTGCGAGTTTAAGGTTACATTTACGCCAGCTTCGGCAGGAAAACTTTCTGCGAACCTCATCATCACTTACACGGTCGGCGGATCGAAGCAATCCGAGTCTGTCAGCCTAGTCGGAACGGGAACCGGGCCGGCCGCGACAGCATTGTTGAGTCTGAAAACTATAACTTTCAGTCAACAGAAAGTGGGGTCCACTAGTATCGCCAAGACTGTGACATTGACCAACTCCGGGGCCGCGGCCTTGACAGATTTCGGGGCCAAGGTTATCGGTGCGACTGCCAATGTTTTTGAAGAGGACAATACGTGCGGCGCCAATGTCGCCGCGAGAGCAAAGTGTAGCTTCAGCTTGAAATTTTCGCCAACAGTAGCGGGGAAATTCGCCGCGAAGCTCAGCATCACTTACACGGTCGGCGGATCGAAGCAATCCGAGTCTGTCAGCATGACGGGAACAGGGAGTCAGTAGTGTTCGAGCAGGTTCCACATTGTTTGGTCACAGGATCGCATCAAGAATCTAAAGGTCTCACGCAAGTATATTTCCGTTACGATTCAGGATAGCGGTTCTTACGCCGTCGTCGAGGTCCACGGCAAGAGGTCGACCCGACCCGGCTCCAAAAGTCATCGTCCCAGATTTCCACCAACGCGTCGAATGGCGTCACACCATGGTCTGAAAACAATATCGACATTGTATGAAATGACCTTTAAGCATTTCAAATCATCCCTCCAGCTCATTGGGGTCATCCTCATCGCGTTTCTCGCGGGCCGTTTCGATTCGTGGAGATCTTGGTACATTGGTGAAAAACTTCAGTCCCCGCCGGCTGCGTCAGGAACCCCGTAGAGCTTCCCAAAGAGGCCGAGACTCCAACCTAAAGCATAAAGCAATCCTGCTATGACCCAGGACCGGTCCGACCATTTCTCGTAGTAAGACTCTTTCGCTTTTGCCTCTGCGACTACAGTGTTGCTAATATCAACCGATTTGAACAATAGCTGCCTATTAAGAAAGGTCAGCTTACGAGCCGCATTCGGGAACACCTCGTCCTCTGGAATCGATTGCAACTTGATTTGCAGAACCGCTGCATCGACTTCTTTTGAATCCATGTCGTCCATCGCTTCGAATTTGTCCGCAAGAGCAAATGTTTCCTTTCGAAGAAGCTCTGCCTGTTGTCTTAGCGGATCGTCCTGGGGAAATGTGTCTAGCACGTCCTTAAGAATTTCCATTCTCCCAAACGCATTCATGCTTGATTGTTTCGTCCGTTCGAGGTCGCCCCTGAATAAAGTTGCCGGGTCAAACTTAAGTATTTTCGCGCGCAAACACATCATACCTATCGATCTCAATTGTTGTTGAATCGTAAAAAGCAATTCGATGTTGTCAGAGTGATCCGACCGAAGCTCTATCGTTTGCTCCGTTCTCTCAACCGTTTCGGCGTATCCTTTCACATATTCATGAAAGCCCTCCTTCATCACGAACGTTGCGAATACGATAAATGAACCCCAAAACACGAGCGGGCGTCTGTGTTTTCTACACCACTTTTCGAGTCTCCTTCTCATTGCTGCCTCCATTCACTGACTCGCCCGACATTCTACGCTCACCATTCCGTAAATAAATTCCAGGACGGACCTGGGCTGGACAAAGCGCTAAACGGAAGTATAGCGATGGCTCGGGCCACAGCTCGGGATAGCCGATAACGCTACGGTAACGATAGCGAGAGGATTTTCGGAAATCTCCTGCACACTCCGCGAGAGGTGGTAGCATCCGGAGAGCGTCTAGCCCTTCCTGCCTTAAGGCACTCCCAGAGTGCGACTTGGCTTATCTGCGGATACTGAGCTATGAGGTTGCGAATTCGCGACTCGTAGTATTGGCGGCGTTCGGTGGAGATCTTCATGAAAATGAGGCGAGTAGGTCGTTTGCTTTAACCGTAACACTTGGATGTCAAAGTGCAAGTGTGATAGTGTTTGCCGAATTATGAGCACGAACATCTCCGGAGAAGAATTCCACCTCAAAGAATACGAGTGCCTCCGAAGGGGAGTGGATTCGCTCCAGAAGGACACGCGGTCCCTTGAAAGAAATGTCGTCATTGCTGTGGGAATAACCTGGGGCTACCTTTACGAGAAGGGTACAGACTGGTGGACGTATTTATTCCCGGTCATCTTTGGTGTGCTAGGTGGCATTCGGGCACATGGGTTCCACAAGGCTCTCAACAGATTCCACACATATCTGAAGGAAATAGAAACCGCATTTGACCCCGTAGGTAGACCTCAAGGTTGGGAGCATTTTCGGGCGGCAAATAAAAATAACACCGACCAATTGGAGGGCGGAGTGGTGTTCTGGATATGCCTTACGATCGCAACCGTTAGTGTGTTGCTAATGAAGTGTTTTAAGGCGTTTTAGTATTTCAGCGAACTGGGTTATCTTGGCGTCGATCCCAGGGCCGCCTCAGAAGTCAGTTGTTCGCAACTGGCAAAACGCTCGCGCTTGTATGTGGCTGAGGAGAGCGATTGTGAGGTAATCCCGCTTTCCGAAACTTCGAAATTCCGTTAGTTTTCCAGGTTTCGCGGAGAAAAGAAGGTGGGTTTCTTGACTATACCATTGCACCATTGGTGCGCAATATGTCTCTAACCACACTCGTTGTGCAAACGCTAGCCGCTGCGGTGATAGCAGCTCTCGTTACTTGGTCCATCTTTCAGGGAAGCAGATATGTGTACCCGAATAATAGCTGGCTCGACATTCTGTCTCTCTTGCCTACCAAATTGAATGTTGGAATCCGGGCATTCCTCACATTCGAGGCTATGTTTTCGCTCGGCGACCTCTTGTTCTTCTTGTTACAACTCATCAGGCGCTTGTATTTGTACGCGATCGACACCATAGGTCTTCAAAGCACCCAAGTCGGCATGGGAGTATTGGTGATCCTGGGCGGCCTCGTAGCCTACCGATTTAAGACGAAAAACCAAGTCATCTATGGACTCGTTGAGATCATCTTTGCCGGCGCGCTCGGAGTCGCAACCGCGAAGCAAATAACCCCGACGACACAACCAACCGGAGTAGTTGCGGCGATCATCGGAGCGATCTACGTCGTGAGTCGTGGGGTTGGCAACATTGCAGACGGATGGAAAAAAAGTTCAGCACGGTAAAATGATACGGGCGGAGGTAGATGGACAGGGTGCCGTGGACGTTCGCGAGAGTACGATGATTTGAATTTAATGGCGAAGCCAAACGACAAGACACGAACCATAGGGAAATATGCCGCCGATGCAAAGAGTTCCACCTGAAGGAATATGAGTGCCTTCGCAGAGAAGTGGAATTGGTGAGCGAAGAACGCACCAGTTTGGAGCGTAATGTCGTAATCGCTATCGGAGTTTCTTGGGGGTGGCTTTTTCACGAACGAAACAGCGTACCCCATTTGGCTTGGTTGATACCGTGCTTATTCGCGGTGTTGGGACTCACTCGCGTATATGGGATCACAAAGTTCTATAGGGCAGCCTCCGCATACATCAAGACAATTGAAAATGTGTTTTTCAGCCCTGACTCTCCCGTCGGTTGGGAACATTTCACACCTAACAAGCACTGGACACGTACCAGCGCCGCCGCATTCTGGGGTATCCTGATCAGTGCTACTCTTCTTGTTGCCACGTATGAGATGAAAGCCAAGCAGGAACCTATTGTCCCGACAGCTCGTTCAGATACGCCGAAACCTTCTTCAAATCCGCAAAATCCGCGATGATCTCAATCCGCGCCTTCATATTGTCAACGCGCTTGATCGCGTCGTCACTCTCTAAGCCCGGCTCATGCAAAGCCTTCTCCAGTTCCTTCTGACTCACGGCAGGACCGAATTTGATGGTGTAGTGGTCGATCATTTCTTCGGCTGAATGATTTTGATGATGCTGCCGCTTTCTAAGAGAACAATACTTCCGCTTTCCACATCTACAAGCGTGATCGCATGTGGTGTTCGCTTTGGGTCAAGCGGGTTATAGTTTTCTGGCTTATTTTGCTCCCCAAAAACATTGGTCGGTCACCTTTGCGAATCGACAAAATGCGCCTGAATTATTGCGGTAGTGGAAGATCCGGTTCAGAGTAAGTAGTCGAGAATTTGTGTTTGAATTTCGGACTCTTTCATGCTCCTTTCTGGTTAGGTTTTGTCTAGTTACGAATCTGGTACTTACAGTTTCTTTCTACTGCCCCACATTTAGGGAATTGCACCCGGCGCCGTCTTTCCGTCATGCTCCTTGTATGGGTATAAATTAGTTACTTGACACAATATTGTTTTCGCGTTGTGAGTCGTGCGGAGCATGGAATAAATATTTGTCGGCTATTCCCTAGCTAGCTGTTTTGTCTGATAGTATCCGGCCAAATGGAGTTTGGAAAGGGAGGGGAAAAATCGTTGGCTTGTTGTAGGGGGGATGTCCGATAACGTGCATACTGATTTTCGGGGTCATATGGTTTTATAGAGTCGTACGGTGCTTATGAACAAGTTTTCTGCAGCATGCGAGATCGTCGAATTCGTCGTTTTCAAGCTCTTCCTGCTCTTTAGCTTTCTGCTTGGGATTTGGTGGGCGGCGCGGCATGAGTGGAAGCATCTAGGGCCGCGAAGAACTCGTCCGCGCTCCCCTGGTCCGCGAGGCAATCAATGAAGCGGTGCCCATTCTTTTTCCAAGGGTTCGCAGCCAATCTTCGTTGCATTCTTATCTCGGCTGGATATGTAGCTCTCGTCCCATCCTTTCGTTTTGGTCCAAATATTGCAGGAACAGATTGCTTGAAGGTGTATGATTTCCCGGCCCCCATGCCAATTCCGAACGATTTCCAAAAGAGGGAATCGAGAAAAGCATTTCCTTTGTGATAAACCTCAATGCCATCAAATAAACAAGGTGTTGGTTGTTTCCAGCCTCCCTCAATCGCTTTTTTAATTGCTTGTTCAGTAGTCATCTTCAATGTTGTTGTTGGTTCTCCGCCTCATTCCGCCACACGAGCGCGACGGTCGCGACGACGAGGATCGGAATGGGCGAGGATGAGTTTTAGGGTCGTTTTCATACCGCGAATAATTCTGGTTGTCGATCCTTTTGCTGGCTCTGGGGGACTGGTGCTGGGGGGAATGCCGGCGGGAGAACCGGCACCTGCGGCGGGATGAGCCGGTATTCTGAATAGCTTTTCCCTTCCACGCAGCGCTCGATAATGTTGTGGCCAAGCGCCCGCAAGTCGAAAATCCTGGCACCGAGTCTCATGATGTACATATCCCGGCTCGCTTCGACAGACGAGAGCCACTCTCCGGTCTTCAAGCGTTCGAGGATTCGTTCTTGCTGGGTCATTAGAGCAACTGATTTCATCCCAGAGTTTGTTGCTTTTTGGTTCTATCGCCAGTAACACATCGGCAAGGCGGATGGGACGGCCGAGGATTGCCTGTAATTCGTGCCTGTGTAGTTTTACCCCTGTTGCGTCGAGGCGCACGCATACCGCCGCAAAAGGGAGTGAGTATCCGTTGAGATGACGCGCTCGATTTGTCCTACTTCATTCAACACCTGGCACCCAAACTTCAGCTCCAGAATTTCGGGATTTGCGTCCCGCATTTTTCACGGATGAAATTGATCTTGTCTTGATTAGTCATTTGTCGTTTTTGCCAGTTTTATTGGGAAATACGTCGCCCAGATCGCATGTTAGTGAAGTTTTCTGAATACGGGCCTCGTTGGTAGGAGGTGCGACCCGTTATGAAGTTTGAAAACTTAGAGGTTCGCGCGGTGAAAACTGCAATGCTACTGGTTTTCCTAGCATTCGTTTGCCACGTCGCAATTCACGAAATCGCCTATTTATTAACCCATTAACCACTGTACGGGCCGTCGCAGTGTGCGCGGCCCGTTTTCCCTCCTCTATAGCCTCCTCCATCTTTGGTGGCGGTGGCTCTATAGAACTTGGTAGCGGACCCACTTCAAAAGGGGGTATTTCGCCCTATCCTGAATTGTCGCCCGTGCCATCGCTATGCTTCGGTGTAGCGATTTGCCCAGCGCTCCTCCGTCCTGGAATCTATTTTTGGTTGTAATAGTAATTCTTCATTGTCTTTTTCTTTACGCGGTCGTGATCGGTCGGTGGAAGTGATTTAGGCGGGATTAACTGTGCCGTTTACTCCAATGGCGGTAATTGTGAAAGGAATTCATTCGCTACATTATCCGGCCCTCTTTCCAAGTTTTTCCACAGCTCCAATTTCCGCCATTCGTTGACCGTAACTCATAGACAAAACAGGGCAATGCGAGATTACGTGACTGATTGAGGGATGTACTTCGGTGTAGTAGTCGAGCACGTCGGGTCTTCTTACTTAGGTTAGTGCGCGCGCCCCAAAATCCAAGGTCGTGCAGAAATGAGAGCGCACTTTACCTATGAAACACGCAATCGAGACCATCCAACACATCGTTCGCATGACGCCGTACATCGTCGTGCTCATCTCCGCAATCTTCACCGTTGCCAACGCATTCTTAGGCAAGGTGTCACCTTTCCTAAAACGTCTGCGGAAAACGTTCTGCGACGCGGTTGAAAATATCCGGCAGATGCACACTGCGATTTGTCGTCCCCACGGGACCCGTCGCAATCGCGTCCGACCTGGAAAACGATAGTTTCGGGAGAGATCGCGGGCTGAAGCCTACAGCGGACAGCCCGCCATCTTAGGCTAAAGAGTGAGAGCCAGGGCTTCGTCTTCTTGGAGAATCACCGAGTAGCCTTGCGTTAACTATTCAAGCGACGGACTCGCTGGGAAGTTTCCATAAACGCAACGGCGTGAGTGTTTCCGAATGTCTAAAACTGTTCTGTGATAAAAACGTGATAGTTCCATCTTCATAACGCATCAACTCCGATCGAGAGAGGTCAAGACTCAGTTCTGGCAAGCCGTTGAAGAATCATGTAGAGATACACGGACAGAAGGAACACGCAGCCGCCGAACATTGAGATTCACAGGTATGTTGGGAGTAGAATGTTGGCGCTCGACCCTTCCGAATAGTTCGTTCGTGAAATCGCCCCAAGGAGGAATCCTTATGTCACACAATCGAGGTATGGGGACCCTGGATGCGGCTCGGTTGCCATGATCGTGGCCGTTGTGCTG
>Ga0070733_10002890_pt1 | contig 11939 bp, 10 predicted proteins | sample Coa_R1_9_FD_66450 | JGI IMG/M metagenome (GOLD analysis project Ga0070733, IMG submission 66450) | Surface soil microbial communities from Centralia Pennsylvania, which are recovering from an underground coalmine fire - Coalmine... | ecosystem: Environmental > Terrestrial > Soil > Unclassified ... | reverse complement strand
CCGCCTCAAGGAGGCCGCACCACTTCTGTCGCGCAGTCTCGCCATCAGGGTGGAGGAAAAGTGTCTGCAGAAGACTGCGGTGCTGCAGGCTCCCTGCCTGATGCAGGGCCAGGAATCACTGATCATGGCGGACGGGCACGGCGAGTCGATGACGCAGCAGCTCACCTCGGGACCTGCGAGCGATCTGGCGATGGAGGCGAGCAACACTCCGCAGCTCAAGTCAGGCTATTACGGTCCGTTCATCGGCTCGCTGTTCGACATTGCGCGCCTGCTCGACTCGTTTCATACGGCGAAGTACCAGTACATCCCCGCGCTCGCGGCTCCGAGCGGGCGGGAGCTGGCGCTGACGCTGAATGCCCCGCCGTCCTTTCATGATCCGAAGTCGGTGCTGGTGGCGGCGTTGCCCTCGATCGAAAGTCCGCAATCCCCGCCGCTGCGGCAGGTCGATGTGAAGGAAGCCTACTGCGCGAAGAAGTCACCGCTGGTGTTGTCGGCGGAGGGAGCGCCTCTCGTATTCGCCGGCAGCTACGCGCATGACCTGGCGTTGCGGGTGAGCGGACCTTCCGGCGCCGATATCGAGCTCCCGGCGCTGGCCGATGCCGCACGGGGAGGCTTCGTGGTCGACACTTCTCCTTTGCAGAGCGTCAACCTGAATGAGAGTACGCGTGGCACGCTGCATGGAGAATGGGGCTTCGAGAAGTACGAGGGCCCGACCTTCACGCTGGTGAGCACGCAGGCGCGTGCCCCGACGCTCGCTCCCGGAGACGAAGCGGCCCTCCTTGTCGGGCGGCAGGACACGGTGCACCTTCTGGTCGGCAGCAGTGCGTGCGTGAGCGACATCGCTCTCAGCGATCCCGACGGGAAAGAGAGCAAAGTGGAATGGAAGGCTGTCGACACCGGTGAGGTCGAGGCGAGGCTCCCTCTGGAGGGGGCCACCCCTGGCGATACCACGCTCCTCATTCGGGGATACGGCAATGCGCAGCCGCAGCGGCTGACACTGCACACCTACAGCGCGGCCGCCCGTCTCGAAAGCTTCGCTTTTCATGCGGGGGACAATCGCGGCACCTTGCGCGGCGACCGTCTGGACGAAGTCGCGACGCTGACTCTGAAGGATCTCGAGCTCCTCCCCGAAACCCTCTCGAGCACCGGCGGCCACGATGAGCTGTCGATGCTGCAGAGTGTGCCGCTCGCGCCGGATCTCAAGCCGGGAGACCATACCAGGGCGCGCGTGAGGCCGAAGGACGGTCGTACGTACGATGTGAGCGTGATGGTGCTTGCCTCGCGCCCGAGCGCAGCTCTCATTGGCAAGAGCGTTCAGCTGCCCTCCGCAGCCGACAGCCGCCGCATCAGGCTCGCGAGCGAAGAGGAGCTGCCGCAGGATGCGCAGCTGACCTTCTCCCTCCATGCGCGCACGCCCTCGGCATTTTCGCGCGACGACCGGATCGAGGTGGCGACGCTCGATGGGTCCTGGTCGGTGGTGCTTGCGCAGGGCAGTGGGCTGACTCTGCAGAATTCCAGGGTCGCGGTTGCGACGCTCGACCCGGCGAAGGCCTTCGGGCCCTGGGCCTTCGGGCCGCTGCGATTTCGTGTCGTGGGCGCGGCGGGCGCAGGCGATTGGCAGCCACTCGCCACGCTGGTCCGGCTGCCCGTGCTCACGAGTCTCGAGTGCCCGGGCGGCGCAAATGCGCCCTGCGAGCTGTCCGGCGTGAACCTGTTTCTGCTCGACTCGGTCTCCGGCAACGCGGCATTCGCCGTGCCGACGCTGATTCCGGATGGCTTCACCGGTCGCACGCTGGCCGTTCCGAGGCCGGCGGACGGGCGGCTCTATGTGAAGCTGCGTGACGATCCGGCAGTGATCAGCGTCGCGCTCCTGGAGGCTCCCGCCCCGCAATCAGAATTGCAGGCCTCGCCGGCGGCCGCCGCCCCCGCGGCCGGCGCGCCCGATCAGGCCACATCAGCGCCGCCAGCCGCTCAGGCAGCCACCCAACCTCAGCTCTCGGCACTGCCTGCGGCCTCGAAGAGTGCGCGAGACTGAGGCGGCCGGAAGCGCGGGTAGACTAGTCGCATGATCGATCCCGCCGCCTCGTCCCCGGCGGCCGCTTTGCCGGCCGCCGCGCAGCGCCCCCCGGTGGCCGCCATCGGCACCGCGTACTCCTTCTATGTGCTCGGACTCCTGACTCTCGTCTACATCACCAACTTCATCGATCGCATCGTACTCGGCATTCTCGTCGGACCCATCAAGGCGGAGCTGCACCTGAGCGACAGCCAGCTCGGGCTCATCGGGGGTACGGCCTTCGCTCTCTTTTATACGGCTCTCGGCATTCCCATCGGCTGGTGGGCCGATCGCGCGAGCCGGGTGCGCATCATGACGGCGGCGCTGCTCTGCTGGAGCCTCCTTACCGCGCTCACGGGCTTTGCCCACAGCTTTCTGACCTTGTTTCTTGCGCGGCTCGGCGTCGGCGTGGGGGAAGCGGGCGGCGTGGCGCCGGCTTACGCACTGATTGCCGACTATTTCCGGCCGGGATGGCGTGCCCGGGTGTTGGGTTTCTTCTCGCTCGGGATTCCCATCGGCAGCGCGCTTGGCTATTTGCTGGGCGGATATCTGACCACCGCCTTCACCTGGCGGACGGCTTTCATGTGGCTCGGGACGGTGGGAGTCGTGCTCGCGCCGCTATTTCTATGGACGGTCCGCGAGCCCGAACGGGGAAGATTCGATGCAGCAGCCACCCCCCGCCAGGCTCCCTCGCTCCCAGAGGTGTGGCGGGTGCTGGCCGCGAAGCCTGCCTTCTGGCTGCTGTCGCTCGCGGCCGGCTGCGGCTCGCTCATGGGCTATGGGCTGCTCTTCTGGCTGCCGTCGTTCTTCATCCGCAGCGATGGCATGAGCCTGCTGCAGGTGTCGCGGCTGCTCGGGGCACTGTTACTCTGTGGCGGAGTGCCGGGCATACTTCTCGGCAGCTACATCGCCGATCGGATCGGAGCCCGGGACCGGCGCGCCTACGCCCTGGTCCCCGCGCTGGCATTCCTCTGCATCCTTCCCTGTTATGCCCTCGGTACGGCGCTCCCCATGGGTCCGGCCGCGTTTGTATGTTTCCTCGTCCCCGCGGCGCTGCAGCTCGTGTGGCTCGGCCCGGTGATCATGGCCATCCAGCAGCTCGTGGCGCCGACCATGCGCTCGCTCGCGTCCGCCATCTTTCTCTTCATCAACAATCTCCTCGGCCTGGGACTCGGCGCGCTGATCATCGGATTCGCTTCCGACCGCCTGGCGGGAATGTTCGGGAGTGAGTCGCTGCGCTACGCGATCCTCGGCGGCACGGTGTTCTACGTGCTCGCCGCGGCATTGTTTCTGGCGGCGGCGCGCCGGCTGCACCGCGATTTCGAGCCCTTCACGGTGTAGCCTCCGGCCGGGGCGCGGGCTGGAGGCGCGGGTCCGTGAGACCCATCAGCCGCGCGAGACAGCACACGAGAATTACCACGGCCACCCAGGCAAAGCTGTCACCCAGCACGAGAAATGCGGTCTTGTCGTGGCGTTGAGAGACCGAGGTCAAAAGCGCCGTGAAGGGTGCCGCGTTGCTGCTGATTTCTGCCACGATGCGGCCGCGGTCGTCGCTGACGAAGAGCGAGCCTCCCTTGGCGCTGCGCACCACGGAGAAACCGGATTCGACACCCCGCATGATCGCCATGTGGCCGTGCTGGATCCAGTCGAGAAAAAAATCCCAGGCCGGTACCAGCAGGAGCCCGGCGCCCGCTTCCCCGTAGCGCCGTGAAAGCTCCGTGAAGTCCATGTCCTTGCAGATCGCCACACCCCAGAGGTTGTCGGGCGCGGCGCTGCTCACGACGGTGAGAGCGGTTCCGGGCGTCAGATTCGACTCAAACGGGGGCAGCATGTGCTCCTTGTCGTAGGTCCGGACCGGACCGCCGGCGGAGTAGATGCGCGCCTGGTTGTACCGCAGCCGCTGGGGCCTGGCGCCGCCCCGCTCAACCACCCTCAACACACCCACCACGATGGTCACGTGGCTCTCGTTGGCGAGCGACTGGAACCCCGCATCGATCCGGGCTGCATCCGCCTCAGTAAACACGGCGGTCTTTTCCGGCAATACCACGACGGCGGCCCCTTGCCTGGCGAGCGCGAGGACGCGCGCCTCATAGGCCCTGAAGAGCTCATCGGCGGCCGTGCCCGGGTCCGCAACGTGCTCGTTGGGGCCGTCGGACGCCACCAGCCCCACCTTGAGCGGAGTGCCGGCCGAGGAGGGCAGCAGCAGCCGTGCCGTGCCGAAGAGGAGCACCGCGCCGATGACTGCGGCCGTGCTGCCGAGCACGGCCAGGCCCTGCCGCGGCGCATCCGTCCGCAGCCGCACGGCGATGGCGAGAGCGGCGGGAAAGGCGAGCAGGAGAAAACTCATGCCCCACGGCCCGGTGATGGAGGCGAGCTGCAGGAATGGCAGGAAGGCGAGCTGCGTATAGGCGAGGCTCCCACCGGTGCCGTGAGGGGAGGTGACATTCAGCAGCCACTCGAACGTGACCCAGAAGGAAGGGAAGGACAGCAACGCTGCCCACCAGGCCTGACGGCGCGCCAGCGCCCGGAACAGCAGCGCTGCAAGCGCGAACATAACTCCTTCAATGACGTAGATGCGCGCAATGATCGGCAGTGGAACCTCCAGGGCACCGAAAAACAGACCCCAGAGGTTGAGCATCCCGAAAATCATGGCGAGACCGGCAATGACGGCTGCGCTCCACATCGGCGCGTCAATTGCGAAAAGCAGCACCGGCACCGGGGCGAACCACGTCAGCGGCCACAGCGGCGCGAGGCCGGTGCCGAACCAGATCAATGCGGCAGTCGAGAGCAGAGCCGCCAGGCCGAGCCCGAGACGTTTCAGGTCGAGCGGACGCACCACTCCTTAGAACTCCGCCGCGCGCGCGGCGCCGATCCGGTCGTTCATCTCGCGAAAGATCGTCTCATATTTCTCCGCTCCCTCGCTGGCTGCGAAGCGCAGCGGGTGCACCCGCCTCACCAGGATCTCCACCGCGTGCGGTTGCGTTGTCAGGATCTCCATGACCTCGGAGACGAATTGGCCGAGCGGCATCGCCGCGGAATCCTCCGCCTGGCGGCGTCCCATGAGGCCGGTCTGCACATAGGGGGGCACGAGCTCGATGACCTGAATGCTCGAGTCCCTGAGCTGGTATCGCAGACTCTGCGTCCAGGAGTGGATGGCCGCCTTGGTGGCACTATAGGTAGGAGTCATCGCCAGTGGAACGAAGGCGAGGCCTGAGGAAACCGTCATGATCGTAGCCCGGGCCTGCTTCAGAAGATGTGGCAGCAGCGCCATGGTGAGGAGGATGGGGCCCGCCAGATTGGTTGCGATGGTCTCGGTTGCGATCTCTTCGGTATTCATCGCCCGCAGGTTCTCGTTCTTCATGATGCCCGCGTTGTGAATGACCACGTTCAGCGTGGGGAAGCTGTCGAGCACCTTTCTCGCGAGTGACTTGATGCTCCCGGGATCGGAGAGATCCCCGGGCAGCGCCGCAAAGCCCTTGTGCGCCGCCGCCTCGAGTCTTTCGGCCGAGCGTGCAGCGATCACGACGCGGTTGCCGCGCTTTGCCAATTCCCCGGCGAGCGCGAGCCCGATACCCGAGCCGCCGCCTGTGATCAGAACTGTGTTCCCCGTCGTCTGCATGCCGTGCCTCCTGCCGCGCTTTGAGTGCGCCGACGTCCGATTTCGCGGGTCGATCGGGCCGGCCGAGGGGATCGGCCACCCTCACTTCACCATGATCTTCCCCTTCTTCGTCGGATGAAAGGTGCAGCCATACGCATACACGCCGCGGCGCTGAGCGAGGTCGCTCGAGGAGCCTGCGCCCGGGCACATGTACACAGATCGCAGCACGGGCTCAGGCGTTCTTGTCGAGTTGCGCCTGCAGTTTCCTGGCGTGCTCGAGATGCGCCTCGAAGGCCGGGCGCACCTTGACGAGCAACGCTTTGAGCTCGGCATTCCTGGCGCTCGGGATCAGCGTCTTGTCCAGCATCTTGATGACTGCCTCGTGGTACTTGACCTCGTGGTCGATGTACGCCTTGTCGAAGGCATGACCCTGGAGCTTCTTCAGGGCGGCGAGGTTGTCATCACCCTCCTTCTGCAGCTTCCCGCTCGTGGTGCTGAGCTCGGGCATGACGTTCAGCTTCGTCACGAGCTCGGAAGCGGACTTGTTGACGGCGCTGTGGTCGGTGATCATCTGCAGCGCAAACTGCTGGACGTCTTTCGACTGCGACGTGGACTTCGCGAGCTTGCCGGCATCAATATCGATCTGGTTTGCGGTGTCGAAGATCGCGGCGATCTGCGGGTCGGTTGGGTGAGAATGAGTGCTCTTTTGCGCCCAGGCGGCGCCCGCGCTTAAGCTGATGACGCTTGCCGCGAGGCAGCTGACGAGGGTTTTCATCGCTATGTCTCCTTGGATATAGAGTGCGAGGGTACTTCGAGTGTTATATGAGTTGACGCGCGGCATTGTTCCCACCGGCCTACGTTTCCCGTGATGCCCGAGCTCCCGGCGGCGCCCCAGTCGCAAAGCTGGGTCGAAGTGCGCCATTGGCGGGTGGAGATGCGGCGCGCGCTCATCGGGCGCCGCCTCGCCATGGATGCGGCAACCCGCCGGGCCCAGGGAGAGCGCGCCAAAGCCCGGCTGGTCGAGAGCGTCGAGCTGCGCCGCTTCGCGACGCTCGGCATGTACTGGCCGGTGCGCGGTGAGATCGACCTGCGCGAGCTCGCCGCGGAGCACGTGAGGAATGGCGGCCGCGTGGGACTGCCGGTCGTCGTCACGGAGTCGGCGCCGGTGGAGTTCTGGAGCTGGCGACCGGAGATGCCGATGTCACGCGGGGTATGGAACATTCCGATCCCTGCGGAGCGCGAGCTGCTCGAGCCCGAGGCGCTCATCGTGCCGCTGGTGGGCTTCGATCCGCAGCGCTATCGGCTCGGCTATGGCGGTGGCTACTACGACCGTACTATCGTTGCCTCGCGGCGGCGTCCCTTTTGCGTCGGGCTCGGTTATGAAGAGGCGCGCCTCGCTACGATCTTTCCGCAGGCGCACGACATTCCGATGGATCTGATCATCACCGACGGCGGTCGCCTTTGATGCCGCACGCGCCAATCTGCGTCGATTGGGTGCGGGGCCTGGAGTTTGACGCCGGGCGCGAGGCGGGCCCGAAGATCCGCATCGACGGTGATGCACGCGCGGCGCCGAGTCCCTTCGACGTGCTGCTCGCGGCCATCGCGACCTGCGCCTCGACGGATGTCGTAAGCATTCTCGAAAAGCAGCGTACGCCGGTGCAGATGCTTGGTGTGCGGGTCGAAGCGCAAAGAGTGGAGTCGATCCCGAAGCACCTCGCCTCTGCGGTGCTGCATTTCACGATCCGCGCGCCGGGGGCCACCGAGCAGAAGGTCGCCCGCGCCGTCGAGTTGTCGGTCACCAAGTACTGCAGTGTTCGCTCATCGCTCATCGCCGATGCGGCGGTAACCTGGACGATCGACCTCAAGCCCTGAGTACCCTCAAAGCATCATCTTCCGGCGAAGCCACGATTCGCGCGAGCGCGACCGTTCCCGCCTGCGTCCGTCAGCGTAACTGGGTGCTGGCGGCTGCGGTGATCGGCTCGACGCTGGCGACGATCGATGAATCGGTGGTCAACATTGCTCTGCCACGGATCGAGAGCGAGCTGCACACGACACTCGCTGCCATGCAATGGGTCATCAACGCCTACACCCTGTGCATGTCGGCGCTGCTGCTGGTCGGGGGCGCGGCTGCCGACCGCCTCGGACGGCGGCTCATGTTCATGGTCGGTGTCGGCGGCTTCGCATCAGCTTCGATCGTCTGCGGGATTGCGCCCGGCATCTCGGTGCTGGTCGCGGCGCGGGCGGTCCAGGGAGTGGGCGCGGCGTTGCTGATTCCCTGCGCACTCGCTCTCATCGGGGCGGCCTTCGATGAGAAGGAGCGGGGCGCGGCCATCGGTGTCTGGGCAGGCGCATCGGCGATCGCCGCGGGCGCCGCACCGCTGCTCGGCGGCTGGCTGGTGGATCATGCAACGTGGCGGGCGATCTTCCTCATCAACCCGCTGGCGGCCCTGCCCACACTGTGGATCGCCTGGCGCCACGTGCCGGAGAGCCGCGACCGCGAAGCGACGGGCGGCCTCGACTGGCGGGGAGCGCTGCTCGCATTCATCGGGCTCGGAGGCATCGTTTACGGACTCATCTCCGCCTCGAGCCAGGGATGGAGCAATGTCCTGGTGCTCGGTGCGGTCGCCTCCGGAGTGCTGCTGCTGGCGGTCTTTGTTCTTGCGGAGCACTCCAGCGGCTCGCCCATGATGCCACTCGAGTTGTTCCGCTCGCGGCGCTTCAGCGGCATCAATGCGCTCACGCTGCTCCTTTACGGCGCGCTCGGCGGCGCCTTCTTTTTTCTTCCCTTTCTGCTCATCCAGGGGCGCGGCTACTCGGCGACCGCCGCAGGCGCCATCTACCTGCCGTTTACCATCGTGCTCGGGCTGCTGTCGCGCTGGTCCGGAGGACTGGTCGACCGCTTCGGCGCACGCGCGCCACTCGTCGCAGGTCCATCCCTCGTAGCGCTCGGTTTCGTGCTCGTCGGTATCGGGGACGGGCACTATCGAATCACCTTCGCCGCGATGATCGTCCTGGGCCTTGGGATGGCCCTCACCGCCGCGCCCCTCACGACGGTGGTCGTCAACTGCGTCCCTGCGCATCGCACCGGGGTGGCATCGGGCATCAACAACGCGGTGGCCACCGTCGGTGGTCTCATGCTGATTGCGGTGCTCGGAAGCCTCGCTCTGGGAATCTTCGATCGTTCTCTGGACCGAAGTCTGGGCGCTGGCGGAACGAGCGCCGCGGTGCGCGAGGCGGTCCAGGCGGCGCGGGGTGGATTCGTCATTCCGCCGATGCCGGCCGGCATGACGGCCGGGGAGGAGGGGCAGGCGCGCAGTCTCATTGCCGGCGCGCTAGTGGCGACGCTACGCCTCACGATGTGGGTCGCCGCGGTGTTGGCGCTGCTCAGTGCGGTGACAGCGGCCCTGACGGCAGGTTCGGCTGGCGACTCGGCCCGAAAAGCATCAGCTTCGAGCTGAAGTAATCACTTCAATCGACGGTCACGACCACTTTCCCGCGCGCGTGACCTTTCTCGAGGTAGGCAAGCGCCTGCGCCGCCTCACTCAGCTTGTACGTGCGGTCGATGGCGGAGGTCATCTTGCCGGATTGCATGAGCGAGGCGAGGACGCCGAGGTCCTCCTTGTTGAGGTCCGCCAGAAACATCGAGAACTTCTGGCTCATGAAGGGCGACAGCAGCCATGCCTCGAGCGGCGTCTCGAGCCAGCCGAACCAGTGGCCCGTCGTGGTCGAACCCACCATCACGTAGATGCCGTTGGGACTCAGCACGCGCCGGTAGGAAAGGACGGAGTGGGTGCTGACGTTGTCGAGGATGACATCGTAGTGCTCCGGGCGCTGCGTGAAGTCCTGCTGGGTGTAATCGATGACATGATCGGCGCCGAGCGAGCGCACCAGATCGACGTTGCGGGTGCTGCAGACCCCGGTGACCTCGGCACCCATCGACTTGGCGATCTGTACCGCATAGCTGCCGACGCCCCCCGAGGCGCCGTTGATGAGCACTTTCTGTCCGGCATGGACATGACCCTTGTCCCTTAGCGCCTGCAATGCCGTGATGGCCGCGATCGGCACGGCCGCCGCCCGCTCGTAGCTGACGTTGTCGGGCTTGAGCACGATCGCGCGGGCTTCGCGAATCGACACGAACTGCGCCAGAGCCCCGAGCTTTCCGCCGAAGACTTCATCTCCCGGCTTGAAACGCGTGACGCCCTTGCCTACCGCTTCCACCGTTCCAGCGAAGTCGACACCGAGCCGTGGGTCCTGCGGTTTGCCCAGGCCGCGATCCAGGCGCACCAGGTAAGGCGTGCCTTCCACGTAGTGAAAATCGAGGGGATTGACGGAAGCCGCCTTTACCCGGATCAGGACTTCATCGTCGGCAGGGCTCGGCTTTGCCACATCCTCGTACCTGACGACCGCCTCGGGGGTCCCATAGCAACGGCGGATCGCGCCTTTCATGAGTGTCGCACCCGCGGGCAACGGAGTTGCCGCCGCCTCGCACGAAGAGGTGTGGCTCATGACCAGCATGCCCGCAACGACGACAGCCGCCACCAGCAGCACAAAGAAGTTGAGAATCTTGTAGCGCAGCTTCATTCAACCCCCTCGGCGCCGCGCTTCTCGCGAGGCGAACCAGCCGGCATACACCACGGACAAAAGGCCGATGACGAAGATGCCGTCGAAAGTGCCTGCGCCTCCAATGGAGGCGATGGGCGCGCCCAGGCCCCGGATCTTGCCGAGGTTGAGCAGATCGGCCCCGATCAGCGTGCCGAGGCTCCCGCAGATGTAGGCGAGAGCCCCCGCGTGACGCCGCGACAGACTCAGCGCCGTGATCGTCGTGACCACGCACGGCACGAAAACAGGCTCGGCGATGCCGAGGCCAGGCTCGGGCGTCGCGAGCAGGTAGCAGGCAAGGGCAACGACTCCGATGCCCCAGAGGCTCAGCCTGAAGAGCTGATTCCTTACCATCAGATAGAGCGACAGCACGGTCGGAATGACCGCGCCGCCGACATTGATTGCGAGAATGGTCCCGGGCGAGGCGCGCACCAGCGGGACGACATAGGGGATGCCGTAATAGGTGACGATCGCGGCGCTCGTCATGTGCCGCTCGGGCAGCTGCGCGACCGGGATGTTGATGTAGCTGCCGAGGAGCGATATCAGCAGCACGGCGATCATCGTGTGGGGGGCGAGACCCATGCTGGCCGAGGCAAATGTGAGCAGGCGGGTGGCGACGAAGCCGGCCACGACCACGAACAGTATCGTCAGCCCGAGCAGGGCCGGTGCGGCGACCGGAAAGTAGTGAATGCCGGAGGGAGACATCGCTCGTGCTAGTCGCGGCGAAAGCGTCTCACCAGGCGCACGGCGCCCACGATGACGCATGCCATGAACACCCCCAGCCCGACGAAGAACAACCCCGAGTCGAGGCTCGGGGGGGTCGTGGAGTTGGCGCGGGCTGCGAGCCATTGCGCATAGCACATGAAGAGCACGAGCAGCGCCGCGAACTGCGAGGACTGCTGCGTGAGGAAGCCGATAGTCTCTGTACGCCGCTCCGGCGCCAGCCAGTAGTCGCGGTTGGGCAGATTGATGCGCACACCGGCGCGCGAGAGCACAAAGCCGGTCAGCGTGGCGATGAACAGCGGAACGATGACGGTGACCGCCATCATGATCGCGATGTACTCGCTGCGCGGCATGAAGGCGTCCGGATCACCCTCCGCATCGAAATGCGAGGCCATCGGATCGGGGAGGCCGTGGTTGATCAGCCAGGTGAATGCCGCGGCGCACACCAGCAGTCCCAGCAGCGCTGGCGAGACGATCCGTGGTCGTGCCGGCTCTTCCATCGATCAATGTTAACGTGTGCGCGCTGGCCTTCCCACCCCGCGCTGCGCCATCTGTCGTCAGGATTCGTCAGCTCAGCGAGCGAGCGGCCGACTCACTGCGCTCCTGCAGCCGCGGAGCCTCGAGCCTTTTCACCCAGGCCGGGAACGCTCCCTGCGGGCCTCGCCAGCGCAGGGTGTCGACCTCACTGAAGAGCGGGGCATCCGTCCGCAGCGTCGCGAGCTGCCTGAAGAGCAGCGCCAGCCCGCGCTGCTCGCCGAGCACCGAGGGCGGGAAGTCCTCGATCGCGCCGTATCGGCTGATGAGGCGCGCCGCCGTGACGGCGCCGACGCCGGCAATTCCGGGATAGCCATCCGCGGCATCTCCAACGAGGGCGAGAAAGTCCGGAATCCTCACCGGATCTACGCCGAACTTCGCCCGCACACCGTCCGCGTCGCGGATCTGTCGTGTCCGCCGGTCGACCTGCAC
>Ga0070733_10002889_pt1 | contig 11942 bp, 7 predicted proteins | sample Coa_R1_9_FD_66450 | JGI IMG/M metagenome (GOLD analysis project Ga0070733, IMG submission 66450) | Surface soil microbial communities from Centralia Pennsylvania, which are recovering from an underground coalmine fire - Coalmine... | ecosystem: Environmental > Terrestrial > Soil > Unclassified ... | reverse complement strand
AATGGGTTCGAGTACGATCGCGCATGTGTTGTCGTTGACGGCAGCGCGTAGCGCTTCAGCGTCATTGCGAGGAACGAACTTCACGTCTTCGAGCAGCGGCTCAAAACCTTTGCGGTACTTGTCCTGTCCGGTGACGGACATCGATCCAAAACTGCGCCCGTGGTAGGAGCCTTCGAGCGCGACCAGTTGACTCTTGGCACTGCCTCCAGCGCGATGTCCGGCGAGCCGGGCGAGCTTGATGGAGCCTTCGATGGCTTCGGTTCCGCTGTTCGAAAAAAAGGCGCGTTGTAAGCCCGAGAGCTGGCAGAGTTTCTCCGCCAGACACCCCTGATATTCGTTGTAGTAAAGGTTCGACAGATGAATGGCGCGAGCGGCTTGCTCGCGAATCGTCTTGACGATTCGGGGATGGGCATGACCGAGTGCATTTACGCCCAGTCCGGCGACGAAGTCCAGATATTTCTTCCCGTCGCGGTCGAAGAGAAAGACTCCCTTGCCCCGCTCAATGGCCAGTGGGTAGCGGTTATAGGTCTGTAGCAAGAATTGTTTTTCGCGCTGGATTACTTCATCGGTCGTAGTCATGGGAAACTATAATTCTACCCGACGCAGAGGACGCCATCGGAGAAGACTAACGATTCGCGCATCCTCAAGGGTGTTGATTGATGATTTCATTGTTGGCTGATCTCGAAAACTGTTCCGCATCCGACGTTGCCACAACTCTGTTGGTGATTGCCGCCTTCTTTCGTGGTGCCGTGGATCGCCCCCGGCGCCTCGTGCATCGAAAAACCAGGCTTGCCCGGGTTTGCCCGTTCCCGCCTGAGTAAACTGGTGTAGTGAGGTTTCTTCCCGCGGATCGTCTGTTCTGGGCGGTTACGCTAACTAGAAATAGAAATTCCCGTTCGAGTCGAACGGGAATTTCATGTTTAGCCGAATAGGTCAGCCGAATCACGGTGTGATCTTGTAAATCACGCCGTTCCCGCTGCCGCCCAGGATAGCGGCGCCGTAGATGTTGCCCGAACTGTCTTCGGTCAAACCTCCAGTCGGTAGCCATCCATCCTCTGCGCCCGTGAAGCGGTAGAGGACAGAATATTTGCCGCTCTTGGCGATCCGATAAACGACTCCGCAACCAAAGCTACAAGTGGAATTGACGATTCCACCATAGAAGGTAGTGCCATAGAAGTCGCCCTTCGCATCGAACAGGCCGGCAGACGGCTCTTCCCCGTCATCATGCACCTGCTTGCCAAAGGTGTGAGAGACTTGCTCTTTACCTGCGGCGCTTACCGAAAACGCAACACCACAGCCTGCCGATCCGAGGGCGCAGGGAATCTCGCCACCGAACTGAGTCACGCCGCGAATGACGCCGCTGGTATCGCGAGTCAAGCGCCACCGCGGAGAATCACCTTCCGCGCCACCGGGGAATGTGTAAAGTGTCGTCATCTTGCCGCTAGGGTCGAATTTAAATAGAGTTCCGCCGTTCCCCTGTTTGTAGCTGCCGCCAGTGGCGCCATAAATGTTGCCCGCCTGGTCGCTGGTGAGATCCTGCGGGAAGGCTCCGTCCGCTTGTCCGGTAAACCTGTGTAATACCGTTTCCTTGCCAGCCGGAGTGACTTTGAAGACGACCCCGCAGCCCAATCCCCCGTCACAGGTGGAAATGCCTCCAAAGCTGGCGCTGCCAAATAGATCCCCATTGACCATGACTAATCCAAGCTCGGGTTGGCCCTGATTTTGGGATCCATCTTTGCCGCCTTTGAAGTTATGCAAAACCTTCAGCGTCCCACTCTTCGTCAATTTGAATACGTTTCCGCAACTGCATGTGACGTCGCCCCCAAGAGAGGTAATTCCATAGAGGTTTCCTTTGTCGTCACGCAGCAAGTGGCCAATAGGAATTCCTCCGTCCGATGCGCCCGTAAAAGAGTAAAGGACAGTTTGCTGTCCCTTAGCATTCAGTTTAAATACGATTCCTCGGTTGGATTTGCCCCCAAATTGAGTCGTACCGTAGAAGTTGCCTGCCGCGTCACTGATGAGATCTCCGTTGGGAGAACTGCCGTCGGTGAAGCTGAAGGTGTAAACAACTTTGAAAGAGCTGGCGAAAGCGGTAGTGGCGAGCAGTAGAGCAAGCACAAGTGTTGACTTCATGGACGTCCCCCCTTGGAAACCCGCGACAGTATACCCTTTTGACGACGCTACCCGCGACCTGGTTCGCGCATTTGTCTCCGAAAAATGTGGAAAAACATTGGGAGACGTCGTCCTGACGACATTGAACGTCAACCCCCCGGACACTTAGTGTTTCTTGCACAAGTAAATTGGCCGAGCGATTATAAAAAGGTGAAGGCATCTGTGGAATTAGCAATTCGCATCAAACGGCTATGTAGCTAGCTGTTAAATCATTTAGCATCATAGTGTTACCAAATATAGGATAGTTATTCCATAAAGTGTAGCTCGGCTATGTGGAAGCCTCTATAATATTGGAAGCCATTGAAATGGCTAGCATTATAGAGGATCGCATGTGTTCCTCAATGGCAGCGAAAGTGCAGAAGCGACAACAGGATAGTTCGCCCGTTCGGCTGGCGAAGCCGGTGGGATCCATGAACAGGGATTTCCAAACCCGATTCGTTGCCATCCTGCTAGCCCTGCTTACCACGGGCGCAGTGATTTACTCCGGCTACAACCTACAGGCGGAACGCCAGTTTCAGGTTCCTGACGACGGCGTTTGGTGGGTCGAGCATCACGACAAGCTCACTGCGGACCGCGTGGAAGCTGGCGGACCAGGGACCCGTGCGGGAATCAAAGTAGGTGACCAGCTGACGGCGATCGATCAGCATGAAGTCACGACGACGGCCGCGCGCACTCACCAGCTTTATCGTGTAGGCGCGTGGTCGAAAACAACCTATTCGCTGGTACGGCAATCGGTTCCAGTGGACGTTGTGCTGATCCCGATTCCGGCGGAACGGTCGCAGTACAACTGGCTGCGCTTGATTGGCCTGATTTATTTGGGCATCGGGCTATATGTATTGTTGCGACGCTGGACCGCGCCCGGCTCGACCCACTTTTACATTTTCTGCCTGGTTTCGTTTATTTCCTACGCGTTTCATTACACGGGAAAATTCAACGGATTTGATTGGACGATCTACTGGGGCAATGTTGTTGCCGGATTGTTGCAGGCGGCACTGTTTTTGCACTTCGTGCTGACTTTTCCGGAGCGGCGCTGGTTTGTGCGCCAGCACCGGTGGGCAGTGCCGGCGATTTACGCGCCAGGCTTGGTGCTGTTGAGCGTGCATGTGCTGGCACTCACGTTTCTGAGAGCCAGTGAGATTCTGCGCTGGAATCTTGACCGGATGGAGATGGGCTGCCAGGCGCTATTCTTCATCGCGGCCGCCGGCGTTCTGGTTTACAACTACCGCCGTGCGAGCACTCCGATCTTGCGACAGCAATTGAAGTGGGTGACGCGAGGCACGATTCTGGCGATCACGCCATTCACGCTGTTCTATGTGATTCCCTATCTGGTGGGCTCCGTACCCACCGCGGTGATGAGGGTTTCCGTCCTCTCGCTCGGAATTCTCCCGCTGACGTTCGGATACGCCATCTTCCGTTACCGGCTGATGGATGTGGATCTGATCTTCAAGCGCGGCATGGTGTACACGCTGGCGGCGGGCGCGATTGCGGGGGCGTATTTTGCCGTAGTCGCGGGCGTGGCGGAACTTGTCCACACGCAAGTACCAAGTTCCGGACCGTTCGGGCTGGTGCTGGCAATTGTGGTCACGGCGCTGCTGTTTGACCCGGTGCGTAAATGGATCCAGGAAGGCATGGATCAGTTTTTCTATCGCACGCGCTACGACTACCGGAAAACGCTGATCGAGTTTGGGCGGGAACTGAGTTCAGAAACCGATCTGGACAAGATGCTGAGTTCGGTAGTAGATCGCTTGTCGCGTACTCTGCTGGTGGATCGGATGGCGATCTTCGTTTCGGCGGGCGAAACGTCGGAACAGTTCGTGGTGAGCAAATCTTTCGGCATGACACAAACTGGTGGACTGGATTTGAGTTTTCTGGGAAAGCCGAGGCCGGAGGGCGAAGCAGGACATTTGTTTTTCGACAACACTCATCAAGTTCCGCGGGAAACCCTCAGTTCGCAACAGGCGGTCGCAAAGCTCGACTTGAACTACTACATTCCCTGCCGCGCCCAGAAACACACAATTGCCGTGCTTGGCTTGGGCAAAACCGTAGAAGGCGATTTCCTTACCAGCGAGGATGTCGAATTGCTGGAGGTGCTGGCGGGCTACCTTGGAATTGCGATTCAGAACGCGCGACTCTACGCCTCGCTTCAGCAGAAGGTTGCGGAATACGAGCGCCTGAAGGACTTTAACGAGAACATTGTGGAATCGATTAACGTGGGTGTGCTGGCGGTGGACCTCGCCGATCGCGTTGAATCCTGGAACTCGCAGATGGAAGTGATGTACGCGCTGCCCCGCTGGCAAGCACTGGCCCGGCCTTTGAGCGAAGTTTTCCCGGCTGCGTTCGTGGAAGAGTTCTACCGGGTGCGGCAGAATCCGGGCATTCACAACCTGTACAAATTTCGTCTCGGAACGCCGACGGGCGAGAGCCGGGTGGTCAATGTTGCGATCGCTCCTCTGGTCACGAAGGATTTCAGCGTGATCGGCCGGCTGATCATCATGGATGACATTACGGAGCGCATTGAACTGGAGGCGCAACTTACGCAGGCAGACAAGCTCTCATCTATCGGGCTGCTGGCCGCGGGCGTGGCGCACGAGGTAAATACACCGCTAGCAGTGATTTCCTCTTACGCACAAATGCTCTCGAAGCAACTGCAAACTGATCCACAGAAGGGTGCGCTGTTGGAAAAGATTACTCGGCAAACCTTCCGAGCCTCAGAAATCGTGAACAACCTGCTTAACTTTTCGCGCACCAGTGGGACCGAGTTCACCGAGATTGATGTTAACAAGATCATTTCGGACACGTTGGCGCTGCTGGAGCACCAGTTCAAGATCACGCGAGTTATGGTGAAGGATGAGCGTTCGGCGCACATCCCGCTCATATACGGCAGCGCCGGACGATTGCAGCAGGTGTTCTTAAACTTGTTCCTGAATGCCAAAGACGCCATGGCCAACGGCGGAACTCTGCGTATTGCGACGACCAACGGTGAGACCGTCGGGGTGGTGATTTCAGATACTGGAACCGGAATTGCGCAAGAACACATTCATCGCATTTACGACCCCTTCTTCACCACCAAGACCGCGCCGCGTGAAGGACAACCGCGTGGCACAGGGTTGGGTTTGTCGGTGACCTACGGCATTATTCAGGAACACGCCGGGAAAATTCGCGTGGAGAGCCGTCCAGGCGAGGGCACGACGTTCTATCTTGATTTCCCGCTGACGAGGAAAGCAGTCAATGTCTGATACCGCGGTGATGACACTGCGCAATCCAGGTGAAACGTCACTTCCGGCAGCAGGGTCGGTGTTGATCATCGACGATGAAGCTGCGATTCGTGAATCGCTAGAAACCCTGCTGGTGTTGGAAGGCTTCAGTGTGGCTTCGGCGGCCAACGGGCAAGAGGGGCTGGCGCGTATCGGGGAGCGAAGTTTCGATTTGGTATTGCTCGACCTGGCCTTGCCTGATCGCGACGGAATGGATTTGCTGGCTGAGATTCGCGGGGAAGATCCACAACTCTCGATCATCATGGTCACCGCCTACGGGACGGTGGAGAATGCGGTAAGAGCGATGCAGGCGGGCGCTGCGAATTTTGTCCAGAAGCCCTGGGACAATGAAAAGCTGCTGGCCGATGTGCGGGCGGCGATCGCCCGCCATCGCGCGGAAGAAGAAAACGTTCAACTGAAGCGCGCGCTCAAACAGCGCTACAACTTTGAGAACATCGTCGGCAAGAGCGAACCCATGTTGAAGATTTTCGACCTGGTCGCTCAAGTCGCGCCCAGCCGCTCCACGGTCCTCTTGCAAGGCGAGAGCGGAACCGGCAAGGAACTCATCGCCAAAGCGATTCATTTGAATTCGGCCCGTCGCGACCGGCCTTTTGTCCCAGTCAATACCGGCTCGATGCCTGCCGATCTGCTCGAATCGATTTTATTCGGCCACGTGAAAGGGGCATTCACCAGCGCTATCGCCTCGAAGAAGGGGCTGTTTGAAATCGCCGATCGGGGGACTCTTTTCCTCGATGAAATCGGCAACATGACCATGGATACGCAGAGCAAGATTCTGCGCGTGTTGCAGGATCGGAAGTTCATGCATCTGGGCGGAGTGAATGAAATCCAGGTGGACGTAAGGATTATCGCCGCCACCAACGTGGATTTGAAGACTCAGGTTCGTGAAGGCAAATTCCGTGAAGACCTTTTTTACCGGCTTAACGTCATTACGATTGACCTTCCACCTTTGCGTCAGCGTCGGGAAGATATTCAGCTATTAACAGGATTTTTCCTGGAGCGCTACTCCAAGGAAAACGGGCGCTCCGTACCGCGCCTCACTCCCGAGGCTCTGCGCCCCCTTCTGACCTACGCTTGGCCGGGCAACGTGCGCGAACTCGAAAATGTGATTGAACGCGCCGTGGTGCTGTCGACGGGTTCCGAAATAGGCCCCGACCTTCTTCCTGATCAAATCGCCGGGCGGGCCTCCGCCTTCCCGTCGCTCGAACAGCGCGCTGACGCTTCGCTGTTCGATATTATGGAAGATTGCGAGCGGCAGATCATTGTGGAAATGCTCGAGAAGTGCAACTGGAACCAGACTGAAGCATCCGAGCGTTTTCACGTCCCACTTTCCACCTTGAACCAGAAAATTAAACGCCTGACCATCGACATTAAAAAGAAGGCCAGGGAATAACGTCGGCGCTTTAGCTGTCTGAAGTGACCCTCGTTTCTCTCGCGCGCAGATTGAACCTTCTTGCAGTCTTGCGTAAGTGAAAGCTGATGCCGTGAGTTTCTCTGTTATAGTTCCGTAAAGAAGCACAGGACACACGGAATGGCAGCCGGAGATTTTCTCAGTCGAATCGAACTCGTCTCCCCAACCGCATTCATTAAAGACAAGGTCCAGGCTGTGCAGGACTACGCTGTGCTGTCCGGGCGTGCCATTGCCAATCTGTTCAGCCAGCCGCGTTACTTTGCCGACATGATGCAGCAAGCAGACTTGGTCGGCGTTGGATCGTTGCCGATTGTGATCCTTACCGGACTGTCCATCGGCGCTGAGTTGGCCCTCAATAGCGCTAACACGCTGCAACGGTTTGGCTCACTGTCGTTAATCGGGCAACTGGTGTCGGTGGGAATGGTGCGTGAACTTGGTCCAATCATCACCGGGCTCATGGTCGCTGGGAGAAACGCATCTGGCATGGCCAGTGAAATCGGTTCGATGGTGGTGACCGAACAGATCGACGCAATGCGCGCTCTGGGCACCGACCCAATAAAAAAACTGGTGACGCCACGGGTGATCTCGACCGTGTTCATGCTGTTTTTTCTCACCATCATTTCTGACCTGCTGGGATTGTTCGGCGGTTCAATCGTTTCTAGTCTCTTGTTCGGATTGGATTGGCACCAATATTGGAATACTGCTTATCAGATTCTGGTATTCCAGGACGTATTCATGGGCTTGGTGAAACCGGTACTTTTTGGATTCATCATCGCGACCGTGGGATGTTACTACGGAATCTCTGCCCGAGGCGGCACACAAGGTGTCGGGCGGGCGACTACGCAGGCGGTCGTGACATCTTCTGTGCTGATACTCGTCGTGGATTTGCTGGTCACTAAACTGTTGATGTCAGTGTTTGCATATCGTTGAATCATGGCCGCACCTCCCAGTGCAATCGAACAGGGCATCCCATCGCAAGCGGACGCCGCGACCAATGCCATTGTGTTCGAGAATGTTTCCATCGCCTTCGACGACCAAGTCGTGCTCGATGGAATCTCCTTTCGCCTAGCCAAAGGGGAGACGAAGGCCATCTTTGGCATCGCTGGCGCCGGAAAAAGCACCATCCTCAAGCTCGCTCTGGGATTGCTGAAACCCGATGCCGGACACATCTACGTTCTGGGCGATGACGTCACCCAGATGCGCGAAGCCGAACTCTTCGAGTTGCGGCGGAAAATCGGGATGGTGTTTCAGGAGAGCGCGCTTTTCGACTCGCTCACCGTGCGGGAAAACGTCGCTTTTCGGCTGCTGGAAGAAAGTAACGTCTCCGAGGAACAGGTCGAGGCTCCGGTGCGCGAAGCCCTGAGTTTCGTGGAACTGGAAAACACGGTGGACAAGTTTCCTTCGGAGCTTTCCGGGGGCATGCGCCGCCGCGTGGCCATTGCGCGCGCCATTATCACTCACCCTGAAGTTCTGCTTTACGATTCACCGACCGGCGGACTCGATCCGGTCACCTCCACCACCATCGTTCAGTTGATCGTAAAGCAGCGGGACGTGTATAAAACCAGTTCATTGTTGGTCACTCATCGCCTGCAAGATGCTTTCACCATGGCGACCCACTACTTCGATCGCAAAGCCAACGAAATGCGGCCCCTGCCTCCGGGAGAGCGTGGCGAAGTGCCCATGGCGTTTCTCATCCTGCGCGACGGGAAGGTGATTTTCGACGGCGATGCGCACGAGTTGGCGCAGTCGAAAGATGAGTACATCCGGGAATATATTTCTTAGGAGAGTACAACTAAGCAATTGGGTAATTTAGAAGCGATGCGATCGATTACTAAATTACCCGATTACACGATTGTCAAATTGCCTTAGCTGGCTTTGGCTGCTTTCGACGCTTCGGCCATCGCTTTTCGGCGATTGGCCAGGTTTCCTTCCACGAACTTCAAGAACTCCCGTGACTGCTTGGTGCTATTGATCACACTCTCGATGTTCGCATACATGTGCGGATTGTTCATCTTCTGCCGCAGCTCTTTCACAAATGGCTTCACTTTGGCAAACAGGAAGTACATTTCGCCGGAAGAACTCGGTTCCAAAAACAATTCTCGGTTCAAAGCCCCATGCTCAACCAGGGACGCGGCCATATTCCAGTAGCCAGAAACCTGGCGCAACCAGTTGTTTTCCGGCGTGCCCATATTCATCGCCAACTTCAGAACGTCATCGGCGCTTTCGGGCGAGAAAGTGCCCAACCACCAGTTTCGCGCCTTGCGCATCTCGGATTCACGGCGGAGATCGTAGAGCTTCAGCAGTAGTTCAGCATCCGCAGGGGTACACTTCTTAGACATGAAAAGCCTCCAATGGAATTTTTGGAATTGAGAAATCGGGTAATCGGGCAAACGCCCACTGCTAGGATGTTGAAACTCGCGAAAGGTCGCAGTTTTTTGTGCGAGCCGGAACCAAGGATGGTTTCACGCCGACACAAGAATGAACCACTAAGCAGGCTAAGCTCCAGCAAAACCTTGTATTGCAGGATTCTTTTGTGACTTTGTGTCTGGTGTGGTTACGCAGTCGCCCCATCCTGTCCAACTGCGGCAGCTTCCACAGGAGCAGCCCGCTCGTATTCACATTCTTTGTTGGGACAAGCAATCACCGGGCCTGCCTTCAAAAACTTCTCCACCAAATACTCGTTGCCGCAACTCGGACATTTCTCCGGAATAGGCTTGTGCGCAGAGGTGAACTTGCACTTAGGATAGTTTCCACAACCGTAAAATGTATTTCCTTTGCGCGCTCGTTTCTCAACCAGTTCGCCCTCTTTGCAGAGCGGGCACTTCACTCCGATGAAGTTCTGCTTCACGTACTTGCACTCCGGATATCCGCTGCACGTGGTGAACTCGCCAAAGCGGCCGTGACGGATCATCATATTCCGTCCACACTTCGGGCAAACTTCGTCCAGCGGAATATCCGGGACTTTCTTGCCCTGGTCGAGGCGGCGCGTGGTTTTGCAATCGGGATACCCGGTACACGCCATGAACTGGCCGAAGCGCCCGCGTTTTAGAACCATCACTCGCCCGCAATTCTCGCAGTATTCCTCTTGAGTCGTCTCCTGCACATCGGCAGAGTCCAAGTCTGGCAAGTTGATGGGGTTTTCTTTGGTGAAGGTGCAACTGTTAGGATCTTCTTTGTCGTACGAACTGCAAGCGTAAAACGATCCGTGCTTGCCCCACTTGATCACTAGCGGCGAACCACAGCGCTCGCACTTCTCGTCCGTGGGCTTCTCCATCCGCTTGATGTTTTCCATGTGCTTGGCGGCATAGCGGAGGTCTTTCTCAAACTTCTTGTAGAAGTCAGCAAGGGCATCTGTCCACTTCTCTTTGCCTTCTTCGATCTCGTCTAACTCCTCTTCAAGGCGAGCCGTGTACTGAATATCGAAGATGTCGGGGAAGTTTTCTACTAACAGATCGGTCACGACCAAGCCGATTTCCGTGGGAGTAAATTTTCCGCCCAGCTTCTGCACGTACTGCCGCTCCTGAATGGTACTGAGAATGGCGGAGTAGGTGGAGGGACGTCCAATGCCCCGCTCCTCGAGTTCTTTCACCAGCGAAGCTTCGTTGTAGCGCGGCGGAGGCTCGGTGAAATGCTGCTCGGGCTTTAGTTCCTTGAGCGCTAACTTCTGCCCTGGTTCCAGCGCAGGCAACTTATGCTTCAGTTCTTCGTCTTCTTCGTCCTTGCCTTCCTTGGACTCTTCGTAAACTTTGAGGAAGCCGTCGAACTTGAGCACCGATCCGGTGACGCGGAACCAGAAAATCTCGGCTCCCGACTTGGCATCGATGTCCACCGTGGTCTGGTCAAATACGGCGGGCATAATTTGAGAGGCCACGAAGCGCTGCCAAATCAGTTTGTAAACTTTGAACTCATCTTCTTTCAAATACTGCTTGATCTGATCGGGATGGCGCATGACCGCGGTTGGGCGAATAGCTTCGTGCGCAGCCTGCGCCGCTTTCTTCTCTTTGTAAACATTCGGCGCTTCGGGCAGATATTGATCGCCGTATTGAGACTTGATGTAATCGCGCACTTCGGTCAGAGCGTCGTTAGAGACTCGCACCGAATCGGTACGCATATAAGTAATGAGGCCGACGAGTCCTTCTTCGCCCAGTTCCACACCTTCATACAGGCGCTGGGCGATCATCATGGTGCGCTTCACGCTAAAACGCAGTTTGCGGGAAGAATCCTGCTGCAGCTTGCTGGTGGTGAAAGGCGGAGTCGCGTTGCGTCGGCGCTCCTTGCGCTCGACGGTACGGACCAGCCAGTCGGCCGTTTCCAGCGCTGCGCGGATTTTCTCTGCATCCTCGCCGTTGGTGACTTCGATCTTCTCTTCGCCTTTTCCCAGAAACCTCGCATCGAACGCCGGCGGCTTCGGTCCTGCGAGATTCGCGTCGATGGTCCAGTATTCTTTTTTCTCGAAAGCCTTGATCTCGCGTTCGCGCTCGACGATGAGGCGCAATGCCACCGTCTGCACGCGTCCGGCGGATAGACCCCGGCGCACCTTGTCCCAGAGCAGAGGCGAGACTTGATAGCCGACGAGCCGGTCGAGCACACGACGGGCCTGTTGCGCATCCACCAGATTCTGGTCAATGTCCCGCGGATGCTCGAAAGCTTCACGTACAGCTCGCTGTGTGATTTCGTTGAATGTGACTCGGCGGATGAGCTGACCTTCGCCGTCCTTCTTTTTCTTCTTCTTCGCTTTGGAGCCGTCGCCGAGCTCCTCCGCGAGATGCGCAGCAATGGCTTCTCCTTCGCGGTCCGGGTCAGGCGCAAGGTAGATCGTATCCATGCCCTGAGCCATCTTCTTTAATCTGGCAACGACTTTTTCTTTCCCGGGAATAACGATGTATTCCGTCTCGAAATCGTTTTCGACATCCACGCCGAGAGTGCTCTTGGGTAAATCTTTCACGTGACCGAGCGAAGCTTCGACAGTGAAGCCTTTGCCCAGATATTTCTGAATGGTCTTCGCCTTCGCGGGCGATTCGACGATTACTAAACCTTTGTTCAATGTGTCCTCAATGGATTCCTATGCTTTTTGTGAAGCTAGCACG
>Ga0070733_10002888_pt1 | contig 11945 bp, 6 predicted proteins | sample Coa_R1_9_FD_66450 | JGI IMG/M metagenome (GOLD analysis project Ga0070733, IMG submission 66450) | Surface soil microbial communities from Centralia Pennsylvania, which are recovering from an underground coalmine fire - Coalmine... | ecosystem: Environmental > Terrestrial > Soil > Unclassified ... | reverse complement strand
CCATTCGGCGATGGAGAAGCCGCCGCGGGCGACGGTCCCCGCCTGCAGCGCCACCGCCGCCGCGATTGCCGCCAGCGGCGCAGCCTTCTCATGCCAGGGCGCGGTCGCGTCCGTCGCCAGTGGCACGACTCCCGGCAAGGCGATCGAGCCTGCGGTCGCGGCTCCGGTCGTCGCCATCCGCAATACTCCCTGCAGAGGTCCGCCGGCGGTAGTAGGCGGTCGCGAGATGGCATCGGCGGCACCGGCGGCGAGCGGCGGCAGCGTCGCGCCGACCGCCAGGGCGATCAGGAAGAGGCTCAACCAGGTGAGATCGCCGCTGTTCACCGAGTCCGCCAGCCACACCGCCGCCCAGAACAAGCTGGCGACCAGGGCGGCGACGGCCAGCCAGCGCCAGCGCCGCCGCCAGGCCACCGCCAGCAGGCCGCCGGTGAGCAGCAGCAGGTAACCGAAGAGGTTGCGGGCGCTGGGCTGGGCGGTCTGGATCAGGGCCGGGGTGAGGAAGCCGCCCACCAGGCCGATCAGCGCCACCATGGCTCCTTGCCGCAGCGAAAGCGCCACCGCCACCGCGGTCGTCAATCCCATCAGCAGGAAACCCGCCGCCGGCGGCACCAGGTGATAGACGTGCACCGCGGCCAGGAAGCAGGCGAAGAGATCGGCGATGCCGGCCGCGGCCAGCGCCGCCGAGATACGGGCGGAGGAGCGCCGCGACCATTCCGCCAGCGCCAGCATCCCGACGCCAAACGCCACTCCCGTCGCCACGCGCACCGGCGGCGAGATCCAGCCGCGGTCGAACGAGAACTTGACCAGGAAGGCGCCGGCCAGCGCCAGCGCCATGGCGCCGACCCAAACCAGCAGCCGCGCCCCCACCAGCTCCTCGAAGGAGATGCGCTTCGGCGCCGCGGCCGCCGCCGCGCCGCCAGCCGGAGCGCCACCGGCGCCGGGTGCCATGACGGCGACCGCCGGCACGGGAAGGCGTCCTGGAGGGGCCGCCGCCGCCGGTGGCGATGGCGATCCGGGCGGCGGCGATACGGGCGGTAGCGTTCCAGAGAGCGGCGATCCGGGCACCAGCGATCCAGGCACCAGCGATCCAGGCACCAGCGATCCAGGCAGCGAACCCAAGGAGTCAGCGGCCTCCGGCACCAGCGAGCCGGGCGCCAGGGTCGCGGCTCTGCCGGTCGGCGGCGCCGGCATCGCGGGTCTCGTCGTCTCCCGCAGCGGCGCGCCGGTTGCCATCGCTCCTGCGGGCAGCGTGCCGGTTGGCGGCATCGCCTGCAGGTGCGTGGCCGGCTGCGGCATCGCCTGCGGGTGCGTGGCCGGCTGCGGCACCCCGAACCGCGCCGCCTCGCCTGGCTCGATGGCCCGCAGGGCCGCCTCCGGCATGGCGGCGTCCTGTCCGCCTGCGTGGTGCGCCGCCGTCTCGACCTCCCGGCCGGTCCGGGAGGATCCGCGCAACGCCGCCGCCGACTGCGCCGCGTGCACGAGATCCCGGAGCCGGGCGGTCTCGGCGCGGAGCCCGGCAAGCGCCGTGGCGTTGTCGCGGGAGCGCAGGAACGCCGCCAGCGCCAGGCCGCCGACCGCGACGAGGAGCAGGCCGATGGCAGCGCCGGAGCAGTCCATGGTGGATTGCGGCGGGCCGCCGGGCCGGCGTCAGACCGCCGAGTGCTGCCGGTGGTCGGCGACCAGCTTCTCGACGACCGAGGGATCCGCCAGGGTGGTGATGTCGCCCAACTCCTCGTACTCCGAGGAGGCGATCTTGCGCAGGATGCGGCGCATGATCTTGCCCGAGCGCGTCTTGGGCAGCCCGGTCACCAGCTGGATGCGGTCGGGCGTGGCGATCGGCCCGATGGCGTTGCGCACCTGCTCCTTGAGCGCCCCCACCAGCTCCTTCGGATCGGAGCTCTCGAACGCCGGCGTCGGATGCACGTAGGCGAAGATGCCGGTCCCCTTGATGTCGTGCGGGAAGCCCACCACCGCCGCCTCCGCCACGGCGGCGTGCGCCACCAGGGCGCTCTCGATCTCGGCGGTGCCGAGGCGATGCCCGGCGACGTTGAGCACGTCGTCGACGCGGCCGGTGATCCAGTAGTAGCCGTCCTCGTCGCGCCGGCAGCCGTCGCCGGTGAAATAGAGGCCGGGGAAACGCGAGAAGTAGGTCTCGCGGAAGCGGGCGTGATCGCCCCAGATGGTGCGCGCCTGCCCGGGCCAGGTGCCCTTGAGGCAGAGGTTGCCGGCGACGCCGTTGCCTTCGAGCACCTTGCCCTCCTCGTCGACGATCACCGGCTGCACGCCGAAGAACGGCAGCGTCGCCGACCCCGGCTTCGTCGGCGTGGCGCCAGGCAGCGGCGTGATCAGGATGCCGCCGGTCTCGGTCTGCCACCAGGTATCCACCACCGGGCACCGCCCATCGCCCACCACGTCGTGGTACCAGGTCCAGACCTCCGGGTTGATCGGCTCTCCGACGGTGCCCAGGATACGGAGCGATTCGCGCTTGTACCGCTGCACGAACTCGTCGCCGGCACGGGCGATGGCGCGGATCGCGGTCGGTGCGGTGTAGAACTTGGTCACCTTCAGGTCGTCGACGATCTGCCAGTAGCGACCGGCGTCCGGGTAGGTAGGGATCGACTCGAACATCACCGTGGTGGCGCAGTTGGCCAGCGGCCCGTAGATGATGTAGCTGTGGCCGGTCACCCAGCCGACGTCGGCGGCGCAGAAGTAGACGTCGTCGGGTTGCAGGTCGAACACCAGCTTGTGGGTGAGGGCGGCATAGACCAGGTAGCCGGCGGTGGTGTGCAGCACCCCTTTGGGCCGGCCGGTCGAGCCCGAGGTGTAGAGGATGTACAGCGGATCCTCCGCCGCCATCCATTCGACCGGGCAGGTGGAGCGGTGCTGCGCCGTCTCGTCGGCCAGCCACAGGTCGCGGCCGTTTTGCATCGGCACCTCGCGGTCGGTGCGCTTCACCACCAGCACCCATTCCACCAGCGACAGACCCTCGAGCGCCTGGTCGACGGTCGCCTTGAGCGGGATCCGCTTGCCGCCGCGCAGCCCCTCGTTGGCGGTGACCACCAGCTTGCAGCCGGCGTCGAGGATGCGCCCGCGCAGCGACTCCGCGGAGAAGCCGGCGAAGACCACCGAGTGCACGGCGCCGATGCGGGCGCAGGCGAGCATCGTGTAGGCCAGCTCGGGGATCATCGGCAGGTAGATGCACACCCGGTCGCCCTTGCGGACGCCATGGGCGAGCAATACGTTGGCGACGCGTGCCACGTTGTGCTTGAGCTCGCGGTAGGTGATGCCGCGGTACTCGCCGGGCTCGTCCGCCACCCACAGGATCGCCGTCTTGTCGCCGTGCGCCGCCAGGTGCCGGTCGACGCAGTTGTAGCAGGCGTTCAGCCGCCCGCCGGAATACCAGGAAAAATCGACCTCGTGCAGATCCGCGTCCAGGATCGACGACGGTTGGTGAAACCAGTCGAGGATCGCCGCCTGCTCGCGCCAGAAGTCCTCGGGATGCTCGATCGAGCGCCGGTACATCTCCCGGTACTGCTCCATGCTCTTGACGTGGGCCGTGGCGGCGATGTGGGGCTTGGCTGGGATCATGGCTGGCGCCTCCCTCATGTAGCCCCCATTCTGCCACGCCGGGAGGGCGGGGTGGAGTCGGTAAGACGAGGGCGGGGAGTTGACCGCGGGCCCGCCTTGCGCAAGGCTTGCCGCGCCAGCTTGGACGCGCCAGCTTAGAAAAGGGGGTCACGCTCGCCCATGTCCGATTTCAAGGTGACGGTCTCGAAGAACGGCCCCCTCCGCGTCGAAGGGGAGAACATCCAGCTCCTGGACCCCGAGGGCAGGCCTTACGGCCTCGGTGGCCGCGGCCTCATCTCGCTGTGCCGATGCGGCCACTCCGCCAACAAGCCCTTCTGCGATGGCAGCCACAACCATCACGGTTTCCAGGACGATCCGCAGGCGCGCGAGCTGCCGCCGCGAAAGCCGGCGTCCTGAGACGCAGGTTCCACCGGCGAAGCCGGCGGCGCCCGGGCCGGCGGCGGCGGCGGGGCTCCGCCTGATGCCCGGCCGCCGAGCGATGGCGCCGGCGATCGCCGGGACCGCCGTGGTTGCCGTGGTTCTGCTGTTCCTCCCCGGCGTGGCGCCGGCCCGCCAGGCGGCGATGCCGGCACCGGGCCAAACCTCTCCGGAATCGGCGCCGCTGGCAGTCGCGGCGACGGCACCGGCGCCGCCGCCGGCGCGCGGGCCGGCCGGCCAGGGGCCCTCGGCGCCCTGGCGGACTCTGACCACCCCCCACTACCGGATCCACTATCCGGCGCCCTTCGCGGCCTGGGCGCGGCGCGCCGCCGGCGAGCTCGAGACGGTGCGCGAGCGCGCCATCGCCGAGATCGGCTTCGCACCGGCGGAGGTCGTCGACGTCGTGGTTTCCGACCCGGAGGCCGACGCCAACGGCGCGGCCCTGCCGCTGCGCGGCTGGCCGCGCCTGGTGCTGTGGACCTCGCCGCCGCCGCCGGACTCCGAGATCGGCTATTACCGGGACTCCATCGAGGACCTGGCGGTGCACGAGGAGGCCCATCTCGTCCACCTGCTGCGCCCCTCCCGCAACCCGCTGCTGTCGCGCCTGCTGCCGGTCGGCCCGATCGCGCTGGCGCCGCGCTGGCTGGTGGAGGGCTACGCCACCGTCGTCGAAGGCCGCCTCACCGGCGCCGGCCGGCCCAACGGCGACCTGCGGGCGGCGATCCTGCGGCGCTGGGCGCAGGCCGGCGTGCTGCCCGACTACGGGCGCCTGGCGTCCGATGCCCACGCCTGGCACGGCATGTCGATGGCCTACCTGCTGGGCTCGGCGTACCTCGAGTGGTTGGAGCAGCGCGGCGGCCCGGGCAGCCTGCGCAAGCTCTGGGCGAGGATGACGGCGCGCGCCGGGCGCTCGTTCGACGCCGCCTTCGCCGGCATCTGGGAGAATTCGCCGGCAAGCCTCTATGACCGCTTCCGTGCCGAGCTGACCTGGCACGCCATGGAGGCGGAGAAGCGGGTGCAGGCGGTGGGGCCGTTGGCGGTGCGCGAGGGCGCCCTGTGGCAGGGGTTGTCGTGGACCACCGGCGCGCCGGCGGTGTCGCCCGACGGCGCCCGGATCGCCCTGGTCCATCGCTCCCGCGACCGGCCCGCGGAGCTGGTGATCTGGTCGACGGCGCCCGACCTGGAGGCGGAGCGGCGCTGGCAGGAAGCCCAGGCCCGCCAGCAGCGCAACGATCCGCAGGACGTGCCGGCGGTCCGCACCCGGCCGCTGCCCAGGAAGCCTCTCCACACCTGGACCGCGGCCGCCGGCGGCGACCCGGCGATGCCGCGCTTCATGCCCGGCGGTCGCTCGCTGCTGCTGGTGCGCTTCCTGCCGGACGGCGAGGGTTTCCTCCACCCCGATCTTTTCGCGTGGCGGCCGGAAGCCGGCGAGATGCGCCGCATCACCCGGCAGGCCGATCTGCGCGATCCGGACCCGGCTCCCGACGGGACCTGGGCGGTGGCGGTGCGCGACCGGTTCGGCCTGTCGCAGCTGGTGACCGTGGATCTGGCGAGCGGCGAGGTGCGAGAGCTGACCCCGCCCTCCCAGGACCGCGTCTATGACCGCCCGCGCCTGGCGCCGGACGGCCACCGGGTGGCGTTCGGCCTGCACGAGGGCGGTGGCTGGAAGCTGGCGGTGCTCGAGGTTGGCGCCGATCGCGCCGCCGGCTCGGAGGTCGAGCTTGCGCCGCCCCCGGGCGCCGCCGCGTCCTCGCCCGCCTGGAGTCCGGATGGCGGCACCCTTTACGCGGTGGTCGGCCGCGGCGGTTTCCTCGACGTGTATGCCTTTGCCCTGCGAGGCGGCGCGCCGCCCGCCGCCTTCACCCGCACCCAGGGCGGCGCCTTCGCGCCGGCGCCGACGCCCGACGGCAAGGGCCTCTTCTACCTGAGCCTGGAGCCTACCGGCCTGGATCTGCGCCGCCTCGACCTGACCGCCCGGCGCCCGCCCCTGGCCGAGGTCGCGATGCCCGCCGACCTCGCGCCGGCGGTGCGGCCCCCGGCGCCGGCGGCGCCGCCACTGCCGCTGGCGGTCACCGTCCCGGGGCCTCCCTCGGCGTCGCCGGCCGTGTCCACCGTCCCCGCCCCCCCGCCGCCCGCTGGCGAGCCCTACGGCGCGGGCCGCCCGGAGCTGCTGCCGCTGATCGGCGGCGGCGCCGGCAGCGCCGCCGGCACCCTCGAGCTGGGCCTGCGCGCCGGCGACCTGATCGGGCGCTTCGATCTCCTCGCGCTCGGCGCCATCGGTGGCGGCGGGGCGCCGCGCGGCGGCGCGCTGGCCGGGAGCTTCCGTGGCCTGCCGGTGGACCTTGGCCTGCACGCCTTCGACGTGCGCGAGCTGCCGTCGCTGCAGGACGGCCTGGCGCCGGCGCCGAGCGGCCTCCCGCCGCCGGGTGCCGGCGCGCTCGACCTCGAGCGGCGCGGCGTGGCGGCTTCGGCCGAGTGGCGGCGCCGGGCGGCAGGCGAGCGCCGCCGCCTGCGCGCCAGCCTGCTCTGGCAACGCCTGGAGCCGGCGAGTGGCGCGGGTCCGGCTGCCGCCGCGGCGACAGCCGGCACGAACGAAGGGATCGCCGCGGCGGACGGCAGCTACCGGCTGTTCCGCCGGCACGGGCTCTGGGTTCTGGATGCGGGCCTCGACGCGCACCTGGAAACTGGGCGCACGCGCGGCGACGGCTGGCAGCGCTACGGCGGCGAGGGGGAGCTGGCGGTTCGGCGCGAGGGCGCCCGGCTGGCGCTCGAATGGCGTCGCGACGGCTCGCGCCGCGTCGGTAGCGCCTTCGATCTCTATCAGCTCGGCGGCGCCGCGAGCAGCCTGCTGCCGGACACGGCACTTGCCGGCCGGATCGTCTCGCCGGCCCTGCCGGCGGCGACCCTGCTGGGGGCCGAGCACGAGGAGGAGCGGATCGAGCTCGATCTCGGGGGCGACGGCGGCGGCTGGCTCGGCGGATGGATCGGCGGTGCGCTGCCGCTGCCGCTCTTCTACGAGCGCCACCGGCTGTGGGGCGGCCCGCTGCCGCAGCCGGTGGAGGTCACTCTCGCCGGCCTGGAATACCGGCTCTACACCCGGCCGGTGCCGCTGGTGCGCCTGCCTGCCCTGGAGCTGCGGCTGGGCGCGGCGCGGCTCTTCGCGAGCCCGCTCGCCGAGCGCAACCGCTGGTGGCTGACTAGCGTTTGGCGCCCTTGAACCGCAGCTGCTCAGGATCGACGCCGAGCGCCGCGGCCGCCTGCTCGACCAGCGGCCCGAAGCGCTCCGGCGGCAGCTCGATGAACAGCCCGGTGGCGACGGCGAAGGCCTCGCCGGCGCCGTCCAGCAGCCGCCCTGAGGTCCAGATCTTGCGCCCCTGCTCCCGATCCACCCACGCCTCCACGGTGGCGTCGGTGCCGAGCGGCAGCATGCGCTGGAAGCTGGTGTCGAGGCGTGCCGCCACCGCGATGTGGCCGGCGACCCAGGCGGCGGCGCCCATCGCCTCGTCGAGCACCGCGGCGATGGCGCCGCCGTGGGCATGCCCCGGCGGTCCCTGCGCACCCCTGCCGAACCAGGCCTTGCCCACCAGCCGGCCGCTGTCCGCGCGCAGGAAGTAGCGCACCCGCAGGCGCGCCCCTGCCGCGGCCTCCCCCGCCCTGCCGTCGCCGGTCACGAAAGTGCCGGCCCCACCCTCGAGCCGGAAGGGGTCGATCGGCTGCCATCCCGGTTCGGGCACCACCTCCGGCGGGTGCAACAGGTCGCGGGTCATCCTGGCGCCGACTATAGCGCCTCGAGGCCAAGCCCCCCGTTCGCGCGGCGTCCGGGTCTGATTCTTGCTAGTGCTCGATGACAGCCACTGGCAACTTCCGATCCTTGGGAGGGGGAGCGCCACGCAGATGATGAATCTTTCGCCCCGCAGCTCCGATATGCCGCCTGCCGCCTTCGCCCGCGACGCCTCCGCCACCAGCACCGCGGATGCCGCCGACGAGCTGTCGGCGCTGCGGCGCGATCAGGAGCTGGCCATCGCCACCCTCGCCGCGATCGGCGACGGCATCATCCGCACCGGCGCCCACGGCAAGATCGATTATCTGAACCACGCCGCCGAGGAGCTGACCGGCTGGAGCGGCGAACGGGGCCTGGGGCGACGGGTGGGCGAGGTCTTCCGTCTGGTGGACGAAATCACCCGCCGGCCTCTCGCCGATCCGGTCGGGCGCTGCCTGGACGAGGGGCGCATCGTGCGGTCCGCCGACCATGCGCTGCTGCTCAGCGCCGATGGCAAGGAGTATTCCGTGCATCATTCGGCGGCGCCGATCTACGACCTTGCCGGCAGGGCGCTCGGCGCCGTCCTGGTGTTCAAGGACGTCACCGAGCTGCGCGGCATGGAGCGCGAGATGATCTACCTCGCGAGCCATGACCCCTTGACCGGCCTGCTGAACCGCCGGGAGTTCGAGGCCCGCCTGCAGCGCGCCATCCTCACCGCCCGCCTTGACGGCCGCGAGCATGCCCTGCTCTACCTGGATCTCGACGAGTTCAAGGTGATCAACGACAGCTGCGGCCACCTGGCCGGCGACGAGATGCTCAAGCAGGTGACGGCGCTGCTGCGCGCCAACGTCCGCCGCAGCGACGCCCTGGCGCGGCTCGGCGGCGACGAGTTCGGCGTGCTGCTCGAGAACTGCCCGGCGCCGCGGGCGCGCCAGACCGCCGAGGAGCTGTGCCGCGCCCTGCGCGATTTCCGCTTCTCGCTGCGTGAGCACGTGTTCGAGGTTGGGGCCAGCATCGGGCTGGTGCCGATCGGCAGCGACAGCGGCGACCTGGTCCAGCTGCTCAGCGCCGCCGACGCCGCCTGCTACGTCGCCAAGGACCGCGGCCGCAACCGGGTGCAGGAGTACGAGCCCGACGACACCGGCGTGGCGCAGCACCACGGCGAGATGCGGTGGATCCAGCGCATCCACGACGCCTTCGAGCAACGGCGCTTCCGCCTCTATTACCAGAAGATCGAGCCGCTGGGCCGCACCGCTGGCGGCGCGGACCCCGAGGCCTTCTGCGAGGTCTTCTTGCGTATGCTCGACCGCGACGGCCAGCCGATCGAGCCGGCCGGCTTCGTCGCCGCCGCCGAGCGCTACCACCTCATCGACTCGCTCGATCGCTGGGTGGTGCAGACCGCCTTCGGCGCCATCGCCGAAGCGCAGCGCGGCGGCGCCGGCGCGGCGCTGTTCGCGATCAACATCTCGGCGCAGTCGCTGTCGGACGAGCGCTTCCTCGCTTTCGTCGTGGCCGAGCTCGCTGCCAGGCGGGTCGACCCACGCCGGATCTGCTTCGAGATCACCGAGACCGCGGCGCTGAGCCGGCTTGGCAGCGCCCTGCGTTTCCTTTCGACCCTCAAGGAGAAGGGTTGCCGCTTCGCGCTCGACGACTTCGGCGGCGGCCTATCCTCGTTCAGCCATCTGCGCAACCTGCCGGTCGATTTCCTCAAGATCGACGGCGCCCTGGTGCGGGAGATGACGGTGGACCCGGTGAAACGGGCCATGGTCGAAGCGATCAACCAGATCGGCCACGTCATGGGCCTGCGGACGGTCGCCGAATGGGTGGAGAGCCGCGAGATCCTCGAGCTGCTCGAGGCGATGGGCGTCGACTACGGCCAGGGATTCTGGTTCTCCGGCGTCGAGCCCCTGATCCACGACCACTGAGCGCTGGTCTCCCGCTAACGCGAGACCACGCGCCGCGGTCCGGCGGCCCTGACCGCCTCGTCCACCCCGGCCTCGTACTTCTCGAAGTTGGCGGCGAACATGTCGGCCAGCCGCGCCGCCTTCTCGTCGTAGTCGGCGGTGCTCTGCCAGCTGTCGCGCGGCCGCAGCACGGCGGCGGGCACCCCCTCGACCTTCTCCGGCACCGCCAGGCCAAAGATGGGGTCGGTCCAGGTCGGCACGGCGTCGAGCTCGCCGCCCAGCGCCGCGTCCACCATGCGGCGGGTGAAGCCCAGCTTGATCCGCTTGCCGGTGCCGTAGGGGCCGCCGGTCCAGCCGGTGTTGATCATCCAGACCTTGGCGCGGTGCTGCTGCAGGCGCTCGCCGAGCATCTTGGCGTAGACGCCGGGATGGAGGGGCAGGAAGGGTGATGCGAAGCAGGTGCTGAAGGTCACCTTGGGCTCGGTGACGCCGCGCTCGGTGCCGGCCACCCGCGCCGTGTAACCGGAGAGGAAGTGGTACATCGCCTGCTCGGGACTGAGGCGGCTGATCGGCGGCAGCACCCCGAGCGCGTCGCAGGTGAGGAAGACGACGTGCCGGGGATGCCCGGCACGGCCGTCGAGATCGACCTTGGTCAGCTGGGTCAGGGGGTAGCTGCTGCGGGTGTTCTCGGTGTAGGTGTCGGCGTCGAGGTCGAGCTCCCGCGTCTGGTCGTCGCAGACGACGTTCTCGAGCACCGTGCCGAAGCGGCGGGTGGTCTCGTAGATCTCGGGCTCGCCCTCGCGCGACAGGCGGATGACCTTGGCGTAACAACCGCCTTCGATGTTGAACACGCCGTCGGCGCTCCAGCCGTGCTCGTCGTCGCCGATCAGGGTGCGGTTCGGATTGGAGGAGAGCGTCGTCTTGCCGGTGCCGGAGAGGCCGAAGAAGAGCGCCACGTCGTCGCGCGTGGCGCCGTAGTTGGCGCTGCAGTGCATCGACAACGCCTGCTGCCGTGGCAGCAGGTAGTTCATGACGCTGAAGACGCTCTTCTTGATCTCGCCGGCATACCGGGTGCCGCCGATCAGCACCAGCCGGCGCGCCAGGTCGAGCAGGATGAAGGTGCTGCTGCGGGTGCCGTCACGCGCCGGGTCGGCCTGGAACAGGGCGGCGTCCACCACCGTCATGCCGGGCTCGAAGGCCGCCAGCCGGGAGGGATCGGACTCGCGCAGGAACATGTTGCGGGCGAACATGCTGTGCCAGGCGAACTCGGTGACCACCCGCACCGGCAACCGGTAGTTCGGGTCGGCTCCGGCATAACCGTCGAAGACGAACAGGTCGCGCTCGGCCAGGTACTGCCGCACCCGCTCCCAAAGGGCGTCGAAGCGCTCGCGCTCGAAGCGCCGGTTGGAATCTCCCCACCAGATGTCGCCGTCGATGGACGGATCCGCGACCATGAACTTGTCCAGGGGCGAGCGGCCGGTCTGGGAACCGGTGAGGCACACCAGCGGCCCCTCGTTCGCCAGCTTGGCCTCGCCGCGCGCCACCGCCTGCTCGGTCAGCCGGGCCGGCGAGAGGTTCCAGTGCACGGTGCCGGAGCTGGACAGCCCCAGCCGATCGATGCCAAAGCTGCTGATGACAGGCCCGTCGTTTTTCATGCCGCACCTCGGAAGTAGTAGTCGCCGAACAAAGCCCCGCCCCGGTCCTCCCGCTCTCGCGGACCCAGAACCCGGCGAGTCTACAACCTGTGACCTGCCGGTGACGAGGGGACGGCGGCGGCGGTGCCGCCGCTGCCGCGCCGGCCAGCGATCGCCCCGCCAGGCGGCTCAGTCGCGCGCGGCCGGGATCGGCGGCACCTTCACCGCCGCCGGCGGGTGCTTCTCGAGCTCCTGCAGCAGGTAGGCGACGGCGCGCTCGAGGCTGGGGTCGTGGCCCTTGGCGATCTCGTCGGGCCGGTCCACGACCTCGATGTCGGGCGGCACGCCGAGGTTCTCGATCCCCCAGTGGCCCTCGGTGTCGAGGAAGCGGTAGGCCGGCGTCGAGAGGCTGCCGCCGTCGGCCAGCTTCGGGCTGGCGCGGAGGCCGATCAGGCCGCCCCAGGTCTTGGTGCCGATCAGCGGTCCCAGCCCGAGCTTGCGGAAGTAATAGGGGAAGGCGTCGCCGCCCGAGCCGGCGCTGCCGTTGATCAGGCAGGCCTTGGGGCCGGTGTTGACGAACACCGGGGTGGTGGTGGGCTCGCTCCCGCGCGCCACCCAGTACTGGAGCAGGGGCCGGCTGAG
>Ga0070733_10002886_pt1 | contig 11948 bp, 8 predicted proteins | sample Coa_R1_9_FD_66450 | JGI IMG/M metagenome (GOLD analysis project Ga0070733, IMG submission 66450) | Surface soil microbial communities from Centralia Pennsylvania, which are recovering from an underground coalmine fire - Coalmine... | ecosystem: Environmental > Terrestrial > Soil > Unclassified ... | reverse complement strand
ATGCAATTTTTTTTCAAGAAGCCATCGACCGGATTCGCGCGCTGCCCGGCGTCCAGTCTGTCGACGTGACCCGCCAGTACCCTCTCGGTGGGCTCAACAATGCGACGATTGAACTGCATCTGGCCGACGGCACCTCCTACCGGCCAGGAACACCGATTCTGCTGGACGGAGTCAGTCCCGGATACTTTCGGACGATGGGAATCCCGCTGATGAAAGGACGTTTCTTCAACGGCCACGATTCGGCGAATGCGCCGCAAGCGGCCATCTTGAGCGAATCGCTCGCGCGCCAAGCCTTCGGGGAGCCCGTTCCCCTGGGACAGCGCTTCCGTCTGGCGCCCGACGGACCGCAATACACCGTTGTCGGCGTTGTCTCGGATACAAGAAACTCCAGCGTTGACCAGGAACCCCTGCCTGAGGTGTTCGTGCCTTACGTTCAGCAGCCCTCGTTCGTGATGACATTCGTGGTCCGCAGTAAAGGCGATCCGCGCGGTGTTGCCAGCGGTGTGCGTCAAGCCGTGCTGAGTGTTGATAAGGATCAGCCCTTGTCTGAATTGCGGACCATGGACGATCTTCTCACAGGGTCGGTTGCTCCTGAACGATTCCGAATGCTGGTTCTGGGGCTTTTTGCGCTCCTCGCAGTGGTGCTTGCGGCAGTGGGCATCTACGGGCTGGTCGCATACTCCGTCGGTCAGCGCACGCACGAAATTGGCATTCGCATGGCCCTCGGCGCACAGCGGCGAGATGTGAGGGAACTGGTGTTGCGCGAGGGGGCGCTCGTGGCAGCCTTGGGTGTGGGTGCTGGTGTTGCGGGAGCGCTCTGGCTGACGCGATTTTTCGCAAGCCTGCTGTACGGTGTCCAACCGACTGATCCAGCCACGTTTTTCTGCGTGTCGCTGATCATCGTCGGCATCGCGTTGCTCGCGTGCTGGATTCCCGCGCGGCGCGCCATGCGGGTCGATCCGATGGTTGCGCTCCGCCATGAGTGACAGTCTCGCTGCCCGAGCCAGATGCTAAGGGAGCTGTATCAGAATTACCCATTTCTGCGCCAAGCACAGATCCCGCGACCGGATCGCGCTAAGTCACCCCGAATCAACGCGGGGTCCTCAGGCACCCACTCCATTTCGGTCCTCGCTCTGGAAGTATTCAATAGGTACACGTGCCGATTGATTTTTTTACTAAGTCGCCCATAATCAATCAGATCGAGAAAATCAATAGGTACAATTTGCGCTGTTCTTGATTTTCAAGCCGATTCGGCGGTGACGGCCTCTTCGTGCTTGACTCGCAGTGCCCCCGGCTTGGGCCGGTTCGCCAGCCAGGACCAAATTCTCCAGCCGAGCAGCAGCGCGACGATAAAGCCGTATTCCAGCGGCTTGCGCACGTCCGACTTCACCAGCCAGTAGTAATGGATCACGCCGGCGACGGCGCTGAAGTAGACCAGGCGGTGCAGCTTTTGCCAGCGCTTTCCGCCCAGGCGGCGAATCCATCCGGCCGTGGACGTAACCGCCAGCGGAATCATCAGCACGAATCCCGTGAAGCCAACGGTGATGAACGGACGCTTGCCAACATCGTCCAGAATCAGATTCCATTCGAAATAGCGGTCGACGCCGAACCACGTGGAAAAATGCAGGCAGGCATAGAAGAACGCGAAAAGTCCCATCATGCGGCGAAAACGGATCAACTGCGGCAGATGAAGAATTTTGCGCAGTGGCGTGATCGCCAGTGTGATGCAGAGAAAACGCAGGATCCAGTCGCCCGTTCGGTGCTCGACGTACTGAACGGGATTCGCGCTGAGATCGTTGTGAAAGCCCTTCCACAAAAGGATAGCGAGCGGCACGAGGCAGAGCGCGAAAACCACAACCTTCGTCCACTTGCTGATCAGCACGGCTCTGAGGAAATTCATGCCCGGCGCGGAATCCTCGCTCAGTAACACTTCGTCAGGTCCATGCCGGAATACAGGCTGGCCACCTGGTCGCCGTATCCGTTGAACATCTGCGTCGGGATCGGGCGCGCGAAAAAGCCCTGACCCAGGCGATGCTCCATCTTCTGACTCCAGCGGGGGCGATCGACGTCGGGATTCACGTTCGAGTAGAAGCCGTACCAGTACGGGTTTTCCATGTTCCAGGTGGTGGAAGGCTGCTTCTTCACGAACTTGATTTTCACCAGGGACTTGATGCTCTTGAAGCCGTATTTCCACGGAATCACCATGCGTACGGGAGCACCATCCTGATTGGGGAGCGTCCCGCCATACATGCCGGTGCACAAAAGCGTGAGCGGGTGCATAGCCTCGTCAATGCGAAGGCCTTCCACGTAAGGCAATTCGATGCCTGCCGAAGAGGCCCAGGGCATCACGCCGGAGTTGTAGTAAGTCTGAAACGCGACAAACTTTGCGGTGGGCTTCGGCTGGACCGCCTTCGCAAGCACGTTAAACGAATAGCCGATCCAGGGCACGACGATCGACCAGGCTTCGACGCAGCGATGGCGGTAGATGCGCTCTTCGAGGGGCGCGAGCTTCATAATTTCGTCGATAGTGAACTTGCGCGGCTTTTCGACTTCGCCTTCGACGGAAACACTCCAAGGGTAGGTGACGAAATCCCCGGCATTTTGCGCGGGATCGCTCTTGCCGGTGCCGAACTCGTAGAAGTTGTTGTAGTGCGTCACGTCATTTTCGGGTGTGACGGCTTCGGTCGTGCTGCCCGGCCATTTCTTCAGGCCGGTGATCGGATGGGGAACAGTGCCCGTCGGAGGGCCCGCGAACACGCGCGGCAGGCGCTTCCAGGCTTCAACCGCACCGGCAGTGACTGCCAGGCCGAGCAGGAAATTGCGCCGGCCCATGTAGAACCGTTTCGGCGTGACGTCTTTGTAAGTCAATTCCGGAGCGCGTTTGACGAGCATTTCCCCCTCCCGGCCTTAACTGTTGCGATACCGTAATGATACCCCCCAACGCCAAAAGGTTGGATAGTGGAAATCGCCGAAGGATTCAGGAATTCGCAGCGGCGAGCGGCCTGACCAAACAGACAAAGCAGACCCCTCACATCCATTCCCGGGAAGATGGCGGGATCGGGTTCCTACGACTGCGCTCGGGAAGGCGGGATGACAACTCCGGATAAAATACACAGTGAAGCGCGGAAGCGCCATCGTAAGGCGTTACTTGTGTGCCAGCTCGCGGAGCAGGGCTTCGCGGACGCGAGTCTGGTGCTCGGGAGCGAGCTTCGCTTTGTGCGCGGTGAGGTAGAAAACGTCGATGGCCGTCTGCCCTTCCGTGTCGACGATGGCAATCTCGATGTTGCATTTCTCGCCCGAGAAAACCGAACTGATCTTGTGCAGAAGTCCGGGCTGGTCTTGCGCGATCACTTCGACGAGCGTGCTTTGCGCCGAGCAGTTGTCGTCGATTTGAACTTGTGGCTCCACTTTCACCTTCGGAGGGGCGTTCTTCTGCGAGCGCATGCGGTCGCGCAGCATCTTGTGCAGGTCCACCTTCCCGGTGAGCACGTCGTGGACGCTGGATTTGAAGCGTTCCCACTCCGGAATGTTCAGCTCGAGAGTGCGAAAGCGGTCGGTGAAATAGAATGTATCGACGACGATTCCCGCCTGATTCGAGAAAGCCGCCGCTTTGACGATGTTCATACCCCAAGCCGCAAGCACTCCGGCAAGCGTTGCGAACAAGAAAGGCCGATCCGGCGTGACCAGCGTCAACTCGAACCAGTGGCGGCCGCGCGAAAGGCCGAGCTGCACGGGGTCTTCGCCCAGGCGGGTGGCCATTCCGAGATGGCCGATCACCTCGCTTGCCGCGTGCGTGCGCAGATAGCGCCGCGGAAGACCTTCCAGGAAATTCTCGATCTTCCTGCCGGCGGCAGGCGCGAGCGTGCGCAGATGCGCCATCACCTCGTCGTCCACGTTCGCGTGGAAGCGTTCATCGACGTTGCGAAGGAAATGATTGGCCGCACCGATGTAGAGCTGCCAGATATTTTCGGCCTTCCACGACGTGAGAGCCTCGGGGCTTACCGCCTTGATGTCCGCGTAGGTGAGCAGGCAGAGCATCTTCAGCCGTTCGGGAGTCTCGACGCGCTCGGCCAATTGACGAATGGTTTGCGGATCGAAGATGTCGCGGCGCAGGAAGGCGCTCATCTCCAGGTGGCGCTCGATGAGGAAGAGCACCGTCTCGCGGTCGGGCGGATCGAGTTCGAGCCTGGCGAGGCATTTTTCGGCGATCTCGACGCTGGCGACAACGTGGTTATCGCTTTTCAGGCCCTTGCCCGTGTCGTGCAGTAGGATTGCGAGATAGAGAAGGTCCGGTTGTTCGAGTTCCTCGAGGAGTTCGGCGTAGCGCTGATCCCATTTCGAGCGCGACTGGCGCAGGTCGTGGAGATTCTGGATGGCGAGAAAGGTGTGCTCGTCGACGGTGAAGCGATGCAGATAGTCGCGCACGACGAGGGCGTCGATACAGGCAATTTCCGGCAAGACGAGCGTCAGGAAGCGGAGCGCATGCATTTCGCGCAGGGTGTTTCCGGCGTGCGGCGCGAGAAGAATTTCCTGCAGGGAATGCCATAGTTCGATTCCATCGGGCGAATCGGCCGCGACGCGACCCAGCGCTTCGCTGACCTGGCGCTCGAACGTGCTGCTGAGCCTCAGCCCATGGCGCGCCATGAAGCGAAACGCGCGCAGGATCACTTCGGGATCGCCGGGCGTTCCGGTGTCTTGCAGGAAGATCATGCCGTCGACGACGGAGAACTCGGGATTGGAAAGCCGCGAGCGGAGGTGCTGGAACTGGCGATACAGCGAGGGACGGTTCGCGGGAATTTCGTCGAGCAGGCGAGAGCAGACGCGGTGAATGGCGCGAGCGTGGCCGAAATAAATGCGCATCCAGTCCGCAGGATCGAGCGGATCCGTTCCGGCCACGCCAATGTGGAGCGCAGCGGCTTCATCCTGGGCTTCCCAGGTGAGCGTGTTGTCGTCGCGCGAGTGGCGGAAGTGCAGGAAGCAGCGCACCGACATCAGAAATTCGAGGGCCGGTTCGAATTGCCGCCGGATCGCAGGGGGCAGCGCAGATTTCTCGTCGGGCCAGGAGCGCTGGTGTTCGAGGCGCGTGATCAGCTCGAGCCAGGAGGCCAGGTTGTAATCGCGGAGGCCGCCGGGGCCATCCTTCACGTTCGTTTCAAGGTGGAAGACCGTTTCGCCGAATTTTGAGTAGCGGTCGCGCGTGAGCTCGGCGAGCTTCTGCACGAGCTGGCTGGATTCCCGGGCGACGAGTCTGGGAATGACGTTTTCGTGGAGCTGCGCGAAGAGATTCGCGTCGCCCGCAAGATAGCGGCAGTCCAGGAGTGAAATCGCGAACTCAGCATTGTTCGGATCGAAGCGGTCGCATTCGGAAACGGTGCGCGTGGCGGGGCTCAAGCGGAGCCGCAGATCCCAAAGCTCCTGCGACAACTGTGCGACGCGGTCCTTATACTCTTTCTCGGGCTGACTGCCGGAATAAAGGAACAGCAGGTCGACGTCGGAGTAAGGGAAGAGCCAGCTGCGGCCGAATCCTCCCAGCGCGACGAGCGCGAAATTGCGCGGCCCCCCGGTATCGGGAGAGATCAGTTCGCGCCAAAGGCGCAAAGCGATCGATTCGACCAGGCCCGTACGCGCGAGCAACGCTTCGTGCCCGCTGCCGCCGGAGGAAAACGTCTCGCGTACGCGCGCGGATTCCCGGGCGTACAGGTCGCGCAGTTCATGGCCCAATGAGACATTCATCCGCGTGCCGCGTGGATCGAGCGACGAATTCCAGCCGAGACGCGCGCCGGAGCGAACGCCGAAGGCTCGGGTCTTTGGTCAGAGGGCGCTTTCACCGCGGTCGTCGTTGCGGATGCGGATGGCATCCGCAACCTTGGTGAGGAAAATCTTGCCGTCGCCGATTTTCCCGGTGCGCGCCGCGCTCTTGATGGCCTCAATGGCTTTCTCGGCCATGTCGTCGGCGAGCACCATTTCGAGTTTGATCTTGGGAATCAGATCGACGGTGTATTCGCGGCCGCGATAAACCTCCGTATGGCCCTTCTGGCGGCCATGACCGCGCGCTTCGAGCACCGTCATGCCCTCGACGCCGATTTCGTGCAGCGCGTCCTTCACAGCGTCCAGCTTCGACGTTTGGATCACCGCTTCGACTTTAATCATCTCTGTCCGCCTCAAATCGCTCGCCGGCCATTGTACTCGATGAGCAGCCGAATCGGCCCGCTAAGCGGAGGTCTCCCAGTAATAGCCTTCCTCGCCGTGTTGCGAAAGGTCGAGGCCCTGCACTTCATGGTCGCTGGAAACGCGAAGACCGACGATTTTATCCACGATAAAGAGCAGAACGAGGGTTCCCACGATGGCCAGCACCCAGGCAATCGCGATCCCGACGAGTTGGTTCAGCATCTGGTGCGCATTCCCTTCGATGAGGCCCGACGGGAACACTTTGCCACCCGCGCCCTTGAAAATGGGATTGATGATGCTGGAAGCAAAAACGCCGGTCAGCAGCGCGCCAATCGTTCCGCCGGCGCCGTGAACGCCGAACGCGTCGAGCGAATCGTCATAGCCGAATCGGGATTTTACCGCTGTGACCATCCAGTAGCAGAACACGCCCGCGATGAAGCCGATGATCAGCGCCGACATCGGCGAAACGAATCCCGCGGCGGGCGTGATGGCGACGAGGCCCGCGACGCAGCCGGAGATGGCGCCGAGCGCGCTCGGTTTGCCGTTGCGAATCCACTCCGCCAGGCTCCAGCCGATGGCCGCGGCCGCCGCGCCGAAATGGGTGGCGACGAAAGCGCTGGTTGCGAGTGATCCCGATCCGAGCGCGCTGCCCGCGTTGAAACCGAACCAGCCAACCCACAGGAGGCACGCACCGATGAAGCTCAATACCACGCTATGCGGCGGCATAGGGATCTTCGGATAGCCGAGACGTTTTCCGAGATACAGCGCGCAGACCAGCGCCGAGACTCCCGAGGTGACGTGCACGACCGTCCCACCCGCGAAGTCGAGCGTCGGAAATGCGCCGCCGAGAGAGGCGTTGAGCAGGCCGCCCTTGCCCCACACCATGTGCGCCATCGGGTCATAGACGAAAATCGACCAGAGCACCAGGAAGAGCAGCATCGCGCCGAATTTCATGCGCTCGGCGAAAGCGCCCGTGATCAGCGCGGGCGTGATGATGGCGAACATGAGCTGATAGACCATGAAGGTCTCGACGGGAATGGTGGTCGAGTAGGCTGGATCCGGCGCGAGGCCGACGCCTCTCAAAAAAAGATGATGAAAGCCGCCGATAAAGGCGTTGCCGGGTCCGAACGCGAGACTGTAACCGAAAATCGCCCAGACCACCGTAACGATTCCCATCATGGCGAAGCTCTGCATCATCGTGCCAAGCACATTCTTCTTGCGCACCAGTCCGCCGTAAAAGAGGGCGAGGCCAGGGCCCGTCATTAGCAGCACGAGTGCGGCGCTGATCAACATCCATGCGTTGTCGGCGGAACTTTTCGCGTCGGCGACCTGCAATTCGAGCGCGGTGACGCGCGCATTTTGAGTTTCGCGAGCAGTCGGCTCAGCCGATTGCGATTCTGCCTTGGGCGCCGGGGCCTGAGACTGAGCGGAAAGGGTCAGCGGGAAGCCGAAACAAAGAAGAAACAAAAAGGCCAACCCGCCTCGAAGGCGGGCGGCCCGCGGAATCAATGTCTTCGTCATGCGGCCTTTCGTCTCGGTCGGTGTGGCTCGATCTAAAAACCGGATACTTTACATGCAAGGCCCGCGACATGGTAATTCATTTTTGCGATGGCGGGCATCAGGATTTGTTATCCGCAGGTGGGGTGCGCGACACCGGCGGCCTTGGGAAGGTATTAGAATTTTTGAGCCGATCCTCGCCAGTTCGCTAGCCGTTTTTCAAAGTGCCGCGGGAGGCCGCAAAAAAGAAAAACGCCAATTCAATGCGTTGAAGCCAGCGCCTGACCAGGACTCGTCAAAAACCCGTTCTGGCATGGAGATCTGGATGTAGGCTATAAGGGATGGGGCTAGCCAATGGTTCCTCAAATCAATCTGTCAGTTGAAGGGCCAGAGTCCGAGGCGATCCGATGGCCAATGTAATGAAGCTTCATATCAATGGAACAGTTTATTCAGTTGATGCCGATCCGCAGGCCAGCCTGCTTTTCGTCCTTCGCGACCAGCTCGATCTGACGGGAAGCAAGTACGGGTGCGGCGAAGGCCAGTGCGGAGCGTGCACCGTCCTGATCGACGGCAATCCGCGCCATTCCTGCATCACGCGCGTGGGAGCCGTGGCAAACCGCAAAATTACGACGATCGAGGGAATCGAGGAGCGCGGCCGGCTTCATCCCATTCAGGAAGCATTCCTCGAGGAGGGCGCGATGCAGTGCGCCTACTGCACCTCGGGCATGATCGTCACAGCGACGGCGCTACTGAAGGCGAACCCGCATCCGACCGCGGAGCAAGTCACCGAGCACATGCAAGGGAATGTCTGCCGTTGCGGAACGCAGCCACGGATCGTCGCAGCGGTGCTGAGGGCGGCGGCTGCGATGCACGGTCATGCCGCGAAGGAGGCAAGCTGATGAGCGACAAATCCACGTTACACACGGCGCCTCCGGCGATTGAAGTTGAGCGGTACGAGCTGAACGAACCGTCGCAACACCATTTCGATTTGCAGCGGCGCGATTTCTTCAAGGCGCTTGGCGCAGGCCTGCTCGTCGCGTGCGTGCTGAAAGACGCGCTCGCATTTCAGGAATCGGGCGGAGGGCGGCGGCGCGGTTTTGGCGAAGAGGCGCTTCCGCGCGAAATCAGCGCGTGGCTGCACATCGGCGAAAATGGCACGGTGACGAGCTACACCGGGAAAGTCGAAATCGGCCAGAACATTCGCACCTCGCTCAGCCAGGCTCTTGCCGAGGAACTGCGCTTCCCCATCGAGCGAATCGAACTGGTGATGGGCGACACGAAACTCACGCCGTTCGATATGGGGACGTTCGGCAGCCGCACTACGCCGACGATGAACCTGCAGCTTCGGCGCGTGGCTTCGGCGGCGCGGGATGCCCTGGTCGAAATGGCGGCGAAGCAGTGGAACGCCAACGCGCAGCAACTGGTCGCAGCGGACGGCAAAATCACCGATCCCGCCACAAAGCGAACGATTGAATATGCGGAGCTGGTGAGAGGCCAGCAACTCACGGCGCTGATTCCGACCGAAGATCCGCTGGAGCCGGCGACGGAATGGAAAGTCGAGGGCCAGCCCATCTCGAAGGTCAACGGGCGAGACTTCGTCACGGGCAAGCACAAATATCCGTCGGATCAGAAGCTGCCGGGAATGCTTTACGGCAAGGTCCTTCGTCCGCCATCTTTTGGTGCGACTCTCGTTGCGGTGAATGCGCCGGACGCCACGCTCATGAGCGAGGTGACATTCGTTCACGACGGGGATTTCGTCGGCGTGGCCGGGCCGTCCGAAGAAGCTGCCACACGAGCGTTGAAATCCGTGCGCGCGGAGTGGAAGGAGCAGACCGGGCAGCCCTCGAGCGAGACCATCTACGATTACCTGAAGAAGAATCCGGCGCAAACGGGCGGCGAATTCGGCGAGCGAACGTCTGATTTCGAGCTCGGCTCGATGGAAAGCGGTATGAGCTCGGCCGATCATCGCTTGCAGCAGACCTATACGGTTGCGTATATCGCGCACACTCCGCTCGAGCCTCGCGCGGCGCTCGCTCAGTGGTCGGGCGACAACTTGACGGTGTGGACCGGCACGCAGCGGCCGTTTGGCGTTCGCGGCCAACTGGCCCAGGCGTTCCATCTTCCGGAGGAGAAGGTCCGCGTGCTGATGCCCGACATGGGATCGGGCTATGGCGGAAAGCACACGGGGGAATGCGCGATCGAAGCGGCGCGGCTGGCGCGCGCGGCGAATCGGCCGGTGAAACTGATATGGACGCGCGAGGAGGAGTTTACCTGGGCCTATTTTCGTCCCGCGGGCGTGATAGACGTTTCCGCCGGCGCGCGCAATGACGGCACTATCACCGCATGGGAATTTCACAACTACAATTCCGGCGGCTCGGGTATCCGCACGATGTATGAAGTCCCGAACCAGCGCATCGTTTTCCATCCAACCGAATATCCGCTGCGGCAGGGCTCGTATCGCGCGCTTGCGGCGACCGCCAATCATTTCGCGCGCGAGTCGTTCATGGACGAACTGGCACACGAAGTGAATATGGACCCACTGGCATTCCGGATGAAAAACCTGAAGAACGAGCGCCTGCGCGCCGTCTTCGAGGCCGGCGCGAAAAAATTTGGCTGGGGACAAACGAAGCGGCCGGGCCACGGCTTTGGAATGGGCGGCGGTTTCGAGAAGGGCGGCAACGTCGCGACGTTTGCGGAAGTAGCTGTGGATCGAGGGAGCGGCAACGTGCAGGTCGTGCGCGTAGTGAGCGCGTTCGAGTGCGGCGCGATCGTCAATCCCGATGGCTTACGCAATCAAATCGAGGGCGGAAACATCATGGGCATGGGCGGGGCGCTGTTCGAGGCGATCCGGTTCGCCGACGGCAAAATCCTGAATCCGCACCTGGCGCAATACCGCGTGCCGCGCTTCAAAGACGTTCCGCAAATGGAAACCGTGCTGATCGATCGCCGGGACATCCCGTCGGCCGGCGCAGGAGAATCGCCGTTGATGGGCGTGGCGCCCGCGATCGGCAACGCGATCTTCGATGCGACGGGAGTTCGCTTGCGATCCATGCCAATGGTTCCCAACGGCCTGAAGGCGAGCTGACCGCGATTACGCGCCCGCACCCAGTTGGCCCACGAGCGCGGCTCGTTCACTCCTGCAAGCGCGTTATGAGGCGGCGCCGTATCCGCGCGGATGGCGCTGCTTCCATTCCCACGCCGACCGAATAATCGACTCCAGGTTCGACGATGGGCTCCATCCCAGGACTTGCTTCGCTCGTGCCGCGTCCGCGACAAGCCGGGCCGGGTCGCCGGGACGTCGCGGTTCGATGCGCGTTTGAATCGTGCGGCCGGTGACTTTTCCAGCCGCCTCGATCACTTCGAGAACCGAATAGCCGTGTCCTGTCCCCAAATTGAGAAAATCGGAGGCGTTCCCTTTGCGCAGATGTTCGAGCGCGCGGATATGGGCGTCAGCGAGGTCCGTGACGTGCACATAATCGCGAATCGGCGTGCCGTCCGGGGTCGGATAATCCTTTCCAAAGACTGCGACGTCCGGCCGTTCCCCCGCGGCCGCGGCCAGCACATTGGGAATCAAGTGCGTCTCGGGCTCATGATCCTCGCCGCACTCTGAAGTTGCGCCGGCCGCGTTAAAGTAGCGCAGCGACACGAATTTCATGCTGTAAGCGAGATCGTAGCTGGTGAGCAAGCGCTCCATGAAGAGTTTGGTCCAGCCGTACGGGTTGGCCGGCCACTGCGGATCCTGTTCGGTGATCGGGACGCGCTTGGGCTCGCCGTAGGTCGCCGCCGTCGAGGAAAAAACGATGCGGCGGACACCTGCACGCACAAGCGAGCCGACGAAGGCAACGCCCTGCTCGACGTTGTTCTCGAAATAGCGCGCGGGATCTTCCACCGATTCGCCGACGTAAGCCAGAGCCGCGAAGTGGATGCACTCCTCAATGGAATGCTCGTTGGCGATACGCGCAATGAGCGCGCGGTCGCCCACTTTTCCTTGATAGAAAACCTGGCCGCGCGGGAGCGATTCGCGATGCCCGCGAAAGAGGTCGTCCAGGACGACAACGTCTTCGTTCTTTGCGCGCAGCAGCTCGACGGTCACACTGCCGATGTAGCCTGCACCACCTGTAACGAGTATCGCCATGATCTCCTTTCACCCTGCGTGCGTATGATTCGCAAGAAAGAATTGGCCGGATTCAGGCGTCGGAAACTCCGCGCAGGCGCTCGGCGGCCTGCTCCGCGGTCAAATCACGCTGCGGGCTTCCGAGCAGCTCGAAACCGACCATGAATTT
>Ga0070733_10002884_pt1 | contig 11950 bp, 10 predicted proteins | sample Coa_R1_9_FD_66450 | JGI IMG/M metagenome (GOLD analysis project Ga0070733, IMG submission 66450) | Surface soil microbial communities from Centralia Pennsylvania, which are recovering from an underground coalmine fire - Coalmine... | ecosystem: Environmental > Terrestrial > Soil > Unclassified ... | reverse complement strand
CTTTCTGGCCTGGATACGCACCGGCCTGGCGACAATCACATTTGGATTCGTGGTGGAACGCTTCGGGCTGCTATTGCGCGAGCTGGGTTTGAAGAGTACCTCATCTGCAAGCACCACTACCATTCATTACTCGGCGTTTATTGGCGTTTCGCTTGTGATACTTGGAGTCATCATGATGGTTGTGGCACTCTTCTCTTTCCTGCAAATTCGCCGCGCTATCGACAAAGAAAGCTTTCGTCCCCACGCGACCTTCGAAATCGTGTTAACCTTTCTAGCCAGCCTGATTGGTGCGCTGCTGGCAATCTACCTCATCCTGACCGCGTGAGGTTTTTATGCTACCATTCACAATCTGTTAGCCGTTTTGTTGAGGATGTACATCACATTCCCATCATAGTCGGTAACTTCATTTGCGGGGAACGTCTTGCCATTGTCGAGCCTGAAAGCGGCGATGCGCAGCGCGACCGGCGGATCAGTCGCCAGGAGTATAGCGTTTACTTTGCCCAGCACATCGCCGCCTTCGCTTTTGACAACGCTGGAGAGCAGGCTGCCGCTCATGGGCAGTTCCGTCAGATGTCCTCCATTCGCTTCTTCGATCAACATCGAATCACTGTCAATAGTGACGGCGTCACTCTCGATGGTTGAGATGGCGCTAGCCGAGAGAGCGCGATAGCCGAGGACGCCGACCTTGACGCGCAGCGCATAAATGCTGTTGATTTCCAGTTTGTAGTAGAAATCTTCAACGGTCCCGGCGCTTCGTCCCTCACGGGAGATGACCACTGGCAAACCACGCAGATCGAACCAATTTCTTATAACCATGAGACTTCTCCTAAATTAATCTTTTGTAATCTATTGGCGGCAATCCGAGGCGTGGGCGGACAAGCACCAGGCCCCCGCATCCGCCCCATACCACCCATTGTCCCTACAGATATATGTACAAAGTTTATCTCGTGCGCGCCAGTTGTTGTTTGGGAGGGATATGCACGGGGCGGCCCTCCGCTGCCAGCATTGCCTCGCGCAAACCCTCGCTCAGGGTTGGATGCGGGTGAATAGTCTCGATGATCTCGTCTGCGGTCAGCTCGCCGCGCATGGCAACCGAGTATTCGCTGATGAGGTTAGTGGCGTCTGGGCCGATGATGTGCGCTCCCAGGATTTCATCGTACTTGCCAATGATGACTTTGGTGAAGCCCTCGGTCTGCGCCATCGCAACGGCTTTACCAATGGCCGTCCAGGGGAAACGCTCGACGCGCGCGTCGGGATATTTTTCTTTGGCCTGGGCTTCTGTGAGGCCGATGAAAGCGACTTCGGGGAAGGTGTAGATGGGATTGGGAACTACCGTGTAATCCATCTTTGTCGCGCGGCCCATGGCGTTGTCGCTGGCGACTTCACCCTCCATCGAGGCTACGTGGGCCAGTCCCGCCCCGTGTACAAGGTCACCGATAGCATAGATGCCAGGGAGATTTGTTTCCATCTTTTCGTTGACGCGCACTCGCCCGCGTTCGTTATCAAGCCCCTGCTCCAGCAGGTGTTCGAGGCCGCTGGTATTGGCGCTGCGACTCACGGCTATCAGCACATATTCGGCTGTGAAGGTTTGCGAGCCCTTGTCCGCGCTGGCGGTGACTTTTTTCAATTTCCCTTCGTCAGCCAGGGACTCTACTTTTGCCCCGGTGACGATGTTGATGCCGCGCTTAGACAGGATGCGCACCAGCAGGCGGCGTACCTCGTCATCGAGTGGCGCGAGCACATCGGGCAACATTTCGACAACCGTGACTTTGGAACCCAGGGCGTCGAACATGCAGGCCAGTTCCATGCCGATGACGCCGCCGCCGACGCAGATGATACTCTCAGGTGTTTTGGGCAGATTCCAGCAGGTATCGCTGTTGATGATATTGCGTCCATCGATACCTGGGAAAGGTGGAATGAGCGGCACCGATCCGGTAGCAAGAATGATTTTGTCCGCGCTGAATTGCTGTGTAGAGCCGTCGTTTGCGGTGACGGTCACAGTGCGCGAGGCATCGACCGTTCCCAGCCCATCGAACACATCGACTTTGTTGCCCTTCATGAGCATGCCGACGCCGCTGACCATGCGTTTGACCACTTTATCTTTGAAAACCACCGCTTTGCTCATGTCGAAAGTGGGCGGCTTGTCCAGGTGAATGCCGAGTTCTTCCAGCGATTCCATACTGTGCATCACTTCGGCGATATGCAGCATAGCCTTTGAGGGAATGCAGCCGACATTGAGACAGGTGCCGCCGAGGTACTGTTTCTCGACGATGGCCACCTTCGCGCCAAGTTGCGCCGCGCGTATGGCCGCGACATAACCGCCGGGGCCGGCGCCAATCACTGCGACGTTATACTGTGTACTTGCCATAAAGTATCATCTCCTGCGCTTTGTAATTATTTGTGCGATCTCGCTTACAAACACGTGCGAGAGGGCCGCTGAGTGGAAGTGCCAGCATTATGCATCTTCATTGTAGCACAAAGAGTGATCGCCCCTACGGATTGTTGCCTATCTGGAAATACACTTTCAGGGCTTTGTGTTCGCGCATCTGCGAGACACCCTCGTTAAAGCGTTCCAGAGGGAGACGATGGCTGATGAGGCGGTCTACAAGCACCCTGCGCGCCGCTAGCAGGTCGAGCGCGGTGCGCAGGGTTTCCGGCGAGGATGAATAGGCGCTGGTGATGGTCAACTCCTGCTGGTAGATACTTTCAAGGTTGAGTGAAGCAGCGCCGCTGTGCGCTGCAAAGATGGTGATCGTGCCTCCTTTGCGCGCGCTGGCTGCCGCCTGCATGAATGGCCGCGCGCCAGGAGCAGTCAGAATCAACGCGTCAGCGCCTCGTCCCTCCGTCAAAGGGTTGAGCAGATCGCGCAGAGCGTGCTCATCTGATGGAGCCTGGAAAACGGCATCCGCGCCGAACTCGCGGGCGATTTGCAAACGTTCGGGCAGCAGGTCAATGCCAAATGCCTGCACTTCAGCCAGCGCTTTCACGGCTTGCAGTATGAGCAGGCCAACCGATCCCAGTCCCATCACCACTACACTATCGCCCGGCAGCAGGGGCGTGCGCTGTACCGCGCGCACGCAGCAGGCCAGAGGTTCAACGAAACTGCCTTCCTCATTGCTGAGCGTCGCTGGCAGCGCGAGCGTGGTATGGCGCGCGTGTGCGGCGGGCACGCGAATGTACTCGGCGAAACCGCAAGGATCGATGTTGGAGGTTTTGAAAGCGGCGCACATCGAATAGTTGTGGTGGCGGCAGTAATGGCATGAGCCGCAGGGGACATGGTGAGCTACAACCACGCGCTGCCCGATCTCGAAGTTGGAGATGGCTTTTCCGCGTTCAACAATCGTGCCGGTAAGTTCATGCCCCAGGATGACCGGCGGCGGCGCCTGCTGCGCGATCTTGAGAATGTCGGAGCCGCATAAACCACAGCCATGCACGCGCACCAACAATTCATCGTCGGAAATAGTTGGGATTGACCTGTTTTCCAGGCGGATGTCGTCATAGGAATGGTAGATAATGGCTTTCATGCGCACAGTATAGCATTTTCGCGGAAGTGATCGCATTTCGCGTATAGTAGGGGCGACCCTCGCGGTCGCCCTGGTAGAAATATAGAAATGCACTCATACAAGATATATGGCCTATTTGGACTATATATGTGCAGACGGAGGAACAATGTGTAACCTCGAGCGTTTTATTTAGTGTAAGGAGCGTGGGGAATTAACAACCCCGCCTGATATAAATGCTTCTCTTATGAATACGAAAAATCACCAGGCGTGACGTTTACGTGATTGAGGGCGACTGGTGTATGGATGGAGGGGCTTTCGGTTATCCGTTTTTTTACTTTCTTGAGGAGTTATGACTTATGGCAACAACTGGAGAATTGCGGGCAATCATCCAGGAACTGCAACTGGTTGATATCGGTGATGCAGCCAGTTATCTGGGTGAGGAAGAATTGGTGGGAGATGAATCGCTCGTTCTGGCCCAGGCGGTGGCGTTGACTGTTCCAATGACCATTGATAGTGGCAATGGCGCTGGCACAAACGGTAGTAGTGCGCAATAATCCTTCGCGAATGCGAAACCAGGTATCCATTAATGGATACCTGGATTTTTTTTAATAGCGGGCTTCCTGCAACACTTTGATGCGCTTCTCAGGGTTGGGCATGCCGCAAGCTTTTATTTGCTTGACGACTGACTGTAAGTCGTAGGGTACGCGCCGTATTTCGGCCTGCCAGCGCTGGTCTTGCCGGCTCAGGATGGCATAGGAGGCGCGGTGGTCTTCATCGCGCGGTAAGCCGCAGCTGCCAACATCGACTAATAACAGATTTCGCCACCGGCGTGAATATGCTATGTGCAGGTGTCCAAAGGCCAACGCGCCGGTGGTGTGAAAGTCCAGCCTACCCAGGAGGTGCTCCAACACGCTGTCCTCAGCATTAGGGAAGATGGCATCTTCCAGGTTGAGCGGGTTGGCATGCACGATAAGCAGATTGCTGCCTTGGGAGTTGGAGATTTGGTGCGAAAAAGGCAGGGACGCCAGATAATCAATGCCGTGTTGCCCGATTTGTTCGCGCGTCCAGCCTACCGTGGTGCGCTTCTTTTCGCTTTTATCAGGCGCTTGGGTGACAATTTCAAAGTCGGTGTTGCCCTGGATAACGGGGCAATTCAGAGATTGCACGCGCTCCAACACCTGTCGCGGGTGTGGGCCATTGAGACAGAGATCGCCCGCGATGACAAGTTGATCTACCGCTGGCTGCTGGTTGTCCAGGTCTTGTAGAACCGCTTCTAGTGCGGTAAGGTTGCCGTGAATATCAGATATGATTGCAATACGCATGTCCATATATTCCTATAACACTCTTTTAACGGCAAAGGTGACGCTCTTGCTGACTCAGGTTAGCTAGAAATAATCATACCGCAAAATTTGGGGGTTGACCAATGAAAGAGCATACTTGCCAATATCCTGCACTGCATGGCACGAAAATTCATTCGCTCTCTCTAACAATAGAACTCGATAAGCGCCTGTGGGGTACCGTTATTTCTATATGTTCCCACAGCCCAAAGTTGGCCTGTACCCGGCACTGTCCTATTCCTTGAAGAATCCCATTGATGTTAGAAGTGGAAGCGATTTTCAACGTTATACCGTTCCACTGTTCAATAAGCTTATAGGAAATGCCCTTGTTGGCATAAAATCCTACAGCCCAGACATTCCCACTAGAGAGCGATCAGCTTTCGAAGCCAGGGTGGGAGATTAGGAGAGATCGATGCTCTGTGGGGACTCCGTGACTTTGCCCTTGCCAGTAGCGGAGATACCCTGATACAAATCTCCATCCCGTGCCTTGATGCTCTGCGGAGATTTGCTCACTTCACCCTCCCCACTCACAGTGATCGTCTGCGTGATGTGGGACCAATTCACCAAGGCCCTTTTTATAGCTTCTCGCATCTGTTCGTCGTCTAGCTGAATAAGCTCTTCCACTTTGGGGGCAACTATCGCCATCGTTCCCCCCTGCGCCTGTAGATTCGCAGCCAGATTCTCTGACAGCCACTTCTGGTCGATCCTCTTATTCTGTAGCGCCGCTTCTTTTACTTCAGGTGCAATTGTCACAAGTGCTTTCGCCGCTTCGTCATTGATCTGCTGATCTTTTGGTAATACTTCTTGTAAAGCGTCCAGAATATCAATCTCCTCTATTTGCTTACCTTTAAGAGGGTTAAGTAGCTTATCGATGGTTGTTGCACTCAAAGAAATCCCTATCAATTTCAAACTGTTCTGGATGGCCATTACTGCTGTCGGTGCGGCCACTATCGGCCCAAAGATAGGGAACAAGACCGCCGCTAATACACCGGGTACAAGTGCATCAACCGATTTTTTGACGAGGGGTTGCTGAAAGAATCTGCGCAGACTTTGTCTGCTCTGCTCCCATAAGTTGAAGGTTCGTGATGCATCAAGAGTGCTATCGGCAGGATGATTCATTATCGAAGTGCTCCTCTCTTTCAAATCAACATAGCTAATGGGTGGAATTCATTATTGTCCTTTTATCAGGAGATTCTGCGTAATTCCTTAGCAATGTGCTTAGCTCGATCTTCATGGTCTGCACGCTTTTCATGGTCGCCAATTTCTATCAGCAGTCAGCCAACCACCATTATATAGTGTTCGATTGCCTGTTCCCGTAGAGTCATCAAGAACAAGTTAAAGTATTGGTAACTCTACAGTATTCAATATTGCTAATGAAGTCAATCTGTTCTATACTTAACCTTATTCGTACGCTATTGTAGCTGTAATTGTGGCGCAATACAAGTCCTATCAATGACTATCTTAACGACTACTTCCATGTAGTTTCATCCAGCAGATGCACCTGCTATTTTAAGAACGGTATTGAGGATGCGCTTGTAGAAGCGAACTGCCTTCGTCGCAAGAGCAATGATCGGTCGATTATTATGGCTGCGCTTAGAACTAAGGTTGGGAAGAAATGGCCATCTCTATCTGGATGAATTATGTGGAACTGTTCTCTAGGAAAAGCATTAATCAAATTAGTATCGAAGATCGACGCGATCTCAGTGAAATCAAGTACTGAACTCAGCCTCAAGATGCCATAGAAAGATGAAGAAGGGATAAGCATGAACGAAGACACCGATATTCCTATTTTGCCTTACACGTGCATAGTCGGTCAAGAGCAATTGAAGTTAGCGCTTGAATTAGCGTATATAGCTCCCAGTATCGGCGGGGTCCTGATCAGTGGTGAACCGGGAACGGGGAAATCGACTACCGTACGTGCCTTTGCCAAGATGATGTATGAGCATTTGCCAGTCACCATACCCATCAATGCCACTGAGGATCGTGTGGTAGGTGGTTGGAATATTGACGCTTTGATGAAAGCTGAACCGATGTGGCAGGAAGGCCTCTTAGAGGAAGCCGACAAGAAGCTACTCTACATAGACGAAGTCAATTTATTAGATGATCACATCGTGAACATCATTCTTGATGTAACTTCCACAGGTGTTCTGGTGGTCCAGCGAGAGGGGAAAGATGAACAGAAGCGGATTCGGTTCACATTAGTTGGAACTATGAACCCAGAGGAAGGTGGTTTAAGACCACAATTACTTGATCGTTTCGGTCTTTTGGTTCAGGTAGCGGCGGAGATAGAACGAGAAAACCGTATAAAGATCCTCCAAACAGTACTTGACTTTGATGAGGCGATCTTTAGAAGGCGCAACGGGCAGGAAGAAGAAACATTACTAGAGGCTGCATATGGAGACTTGAAGCGACATAGGGCAAAACTTGAGGAAGCACGTCATAACTTTTATGGTGTTAGAGTATCGGACAACATCGCGGAGGTATGTATCAAAGTGACGAGTGCATTCCAGACCGAAGGGCATCGGGGTGATTATCAGATGGCCTTTGCTGCTCGAGCCTATGCCGCACGTGAGGGATATAAACGCGTCAATCTTGAGCATGTTAAAAAAGTAGCACCGTTTGTACTTCAGCACCGTCGTCCCGAAGCAAAACAACTCAACCGTATATTGTGGACTAAGGCGGAATCTAACCGTTTAGAAGAATTGCTACACGATGTTTCATCCTGAAGTCGCATTAACTGATTCAGTCTCAAATGGTCTGGCGTGTGCCGCTATTACTCGAGGTCTACGAAGCATACTCATTTTTGATGCACCCTATGGAGAGCTCGAAATGACTGCGCGTCGTCTTGCTCAGATGCTGGAATGCGCGACGGGTAGGGAAGTGAAGCAGGTAAACCTGGGGAGTTCAGAACTGGATGATGATTTATGGGGGAGTACGGTGATAAGATATGATAAAATCGGCGCATCAGTAGTATGGCATAGAGGGCAGTTAGCCAATTTAGGAAATGATTCTCGAGAAGATGAACAACGCCTACGGCTGGTATTGATACCCGATTTGACCAGGTTAAGTTCGGCGGCGGCTCGTGCCTGTGTAATGCTAGTCGGAGCGGACGTTGCCCACTTAGAACGCTACGGACAGGATGAAATTTGGCAGCCGGATATATGCTGGCTGGCCAGTTGCCCAAGAGACCGGGTAGGAGCAATTTCACCTCATCTCCTTGACCGTTTCACTCTCAGATTGCAGTGGCCAGGTTCGCATCAGTTGCACACGGTAGCCGGGCTACTGCATCGACTACTGAATGCCGAGCTTCCAGAAAGCACTACTATGGTTTCCCTACCATCGGATGTGAAAGATCAAATCTCTAGGGCCGCACAATTCATGCCTACAGCCTCTTACGATGCTATAACTCGTGTACTTCACTATACCTCTGGTTCACATTCTCCTCGTCGTGAGATAACGCTTGCTCACCTGGCTCAGGCAATAGCTCGACTCGCCGGGAAAAGTCAAGTAGCAGCATCCCACGTTGATTCCGCCGCTCGCTTAATAGGATTGGTCCCAGAAACTCGACAAACGGATGAGCATGAACAAGCTCAAGAAGGTCAGATACCTAATCCTTCCACTGTGGAGTCGAATGATCTCCAAATCCAATATCCTCCAGAGTTAAAGGCATTCGGCTCTAGCTCTGTTGCACACGACTCTGAAGGGGAGCCATCCGAATTTCAAGCTGTACCGATTTATGAGCCGGGCCAGATGGTCGTTGTGGACAAGGTATTGTTACCTGCCAATCCCTATCCAGAGGATAGTGCTTCTATTGAGCGTGAGTTTGCATCACTCCGCCTCCCTTTGTTTCGAAATTCTGCGACCAGGACGGGTCGTGGCCCGGTGATAGGAGTAGAGCGATCCAATAGATTCATCGACCTTGCCCCGGTACATACTCTCCTTGCTGCTGCTCCTTTTCAACCTATTCGGCATAAACATCGTCAGGTAGATAACCATAGGCTTGTGTTGTCTGCAACTGACCTGCGTTCCTATCGACATGAGCCCGTAGCAGAGCAAATGCTGCTGCTCCTGCTTGATTATACGAGCATGCATGATTGTGATTGGCAGCGGGCACTACGTCCATATCTCAGTTGGGCCTATATTGAACGAGCCTCCATCAGTATTGTTCAAGTCGGAATGGCAAGTGCCTTCCATGAATACCGAGCTCAACTAGTGAATGCACGCAGCATTTTGGTACCAGGTATCGCGGCCTGTTTAGGGGAAAAACCAGGCAAAGCTACACCATTGGCGCATGGGCTTGATTTGGCGTTACGTACCGTTCAGCATGCTTTGCAGCAAGGACGCAGCGCTATCGAGCAAGCTTTATTGATTGTGATCAGCGATGGCCGTGGCAATGTGCCACTTGAGGCCAGTCGGAATGGGAACATTACTGGACAGATAAGCTGCGAGGGCATTGAGGATGCTCTACAAATAGCTCAGCATATAAGCAACTTGAAGGATGTGCAGACAGTGTTGTTAAACCCACAACCTGCGCATTACTCTGAACTACCGTTAACGCTGGCTAGAACGCTAGGCGCTCAGATTATAAATATCCGACGCAATGAAGATGTTGTGGAGGAATCGCTGTGACTGACACAATACGTTATATCCAAAGTATTGCCGCCAGCGGAAGCGGCGAAAGTAGCGTCGAAATCACCGATGTAACTCAAAAGATGGAAGTATCCTTGCCCAGAGTTGTTTACTTCGATTTGGAGTTGGTAGACACGCTTTTTAAAGGTAATCAGTCTGAAACGGTCCTGCCTATTAGAGAGAAAAATACACGAACAATCGAACCGGGTAGAATTTACAAGGTGCGGGTCTCCGCGAGTCCGAACAGATACCTTGGTAAATATGCTAAGCAGGAAGGCATAATAATTAACTCAGACGTCGAGTTTCGACTGATATGCACGGAGAGCACGATACATCTTGACGAGCGTTGCACTGTTTCGAAGGACACCGTTTCATCTTTTGATAAGGAATTCGAATTTACTGTTCCGGAGGAATGTCCAAGAGTCGAGATAGAGTTTGGTTGGGTATACTACGAACGAATTGGTTCTGAACAGCCGAAACCTGCCACAGTCATGCGGGGTAGTTTAGAAGGGACACATTCGCCTACGGATGTAAGATTGATGGAAGAAGCAACAGTCGAGCTTGATAAACCCTTACCCGAGCACGTAGCTATGCTTTATGTTGAGCGAGAGAATGATGAGAAACTATGCCTGCGTGGATGGGATTACCGGGGTCACTCGCTACTGGACGACACCATTGGCTGGGAAGTTCCCAGGCTCGCAGACTTTATGGAGAAACCGGAGTTTGACCTATCAGAAGATCTGATTGACACCATTCAAGAGTTCTCACGCTGTGGCCCCTCTAAACTGCTTGAATGGTTTGATCGATTGCTCAAGATACATCGGGAAAAACTCTGTGTAGTGATTGCCGATCATAAAGACTCGGAAATTCCGTGGGAGATATTAGCACTGGATCATAACAGCTATCTTGGTGCCCTTGCGATAGTTGCACGCTGGAAAGAGGTAAAATTTTATGGGAAATTGCGGGTGCTGAAAGTTGGTAACGAGGCGCGCCGTGGTTCTGTCATTGCCTATCTAGATAATGAAGAGTCGAGAATAGAAGGTGGTTACCTTGAACAGGAGACGCTAAAAAAAGTTAAAGTAACATTCCATAGCTATTTGAACGAGCTGCAGCAGTACTTGGTAAATTTAGAAACACTTGATGGAATTGGTCTAATATATCTGGCTAGTTACGGTTATAAAGACTCAACTCTAGATCTGCAGCGCCTACTTTCCGAGCACCTCAAAGCTCTCAAATTAGGAGAGTTAAGAGAGCATTCGGATAAACGACCTGTAGTCTTCGTGAATGCCTATAAATCTGCAGTTCTAAAAAAGAATCACGGCGGTCAAATGGATGCAATGCTAGCTCGCCTGGCTAGTAGCTTTATTGGTACGCTTGGGCCTGTCGCACCCGGCTATGCCTCCATGATTATCAAGCGGATATTAAGTGCTGCATCCTCAGGTTCAAATGGGATACAGATCGCTGAAGTGTTACGACAGCTCCGGGCTGAAGCAGTTGGTAAGATGATAGAGAAAAAGCGTGTGGATGATAACTTCGTCTCCGCCTTCATGTATGTCTATTATGGCAATCCGCTGCTATGGCTGCGATTAGATATTGCTGGAAAGGGGGAAAAAGAAACATGAGTATTAAAGAGCAACGTCAGATCGCGTTAAAGCCCGTTATTAATTACCCTCGCGAAGCGCAGGCAGGTCAGTCCTATCTCATGACCATTGATTTGCGAGTGACAACTAATCCCGATGCCTGGCCGTATGATGATGAAGAATTTCCTGTATACTTCAGTATCGATACGATGCCTCTCTTTAGCTATGAGCCTGTAGGTCAGCCATTGGTGGTAGTACATCGCTTTGGAGGAACTTACGGTCCCGCTGCCTTCTTACTCACTGCTGCGCAGGGACAGATGGCTGGCGAGATACACATTACGATGATCAATCGAGGGGGAGTGCCCATCACGGAGGTCACTATTGAATGCGAGATCAAATCGACAGAAATCCCGAAGCGTGAAATTGGCTCAAGAGACGCAAACAAGGATCAGATCAAATCAGCGGATACGCCGAAGCCAAGAAATGAAATGCCCTATAGCATTCCTACTTGGCGAATTTCTGAAGAAGTATTTGATGCTGACAAACTTCGCAGTCAAGAAACAGTTTGCACTATCGGTAATGGCTATTTCGGCACTCGTGGCTCCTTCGAGGAAGGCTATCCCTATACCACACCCGCTACCTTATTATATGGAGTGTTTGATAGTATCGCGGTAGTCAAAGAAGAACTGGCAAATGTGCCTGATTGGCTGCAGATTGAGTTGTTTGTGAATGGCGAGCGTTTTCGTCTTGACCAGGGCAAGTTAATTCGTTATCGGCGCGTGCTTGATATGCAGCGCGGGGTGTTGCATCGTGAGGTGCATTGGGAAAGTCCCCGTGGCGTGCGTCTGTACATTGCCAGCGAGCGCTTCGCCAGCCTGGCCGATGAGCATGTCGGCGCGAT
>Ga0070733_10002882_pt1 | contig 11957 bp, 9 predicted proteins | sample Coa_R1_9_FD_66450 | JGI IMG/M metagenome (GOLD analysis project Ga0070733, IMG submission 66450) | Surface soil microbial communities from Centralia Pennsylvania, which are recovering from an underground coalmine fire - Coalmine... | ecosystem: Environmental > Terrestrial > Soil > Unclassified ... | reverse complement strand
AGTGTTTCAATCCCTCAAGCGGGCGGTGACCTCTTCAGGCTTGGCCTTCTCAATCGGGGCCGATTTAGCCTTAGCGTTTCAATCCCTCAAGCGGGCGGTGACCTCTTCAGGCGTCGTTCCCGCCGACCGCAAAGAATGCCAGAAAGAGCGTTTCAATCCCTCAAGCGGGCGGTGACCTCTTCAGGCCCTGAGCCTGTGACTCTTCTTCTGGAAGAGGCAGCGAGTTTCAATCCCTCAAGCGGGCGGTGACCTCTTCAGGCCTGTTATCATATGCCATCAACTAGAAAGAGAGGTGGTTTCAATCCCTCAAGCGGGCGGTGACCTCTTCAGGCCCTGAAAGTTGCATCTGCATCGCGCAACCATTGACCGTTTCAATCCCTCAAGCGGGCGGTGACCTCTTCAGGCATAGATTGTTTTGTACCAACTGGTTCCGTTTTCTTTGTTTCAATCCCTCAAGCGGGCGGTGACCTCTTCAGGCAGCAAGTTGAGACGAAAGCAACTCGATCGAATTATGGTTTCAATCCCTCAAGCGGGCGGTGACCTCTTCAGGCGGCGATATGGTCGTAGGTCTGTTGATTTGCTAGAAAGTTTCAATCCCTCAAGCGGGCGGTGACCTCTTCAGGCCCTGATCCTTTGTTTGGAACTCAGACCTCGTCTACATGTTTCAATCCCTCAAGCGGGCGGTGACCTCTTCAGGCTCTATACGGGAACATTGGGCAATGCCACGTATGAGAGTTTCAATCCCTCAAGCGGGCGGTGACCTCTTCAGGCCGCTGTGCTTGTAGTGTAGCATGGGAAGCCAAAAAAGGCAAGCGTTTTCGAGAGGCGCATTTTTGGGGAGGTTTTTAGCCATCTATTTGGGCCGTTGGAAGGGCAAGGTGCTCCTCCAGGCGCTGGTGGAGGGGTGCGAGAGGCGCAGTGATGCACTCGCTGAGCGGAGCCTCTCGCAAGGATGAGCTTAGAAAGGACGGTTTGCTGTCTGTACCTGGTGTGGTGATAGCTGTTTATGGGTGGTGCGCACGCAATTGGAGGCCGTCGGGGGTGGAAAAGACCCGACCGTGCTGCCTGCTGCGATGCCAGTAACGGGCGAGGAGCCACTGTTTTTCCTGGTGGGGATGGCGCTGGCTGGCCCAGCGCAGAAGCAGGCTCTCCATCATGTCGTCACATTGGCTCAGGATGGCTGGTGGAACGAATGCTGCGTAGTAGGCCACCCATCCGCCAATCATCAGATTGAGTTCCTCAATGACCTGTGCTTGCGGTGCTGAGCGCAGTTGGGACAATAGGTGACCAATGGCGGCCATATGGCGTTCGATGGCTTTTTGACTGGGAGTGATGCTGGTCTTCACCCTATACGCCTTGTGCGGGTCGCTTCGGAGCAGGGGAGGGGCGGGGCTTGCCCCCGCCCTGGTCGCTCTCCCCGGCTTACTCATGGGCGGTTTTTCTACCGGATACTGGCGAATGGTGAAGCCTAGAAAATCAAAGCCGACCTGTCCCCGGTATGGGGTCAAGGTGTGTGTCATACGGGTTTTGTCAGTGTGAAGACGCAATCCCATTGCCGCCAACCAGCGCGTGACTCGTCTTGCAGCCTGCTGGAGTTCTCCGAGATGGGAGTGTAATATGACAAAATCATCGGCATAACGCACCAGCAGCGGTTTTTCCGCGCCAGCTTCTCCGCCGCCTTCGCCGGCTATCGCTTCCATCCCGTGCAGCGCCACATTCATGAGCAGGGGGGAGAGGTTTCCTCCCTGTGGTATTCCTCGGTCACTGGGAAAGAACAGGTCGCCATCCATGACGCCAGCCTTTAGCCAGGCGTCGATAGCGCACCTGAGAGCAGGGAAGGTCTGGAGCTTGTCAAGTAATGCTGCCTGGTTGATGTTGTCGAATGCTCCTTCGATATCGGCATCGAACACGTAGACTGGACGATGCTCGATCGCTTGCAAGATGGCCGCTATGGCATCGCGGGGTCGTCGGCCAGGACGAAAGCCATAACTATGCGCTTCAAACTTCACCTCCCATTCCGGTTCGAGCGCCAATTTCGCCAGCGCCTGTTTACAACGGTCGATCATCGGCAGGATGGCGAGCGGCCGCTGTTCCGCCGTTCCCGGCTTGGGAATCCAGACGCGTCGCACTGGCATGAGCGGGTGACTATCCCAGTGCCTGGGGTGAATGGCGGATGCCATCGAGAGCTGCTCCATGGCAGTGAGCGATTTGACGCCATCGACTCCGGCAGTATCCTTGCCCTGGTTCTCCTCGGTAACGCGCCGAACCGCCTGCAGTCGTGCCGCCTGCGATTCCAGCAAGCCCTGTTGCAAATGGTGAATCGCCTGCCTATCACCACGCCGAGTGGCCTGCGCGATGTGCTTTTGCATTTGCGCTACCTGCTGCTCCAATAAGTTCCAGGGTAAGCTGCTCAGGTTCTGGTTCTCAAGGTCGGGTGTTTGTTGTGGGCGGCGCGTTCCCAGAGATTTCCTATCCGTCATCTGACTCACTTTCAATGAAAACACTGCCCTAACCCAGGGCGATTTAAAATTCCCGGCATGGCGACCGCAAGGGATCGCCACTACTATACACGGCGGGATTGACGGGCATCGTAGTATAGTAGTGGCGATCCCTTGCGGTCGCCATGCTCACTATCAGAAGTTACAGAGGAAACAGCTCATATATCCGTTGTTTTCATAAACCAGAACAGGAACATTTCTACCGCCATCGTCGCCAGGGAGGTGTTCAGCGTCTTTACCGCAGGCTCTTTTATATCTTGACCTGTCACATACCCCCTCTTCACCAACGCTTCTCTAATCGTCTGATCAGGATACCTCTCACTTGCAACCTTAACTGGAAGAACGTTTTTTGCTTTTCATCTCCTCTTGACAATTCCATAGCGGAATGCTATACTCCCTATAACAGATAGTTATGTGAGGAAACGATGAATCTCTCAGAAAAAATAAAACACTTGCGTGAAGTCGAAGGCGATATACGCGGGTTGGGCCGCGCCATGACACAGATGGAAGTCGTGCGTGCCATGCAGGAGGAGATGGACGAAACCATCAGCCAGGCCTACCTGTCGCAGTTAGAGAACGGCAAACGAGTTCACCTGACTGCCACCAGCCGGGACTTGCTTGCGCGCTTCTTCAAGGTGCAGCCAGGCTACCTGGTAAGCGACCTCGCTGACTATAGCACCGATCTTTTAAGTGAATATGAAACCGTTGGTGATCGCCTGCTTACCTGGCTGGAGGCCAGCGCCGAAGAATGGCGCTCGGAGCCACTGCTCCAGAAATTTTTAGAACGGCTTGCCAGCGTAGAAAACCCACGTCACTATATCATGCTCTTCAACGAGTTGTTGGATTTACCCGAAGAGGATGTAAATTCACTTATCAAGCCGCGTCATGCAGAACAGAATGGCGCGGCCCAGCTAAAACCTGATATTGTAAATAGAGGTTGACTTTGCGTCTATATATATCGGCAGAGGCTATTGCCCGCACCCGCATACCTGTAGGTCTGTTTCCGCGAACGGAGGAGGGAACGTTGTTATGATTGATCCTCTCTCACTTGTCTTTATTGCATGCTTCCTGGTCGGGTTGGTGTACTTCATTGTGACCGCCCTGATGGGGAATCTCGGACATGGCTCTGCCCATGTCACCGGACACGATGCCGCCATTCATATCGGCCAGCACAGCGCTGTGCATGTGATGGCGCATACAACGCATACAGTACACGCTCCCGCACATGGAGCAGCAACAGTGCATGCTCAAAATGCCGGTCAGGCGCATACGAACGGTCACAGCCAATCCTGGGCATCCTTCCTGAACCCCACCTCAGTTATGTTCTTCTTGATGGGGTTCGGCTTTTTCGGCTACCTGTTTCATAACGTTATCGGCCTGGGGACTACGCTGTGGGTCCTGCTGCTCGCGGGCTTGAGCGGCGTGGTTATCGCTCTGCTGCTGCTGCTCATGATTACACGCCTCTTCGGCAACAGCGAAGCTTCTACTGTGCAGGATGTCTCCGATCGCACGGGGCTGCTGGGCAAGGTCAGTATGACGATCCAGGAGGGTGGCCTGGGAGAAGTCATCTACGTCTCTCCCGGTGGCATGCGCAAAAGCATCACCGCGCGCAGCGTCGATGGACGCCGCCTTGAACGTGACCAGGAGGTGGTCGTGGTCAACTACCAGAACGGCATAGCGGAGGTCGATACCTGGGAACACTTTATCAGTGAGGAGGGAACGTATTCCGCGGCATCGGGCTCGGGAATCATGGCTTCCGATGGATTAGACAAATTACGTACCTTGCTCGACGAATCCAGTAAAATAGACTCACAAGAATTGGTTATGCGCAAAGACTCGCAAAAGGAGTAACAGTGTATGAGTTCACTTATTCTCATCGGCATCGGCGTTGTTGCTATCGTCGTGGTGGTGGTTATCATCATTCAGACGATTGGACGCCTGCTTCGCAAAGTCGGACCTAACCAGGCCCTTATCGTATATGGCGCCGGCGGCACCAGAGTCATCACCGGCGGCTCGCATTTTGTTATCCCCCTGTACCAGCGCGCACAGGAGTTCTCGCTGGAGTTGATGTCCTTCGACGTAGCCCCATCGCAGGACCTCTACACGACGCAGGGTGTCGCCGTAAACGTTGAAGCCGTGACACAGATCAAAGTGCGCTCCGACGAAGAGAGCGTCAAAACCGCTGCCGAGCAATTCCTGAGCAAAAGCCAGCAGGAGCGCGAAAGCCTCATCCGCCTGGTCATGGAAGGCCACTTGCGCGGCATCGTTGGTCAGTTGACGGTCGAGGAACTGGTGAAGGACCCTGAGAACGTTGGCTCGAAGATGCTCAAGACCGTCACTCCCGACATGGAAAAGATGGGCCTTGAAGTCATCTCCTTCACCATCAAAGATGTGCGCGACAAGAACGATTACATCTCGAACATGGGCCGCCCGCAGATCGTGCAGATTCGCAAGGCAGCCGATATCGCTTCAGCCCTGGCACAGCGCGATACGCAAATCCAGCAGGCCAACGCCTCTCGCGAAGCAGCCGTCTCCAAATCAGCCGCCGACCAGGAGCGCGTGAAAGCCGAGACCGAGTCGCTGGCCTTGCAGGCCGAGTCACAGCGTAACCTGGCGCTGAAAAAAGCCGCCTTCGACGCCGAAGTGAAAAAGCAGCAGGCCACCGCTGACAAGACCTATGACATCCAGGCCAATTTGATGCAGCAGCAGGTCGTTACCGAAGCTGTTAAAGTGACCGAGGTAGAAAAGCAGGCGCAGATCAAAGTGCAGCAGGCCGAAATCCAGCGCCGCGAACTGGAACTGCAAGCCACCGTCCAGAAAGCGGCGGAAGCTGATCGCAGGCGCGTTGAGACCGTCGCAGGAGCCGAACGCCAGCGCCTGATTCTCGAAGCGCAGGGCCAGGCGGACGCCGCCAAAGCGCGTGGTATCGGTGAAGCCGAAGCCAATCGCGCGCGCGGCCTGTCAGAAGCCGAAGTCATTCGCGCCAAAGGCCTGGCGGAGGCCGAAATTATCCGCGCCAAGGGTGAAGCTGAAGCCGAAGCCATGAAGGTCAAAGCCGCTGCTTTCCACGAATACAACCAGGCGGCTGTCCTCGACAAGCTCTTAACAGGCATGCCAGAGATTGTGCGCGCTATCGCGGAGCCGTTGAGTAAGATAGACAAGGTGACGATTGTCTCCACCGGCAACGGCAGCGGCAGCGATGGCATAGGCGCCAGCCGCATCACCGGCGACATCATGAACATGGTTGCCCAGGTACCCGCGCTCTTCGAACTGCTGAGTGGCACGCGCATCGGCGATCTCATGAGCCGCGTTCCCGTGCTGTCTTCTACCGACGAGAGCAAGAACGGCGCTAACAATTCCGGCGTGAATGGCGCCAGCGCGACAGTGGATGCCACTACAACCACAACCACCAGCGACAAATAAACGAACTTTCCCCCGTAAGACCGGGGAAATAATGGAGGGTTGGGACGAAGGGCAACCGCAGTCATTGTAAGGGCGGGGGTGGAGCGGATGGGGGGAGGAGACCCTGGCGGTCGCCCTCGTCTATAGAGTAGGGCGTATGTATGGATATCACGATAGCGGATGAGGGGAGGAGACCCTGGCGGTCGCCCTCGTCCCTTACGAGTAGCAACCGCAGTCATTGTAGGGGCGGGGGTGGAGCGGATGAGGGGAGGAGACCCTTGCGGTCGCCCTGGTGGGTCTCCACACGCATTTATGGATATATTTATTGGGCGGTTCATCACATTTCAAGGGGGAAGTTGATTCATGAACTTGTTGGAACGTGTGCTCACCTTGCTGCGGGCAAATCTCAATGCCGTCGTCGAAAAATCTGACGACCCTGAGAAGACGCTGCGCCAGCTTCAGCTTGATATGCGCAATCAACTCGTGCAGGTCAAGACACAGGTCGCCACCGCCATCTCCGAGAGCCGCAAGTTGCAAGCCCGCGCTATGGAGAAACAGGCCGAGGCCGACACGTGGTATAAGAAGGCCGAGCTTTCCGTCCAGCACAACAATGAATCCGCCGCGCGCGATGCGCTTTCACGTTACAACGATCTTCAGAAACTCGCCCGGCGCTACCTGCAACAGCAGCAAGAACAGGATCAACTGATTACAACCATGAGGAGCGTATTGCGCCAGCTCGAATCCAAGATTGCCGAAGTCGAGACGACCATTGAATTGCTTGTCACGCGCAAACGCAGTGCACTCCTGCAACAACGGGTCTATGACGCGCTCAGCAAAACTGGCGGCACGGTTGATAAAGAAAAGGCCAGCCGCGCGCAGGATGCAGTGATGGAGGCCGAGGCACGCGCCAGGGCCATGGCTGATTTGCACAAACGCGACCTGGATTTCCAGCTTGACCAGCTTTCCGAGGATCAGGTGATCGATCTACAGCTTGACGAACTCAGGGCTAAAAAGCGCGGCGCGAAGGAGCCGCCGCTGCTTCATGAAGGCAATCCAGATCTTTCGCCCTTGCTTCATCCCAGGCCACAAAGCAGCGAACCTGCAAAGAAGCGCGCCAGCGCGAAAAAAGAAGCTCCCGAAGTAGGCCAGGAATCATCTTCTGGCAGCCAGCTTGACATTGAGGAGCTCAGGCGACTAATGGAAAAGTAGCGTGAAGGCTACGATAATCGCCAGGCCAATCACTATCCCAACAATGAAAGAGAAACGATGATTGTTTTTCTCTTCTTCTGTAGATGAGTTTTTCTCTTCGCTCATGGTTAATTGTCCCACTACCCTCGTTGTGCATTCTACAAGGCTACTACGATAGCGCTCTCGACGGTTGCCATCACCTCAAGACTTTCAACGGGATCAGATTCGCGTGTCGTTATCAATACCTGCAATACTTCCCTCTCACTATCCAGCACGCGCAGCAAAATATGATGCGTCGTGCTGGTAATGATAGTATCCTCCTGTTGACCCCAACTTCCCTGTTGCAAAACGTGCAGCGCGCTCTTTAGTATAGCGCTGAAATCGCCGCTCAGCGCCGAAATATCCAGTTCTTCAACGGCTACCTGTGCAATTGGTTGCCCATCCATGCCCACGATGGCTGTTGCAATAAAGCCTGGCAGCGTGTATCCCAATGTTTGCAGAGCTGAGACAAGCGCCGCATAATTGCGTTTGGCCGCGCTTTGCTGGCCCGTGGCAGTCAGGGGACGCACCACGTCTTCAGTTTGCCTGGGCGTTACCAGGCTCTGCAGCAAATTTATGGGAGCGCCTGTTACTGGCGGTGTGTACACGTCCGCGCTGCGCGGCTTCTGCCATTCCGCCGAACTGCGCTTCGGAATTACGACGGTGGGTGGATGTGGTGTTTTCCTATTGGTCGGCGTATCCAGCGAGTTCATCGCCGGAGCCGTAGGTTGCGCCGGTTGCGCGGGCTTGTCGGGTTGCCATTCCGCGGGCGATGGTTTGTCTTTCGGGGCTGCAACAACCCGGCCTGAGCCGGTCAGCGATGATGGGCGTAGCGCCTGTATCTCAAACTGGGTCGGTTGATCCATTAACCAGGATGGCAGGTCAGAGCGCTGGCCCGCGGGCGTCTTATGCACAATGGATGGGGTGATACTGGCGCCATTTACGGGCGCGGCAGGTCTGTGAATATTTGGAGCGGATTTAGATGCGGGCGCGCTATCGTCATTGCTATTACCATTACCGGTCACGGCGTGAATTTTGCCCGATCTCTCCACGCCAGGCATCCTGGCCGAGTCCTGCCACCATTCCCCGGCTTCCGCGCTCACGGGTTGCGCGGGCTTTGATGCTTCCACCGCGGCTGGTGGCCCGTCAACAAAGGTGAACGGGCGATCATCGGTCGCTTCTGTCAGCAGCAAATCCACGGGCGATAGGCCGCTTTCAGCAGGCGCAGCCGGGCGGGCGTTCACCGCTTCATATTCACCACTCAACTGCTGTACGGCTGCATACTTGGAACGATATTGGAGCGCCTGCATAATCAGGCGTGATAGTGGCTGGGTTACATTGGGCGCAGCGCGGTCGTCCCAGGTCTGCTGCGTCACCATGCCGTTCTTATGCGCGGCCAGCGCGAAAAATGCTTCTTCGCCGCGCAGCGTACCATATTCAGCCCAGATCAACTCTCCCGACTTGAAGCCCAGCATGCCTTGCTCTTCGAGTCCGGTATGCACCACCAGTGCAATGCTCTTGCGGCTCATATTGATGATCTGGATAACATCCAGCAAATCGAACGAGGCAAGACTGGCGGTAAAGCCTGTTTGCTGGAGCAGGCGGCGCACTTCAACTTTGAGCAGACGCAGATCAACAGGCTTTTCCAGGTAGCCAACCGCTCCATTCTCTAACGCGCGTGTGCGCGCGCCCGCAATGCCTGCTGCTGCCAGCATAATCATACGTGTTTGAGGGCGATAGGTGCGAATCCATTGCAATAAATCAAACCCATCGGCATCCGGCAATTGCAACTCCCCAATCACCAGGTTCTGCTCATCCTCCCACAGCTTGCGAATTGCCTCTGCGCCCGTCATCACACCCTGCACGCTATATCCATCTTTCAGGAGCGAGTTAACGATATTCTGCTTCAGATACTCGTCACCTTCAACTACAAGAATGCGCCATTGTTGAGACATTGTTTCTACCACCGGAAATAAGATAGCGGGATTTATTTTCTCTGTACCAGCAGAGTGTAGCATGAGAATGCCGTAATGACAAGTAGAGAATCGCCCGTTGGCAGAGTTTGTGAATGATTGCCAGGGCGACCGCAAGGGTCTCCACCCCACATCCACACCGCTCCCGCCCCTACAATGAACGGTGCCACGCTGGGCTCTTTTCGTCATCATGGTAGGGGCGGGGGTTGGGCTGTGTGGGGTGGGGACCCTTGCGGTCGCCCTCGGAGCTCTCTCATCCCTCATTGTAAGGGCGGGGGCGGTTGGGTGGATGAGGGGAGACCCTTGCGGTCGCCCTGCCACAACATGCGATAATACACACAGTGCCTTATAATGAAGGAGACAAAGCATGCAGCATAAATCTGATAGCATAACCGCGAAGCAGATGGCCGGCGCGGAAGCCGTTAAATATATCGAAAATGGTATGGTTATCGGTATTGGCAGCGGTACAACTTCCGCCTGCATGATACAGGCTCTCGCGCAGCGCTTGAGCGAAGGGTTGACCATCATGGGAGCCGTTCCCACCTCGCAGGCAACCGCGCAGCTTGCCAGCAGCCTCGGCATCCCGCTTACCAACCTGGACGCGCACCCACAGCTTGACCTTGCCATCGATGGAGCCGACGAGATCGATAGCCGGCTGCGCCTCATAAAAGGTGGCGGCGGCGCTCTACTGCGCGAGAAAATTGTGGCTACCTCCTCACACCGCTTCATCATCATCGCCGATACAACCAAACTTGTCCCCCAGCTGGGGTACGCAGCCCCCGTGCCCGTCGAAACAATCCCATTTGCCATGACGCCCGTGCGCAGACGGCTGGAAGCGTTGGGCGCAGAAGTGCGGCTGCGGCAGCGCGACGGCCAGATATTTCGCACCGACAATGGCAATATCATTCTCGATTGCTTCTTTGCAAACCACATAGCCGACCCGGAAACCCTGGACACGAACATCCACGCCATTGTGGGCGTCGTGGAAACAGGACTCTTTTTGAATATGGCCGAACGCGCCATCATCGGCAGCGCGGGCGGCCTCCAAATACTGCCAAAGGCGCAGTGATTAACGAATTGCAGACATATAAATAGCAATGATATACTTTGACAATGAACGCCCCGTACTCCCCGTCCTGGTCATTGTAGACTCTGTTGGTGAATGACACGTTTGGGCGGGGACCAAGGGCTGGATGCCAGGGTCGCCCGTACCCTGCTACGAAGGCTGGCGAAGCCGTAGAGGGTACGGGCGGGGCTTGTCCCCGCCCTGGAGATGGGTAGGGGAGTTAACTAGGGAGTCAATACCGTATGCGAGTAATCGCCACCGTTCAAGAGATGATTGACGCACGCCAGGCATGGTCGGTTTCTCACACGGTTGGCTTCGTGCCAACCATGGGATACCTGCACGCGGGCCATCTTTCGCTTGTGCGCCAGGCCCGTCGCGAGAACGATGTGCTGGTTGCGAGCATCTACATCAACCCTACCCAATTTGGTCCGCACGAAGACCTGAGTACCTACCCACGCGATGTGCCACGTGACCTGCGCGTACTCGAAGAAACAGGTGTGGATATCGTTTTTCTGCCCGCCTCAGAGGAGATTTACCCGTCCGGTTTCGTAACCTATGTTGACCCAACGGGGCCGCTCGCGGAGCAATCGGAGGGCGTCAGCCGCCCCGGCCACTTTCGCGGCGTCGCTACGGTGGTACACAAGCTTTTCGAGATCATCAGACCGCAGCGCGCCTATTTTGGGCAGAAAGATGTGCAGCAGGCCGCAGTCATCTCGCGCATGGTGACCGACTTCAATCTTCCGCTGCAACTGCGCATTCTCCCAACCGTGCGCGAAGCCGATGGGCTGGCAATGAGCAGCCGCAATGCCTATCTCCTGGGGGATGACCGCGTTGCCGCCAGAGTTTTATATAACGCCCTGCAGGCGGGCCGCGCATCCTTTGAGGCGCACCCCGGCGAGCAAGCATCCCTGGCAGTCTATGCTATGATCGCAACGGTGCAGGCAGAACCTCGCGCGCGCCTGGACTACGCGGAGATTCGCGATCCCCATAGTTTCCTGGCGCGGGAGACCCTGCAAGCTCCCGCGCTGCTGCTGATCGCTGCAAACGTAGGCCCGGCGCGCCTGATCGATAACTTCCTGTTACGCGAGGATGGCGCCTGGGATACAGGCATTATTGTATCAGCATAAAAATGTCAGCGTGCCTCGTACAGAGTACGGGCGACCCTTGCGGTCGCCCTGGCAGCGTGGCAATCTGGAAAAGCGCGGTCGCCCTGGAATTCCTGAATAAAAGAAAGGACCCTGACAATGACGCAGGAGAAAGTGACTGTACCGGCCATCCGTGAGAGAAAAGGTGGCGCAAAGCTGAAGATGATAACAGCCTACGACGCTCCGACGGCGCGCATCGCTGATCGCGCGGGAGCAGAAATCATCCTGGTCGGTGATACTTTAGCGCACGTGGTGCTGGGTTACGAAGACACGCTGCCCGCCACCATCGATATCATGGTGCATCACACGGCTGCAGTCGCGCGCGCAAAACCCGCCGCCTTGATCGTCGGCGATATGCCCTGGCTCAGTTACCATATCTCGCTGGAAGAGGCCGTGCGCAATGCCGGGCGCTTAATTCGCGAAGGCGGCGCTGATTGCATCAAATTAGAGGGCGGGCGTAAACGTGTGCCTGCCATCGAAGCCATCCTATCCGCCGAAATCCCCGTCATGGGGCATCTCGGCCTGACCCCGCAATCCATCCATGCCATGGGCGGCTACCGCGTGCAGGGCAAGCGCTTTGAAGCGGCGCGCGAACTGCTGGAGGACGCTCGCGCCCTGGCTGCGGCAGGCGTCTTCGCTCTTGTAC
>Ga0070733_10002880_pt1 | contig 11962 bp, 7 predicted proteins | sample Coa_R1_9_FD_66450 | JGI IMG/M metagenome (GOLD analysis project Ga0070733, IMG submission 66450) | Surface soil microbial communities from Centralia Pennsylvania, which are recovering from an underground coalmine fire - Coalmine... | ecosystem: Environmental > Terrestrial > Soil > Unclassified ... | reverse complement strand
TAGGTCTGAGTATCAATGGTTCAAAACCACAAAGCGAAATAGACTATTGCTTTTTGACTTGACTCCCTAACTCCTAAGCAGCAGAATCCCCGCCAGCGAATCGGGTGCCCACGACATTCTCGAGCCGGTTGGGCCACCCAAGAAACCATCCTTCGAATCAAAAGACGGCCAAATGCAGATTCCTGTGCGCGCGCGGTGCGGTGCGGAGGTCTGACAGTTTCGCCGAAAAGGAGAGAATTGTCGTGAAAAATAAGATCGTTCATCTTGTCGTTCTTGTAGTCTTGCTGACGCTCGTGGGCGCAACAAACGCTACCGCCCAGAGCGCGGCAAATCAAGTATCCACGATTCAGTTGAAACACCTCGGAACTTCGTCCATCGGGCAATCCGCAGGCAGCAATCCGTCTGGCATAACGGCCTTGCGAGTGAAGAATCACCCTGATCCTGATGCTGGCGTGCTGGCGGGTTCGGGGCTGCAGCTTCCCGTCCCTGGGCCAGCGCCCCAGCCGATTGCCAACACTAATCCAAACACTTCTGGATTTAACGGCTTGGACGTTATAGACCAGGGGCTGCAAAGCGGTTTTTTGCTCGAACCGCCCGATCAAGGCCTCTGCGTCGCCAACGGATTTGTCTTTGAGGCGGTGAACGTCGCTGTCGCCGTCTATGATGCTTCGAGCCATAACCTGCTCGCAGGCCCGGTTTTTGCGAACACCTTCTTCGGCCTGGACGCGGCCCAGTTCACGAGCGACCCGCGGTGCTTCTTCGATACGCAGGCCCGCCGGTGGTTTGTCACGATTCTCCAGATCGATATCGATCCGGCTACGGGCGCTGTGACGAACCATTCCCACGGGTTGATTGCGGTCAGCACGACGGACAGCCCCCTCTCGACCTTCAACATTTTCTCGATCGATACGACCGACGATGGCAGCAACGGCACGCAGAACCACGTGGGCTGCCCGTGCTTCGGCGATCAGCCCCTCATGGGCACCGATGCGAACGGCTTTTTCTACACAACCAACGAATTCTCCATCACCGCGTTGACCGGAGGTGGGCCCGTCTTTTCAAACGGGGCACAGGTTTACGCTCTCTCCAAACGGGAATTGGCAGCCAATGCAACCCCCACAGCCGTCCATTTTGGCGACATCCCGCTGACCGCAGGGCACCTTGCGCGGTCGCTTCAACCGGCACTGTCCTTGTTTACTGGCAAAGACGACACCGAATCCAAGGACCAGGGTGTCGAGTTCTTTGTCAGCCATCTGAACTTCACACACACGCTGGATAACCGCCTTGCCGTCTGGGCGATATCCGACACCAGGACCCTCGATCAACCGAACCCGAGTGTCGAGTTGACTGGCACAATCATCAACAGTGAGGTCTATGGCGACGCGCCTCCCGCTACTCAGGAGGCCGGGCCGAACCCTTTCGGCGCTTCGTTGGCGGAGCCCGAAGGAACGCTGTCCCCGGGCGATACCCGCATGCAGCAAGTCTTTTTCTCACAGGGTCTGCTGTGGACGGGGCTAACGACCGTCGTCCAGCAGGGGAGCAATTTCCTCGACGGAGCTGCGTATTTCGTTATCCGTCCCGATTTCGGGGGTGACCACCTGCACGCACGCATGCAGACCCAAGGGTACATCGCCGCAGCCGGACAAAACGTTCTCTATCCCGCCATCGCCGTAAACGGAAACGGCGACGGAATTGTAGGATTCACGATTTCCGGACCGGGCTTCTTCCCTAGCGCGGCCTATACTCGGATTAATGCGGACAACGGTGCAGGCCGTATCCACGTCCTCGGGGCAGGTGCACTCCCTGACGACGGGTTCACCATGTACCCGCAGTTCGGCGGCAACGGCGTCGGCCGCTGGGGCGATTATTCCGCTGCCGCAGTCGACGAGCACGGCAACCTCTGGTTCGCCACTGAGTACATTCCCGCCCAACTGAGCAACGGTTTCCCCCAGGGAATCGGCGCGAACTGGGGCACGTTTATCGGCACACTCAGCGCCGAAAACGAGAACGAGGACTAAGACCAAACGTTCGGAACCATCGGGGCGGCCACGATTTAGCCGGGCCGCCCCGGCCGTCACAAGATCCCACCCTTGCTTCACAAGGACTATAACCCCGCGATGTTTCGTTAGATGGAAAACTCCGACGCGTGTCCAAAGGTCGAAGGGTTTACGGGCAAAAACCGCGGGTTCCCGTTTCCATCTTGATGAGGTACATTGTTACGGCGTTTTAGAAGGATGTTAGGCACCATCATTGGGAGGCTTCAACATGTCCTGTAACCGAGTCCCTGGCATCTGCTTACTGGCGTTCTCTGTGTTGTGTTTTCCCGCTTGCATCCACGCAACGCCGGACGACTGCCAGGCGGCGCAACCCTCCGAGAAACCCGCGCAGCATCAGCATGGGCATCAGATGAATACGCCCAGCGGAGCCTCCGATAAGTGCGAACCCCGATTCACCTACGAAGAGGGACCTCAAGGGCCCAGTCACTGGGAGGGCGTCTGCAACACCGGACACACGCAAGCGCCGATCGATATCACGAAGACCGAAAAAATGACGTCGCCACCGCTGGCACCCCTGGAATTCCACTATCAGCCTGCCGACCTGGATATGGTGAATGACTGCAACAAATACCTGATCAAGGTGAGATTTCCTGGAAATCTATGGCTCAAGGAGGCGAGGAAGCCCTACCGCCTGAGCGAAATCGATTTTCATGAGCCGGGTGAAAACGCAGTCAACGGCAAGCGCCCGCCGATGTCTCTCCAGTTGGTCCACCTGTCGCCCGAGTCAACCTTCCTGATCATCGAAGTGCCGATCGTGGTGGGCAAAGAAAACCCGGCCATCAAGATTCTGTGGGAACACATTCCGGATTCAGGCAAAGAGCAAGTGACAAAGGATGTCAAAATCAACGCGATGGATCTGCTGCCCGCGGACCACGGCTACTACAGTTTTCGCGGATCGCTAACGAATCCCATTTGCAACGAAGGTGTCGCCTGGTTCGTGTTGAAGAACCCCATCGAAATGTCGGAAGCCCAGATTGCCGAATACAAAAAGCACTATCACAACACAGCGAGGCCGCTGCAGCCCGCGAACGACCGGCCGGTGTCGGAAACCAAATAGCGGAGCGGAACGCATTCCAAATAAAAGGGACATGGCAGTTCAGAAGAACCGAAGGGTTTTGCTCGCAGTATCCTTTCTGCTTTTCGCTTGCTCTCCTCTCGTCGCACAGACGAACGCTGTTGCGTCAGAACAAGCCAATCGTCAAAGAGCGCTGGCGCTTTTCAGCGAGGGCAAGCGGCTGGAAGCTCTGCCGCTTCTGGAAGAACTGGCAGAGAAGAACGCGAACGACAGCGGAGTACTGGTTGCACTGGCCGCGTCCCTCGTCGAACATGCTGCAACTCTCACCGACCCGAACGCGGCGGCCAAAGAACGCTTTCGCGCCAGAGATCTCGTACAAAAGGGCTGGGAGCTGGGGGACACGAGTCCGCTGGCGGAGAATCTGCGACAGCTTCTGGGGGAACTGCCGGCGAACGGCGCCATCAAGTTTTCCGACAATCCGGCGGTGGAACGAGCCATGGATGCAGGCGAGGCGGCATTCGCGCGCCGTGATTTCGACGAAGCGCTGAAAGACTATGCGATGGCCCTGGAAATCGAGCCGACGAATTATACCGCCGCTCTGTTTACCGGAAACGCCTACGACAAAAAGAATGATTTCACCAAAGCCGGAGAGTGGTACGAACGCGCCATGCGGCTTGACCCAAACGTGGAGACAGCCTATCGCTACTACGCCGACATGCTGGCAAAACAAGGTGATATGGCGAAGGCGCGCAGCATGCTCATACAGGCGGCCGTGGCCGAACCTTATAACAAGATTGTGTGGCGTGAAATTCGCGCCTGGGCAATCATCAACCACACGGCGTTCACTCTTGTGTACGTGCCCATTCCTCTGCCACCGGAAGCCGACCCGGCCAGCGCCGGGCAATCTCAGGACATCTCCCCTGCCTGGCGGGGATATTATGCGGTGAAATCAGACTGGCGGAAAGGCGGCAGGTTTCAGAAACAGTTTCCGCAAGAGGCACAGTACCGGCACTCGCTCCCCGAGGAATCCGAGGCGCTGGCTGCAGCCGCTGAGGTCCTGGAAAGACTCAAGGAAGATAAGAAAGGCGCGGAATTGGTAGCGACCGATCCGGGCGCTGGCCTCCTGCTGAAGCTGCATGAGGCGGGTCTGATTGACCCGTACGTCCTGTTCAGCCTGGGCGATGACGAAATCGCGAAGGACTACAAGGCATACCGGGCGAACAATCGCAAGAAACTGGAAGCCTACATGGATAAATTCGTCATGCCTCCCGCGCCAGGCCCTCCAGTAATTCGTTAATTTCGTTCAGGAAAGAAAAGCGGCTTCAGGGTGTTCTCTGAAGCCGCTTTTCATGTACGTATTTGCGAGCCGCGTTCGCGGGTTGCTACTGCGAGTTCACCTGTTCGATGGCCATCATGCCCAGATCCTCGTGACCCAGGATGTGGCAGTGGAAGACGAAGTCACCGATGTCCGGTCCGCGGAAGTCCGCGAGGATCTGGACCTGCGGATATGGTATCGGCGGCCCGCCGCCGTTCGCTGTAACACATGCCGGCGGAATGGGCGGACCCACCTCCTTACCTTTCACGATCTGAGGCGAACCCGCTGGATCACCGCCGCAGTACGGAATCTCGACCATGTCCAGGAACTGGCCGTTGATCCCTGGCGCACATGTCTGGCAGGATTGTCCCCCCGGGGTGCCGCAGTTGCCCGTTCCGCCGGCAGGTATGCAATTGGCGTCGAAGTTGTCCTGCGAGAGCACCTTGAAGTGAATCTGGTGCTGGTGGAGTTCGTGGTTCTCCCGGGCGTGATTCTGCACGATCCACTTCTCCACAGTGCCTTGCGTGGTGATGATCGCCGGAGCGTTGTTGTTGTCAAATGGCGTGTCAAGCGGATAAGGCTGGATAGCGCACTGGGCGCCGGAGGCAGTCACACACCCGGAGGCGTTGATGAAAAACGTGGTTCCGTCCTCGTACTCCTCGAAGAAGACGGTGCGAGTGAGCGAAGGCGTTACGTTCATGATGCCGCCAAACCGCTGTTGATTGGTGTTCAGGCCAGTATATGCGGCAACTCTGTCGTCTTGAAGCGGCTCATCCGTGTCCGAGTTGCCCACCACCTGCATGGTCAATAGCGGTCGCGTCGGAAGGGTGTCACCCAGTGGCCCTGAGTAGACGAACTGGGCGACGAGCTGGGCCAGGTGTACCGACGACGACGGCGCGTTGACCAGGAATTCGACACGCGAGGCCGGTGGAAGCCGGAAATGCGTCACCGGAATCAGCTGACCGGGCTGCGTGCCGTCCTGGGAGTTGACCGGAACAGCGTCAATCCCCACGAGTTCGATGGTTTGGGCAACTCCGTCGAACCGCACCTCCAGGTCGAGAGGCGCGTCTGAGGTGCAGTTGCAGATTCGCCAGAACTGCGTCTCGTTGGTCTCCATGTGGATCACGGCGGGAGTGTAGGACATCGTGTTGGTATTCGAGTTGAACGTGGAGTTCAACGGGACAAAGTTCACGCTGAGGTCGCGCTGAGGGATTCCGCCATCCGCTGCGTTGCCGCCCGCGATCTCCGCCAAGCTGGGGTTCGTGAATGGCAGGTCGCGAATGACGATCACGCGGTGGCGCAATCCTGCCGTCGCCGGCTGGACGTTGTTGATTCCGTCCACCACCAGTGCGCCGGAAGCTCCTCCGAAAACCGCGGCTTCCGCCAGCCCGTGAACGTGTGGGTGATACCAGTAAAGACCCGGGGGCTCGTTGTTGGGGAATCCGACATTGTACTGGAACGTGCTCCCGGGATTGATCAGGGTTTTAACCACGTTATCACCGTGACAGGCAGGCGAGCTATTGGTGCCGTGATAGTGAATGTTCATTGAGCCGCCGGTCATGGCAAAGCCCTGACTGTCCGTCATCGGAGCCTGGTTTTCAGACGTGGTGTCGCCGCAGTTGGGTGCGTTGAATTTTTCGTCCGTATCCCCCACCTCGGTGAACGGTGTGTTGTTCGTTACGGTGATGTTCAGCGTATCGCCCGGGTTCACGTGCAGCGTTGGGTTCTCGAGGCCGCTGGGAGTCATGAAGCAAAACAGCTGCCTTCCCACCGTATCGGTGGTGGATTGATAGGAGAATTGAACGTTCAGCACGCCGTTCTGGCTGAACAAAGCCGGCGGCTGGTGGATGACGCTCCCTGCCGTGAAACGCGTGCACGGGTTGGAAACGGGCGCAACAGGCGCTTGCGCAAATGCGGCGCACGCATGCGCGAGGATGAGGATCGCTACACCCGGCAAAATGCTCCAATTCAAATGCAGCTTCTTTGCTGTCTTCTTCATGGATTCTTCTCCAGATATCGCCTTTGGCTGGGGGAGTCTGAACCGGCTGAGGCGGCGGCATGCTAAGCCGATTTGCCGTTGCTGTCAAATGAAAATCTGAAGTGGCATACTTTTGCTCGGTATCCTAAGCATGGGCTGCTACTTCTCACAGCTAAGTCGAATAAAATGAGCAGCTAGCAAACAAATTTCCAGTCGCAATGAAAACGCTCGCAGTGGGCGCAGGATGCTGCTTCGCCCAGTGTGAAACGCAAGCTCGTTATTTGTGAGCGAAGCGGTGGCGGCCGGCGGAGACGTTGAGCGAAGGCGTTTCCGCAAGGGGCGCAGCGGCGGTGATGTAAGTTTGCGATATGCGATCCTGCCAGGTGAAGTGGTCTTCATCCCACAGGGACCAGATGAAGCCGAGCATGAGCGTGGCGCCGGACAGGATGTAACCGAAACTGCGCCACAGGAGCTGGCGAGTGTCGGGCAAGCTTCCGTCGAGACGCACGATCGTGAGCCCGCGAAGCTGCATCCCGAGAGTGGCTCCCGCAAGCGTGGTGAACAGGAAAAAATATTGCGCGTAGAACAAGAAGAAAACGGCGAGATACACGGCGGCGTCTACCTTCTCGATCATCAATTTCCCGCCGAGCGAACGGAACAGAGCCAGGAATCCGGCATAGGTGAAACAGAGAAAGAGCGCGTCGAGTGCGCCGGCGCGACGGCGCTCAGCGAGACCGGCGACGGGCACAAGCGCGGTCTGCGGATGAACACGGTCGTCCGGGGCGCTCGAAAAATCCAGCTCGGGTTGAATGCAGATTTCGACGCGCTCCGCATGGCGTTGGCGTTGAATCGGGCGTAGGCGAGAGCGCTCGCGGATTTCCTCGAGATCTTCCAGAGTGGGTTCGTCGAGAAAGGGCAGGCCGGACTGGGGATCGTCGGGGCGCAGAAGGCCGCGGCGCGCGCGATAAATTTCCAAACGCCGGGAAACTTCGCGGCGCCACTCGGGCTCGCCGTTTTCGCGAGCGGTGGAGACGGATACAGCGACAGGTTGGCGAAACTCTCCCTCTTCGACGAGCAGGGCGTCACAGAACGAGCATTTTTCGGCTTCCTCGAGCAAGAGGGCGCCGCACTGCGAGCAAATGTGGATCAAGGTCCGTTTTGCGCTGCGGACTGTTCCAGCGACGGAACCTGCCCATGCTAGCACGGGCGAGGGAGCGAGAGCATCCGTGCGGTATATGGTCGTGTGGTTAAACAGGCAACTCGGTTCACCGCGAGCTATTCTCATGGACGGCAGGCACCTGGCTCGAGTGTGAATTCGATTGTGAATTCCTGGCACAGATTGCGAGCGCGCGAGGCGCGTGTTAGGCTCAACCTTCTTTTTTCGAGCTTATCCCAAGCGATGTCGAACGCCACAGTCTTACGATCATTCCGCGGATTCTATCTTCCGGCAGTCCTGCTTCCGATTTTTCTACTGACGTGGCAAGACGCGTCGGCACAGACCCAGGGAAAAACTCTTCCGAAGACGCCCGGGGGCCAGACGGGAGGAATTGCCACTCTCGAAGCGGACCAACAGCAGCAGGTGGGGAGAATTTTCTATGCCGACGGGCATGTGGACGTGCTTTATCAAAACTCACGCCTTCGCGCAGACCACGTCGAGTACAACGAAGACACGCAGGTCGCCATTGCCCGGGGCAACGTCAAGCTCGATTACATGACGCAGCACGTGGAGGCGGACGACGCGCGGTACGAACTGCGGACGGGGCGCGGAACTTTTCATCATGTACGCGCGACCTTTGCGATGCAGCGGCGTCCCTCGCCGACGCTGCTGACGAGTCCTAATCCGCTCTACTTCGAGGCCGATTGGGTGGAGCGGCTGGATGAAAACACGTATCGCGTCCACAAGGCCTGGCTGACGGTCTGCGATCCGGAACATCCAACGTGGAAATTCTATGCGCCGCGCGCGACGGTCAAGATGCGCGAAACGGTGCACCTCGAGAACGGCAATTTTCGCCTTCTTTCGATTCCCGTCCTGTATCTGCCTTACGCCACCTTTCCGGCGGAGCACCGGCGGGATTCTGGGTTCCTGATTCCCGAAATCGGTGACAGTTCGCGAAAAGGATTTGTATTCGGTGAAGGTGTCTATTGGGCGCCGAGAGACTGGGCTGACGCGAGCCTGAGCGCCAATTATTTCAGCAAGCGAGGCTGGAGCCAGCGGGCGGATGTGCGCATGCGTCCGTGGGAAAATGCAACGCTGGAAGCAACGTACTTTGGCGTGCTCGACCGGGGACTTGACGAGCCTCCGGCTCCGCGGGTCAATCAGGGCGGTCATGAGGAACGCCTGCTATTTATGGCTCTATTGGGCGATGGGTGGCGCGCGGTGGCGGATCTGGACCAGTTGAGCTCGCTGACTTTCCGGCTGGCATGGGCCGACACGTACTCGACAGCAGTGAACTCCGAGGTTCGCAACACCGCGTTCATTCAGAATAATTTCAGCGGGTTCAGCTTGAGCGTGGCGGCCGTGAGCTACGAGAACTTCCTCAGCGCCACCCCGGCGACTTCGATCACCCTGCGATCCGCCCCCGAAGCGCGATTCAGCTCCGTGGATCAGGCCCCCTTTCGCAACCTGCCACTCTATTTTTCGTTCGACGCATTCACGGGCGCCGTGCATCGCGGCGAGGACGTGACGCCCTTTTCGACGCCGGGGTTTATCGAGCGCAGCGAGATCGCACCGAGCGTGACGCTGCCTCTGCATTGGGGCCCGTGGCTGGACATAACGCCGAGTTTCACGTTTCGCTCGACCTATTGGGGCGGAGAACAGCAGAACGGAGCCTTCCTCAGCCATGGAATCTTCCGCGCGACCGAGGAATTCTCCGTGGATTTCCGGCTGCCGGTGCTCGAGAGGGTGTGGGACCGCGGGAACGCGAAATGGAAACACGTGATAGAGCCGCACGTGATCTATCGAGATGTTTCGGGCGTGAATAATTTCGGGCGGTTCATCCGCTTCGACGAAGACGAGACGCTGACGGATACGAACGAACTGGAATACGGAATTACGCAGCGGCTCTACCGGCGCTCGGGGACGGGCGACGCCGAGGAGTTGGTGACCTGGCGCCTGGTGCAAAAGTATTTCTTCGATCCCACATTCGGCGGTGCGCTGATACCCGGGCAACGAAATGTATTTCAGACGCTCGATGCGCTGACTCCATTTGCTTTTGCCGACGAGCCGCGGCGGTTTTCGCCGATCGTGAGCGACTTGAAGATTGCGCCGGGCAAACGCTACGACACGCAATTCATCGTGAACTACGATCCGGTGCGAAACCGCTTGACGGCGATCGGCACGCTTCTGAAGCTCAAGCCGTACAAGGATTCATTCCTGACGCTGGCGCATTTCTCCACGCTCAACCTGCCGGTGAACCCTTCCGTTCCGCCGCCAAATTTTGAACAGCGCTCGAATCAGATTCGCACGCTCATCGGCTATGGCGACCTGGCGCATCACGGCTGGAACGGCACGATCGGCGCGAGCTACGATTTCACGGAGCACGCTTTTCAAAACCAGGTGGCGCAAATCGGCTACAACGGCTCGTGCTGCGGCCTCGGATTCGAGTACAGAAAGTTTTCGTTCGGTCAAATCCGGAATGAGAATCAATACCTCGTTTCGTTCCGCATCGCGAATCTCGGTTCGATCGGCACCCTGCGGCGCCAGGAAAAGATTTTCTGATGCGGAGCGCGGCGCGAGCAAGCTCCGGAAGCGAGTTGGCGTTTCTTTCGATCGCGCAGGCGGCGCGGTTTCTGCGCCGTAGAGAAATCTCTTCTGTCGATCTGGTAGAGGACGCGCTCGCGCGAATCGAGCGCCTGAATCCCGCTCTCAATGCGTTTCTTACGGTGACGGCAGAACGGGCGCGGCGTGAAGCCCGGCGAGCGGAACGTGAATTCAAGCGCGGGCGGCGGGGCGATCCGCCGGGCCTTCTTCGCGGCATTCCCATCGCGCTGAAGGATAATTTTTGGACGCAGGGCGTCCGCACAACCGCCGGTTCGAAGATTCTCGCCGGTTTTATTCCGAACATGGATAGCGTTGTTGCCGCCCGCCTCGCGCGCGCGGGAGCGATCCTGCTCGGCAAAACGAACATGCACGAGTTCGCTTACGGGACTACGAATGAGAATCCTCATTACGGCAGCGTGTCGAACCCATGGGCGCGCGATCGAATTTCAGGAGGATCGAGCGGCGGATCCGCCGCCGCGGTGGCGGCGGGAATGTGCTTCGCGTCGGTGGGAACGGACACAGGCGGTTCGATTCGGATTCCTTCGGCGCTTTGCGGGATCGTGGGATTGAAGCCAACCTATGGCCTTGTGAGCGTCGAGGGAGTGGTGCCGCTCGCGGTGAGTCTTGACCACGCGGGGCCGCTCGGGCGCAGCGTCAGCGACGCTTGCATCGTGCTCGAAGAGATCGCGGGAAACTATCCGAGGGGAGCAACGCGGCCGAATTTTCACGCGCTATCAAGGAATCGGCCTCGGCGGTTCCGCCTGGGTTGGCCAAAAGAATATTTCTTCGAGCGCGTCGATCCGGAAGTTCAGCAGCTCATTGAAGCTGCCGCAAAATGCTTTCGATCGCTGGGCGCGCGCATCGAGGAAGTCTCGCTGCCGCATCTGGGCGATTCCGTGGATCCGACCACGAACATCGCTCTCGCTGAAGCCGCGCACTATCACGAATCGCAGGGTTATTTCCCGGCCAGGGCAGAGGAGTACGGCGAAGATGTCCGGAACAGGCTGGCCATGGGGCGCGAAGTGCGGGCTCCGGATTATTTGCATGCTTTCGGCGTGCAGAGAATCATTGGCCAGGACTTTCAGAATGCCTTCGAGCGCGTAGATGCGATTCTCGTTCCGGCGCTCCCTGTAGCCGCGACGCGATTTGGCCAGAAAGAGGTGATGATTCGAGGGGAAAAGGAAACCGTGCGCTCAGCGTTCGTGCGCATGAATCGTCCCGCCAATCTGACGGGCCATCCCGCGATTTCTGTTCCGTGCGGGTTCACGCGGGAAGGCCTGCCCGCGGGTCTGCAAATCATCGGGCCGCGCTGGTGCGAAGCGCGGCTGCTTGGTATCGCGCATGCCTATGAAGAAGCAACGGAGTGGCACCGACAACACCCACCTGTCATTTAGAGTCAATCAGAGCCAACCTTTAGAGCGCCACTATCCACGAAAACAAAAAGCGCGCGCGCGCGTCCAAGGGATGTGGGAGAATTATTGTTTGCGCCGGACATATTAGCGCTCCCGGAACATCCAATCGGAGTTGAAACAGCGTAGAGGAGATGATGGAAGTTTCCATATTTGCCGCGTTTGTCGCTGGCCTTTGGTCGTTTCTGTCTCCGTGCGTCTTGCCGCTTGTCCCCGGCTACATCTCGATGCTTTCGGGAATTGGGGTGGAGCAGCTCAAGGAAGGCGAAGCGCCACGCGGACTTATGGCTTCGGCCTTGGCATTCGTGATCGGATTTTCAATCGTGTTTATCACCTTCGGCGCTTCGGCGAGCGCCGTGGGGACGTTCTTGCGGCAGAACCGGAACCTGCTGGCGCCGCTCGCGGGCTCGTTGATTCTGCTGTTCGGT
>Ga0070733_10002878_pt1 | contig 11969 bp, 9 predicted proteins | sample Coa_R1_9_FD_66450 | JGI IMG/M metagenome (GOLD analysis project Ga0070733, IMG submission 66450) | Surface soil microbial communities from Centralia Pennsylvania, which are recovering from an underground coalmine fire - Coalmine... | ecosystem: Environmental > Terrestrial > Soil > Unclassified ... | reverse complement strand
GAGGCGGCGAGCGCGCGAAGCCCTTCTCGATAAGTCGGATAGAGGGGCCTAAATCCAAGTTCGCGCTTCAGCTTGGCGTTGGAGACGCGCCGATTATCGCCATAGAAGCTCCGCGCCGCCGCGCTCATTTCGGCGCGCTCGAAATCCACTTCCGGCGGCGCTGGCAAGCCCAGCAAATCCGCGGCGAAGGCGACGACGTCTTGCGGCGGCGCCGGCTCGTCGTCGGCGACGTTCCAGACGTCCCCCTGCCCCTTCGCTTCGATCGTCAAGCCGATGGCTTGAGCGATATCCGCAACATGGATGCGGTTGAAAACCTGCTCCGGCTTGACGATGCGTTGCGCCTCGCCTCGGCGCAGCTTGGCGAGCATGTTGCGGCCCGGCCCATAGATGCCGGCGAGCCTGAGGATATGGACCGGCGCGTCGACGCTGCGTCCAAAATCGCGCCAGGCGTTCTCAGCCTTGAGCCGCGCGCGGCCGCGCGGCGATGTGGTCCGCGCGGCGCTCCGCTCATCGACCCAGGCGCCGCCATGATCGCCGTAGACGCCGATGGTCGAGAGATAGACGATCGCCCGCCATCGCGAAGCGGCGAGCCTCTCGCGGAAGCATCGCATGACCGGATCGCCATTGTCGTCGGGCGGAACCGAGACGAGCAGCGTGTCGCTTTCATCGAGGCGACGCGCGATCGCTGCGTCGGCCCGCGCGCCGTCAAAGGCAAGGATTTCAACGCCCGCTTCCGGCGCCTTTTGAGGCGCGCGCTTCGTGCCGGCGACGTCGACCGCCGTTAGTCCTGACACAAAATGGCTGGCGCTGTAACCGAGGCCGAAGACAAAGAGCTTCAAGGCGGCGTCCTGGCGGATGAGAGCGCGACGCCGGGAATGATCGCGCAGCGCGCGCCCGTGGCGCGAGCCGCTTCGATCTCCTCCTGGAGACGATCGGCTGGACCGCCGGCCAATCGGACGACTTTCTTGCCGGAAGCGCAGAGCGTCGCAATGAGTTCGGGAGCCGTCGCGCCGCTGAGTTTGACGCGTTGCGCCTCGCGCCGTCCAAAGTCGAGGACATCTGGCGAGACCTTATCGTCGAAGATAATTGCATCGGCCGATTGCAGCGCGCGCAACGCCTTGAGGGGAAGCCATTCGGCGGCGTCCGATTTGACCTCGATGAGAACCAGCTCGCCTTGGCCGCCGCCGGCTTCGCCCCGCGCCTCCGCGACAAGCCGGTTGCGATCCGCATCGTTCGGCGCTCGGTCGGCGTTGGCGAAAGCGAGGGTCGCGAAGCGTTCCCAAAAATTCAGACGCTCGCGGAAGCCGAGCCCGAGCCGATGGATTATTCCGCGCCAGGCCTCAGCGCCGGCGGCCCAGGCGGCGAGGCCTTGCGGCGCGATCGCCTCGATCCGCGCGCGCAAAGCCCGGCCGAAAACGGGCGAAGCGCCATCGGTCGACACTGCGATCACCAGAGGCGAACGATTGACGATCGCGCCAAAGGAAAAATCGCAGAACTCCGGCTGATCGATGATATTGACGGCCGCGCCGGCCGCTCGCGCAACGGCCCGGAAGGCGGCGGATTCGGCGTTATCCTTGAAATCGCCGATCGCGATGATCGCGCCGGCGAGGTCCGGCGCCGTCCAAGCGCGCGGGACAATGCTGATCGCTGCATGGCGTTTGGCGATGTCCGTCATTTTAGCCGAAGCGGCGGCTGCGTAGGCATCGACGCGAGCGCCTGCAGCCGCGAGAAGCTCGGCTTTCCATGCGGCGGCTTCTGAACCACCGGCGACGACCGCTCGTTTGCCGGCGAGCCTATAGAAGACCGGCAAGACGGCGAGCGGCGCAATGGCGTCGAGCCCTGACTCGTCGGGCGGATGAGGCGTCGCCTCGTCCATGAACTTGGATCGCGCGCTGGAGCTCTTTTCGCCTGCCATCGCGGCCGTCGCGGCGTCTCTCATCTTAAACGCGCGCCTTTGGCGCGCCTTCAAACGTCCATTGAAGCCGTCTATATCATGGGGCCGATCGATCCCATGCCCCCGAATTTCCGAAGGCGCTAATGAACGATCGCGTGAGGAGATAAGGCGTGGTTGACGAAAGCCTGATCATGAAGGCCCTGGCCGGCGTCGCCGGGCCAGACGGCAAGACGCCCTTGACCCAATCGGGCGCGATCGGCGGCCTGACCCAGCGCGATGGCAAGGTCTATCTCTCGATCGCCGTCGAACCGTCCCGCGCCGCAGCCTTCGAGCCGATGCGGATCGCCGCCGAGAACGCCTTGAAGGCGACGCCCGGGGTCGCTTCAGCCCTTGTCACGCTGACCGCCGAACGGGCGCCCGGCGCCCCTGTCCAGCCCGGCGCCAAGCACGCGCATCCGCCGCGCCCGCGGGTTCCCGAGAGCGTCGCCGGGGTCAAGAACATCATCGCCATCGCTTCGGGCAAGGGCGGCGTCGGCAAATCGACCACCGCCGCCAATCTCGCCGTGGCGCTGGCGAAGGAGGGCTGGCGCGTCGGCCTTCTCGACGCCGACGTGTTCGGCCCTTCGGCGCCGCGCCTCTTCGGCCTCAAGGACAAGCCGAAGGTCGACCGGTCCTTCATCGTGCCGCTCGAAGCCTATGGCGTGAAAGTGATCTCGATCGGCCTCCTTATCGAGGAGGAGGCGCCGGTCGTCTGGCGCGGCCCGATGGTCATGTCGGCGATCACCCAATTGTTGCGAGAGGTCGCCTGGGGCGAGCTCGATTGCCTGGTCGTCGACATGCCGCCGGGCACCGGCGACGTGCAATTGACCATGGCGCAAAGCGCGCCGCTCGCCGGCGCGATCATTGTCTCGACGCCGCAAGATTTGGCGCTGATCGACGCAAGGCGCGGCGTCGCGATGTTCGACAAGGTCAAGATTCCGGTTCTCGGCATCATCGAGAACATGAGCTATTTCATCTGCCCGCATTGCGGCGGCCGTAGCGACATTTTCGCCCATGGCGGGGCGCGCCACGAAGCTGAGAAGCGCAACGTGCCTTTCTTGGGCGAAGTGCCGCTCGACATGGCGATCCGCGAGACCTCCGACGGCGGTAAGCCGATCGTCGCGGCAGAGCCGGATGGCGCGCATGCTCAAGCGTATCGGGCGATCGCGAAGGCGGTGATCGCCAGACTCGAGGGCAAGCCGCAGCGCGCCGCGCCGAGGATCGTCATCGGATAGGCCTTCGCGCAATGGACAAGGAACAGCACGAACCCTGGCCGACCGAAATCCGACTGACCGACGAAGGGCGGCTGCTGACCATTGCTTTCGATTCAGGCGAGAGCTTCGCGCTGGAAAGCGCCTATCTTCGCAAGATGACGCCGAGCGTCGAGGCCAAACGCCTGACCGAAGCGGAACGCGAGAAGCTCATCGCCGGCCGCTCGGCGCGGATCACCGCGATCGACCCGATTGGCAATTACGCGATCCGCCCGACCTTCGACGACGGCCATTCGACCGGCATTTTCAGTTGGACCTATCTCGCCGAGCTCGGGCGCAAGGCGAGAAGGGGGAGCTGACGTAGGACCCTCCATAATCATGATGGGCTATCCTACTCTACGCGGGCGCCTCACGGCCCCTTGTCACACCTGATCGGGAAACAACCCTGGCATCCAGCGCGAAGCGAGCGCGGCGGGGAAGGCGAGATAGAGCGGGTCGCGCGGCCCTTTGGATATGAGCACGCCGCGTTTGAGCAAATCCGAGACGATGCGCCTCGCGTGGCGAGGCGTAAGGCCCAGCAGAACGGCGACATCGCCGCGCGGCAGCTCGCCGCGATAAAGGATCGCTTCAAGTACAGCGCTTGCCTTGGGCGGCAGTCCACTCAGCTGCGTTTCTTCCTCGGCCCACAAAAGGATGCGCGCGCGCACCCGATCGGGCTGCATCAAGCCTTCCATGAAGGTGACTTGGTCGATGCAGGTCTCGAGGAAGAACCTCGTGAACGAGGCGAGCGCCTCTTCACTAAGGTTGCCGCGGCCGTCGAGATCGTTGCGCCGCGGAAGGTCGGATTCGGCAAGATGGCGCTTGTAGGCGGCCTCGCTACGGGCAAGGCCGCGCGCGACCGACCAAACCGCTCCGGTGTCGAGCGTCTCAAGCAGCATTGCATGCGACATGAGACGCGTCACGCGCCCGTTGCCGTCCAGGAATGGGTGAATCCACAAAAGCCGATGATGCGCAGCGGCCGACGCGAGGATGGCGTCGGTCTTGCCGAGCCGACTGTAGGTCCTCTCGAAATGCGCCAGGAATCGCGGCAGAGCGCCGGGGCTGATCGGAACGTGACGCCCGACGCGCACGTCACGTCGGCGTAGTTCGCCGGGAATGACGCGAAGACGCTCGTGCGTGTCGGGCTCGTCCACCCAAAGCATGGTGTCAGGCAGCAGCTCGCAAAAGCGCCGGTGAAGTTCGAACAGGCCGTCAGCGGTAACGGCGCGACCAGAAAAATTCCCCTCATCGATCCACTGCTGGACCGCGATATGCGCCTTGGCTTCGAGTTGCAGGTCGCGTTTTTTCGGATCGGCGCTGTAATCATTCTGGAGGGCGCGCTCGATATCGACCGGATGCGTGTCGTGCCCTTCGATGAGATTGCTGTAGTAGCAATTCATCGAGCGGACGAGCGTGGCAAGGCCGCGCCGAATGCCGGCGGGCAAGCTGCGGCGAAAGCCCGCCGAACGCGCCGCGAGATCGACCGCCAGGTCGGTTAGGGGCCCACGATGGCGCGAATCCTCCCCGACCAGCATGGGCGTCATGAGGGAGATGGATTCGCCCCGATCCGGCGCCTCCGAAATGTCCGCTTTCTTGTCCTCTCCCTTATCGATCATAACAGACTGGTAACATGTAGCTATGCGAAATGCACGGTCAAAATAGTCAGTTCTAATGTCCGCTTAGAAGTCCTCATCCCATTCGATTCCGTCGCCTTGTGGTGGCGGCTTGTTCGGTCATTACAGGAGGAGAACCTGACCCGTTCCATCACTCCTTAAGAAATCAATAACGATATCGACCGTATCCTTCCGTTGTTCAGGCGTCGCGTTTGGAACAAGCGCGCTTTGGCGCATGAGGCGGAATCCTTAGACGTGACGACGACTTCCGCCTATCTCCTGGTCGAGAACAATCTCTCCCGCTACCAGACGACCACCGCCGACGAGCCGGCGGTCCAGACCGCCAGCGCCTATTACGCCGCCAATATCGGCAAGGTGAAGTCGGTTTCCGATTTCGTGAACAATTACCGCCTCTTGTCTTACGCGCTCGACGCTTACGGGCTCGGCGACCAGATCAATTCGAAGGCTTTGATCACAAAGGTGCTCGAAGGCGGCGTCGTCAATCCCAAGAGCCTCGCCAACACGCTCTCCGACTCCCGCTGGAAGGCCTTCGCCGAAGCGTTCGACTTCGGCGACCTCGGCGTCGGCGTGACCGCCGCCATCTCCTCGTCAAGCGCGATTCAGACGACCGAAAGCAAATACGTCGAGCAGCAATTGGAAAGCGATCAGGGGCAGCGGGACGTCGGCGTCCAGCTCGCCCTCTACTTCCAGCGCGTCGCGCCAACCGTCGCCAATGCTTACGGCATTTTGGCCGACCCCAACCTGCTCGAAGTCGTCCAGACGATTTTCGGCCTTTCGCCGAACAGCGCCTCGAATGTCGACGCAGGGGCGGCGCAGATATCCAAACTAATGCCGATCTCGGATCTGCAAGACCCGACCAAGCTCAAGCAGCTGACCGAGCGCTTCACCGCGATGTACGACCTCGACTATGGCCCGACTTCGGGCGCGTCCTCCTCACTTACCGTCAGCGGCGGCAACGAAGCGTCATCGACGGGCGGCTTGGCCGCCTCATCGATCCTCGCCAGCGTCATCACCTCAAATGGCCAGGCGATCGGCGCCGCGCTCAACAGTTCGAACAAATCGCCGGCTCTGCTCTTCAGCAACAGCCTGCTGCGGAGCCTGCAAAGCTTCAAGCTCGGCGGCTGACGCTCATTTCGCGCGGCCAGTCTCGCGCAAGCATCGCGGCGTTTTCTCGCCCTCATGGCGCAATCTGACTTGATTGCGGGGGCTGCGGCCGACCGCATTTTGCGCGCGAACGAAAAGTGAGCGCGATGGAGAGCCGCCCCGATCCGGCGCAGGCCAAAGCCCTCTACGCGCACGGAACGGCGTTATGGAACGCCGGGCGCCGGCAGGAGGCGGTGGCGATGCTTGACGCCGCGCTCATGGGTCGACCGGATTTCCCCGAGGCGCTTTGCATGGGCGGGTTCATCTTGAGCCAATCGGGGAAGATCGACGCCGCGCTCCGCTTCTATGACAAAGCTCTGAAGCTCAAATCGGACTTCGTCGTCGCCTGGTCGAATTCGGGCAAGCTGTTGTTCGATCTTCGCCGTTTCGACGAATCCCTCGCCGCCTTCGACCAGGCGGTCGCCCTCGCGCCGGGCGACGCCGACGGCTGGAACAATCGCGCCGGCGCCTTGCGCGAGCTCGGCCGCATGGAGGAATCGGCCGCCGCGGCCGCCGAGGCTTTGCGTCTGCGGCCCGATTTCGCCGAAGCCGCGCTCAATCTCGGCAATGCGCTCTTAAAGCTCGACCGCGTCGAGGACGCTTTGGCCGCCTATCGCGAAGCCAAGCGGATGAGACACGATTTCGCCGCGGCCTGGTGCGGCGAGGCTTTGGCGCTCAGAGCTCTCGACTGTTTCGACGAGGCTCTCGCCGCTTTCGAGGAAGCGGAGCGCTTGGGCAGCAACGGCGCGATCGGCGGCAAGGGTTGTCTGTACCTTACGTTAGGCGACTTCGCGCGCGGCTTCGAAGGTTATGAATCGCGTTGGCTCAACGGCAAGTCCTTGAAGGAGGCGCTCGGCGCGCGCTATCCGCAATGGTCCGGAAAAATCGTCCGCGGCGAACGCGTCCTGGTGATGAAAGACCACGGCCTCGGCGACCTGATCCAGTTTTTCCGTTATGCCGCCTTGATGGCGGACGCTGGCGTCGAGACGACGCTTCTCTGCCCACGCTCCATGCATCGCCTGCTCTCCTCCCGAGGCGGCGTGCGGTTGATCGACGCGATCGGAGCGGACGAAACCTTCGATGCGCAGATCGCGATCAGCAGCCTGCCGCGCGCCTTTGCGACGCGCCTCGACAGCGTGCCGACGCCGATCCCCTATCTCGGCGCCAAGCCGTTGCTCAAGGACAAATGGGCGGCGCGCATCGGCGGAAGCGGCTTCAAAATCGGCGTGGTCTGGCAGGGCAATTCTAATCCTGAAGCCGATATGGCGCGCTCAATGCCGCTTGCCGCTTTCGCCCCGCTCGCGGCGTTGCCCGGCGCGCGGCTGATCTCCCTGCAAAAGGGCTTTGGGACGGAACAGCTCGCGACCTTGCCCGCTGGAATGAAAGTCGAGGCGCTCGGCGATGATTTCGACGCAGGCGGCGACGCGTTCGTTGACACTGCGGCGGCTATGACGGCGCTTGATCTCATCGTCACCTGCGACACGTCGATCGCGCATCTCGCCGGCGCGCTTGGGCGCCCTTGTTGGGTCGCGCTAAAAAAAGACGCCGAATGGCGCTGGCTCAGAGGGCGCGAGGATTCGCCTTGGTATCCGACCATGCGGCTCTTCCGCCAGGCTCGTCACGGCGATTGGAGCCATGTCTTCGCCGGCATGGCCAGCGCGGCGGCGCCGCTTGCAACGGCGCAGGCGACGGCTCGCACGATCGCAATTCCCGGCGCGGTCGGCGAGCTCATCGACAAGATCACGATCCTCGAAATCAAGACGCAGCGGCTCGCCGAGGAATCCAAATTGCGCAATGTGCGCCACGAGCTCGAGTTGCTCGAGAACGCCCGCGAGCAAAACGGCGTCGTTCACCCCCGCCTCGACGCGCTCAAAAGCGAACTCGCCGAGGTCAACGCGCGACTTTGGGACATCGAGAACGATATCCGTATTTGCGAAGGAAGGTTCGACTTTGGCGAGACATTCATCGCGCTGGCGCGCGCGGTCTATCGCACCAACGATCGGCGGGCGGCGCTGAAGCGCGAAATCAACGTGCTGTTCAACTCGGCGATCGTCGAGGAGAAATCCTACGCCTAAAGAGACGCCCCGCCGATCAATCGACGATCGCGTAGTAGCGGCCGCCAAGCGCGGCGCGAGCGCTCGCCGAAAGTGTGGCCGAGCCCTCGCCGCCGAGGTAGCGCATCCCCAATACGGCGCCGCGGCGCCAGGCCGTCGCGACCAGGCTGATTTGACCGGTCTCGTCGTCATAGAGCCGGCACCGAGCGGGCAAGCCGATATTGCGCATCAACTTGATTCGCAAACCGCTCGACGAGCGATCATGCACGAGGCATTCGCAGAGGAAGCGATTGCTTGCGTCGAGCAATTTTGCCGAGCGCAGGCGGCTGCGCCGGCGTTCGTTCGCTCGCTTGTCGCGGCGCCCGGAAGCCTTTGCGTCACGCGGGGCCGCCGCCACGCAATAGGCAACCTTGCCGTCGCGCGCCAGGACGCTTGCTGCCGCGCCGGCGCCTAAGCGGTCGCGGCGGACGCCTTCGAGCACGAGGATCATCGGGAGGCGCGCCGCCTATTCAGCTTGTCGATCGCGACGCAAGATGAGGATCGACGCATCCGACCTTTGTGGCGAGAAAACCTTGCCAATCCATTGCCGCCTTCGAAAGCTCCAGTTTCGCGCCAGCCAAAAGCTCTATCAGCGATAAAGGCCCCTGCAAGAGAAGGCGGACTGCGGCATGAGACAAGAAGGACTTGCGACCCTTAGCGCGTTTCGCGAGCGACTCCATGAGCAGCTGATGAACGTGCCGGAATACCGCGCCCTCGCGGTGATCGATTGGACGATTCACGAAGTCACGCAGATCCTCGGGCCGGCGCCCCTCGCTGACCGCAAGATCGCTCCGGCGACCGATCGCCCGACGGCGACCGCCTCGAACGTCCCCTCGACGAGCGAACCCGCCGCCGTTTCCGATATCGGCCATAGCCGCATGGTCGCGGCGATCGCCGAGACGATCGAAGCCACCATAGCGCCGCCGAAGCCGCGGCTGCCCAACGCGAATTTGCATCCGCTGTTCCGTACCGCTTCCTGACGCCGTTTCGGGCGACGTTCTTCATACTCCATTAACAAGATGTCGCCCGACGTCCGGTCTAACGTCGCGCCCCTGTGCGCGACTTGGCGCCTCGCGACAAGCTCCGCATCCTCGCCGTCGCCCTTCTCCGCCTTAATCAGCCTCGCGCAAGGGTGTCGCAAGTATTCTTGCCGCAGCAATCTGTCTTGGGGATCAGCCAATGAGCATTATGGGCACAAGCGTATCGGGAATGGGCGCCGATACGAACTGGCTTTCCGCGATTTCGCAGAACGTCGCCAACGCGAACACCACCGGCTACAAGGAAGCTCAGACGGAGTTCGAGGCGCTTGTCGATCAATCGGGCGCCAACTCCTACAGCGGCGCCGGGGTCACGTCGAGCGTGCAAGCGCTCAACGCGATGCAGGGCTCCATCGTCGGCGGACAATCTTCGGTCACTGACTTGGCGGTGCAAGGCGCCGGTTATTTCGTTGTCTCGGACGCGGCCGGCGATCTCTTCCTGACCCGGTCCGGCGGCTTCGTCCCGGATTCCTCCGGCAATCTCGTCAACGCCGCCGGTTACTATCTGATGGGCTACAACATTCAAAACGGTCCGGCGAATATCACGGCGAACTCCCTGAACGGCACCGAGAAGGTCAATATCAATCAGGCCGGCGAGACGGCGACGCCGTCCACCTCCGGAACCTTCACGGCCAACCTGCCGTCGACCGCCACCGCCGTAACGACGGCGGCCGATTTGCCTTCGGCCAATCCTTCGGCGGCGAACGTCCAATACACCGACAAGACTTCGATTGTCGCTTACGACAATCTCGGCGGCTCGCAGACCATCGATCTCTACTACACCAAGACCGGCGTCAACGCCTCGGGCCAGGACACATGGGAAGTCACGGCTTACAACCACGCGGACGCCTCGGCCAGCGGCGGCTTCCCTTATTCGTCAGGGCCGCTCGCGACTGAAACTCTCAACTTCAACTCGACGACCGGCGCCCTCGCCAGCGTGACCAGCGGCGGCGCGACCAGCGCGAATCTGTCGCTGTCAATCCCGGTTCCGAATGGTCAGTCGATGACCCTCGATCTGAGCGCGATGAGTCAGCTCGCCGCCGGCTACAGCGTGAGCCAGGCGAACGTCAATGGCAATGCGGCGAGCAGCGTCACGGGCGTTTCAATCGCCGCCGACGGGACTCTTTCCTTCCAATACAGCAACGGTACGACCGTGGCCGGCTATCAAATCCCGCTCGCCAATGTGGCGAGCCCGAACAACATGACCTCGATCAACGGCGACGCCTTCCAGGCCAACGGCCTCTCAGGCGCGGTGAAGGTCGGCACCGCCGGATCGGGCGGCTTCGGCTCGATCGAATCGTCGTCCCTGGAGGGCTCGACCGTCGATTTGGCCACCGAGCTCACCCAGATGATCCAGGCGCAGAGCGCCTATGAAGCCAATTCCAAAGTGTTCCAGACCGGCGCCAACATTCTCGACGTGCTGAACAACCTGAAGTCCTGATCTGGCGTCGATGATCGCCCGAGGATTTAAGTCATGAGCCTGTCGGCCGCGTTGAACATCATCAGTTCCTCGTTCACCGCCAACGCGGCTCAGACGGCGATCATTTCGGGCAACATCAGCAACGCGAACACGACCGGTTACACGGCCAAGACCGGCAACCTGGCGACCAATTCCTACGGCGGCGTCGACGTCGTCTCGGTGTCGCGCGCCGCCAATCTCGCCCTGCTCGAACAGGCGATGGCGGCGACCTCGCAATCAGCAAGCGCGCAAGCGATTTCAAAAGGCCTCGCGCAACTCGCCCAGACCGTGAACGACAGTTCCTCGGCTTCGTCCACTTCAGGAGCGACGCAGAACGGCCAGTCGCCCTCCGCGATGCTGGCCAATCTGCAAAACGCGCTTACGACCTACGAGGCGTCCCCAAATAGCGCATCGGCGGGCGAAGCGGTGGTGACCGCGGCCGACAACCTCGCCGCTTCGCTCAACAGCGCCTCGGCGACCGCGGCGCAAGTGCGTTCGCAGGCCGATTCAGGAATGGCCTCGTCCGTCGACACGATCAACTCGCTCCTCAGCCAATTCACGCAGGTCAACAATACAATCGTCACCGGCCTCAAGACCGGCGCAGACGTCACCGACGCCGAAGATACGCGCGACAATCTGTTGAGCCAGCTCTCGCAGCAGATCGGCATCTCGACGGTGACCAGTCCGAACGGCTCGATGTCGATCTACACCGACAGCGGCGTCACGCTTTTTCAGGACACGCCGCGCGCGGTGAGCTTTTCCACCACCGCGACCTTGACCTCCGGCGTCAACGGCAATCCGGTCATGGTCGACGGCGTGCCGATCACCGGGCCCGGCGCGCCGATGCCGATCCAATCCGGCGCCTTGGCGGGACTCGCGGCGCTCCGCGACACTGTGGCGCCGGAGTATCAGGCCCAGCTCGACCAGATCGCCGGCGGATTGATCAACGCCTTCGGCGAGGCCGATCAGTCGACGACCGCGCCCGGGCTGCCGCCCGAACCAGGACTGTTCACTTACGCCGGCGCGACAGGCCTGCCGGCGACCACCGGCATGACCGGCCTCGCGGGCCTCATCGAGGTCAATCCCGCCGTCGATCCATCGCAGGGCGGCAACGTCAATCTCATCCGCGACGGCGGCATTGCGGGCGCCAACTACGTCTACAACACGGCGGGCGCCGCGAGTTACACGGGCCGCATCGCTCAATTGGTCTCCGGCGTCAATGCGACGCAATCCTTCGATGCCGCCGCCGGCCTCGGAACAAGCAACAGCCTCTCCGCCTACGCCGGCGCTTCGGTCTCCTGGCTGCAGGGCCAGAATCAGCAGGCAAGCGATCAAGCCGATTATCAAAGCTCCGTCGCCACCCAGGCGACCGGCGCGCTGACCAGCGCGACCGGCGTCAATCTCGACGCCGAGATGACGA
>Ga0070733_10002876_pt1 | contig 11975 bp, 9 predicted proteins | sample Coa_R1_9_FD_66450 | JGI IMG/M metagenome (GOLD analysis project Ga0070733, IMG submission 66450) | Surface soil microbial communities from Centralia Pennsylvania, which are recovering from an underground coalmine fire - Coalmine... | ecosystem: Environmental > Terrestrial > Soil > Unclassified ... | reverse complement strand
CGCTTCTCTAGGCCGAAACATGCCGGCGACGTCAGAGAGATAAGATCTTCGCCTCCTGACGGATAATCCTCTTCCCATTGCGAGCTAATTGGGCCGATTTCTCCAATCAATCAAAACGCTTTGTTGCGCGGCGAGCGCAACTTTCGCCCTCGAATCTTCACCCGGCACCTTCATTCATAGGTACACCTACGCATCGCGGAGTGGCGTGCCCGGGGTGCAACATCCTGAGGCGTTGAACCCGACCAACCACCGCGAGCGGGCAATCGTGAAACCACATCGTGACCTCAGCGCGCGTTCACTCGTCCTTGCTCTTGGCCCGGCTATTCTATTCGCTTTCGCGCCGGTTATCGTTTCAGCGGGGCCGACCGCCGCCGACGCGATGCGCTATGCAACGGCTGAAGAAATCGCAAACGCGCACCTTGCCAAGTTCGACCGCGGCAACGTTCCAATTGCCGAGCGCACGAACTCCCTGATCAGGTCCCCACTGGCGCCGATTCCTCGACGACGCACACCCGGTCCCGACCGGCCTGTTTCGCCCGGTAGAGCGCCTGGTCCGCAGCCTTGAGCAGATCCGCAGGCTTCGAGCCGTTTGCCGGATAGACGGCGACGCCGAATGAGGCCGTTGGGGCCGGCAGTGTTTGACCCGCATGGGTGAGATTGGTCTCGCGGATCGCGCGCCGCATGTGCTCGGCGCGGTCGCGGGCGCAGTCCAGAGTGGTCTCCGGGAGCACGACGGCCAGTTCTTCTCCGCCATAGCGGCAGGCGAGGTCGGAGGGGCGAATACTGTTTGTGATCGCGCGGGCCACCGCGCTCAGCACGAAATCGCCCGCATCATGGCCGTGCTGGTCGTTGAAGCGCTTGAAGTGATCGATGTCGATCATCACAACGGCCACCGGCTTGCCGCTGCGCTCAGCGCGATGCAACTCGCGAGTGAACACGTCTTCGAGGTAGCGCCTGTTGTACAGACCCGTGAGACCGTCGCGCAGCGCCATCTCCCGAAGCGTATCGCGCAATCTGAGATTGGCGAGCGCCGGGCCGACTCGGTCGGTCATTGCGCGCAGACGTTGTTCCGCGTCCTGCGCCGGATGTCGGGTGCGTTGGCTGACGTCGATGGCAATGTGAAACAAGCCCAGGACCTGGCCCTGGCCATGAATCGGCATGCAGACGTAGCTCTCCGTGTCATCGTGCGTATGTTGGCATCGAACGGTGCCTTTGCGCGGTGCGAAGTGGGGATTTCCCAGCCGCAGCGCCCAGCATTCGTCCGGCACCAGGGCTTTCTCCGACGCCGGTCCACTGCCCCAGGAAGTCACGTGCTCGAGTACGTCGCGCGACTCACGGTGTATGAACAGAGACCCGTAGGAGTCCGGAAACAATTGTGCGGCGGTTTCGCGCACGATCGCATAGGCCTCACCGCGCTGCGTGCAGGCCTGCAGCAATTCGGCCATATGCGACAGGTCCGCACCGTCGCGATGGATTGATTCGAGTTGGCGGATTGTGGCCGCCAGAGCCTTGTTGTTGCGGCGCATGGCGCCGTCGGCCTTGCGGCGGGCCGCCATCTCGCGGGTCAGCCTGCGGTTGACATCGCGGATTGCAGCCAGCTTGGCCTGCAAGGTCGCCTGTGCGGCATGCAACGCTTCTTCGGTGCGATGGAGCGTGGTGATGTCGCGCGCAACTGTAATCTCGCCGATCAGCTGGCCGTGACTGTCCAGTAACGGGGATGTCTTGAGTGCAACGCGAACGACTTCGCCGTTCTTCTTGCGCCGCTCGGCGACGCTTGCGGTGGGGCGTCCCGCGCGCACGCGCTCGAGCACGCGCGCGTAATCGGCCTCGGACAGATCGGCGGCGTGGAGACTACGCAGCGGCTTGCCGATTGCTTCGTGCGCTGAAAAACCGTATAGCGCCGCGGCTTCACGGTTCCAGTAGGTAACGACCGCCTTCAGGTCCTTGACGATCACGGCTTCGCCGGTATGCTCGAGCACCTGCTCCAGATCACTGGCGCGCGCGTCCGGGCTCGTGCCCTCGGTATGACGATCGACTGACTGCGTGAGGCCGCGCATCAAATGGTCTCCTCAGCCCGAACTGCACTCGAGCTGAGGTGCGCGTTGGGGTCTTAAGGCCAGCCTATGACAAGAAGACATTGCGGGCTGGACCTACCCCGCACATCTGGGTCGCTATGGGGACAGTAGCTGCGTGCAAGGGTCACACTTCGACACCGCGCAACGGATGCAGGTAGGTATGCGCGTACCTCGATGCTCCTCGGGCCCGAGAACCCTTATTGATTCCGTGACCCGGAGGCGGTGCCCGCCGAGATGCCGGTACTGGGGGTCTACTAGCCCTTAAGCGCCGCCCGCTACTTGGCAGCGGGGGGCTTCTTGTACAGGCTCATCCACACGGCGAGGTCCCAGGCGTTGCGAATGCCGATGAAAAGCAAGATGAGGGTCAGGGTCGCGACGCCGTAGAGGATCTGCGCGGGTCGGCGCCAGACCAGGAGTGCCATGGCGAGCAGGCACCCGTAGACGAGCGTCGGCAGGATAACGTTCCACATCCAATCCTCTCTGACCGGGACGTACTCTCCGCCGTGACGGCGCATGCCGGCGCCGATTACGCCGCCGTAGATCAGACCTGCCGCTCCGATGGCACCGAGCCCGGCACTCAGGCTCCACACGGCCTGATGCGGCATGCTCAGGTACGCGGCCAGCGCCAGCACGCCGCCGAAATGCACGATCGTGGGTGTCAGGAACACGCCAACGCCCGTTGGCCTGACACCCCCCGCTGCATCCCGGATCAAGGCGACGACCACGAAGGTGATGCCTGTCAGACCGCCGGCAGAGGAGCCGACGATGACATAGAAATTCTCCCAACCCGCCAGTGGTGATGCGTCCATCGATCGATCCTACATCCTGCCAGGCGGTCGGTTGGATTTTGTAGGAACGCGCCGACAGGGGTTGCCACTGACAGGCAGCTGCCGTGCCGGCCGTAGCTGAGGTCCTACACGCACCTGGCGGGTCTCCCGACCGACACGCCCGCCGATTAAGATTGATCCTTGACTTACGACAAACGAAGCGAGAACCATGTTGCTGGTCGGGGCAGCAACTACGCTCAGCCTCGGTCGGGCAGTTAGGAGGTCAAACATGAAACGCATCCTGTTTGGTGCTGTGCTGCTGCTGTGGGGCGCAGCGGGTTGGGCGAGCCGCTATACCGATACCGAAACGCTCTTCAGGAATGCCGGCGAAAGCAGCTCGTTCTTTCAGAATAGCTACGCCTATGCGGTGTTTCCGACGATCGGTAAGGGCGGCCTGGTCGTGGGTGGCGCACACGGCAGCGGTCACGTGTATGTGCACGGCAAGTACGTGGGCGACACATCTATGACCCAGGTGAGCGTCGGCTTCCAGGCGGGTGGCCAGGCCTATAGCCAGATAGTCTTCTTTGAAGACAAGCGGGCGTTTGACGAATTTATCAAGGGGGACTATGAGTTCGGCGCGGACGTGAGCGCCGTCGCCATCACGGCTGCGGCCGGGGGCAGCGTGGGCACCACCGGGGCGAGCGCTGATGCAAGCGGCGGGATGAAGGATGCCAAGACCGCAGGCAAGTACTACAAGGGAGTCGCCGTATTCACGATCGTCAAGGGCGGCGCGATGTATCAGGCCACAGTCGCGGGTCAGAAGTTCAGTTACCGGCCCAAAGCCTCCTAGTTATCGACCACGCAAAGCCCTCGCGCCGCTCATTCTCAACGAGCGGCCGAGGGCGAAGTCCAGTTCACCCGGTGCCTGACGGCGTAGAATGCCCGCCAGATGAAGACCCGGGACATTTCGAACCGCGCGTCGCGGCGCCAGGGCCGGAGCTGGTGGCCAGCGACGAGGCGCACCCCATGAAGCATCGATTGCTGGTTGGCCTGCTGCTGCTGGTTGCCATCGGCGGCGCGCAGCTGTGTGCCGCTGGTGGTGCCATGCATCCGGAGCACGGCCGACACGGCATGGTGGTGAGCGTTCACGAGCTGGCATCCCAAGCCGGTGTTGAAATGATGAAGGCGGGCGGCAACGCCATCGACGCCGCGGTCGCCACCGGCTTTGCGCTGGCGGTGGTGTTTCCGGCTGCCGGAAACATCGGCGGCGGCGGGTTCATGCTGGTGCGCATGCACGACGGCGCGACTCATTTTGTCGATTTCCGCGAGAAGGCGCCGGCGAGCGCGACCGCCGGCATGTACCAGGACCGGCAGGGCAAGGTAATCCCACAGCTCAGCACCGTTGGCTACAAGGCCTCGGGCGTACCCGGCTCGGTAAAAGGCCTGGCGTACGCCGAGCAACACTTCGGCAAGCTCGGGCTCGCGCGCGTGATGCAGCCGGCCATCCGGCTCGCACACGAGGGCTATGCGCTGAGTTGGAGCGACGCGCGCGATATGACCAACGAGGCGGGTCTGGCGCAATACCGCGACTCGAAGCGCATCTTCCAGAACGGCGGCAAGGGGTGGCAGCATGGCGACATTTTCAAACAGCCGGAACTTGCCCGAACCCTGGAGCGCATCGCCGCCGACCCCGAGGATTTCTATCACGGTGCGCTCGCGCGCGAGCTCGCCGGGTTCGTGCAGCGCGGTGGCGGCCTGGTCAGCGTGCAGGACCTCGCCAGCTATGAGGTGAAAGAGCGCGTGCCGGTACGCGGCACTTATCGCGGTCTGGAGATTATCAGTGCGCCGCCGCCGTCCTCCGGTGGCATCGCCCTGATCGAGGCCATGAATATTCTCGAGGGCTTCGACCTTGCCCGGGCGGGTGCGGACTCGGCCGAGTCCATACACCTGGTTAGCGAAGCCTATCGGCGCGCGTTTTACGATCGCGCCGAGTTTCTGGGGGATCCGGACTCCAGCAGCGCGCCGGTGATGAGCCTGCTGCAGAAGCCTTATGCAGTTGCCTGGCGCGCCTCCGTGGATCCGCAGCGCGCCAGCGGCAGCCTGTCGCTGGTGCGCCCGTCGACATTCCCGGAACTGGAGCGCTATGCAGCAGCACATCCGATCCGGGCAGCTGGCCGGGAAACGATGCAGACCACCCATTACTCGGTGGTTGATGCGGAGGGCAACGCGGTTGGCGTCACCACGACGCTGAACGACGGCTTCGGCTCCAAGGTCACGGTGGGGCCGCTCGGCTTTCTCCTCAACGACGAGATGGATGACTTCGCGGCCAAGGTCGGGGCGCCCAACATGTACGGGCTGATCCAGGGATCGGCAAACGCCATCGGTCCGGGCAAACGCCCGCTGTCGTCGATGACGCCGACGATGGTGCTGAAGGACGGCAAACTCTGGCTCGTGTTGGGCGCTGAGGGCGGGCCGACGATCATCACGACCGTGGCGAATGTCCTGCTTGGCGTCGTGGACTTCGGTCTTGACATCCAGCAGGCCGTCAACGCACCCCGATTCCACCATCAATGGCTGCCGGATCGCATCGAGCTCGAGCGCGAGGGCTTTTCCCGCGACACCCTGCGCCTGCTGCAGGCGCAGGGAAATGTCTTTTTCCCGACTGACAGCGGGGATGCCGAGTGCATCCAGGTCGACCCTGCCAGCGGCGAGCGCCTGGGCGCGAGCGATGCGCGCAACGAAGCCGGCAGGGCTGTTGGTTACTGACATGCAGCCCGCCGTCACGATCTACCACAACCCCGCATGCGGGACCTCCCGCAATGCGCTGGCGCTGATTCGCGGCGCCGGCATCGAGCCCACCATCATCGAGTACCTGAAGAGCCCGCCCGACCGGGTGACGCTGGTTGACCTGTTGAAGCGCCTGGGGATGCTGCCGCGCGAGCTGCTGCGCGAAAAGGGAACTCCGTACGCGGAGCTGGGACTTGGGGCGCGACACTGGAGCGACGATCAGCTCATCGATCACATGCTCGCGCAGCCGATACTCATGAACCGCCCGGTGGTCGTAACGCCGTGGGGCGCGAGGTTGTGCCGGCCGTCCGAGGTGGTGCTGGAGATCCTGGGGCCAGACTCAGGGGCGCGTTGACGCCCTCCTAGGGGTGACCGTTGCGGTGGATCCAAGCTGACGCGGAAAACGAAGACCACTACGCACGACCGCGAGCATAATGATTCAAAGACTCCGGCCAGGGGCGGTGTGTCCGCGTGCTTCATGCCCGCCGCCGCGCTGCGCTGCGGCATCGCGTTGGTGGGCACCCACCGGTTGCACGTGAGCGCGCCCTAGGTCCAAATCACGGGGAGATGCAGCCGATGAGCACGACACGGGAGAGCGCGGTGAACCGGGCGGGCACCGCCGTGGTACTCGCCGTCGCGGCACTGACGGTGGCGGGGTGTGGCAAGAAGGCGGCGACCGCAACGCCGCTGCCAGGGATCGCGACCGCGGGCGAGGCCTTTGGCGGTGCGGCGTGGGAGGCGCAGAAGGTCAAACACGATCGCAACGTCTCCGCGGGCGCTGGACAGAGCTTCGCTAACGTCACCTACAACCCGGAGGTGAAGATCATCGATGAGGCAGCGGTGGTCGCGGCGCTCGTCGGCGTCAGCAGCGATGGCCACGGGGCGGTCTTCAAGAACGCGCCGCCGGCGATACTCGCGCTGAAGCCGGGCGATATCTTCATGGTGAGGAACCAGTTCGCGGTCAAGGTGCTCGGTACGGAAACCGACGGCGAGCAAACAGTGTTGATCATCGACCGGGTCAAGCTCGTTGACCTCATACAGCAGGGCGAGATCCATCTGGATACACCCATCAGCTTTCACGGAGCAAGGGCGGCTTCCGCGCAGCCGCCCACGCCGCGCTCTTTCGACCTGATGAGCCTGATCGCGACCCCTGCGTATGCCCAAAATGGCACGGGCGCACCCCAGGACACTACTAACTATGGCGGTAATCCGGTCGAGCTTCAGCCGGGTTACAACACGCCTGCGTCAGGCATCAACGGCGGCAATGCGGTCGATCAGGCCAAGGAGTTCGCAAAAGCCCTCGCCTCCGGGTGGACCGTGGAGAACTGGTCGGTCACGCCGTCCGCCGATGCGGCGGTCATCTCGGCCCGGCTGACCAAGGACACCGCCGGATTCCTGGGCGTGGTCACCCTGAACGGAACGATCTCGAACTTTCGGTTCGCCCAGAATCTGAAGTTCCCGGTCGATACGACGCAGGTCATCGACGGTGTCAAGGGAATGAGCGGACAGATGCACTTCACGTGGGAAATCGGCAAGCACACGCCCGGAGTATGGGCCGTGGAGGACAAACTTAAACTGCCTGCAGGAGTGAATATTCCATTGGGTCCGCTCCTGGGAGGCCTGCCGCTGACGCTGGATGTCAGCGCAGCGCTGTTGATTCATCCGGCGCTGACCGGGGGCGACGAATATGAAAAGGGCGGCTTTACTCTCGGTTGGAATGGCGAGGGGCACAGCGAGGGCCTGACCTTCCAGATCACCGAAGACCACAGTACTTCGCCCATTGCACCCAACGGCATCGTGATCGCGTTCTGCGTACCGCGGGTGGAGTTGCAAGTGGCCCCGTTGGGCCCGTTCGCAAGCATCAACGGGATCTCGACGATAGCAACGGCGATCGATGCCATCGTGCGCAACGCGGCTGCGAAGATCCTGTCACCACAAACCCTCAACGCGATCCATCAGTCGCCGTTTGGGAACTTCTCGGTGAGCAACGCCCTTTCATCGCAGGCGGACGTCTTCGTGCAGATCATCCATACGGAGGGTGCGACCCATTCGGCGACCACCATGTCTGTTTCGTGCTCAAAGGTCGAGTTAAAAATAGACGGTCAGTACGGCGGCGATGCGCAGCTGTTGGGCATGACACCGGGTGCGACGACGACCAAGCCCTGGTTCACGAAGACGTTCACACGGTGGAGCCCGCCAAGCGATTTCTGTAAGTCGACCTGATCCATCAAGAAGGTTGGTCATACTCAATACGCCGGACGACGTCCGAGGTGCAGGATGACGGTTCCACTCAACTCCGGACAGGTTCGCGCCACGACATGCCTTGCTACGGGGATGTTGTGGGTAGCGGCCGTCCTCTGCAGCCGGCTGGCCGGCGCCCAGGCGCCGCAGGGCAGTCTGGCGGACCGGCTGAAGGCGGTGCAGAACGGGCAGGCCGACGGCAAAGGCCCGCCGGTGCTGCCGGCCTGGAAGCCCGTCAGCTCCGGTGCGACGGCGCCAGTTATCCCGCTGGTGCCCGGACTCAAGGTGGTCACGGCCATCAGCGCCTCCCTGGGCGACTACGAATCGATCAAGAGCATCCAGAGCGTTGGCGCCGACGTCGTGCGGCTGCAGTATTCCGCTGACAAGCCGCAACCAAAAAAGATGACCGGTCTGCTCGGCAGCGGGGAGGGAGGCACGGCCGATCCCAAGAACGAGTTTCCGGACAAGGTTGAGTGCCTGCGGCTAATCGACGTCGCCGATCTCGGGAAGGCGCACGGCTACAGTGAAATGTTTTGCGAAAACAAAGTCGAGCATTTCACCGGCGTGACCTCGATCAGCGCCTCGACCGAGATGCTGAACCAACTGCGCGCCGGCCAGCCGACCGAGTTCCACTTTGCGCCCGACAACAAGTTTGCAGTGTTCATGCAGCTCGGGGCGCAGGTTGAACACCAGAAGTCAGGGCAGCCGACGCTCACCAAGTACGCAGGCCAGATGATGTATTCGTGCAGCCTGCATCGGGTCGGCGCCACTGACGTCGCGGTTCCGGTGCTTCTGAACGACCAGCGCGTCGAGCTGCCGGCCCTGCACGCGATGTGCACGCTCGAAGACAACGAGGAAGTCCACGTCTACTACCTCGACCAGCCGGCCAATCCGCTGACACTGGCGTTCCAGCTGGGTCCGCTCGACTCGCGCCTGCAGGTCATCAAGATTACGGTACCGCCGCCCGCCACAGCGAAGTCAGCGGCGGCGGTGGCTGGCGAGGGCGGCTCACCGATGGAGCAGGCGCTGGCGGCCAGACAGGCAGTGACGGTCTACGGAATCTACTTCGACTTCGGCAGCGCGACGATCAAGCCGGAATCCGAGGCAGTGCTGCGGCAGATCGCGGATATCATGCGCAAGTACCCGGACTGGAACCTGGGCGTCAGCGGCTACACCGACAACGTCGGCGGCGACAAGGCGAACCTCGCGCTGTCGCAGCGTCGTGCTGCCGCAGTCAAGGACGCGTTGGTTACCCGCTACCAGATCGCACCGGGCCGGCTGGCGACGAGCGGCTACGGCGCAGCCTTGCCCATTGAGTCTAACGCCACTCTCGAAGGGCGCGCCAGAAATCGCCGCGTAGAGTTGCGGCGGCAGTAACCCAAGCCCACGATGCGCCGGGAATGCTGGCACTGGGTCGATGACAATCACAGCCAATTCAGGAACAAGCCGATGAATACACAAAATGTTGCAGTGCTGGGCGTCATGTCGCTACTGACTGGTGTGGCCTACGCCGATGCGAGCTACCAGCAGACGAGCCAGATTACCGGCGGCACGCTCACCGACACGATCAAGGCGGTCAGCTTTCTGGGCAAAGCGACCCGGGACCTGCTGGCGCCGACGAACTCGCTGACCATGGTGCACGGTAACCAGAAGGCGGTCATTAACAAAAACTCCACGGAGATCATTGACCTGGATAAGGAGACCATTACCCACATCGACACTGAGAAAAAGACTTACTCGGTCATGACCTTCGCGCAGATGCGGCAGGCAGCCGCGGACGTGATGAAGAAGATTCAGCAGGCTCCAGCGCAGCAGGCACCCGGCGCGCAGCAGCCGAAGTCGGATCTGAAGACGAGCTTCGAAGTGTCAGTGAAAAACACTGGTGTCAGCAAGACGGTCAACGGGCTCAACGCTCAGGAGCAGGTGGTTGACCTGCAGATGCACGTCACCAACCCCAACGGACCAGGTACCGAAGCGCAGAACACGGTCACCTTCACGGTCACCACCGACGCCTGGATTGCGCCTGATCCGCCGGAGGTGAAGGAGATTCAGGATTTCGACGTCCGCATGGGGAAGAAGATGATGGAGGGCGCGGATCTGTCGGCGTTCACGAAGCCCGCCGGCGCCAATGCGGGTCTTGCGCAGATGTTCGGCAGCAAGCCCGGCACGGCGGAGGCCATGGCGCAGATGCACACGGAATTGGCGAAGCTCAAGGGCACGCGGGTCATGGAGGTGACGCGGATGGGTGGTGACGCTCCGGCGAACGCGCAGCAGCAGCAAACCGCAGGGTCCGGAGGCAGCGTCGTCGGTGATGCCAGCCAGGCCGCGGGGACGGCCGCGACGAACGCGGCCGGGGGCGCCGCCGGTTCCGCAGCGGGAACTGCCGTGAGCAACGCCGCCGGCAACAGCGTCGGGGGCAACATCCTCGGCTCGGCGGCAAGCGCGTTTGGCAGCAAACTGGTCAGCGGCATGGGAATGTTCGCGAAGAAGAAGGCAGACCCCGCGACCAGCCCTGCAAGCCCCTCCGCAGCGGGGACGCCTGGGGCCGCGCCCGGCACGACGCGCGTGGTGCTGATGGAAATGACCCTGCAGAAGTCAAATTTCTCGCAGGAGGCGATACCCTCCTCGGCGTTCGAAGTGCCGAGCGGGTTCACGCAGGCGCCCTCACCATACGACCGGTTGAGCAAATAGCCGGGCGCGAGTCGTCCAGGGCGCCCGCTGGCGCGGCCCGGCATGCAGGGCTAGGACGGGGACTTTATTTTAATCAATATCTTCTATCTTTAATCTCCACTAAATCTACAAGCCGAGATCACTCAGTCCGGGGTGATCCTTTGGCCGTGGCCCCGGCGCACTCCAGCGGTACCTGCGCTCCGCGTCCGTGATGGGCAGGTCGTTGATCGAGGCCATCCGCCGGCGCATGAGGCCCGCGGCGTCGAACTCCCAGTTCTCGTTGCCGTAGGAGCGGAACCAGTGGCCCGAATCATCGTGCCACTCGTACGCGAAGCGCACCGCGATGCGATCCTCGCCGAAGGCCCAGATTTCCTTGATGAGCCGATAGTCGAGCTCGCGGTCCCACTTGCGACGCAGGAACTGCTGGATCGCGGCGCGTCCTTGCAGGAACTCCGCGCGGTTGCGCCATTGCGAGTCCTCCGTGTAGGCGAGCGCGACGCGCTGCGGATCGCGCGTGTTCCATCCGTCCTCCGCCATCCTGACCTTGGCGATCGCGCTTTCCAGCGTGAAGGGCGGCCGGATCGGCGCGGCGGCCGAAACAGCACCGGGAATCGGGGGTTGAGTCATGTTGGTTGCCTCACTGTACCCTGCAGTCGGGAGATGCTCACCAGGGCGGCCGTGAATGCCAGCAGCGCCGCCGCGTACAGGGCGAAGTTTGAACCGAGCTGCGGATGAATGCGAAAGAGGATCGCGACCCCCGCGGCACCCAGGCTCTGGCCGACAAGACGCGCCGTGCTCAGCATGCCACCGGCGGCGCCACTGCGCGCGCGCGGCGCCGCGGACAACATGGCGCGGTTGTTAGGCGCCTGAAAGAGGCCGAAACCCGCACCGCACACCGCCATGCGCCACACGAATCCCGCCGCCGTGCCGCTCGCCGGGAAGAATGCCAGCAGCGTCAGCCCCGCCGACATCGTCACGAGGCCCAAGCCCCCGAGCACGCCCGCCGGGTAGCGGTCGGCGAGGCGGCCGGCGATGGGTGCAACCACGGCGATCGCCAGGGGCCAGGGCGTCATGAACAGTCCCGTTTCGACCGCGCTGTGCCCGAGGCGCTGGATTTCGAACGGCAGGCAGACAAGCGCGGTCATCTGCGCCATGAAGGAGCACACCGACGTCGCGACCGACAAGGAGAATTGCCGGTTGCGCAGCAGATCAAACGGAATCAGGGGCATCGCGCGCGGCAGCTCGTGGCGCAGGAGAACCCAACCCAGCACCCCCGCCGCGCCCATCTGCAGCAGCGCAAAGACCGTCGCGGCGTCGTGCGCCAGGGACTGAAGCCCCGAGAGCAGCAGGCCAAACGTGCCGGCGTACAACACCGCGCCGACGTAGTTGAGCGGCCGCCGCGTGCGCTCGCTTTCCGGCAGGGCGTAACTGGCGA
>Ga0070733_10002875_pt1 | contig 11976 bp, 11 predicted proteins | sample Coa_R1_9_FD_66450 | JGI IMG/M metagenome (GOLD analysis project Ga0070733, IMG submission 66450) | Surface soil microbial communities from Centralia Pennsylvania, which are recovering from an underground coalmine fire - Coalmine... | ecosystem: Environmental > Terrestrial > Soil > Unclassified ... | reverse complement strand
GGTAGCGGGCGCGGTGACCGTGAGCTGCTGGACGGCGAGTTCGCGGCACGGGCGCGCAAGGTGAACGGCCGGGAGAGGAGGTCTCGCCGTTACCTTGCAAACCTCGCGCAGCCGCGCGATGCCCTGGCGCGCGGCGACGAGCTGCTTCCAGCTGGACAACGCGACCTCGACCGGCGCCAACGCCCGCCCCATCATGATCGACGACGCAATCATGATGCCGCCCGAGGCGCTGTCGGTGACCACGAGATACGCCCCTACCCCCAACATCCCGGACTGCAGGATATAACGCAACACCTTGGCCCCCGAGCCGAGATTCGCAAAGAGGTCGCTGGCGCGCATGTTTTCCCGCAGGTATCGCTCGTTCGATTGCGACCATCGTGCCTTGAATCGATCCGTCATACCGAGCGCGCGAATTACCTCGGCGTTGCGCTGGATGGTGCCTACGAGCTCCTGGCGCTGTGCGCTGGAATCCGTCGCGGACCTCGCCGCATCCCGAGACAAGCGTTCCGTCACGAACATCATCGCCACGATGGAAATGGTCCCGATCACCGCGGTTACGCCGATCGCGGGATGAAACAGAAACAGTCCAATCAGGAAAATGGGAATCCAGGGCATGTCCAAGAACGCCGTCGGTCCCATGCTCGACATGAAGGCACGAACCTGCTCGAGATCGCGCGACGGCTGCTGCATGGCTGACGGTTTCACGCCGCGAAGCGGCAACGTCACCAGCGCATTGTGGATCGCCTCCTGAAGGCCGACATCGAAAAGCGTCGCCACACGGCACAACATGCGCGATCGCAATGCTTCGAAATATCCCTGAATCAGATAGGCAAGCAGCACCATCAGCGAGAGGCCCGATAGTGTCGCAAGATTCCGGCTCGGAATAACACGGTCGTAGACCTGTAGCATGTAAAGCGAGCCGGACAGCGTCAACAGATTGATCACGCCGCTGAAGGCGGCAATACCGGTCATCCGCCGCGCGCTCTCGCGCAGACCCCGCGATACCGGATCATCCGACGACGACGTCGCCAGCAAACTGAGCGGTCCGGACCGTAAAGTCGGTCGCAAACGATCTTGCACGGGCAATCCCCCTTTTCCGCCAGTCCGGTTTTCTTTTCGCGACCGATGCTGTCCATTTTCCGGCAGCAATTAGACCGTGGACAGTCCCTGCTGCGGCTTTCTGACCACGAGACGATCGATCGAGCGAGCCAACCCGGAGGGTTCACTTGTAGACACGAGCGGCGGCTTAGAGCGGCACGACGGCGGCGGCAGGCGCGCCCAAACGCGACGCGCCGAAGCTGCCGCGCGCCTTAATCGAAGTCATAGAATCGTCCGGCTATCACCTTGCTTCGACGGGCAATAGCCCCTGTCTCGGCCGAATGACGCCACGAACCTGAATAACTCTTGATCCCGTTCCGTCGACGGTGTTGGCCGGACAGCGACATATGCAACAAAGGGAAAAACAAAATGGAACGCTTGGCATGCTTTGCTAATTCGCTCGGTAGTATGAGGATCGACAGGTAACCGGCCGCGCGCAGATCGGCACATCGTTCGCGGCGGCATCGCCGTTTGGACGGCGAGGCCGCGCGTCGACGAACAAGGAGATGATTTTGGTCGCCGGCAGGCGATCTTTCACGAGGGGGACGGACAGTTGAGTAAGCGTCAGTTTCGTACCGTACAGCCGCGCCTGGATATAGCCGGTGCAAGGTCGTGTTACGCATCTGCCCGGCGCGCGACGGCCGCGCGCCGCACCGGCCTTCGGACTCGCCGCCTTCGTAAAAAAGGAGCGCGCGGGTGAGACAACGTAGGACCGATTACGGCACGATCATTCTGCACTGGCTGCTTGTCGCAGCCATCGGAGCTGCGTTCGTCAGCGGACTGCGTATCGCGACGGAAGCGCCAGGCCGGACGTGGATCAATCTGTTCGACGTGCTGTTGCCGCGGAGCAATGTTTGGACCCTGCACATCGAAGCAGCTATCGTGCTGATCGCGATCGCGGTCGCCTATACGGTCTATCTGATCCGATCCGGCCTGAGCCGCCGTGTTCAACTGGACAAGATTCGTCTGCGTACCTTGATTGGACGAAAGCAAGGCCGGCTTGGTGCAGTCAGCGTCCTACTGGCGTGGTTCTTCTTCCTCACGATGACGATTCTGATCGTCAGCGGCGGCCTTCTCTATTTTGGCCTGCTCGCGGGCCAAAGCGTAGCGGCCGCACATTGGTGGGCGAGCTGGGCAATTCCGGTCTTCACCTGCCTGCATATTCTCGTCCAGATCACGATCGGCGGAACGTCGCAGCTGTTTCGTATTTTTCGTCCCCAACGCCTGCCGCCTCCTCCGCCCCGCCTTGATGCGGTGGAACTGCTCACATTGCTCGTCAAACAGTCCGAGCAGCCGGCGCCGGAATCCCGGCAACAACCGCCGCAGCGGAAGACGGCGCCCGGCAGCGCCGCAAAGCAGCGCGACGCCACCCTGCAATCGAACCCTCTCATCGTTGCGGCGTCGGTAGCGATCCTGGGCACATGGCTGATGATCGCAACGGACTGGCTGATGGTTGACAGCTTGCGCGTCCACCGTATCGCCAGCGCGCAGGCCCCCATTCTTGACGGCGAGACATCCGATCCGGTCTGGCGCAACATTCAGCCGTTCTCCCTGATGACCAATCAGGGCGATAATTTCGACGGCAAAGGCGAAACCAGAATCAATATTCGCGCGGCGCATGACGGCACTTGGGCCTATTTCCTGTTCGACTGGGAAGATCCGACGCGATCGTTGAAGCAACTGCCGCTCATCAAGCGGGCTGGCGGCTGGCAACTGCTGCACGACGGCTTTGAGCGAAGCGACGAGCATGCCTATAACGAAGACAAGTTCGCCGTCCTGTTTACGACGCTGGACCTGACATTGGCCGGCGACCACACCTTTCATGCGGGTCCGCAGCCGATCGACGGCGCGCCTCAGACGATGACCGGGAGAGGCTTGCACTACACACCTGCTGCCGGAATTTACGCCGACGTGTGGCAATGGAAGGCCACCAGCACCGGCTCAAGCGGCTGGATGGATGATGATCATTTCGGTCCGCCGCTCGAACCAACTCCCGCGCAATTGCAGAACGCCGCCCCTTACAGGGGCGGGTTCGAGCCCGACCCGGGCACCGCGAACTATTTCAACAATTTCGACGCGACTCTGGATCCGACAGACCGCGATCAGGTGGTGAGACCGCGTCGGTTACCGAAAGATCTCGCCGCAACATCAGCGGCAATGGGAACCATCGATCTCGATCCGGAGGTCGGCGAGAACGACGGCGCGCGCTGGTTCATGACAGAGGCCGACTCCGTTCCGTACACGAAGGAGATGGACCGTCAGATACCCGTCGGCACCGTTGTGCCCGGGGTCATCATATCCGGGGAGTTTTCAGGCGATCGCGCCGACGTTCGATGTGCGGGGCGATGGGCGTCCGGGCACTGGTCGCTCGAGGTCGCGCGCCGGCTCGATACACACAGCCAGTTTGATGTGCCGATCAAGACGGGCGTCTTCATGCGCGTCGCGGCATTCGACCACAGCCAGATCGCGCATACGCGGCACGTGCGACCCATTCGTATTGAGGTGGAGTAATGACAAAGATTTGCAAGGTAGCCTTCAACAACGAGACGTTCCTTATGAATTGCGGTGATCTCCTGCTCGACGGCGCGCTGATGAGTGGCGTCGAGCTGCCCTATGACTGCCGCAGCGGCATTTGCGGGTCCTGCCGGGTGCGTCTTGTGGACGGCAAGGTATTCGGCGGTCTCGATGAGAACAGCGACATGATCCACGCCTGCCAAGCGCGGGTGGTCTCGGACCTCAAGGTGGTCGCCGAGCCGACCCCTGAACCGGTTTCGATACCGGCGCGTGTGTCCGAATTGGTCCGGCTCGCGCCCGACGTCGTCGGCGTCGGCCTTGAACTCCAGCAGCCATTCCGGCATTTGCCGGGCCAATATTGCAAATTGCAATTCCGCGGTTTCGCGGAACGCTGCTATAGCCCGACCTACCCCCTCGAAGGCCCCCCGAATAATCGCCGGCTGCATTTTCACATCCGTCGCCTGCCGCATGGAACCGTATCATCGGCGCTTGGAAGCAAGATTTGTGTTGGTCACCGCGTCAGGCTGTCGGGCCCGTTCGGCAGCGCCTTTCACCGGCGCGAACATCGCGGTCGCGTGGTCCTGGTCGCCAGCGGGACAGGGTTCGCGCCGATGTGGGCGATCGCGGCTGCGGCCATCACCGAGCGGCCGCAGCGTGAGCTGACGTTTGTCGTCGCCACTCGAAAGCTGAAGTCGTTCTATATGCACGGCGCGCTGTGCCGGCTCGCGCGCTTTCCAAATGTCACCATCGTCCCGGTCGTATCGGAACCGCAGAGCGTCTCGTTCGCCATCAGAAGCGGCCGGCCGATCGATTACATGCCTTCTCTGTCGCCGGAAGACGTCGTCTATACGGCGGGTGCGCCCGCCATGACCGATGCTGTGGCCGCGATCGCGAAGGCGGCAGGCGCCAGATGCTACACCGACCCGTTCTCGCCAAACAATAGCGGAGAATCCTCCAGCCTGATGGCACGTTTCGCCGGCTGGCTGGACGGTTCGAGAAAGGACCCCGAAATTCTGCACGCCGCGTAGGACGCGTTGCGCCTGCCCGCGCAGCCCTGCGAGCCCGATCATCATTCCAGTTCTCGAATGAGGAGAACCCAGTGACGAAGATAATTTTTATCGATCGCAAGAATAACGCCAAAAGCATCAGCGTAGATAACGGCGACACGGTCATGCGCGCGGCTGTCAGTCATGGCATCAAAGGTATCGTTGCCGAATGCGACGGCAACGCGATTTGCGCCACCTGCCATGTCTATGTCGACGAGCCCTGGATTTCGAAAACCGGTCCCGTTGGGAACGATGAGGGGTTGCTGCTGGACATGACCGCCGCTGCGCGCCGCCCGAACAGCCGACTATGTTGCCAGATCAGGATCACATCAGCGCTCGACGGCCTGACGCTTCGCCTGCCGGACAAACAAGTGTGACGCCGAAGGGCCGGCTCTTCGGCTACGCCACCATTTCCGCCGTTGTCGCAGCGCCAGTGAAGTCGAGCTGTGCGACCGGGACCGGTTTGCCAAGCAGATACCCCCCGCACTGGGTGACGCTGGCGCGCCTCATAAGCGTGAGCCACCTAGTGGCCCGGCTCTAACATTCGCATCCCTCCGGCCAAAACGCCCTCGCGGTGGCATTGATGTTGCACGTCAGATTTATGCGCCGCCTGCTATTCAAGCGCGGGCAAGAATTGAGCTCGAGGAGACACCATGGAATATCACCTGCCCTCGGCACCCGGCAATGTGCATTGGGGTCTGTGGGACGCCGCGCTGCCGCCTGTCTTGAGGATCGCCTCCGGCGATCGCGTGACCATCGAGACGCTGTCCGGCGAGCCCGAGGATATGCCGGAGCCGGCGTCAGGCTTCGACGTTTTACCGGACCACAGACAAGTACTCGCGACGACGTTTCGTGGTCCGGGGCCGCATCTGCTGACCGGCCCGATCTATGTCGAGGGCGCTGATCCCGGCGACGTCTTGGAGGTGCGTTTGCTCGACATCAAGTTTCGCACCGACTGGGGCTGGAATCTTCAGCTACCGTTCTGGGGTACCCTGCCGGAGGATTTCCCCGAATTGCGGCGGTTACATATCCCGCTCGATCGCGATCGCAACATCGCCAAGATGCCTTGGGGACAGGAACTGCCGCTCGCGCCATTCTTCGGCAATTTTGGCGTCGCACCGGCGCCTGGATGGGGGCGACTGTCCTCGACCCAGCCGCGCGCCTTCGGCGGCAACATGGACAACAAGGAACTCGGCGTCGGCACCACGACCTATTTCCCGGTCTTCGTTCCCGGCGCCTTGTTCTCGGCCGGCGACGGCCATGGCGTACAGGGCGACGGCGAGGTTTGCCTGACCGCGATCGAGACGCCGCTCACCGGCACCTTCGAACTCCATGTGCGCAAGGACATGAAGCTGACGACACCGCGCGCCGAAAAGCCGGACGCCTGGATCACCATGGGCTTTGACGAGGATCTCGACGACGCCGTCAAACAGGCGCTGCGCGACATGATCGCGCTGGTCTGCGAGCATTCCGGCATTTCTCGTCAGGATGCCTACACGCTTTGCTCGCTCGCCGCCGACCTGCGCGTCACACAAATGGTGGACCTCAACAAGGGAATCCATTGCGTGCTGCCGAAAGCGCGCCTGCCCCGCCGCTAGTGGTCCGATTCTAACATTTGCATCCCTATTTGGTAGGTACCTTTGCAAATGTTAGAATTAAAGGACCACTAGCAGATATAGGTTTCTAGTGTCCCGATTCCGAAGTTCGTAGCATTTCGCGGAGGCACGTTTCGAACTTCGGAATCGAAAGGACACTAGCTAACTAATTGTTCTAGTGTGGCCTTGGTTCAGAAGTCCGCATGACGAACTCGCGGCGCAAACAATGCGGACTTCCGAACCGCCACACTAGTGGAGTTCTGGATTTGATATTCGCATCGCGATTGCCGGGCTGCGGGGTAGCGAATGTCAAATCCACTCCACTAGCGCCGAAAGGATGACCTCTCACCCTTCCTGGATCTGGCGCGCGGCGGTCTTTATCATTTGAGCGAACGACCCGGCAGCACCACCGGCACATGCGCCGACCTACTCACCACACGCGGGGCACCATCGGAATAGGTCGGCACCCTCTCGCTCTGGCCTTTAATGAGGGCCTCGAGGACCAGAAAGAACTTCTCCGCAAGCATTGAACGAACTCCATTGTTCATCAATTGCCTGGATGCTGCGCCGGCTTTGTTTCAGCTCTGTTTCACGCGTGGCGCGAAACGGCTTCATCGGCCCCCGCCAGACCCGACGCACCGTCACATCGCCGTGATGGGGCTGAAGCGGACGAACCAAAAGCTCGTTCCATCGGGCTCCCCGCTTCCAGACGGCGCTAGTTCAAACCAACCGATAAAGAGATTCGAAGAGATTGCCGCACCTACGGTATTTCTTCCATAGTGAGTCGCGCCCGTGCTTTCGTTTGACGACACGCTCGGGTTAGAATCGCACCACCAGGATGGGCCAAAGGAGAACGCCATGAAGATGACGCGAAGGGCTCTGCTGGGCGGTCTCGCGGCTGGAACGGCGTTCGGCCCGGCCGTCGCGGCGTCTGCACCCGAGGCGTGGCCGGCCCGTCCGGTGCGGTTGATTTCGACCTATGCCGCCGGCGGCTCCAGCGACATTTCGCTGCGTATCCTCGCCGAATATTTCGAAAGCAGGATGGGCCAGAAATTCTTCGTTGAAAACAGACCGGGCGCGGGTTCGACGATCGCCAACCAGACGGTCGCGCGGGCCGAGCCGGACGGCTACACGTTCCTGTATGCGGCCGCGCCTTATGAAACAGCCGAAGCCATGTTCGGCAAGCTCACCTATGATCCGCACAAGGATTTGCGCCCCATTGCGATGGCGATGATCGTTCCGCTGTTTCTGATCGTCAACGCGAACGCGCCTTATAAGACGCTTAAGGAATTCGTCGCCTTCGCGAAATCAAAACCGGATGGCGTGACGTTTGCCACGCCGACGCCTGGTAATCAACCGCATCTCGCCGCAGAACTACTCATGAGAACTGCCGGCTTCAAAGGCGTCGCTGTGCACTTCGGCGGCGATGCACCGTCCTACGTCGAACTTCTGGCCGGGCGTGTCGATGCGACCACCACCGCGCTGCCTGCGGCGCTGCCTCACATCAAAGCTGGTACGCTGCGCGTGCTGGGATGTTTTTCCGATGAGCGCAGCTCTGTCTATCCGGAGGCTGCAACGCTGCGCGAACAGGGCGAAGACGTCGTTTCGCTCGGCTGGTACGGCTTCATGGCGCCCGCCGCCACGCCGGCTCCCATCGTCGAGCGGATGCAATCTGAAATCGCCCAGGCCCTCTCCGATGCAGCGATCAAGGAGAAGCTGGCCGTGCAGGGTCTCGATGCACACTACTTGCCGGGCCCAGCGTTCGGGCAATTCATCGACCGCGAGAGCGAGAAGTGGGGCAAGATCATTCGCGAGGCCGGAATCAACAAGCAGTAAGCATCGGCAAGTCGAGTTGCGCGATGGCGCGCAAAGCAAACCCTCGCCCTCGCGGGCGAGGGTTATCAGCTCATTTCAGTTGATCGGCAACTTTATCGAGTCCGGCCTTGACGCAGGCTTCGTCCTTTTCGCCGCCGGGTGCGCCGGACGCACCGGCCGCGCCGAGGACATCATCACCCAACTTGATCGGGAGTGCGCCGCGATTGGCGATGACGTTACTCAGATGGATCAATCCCAGCGTTGGATCGGCCTTCAAACGGTCGACCAGGTCGCCTGACGGTATCCGGAAGGTGCGCGCCGTGTAAGCCTTGCGGAAGCTGTTCTCGACGGTGTGGGGTCCGGTATTGTCTCCGCGCACCTGCAAGATGATCTCCCCGCTGCGGCCGACAACGGTGACCGACACGGCATAGCCGTTGGCCTTGCACGTTTCGATCGCCGTTTCCGCGATGGTGAAGGCGATGGACGAGGTCAGATCTTTATGACTGAGCAGTTGCGCGCTCGCCGGCGTCGCTGCGGCACATACGCCGGCAGAAGCAAGAGCCATGGCGGCAAAACGAATCCCAAACGATCGCATCGTTGTACTCCCTGAGTTTTTGGCGCCCATTTTTAGAGGCTTAGACCTCGTTTATGCACCGGTTCAGGACGACAACTCAATGGCCCGAACTCAATGGTCTGCCGATGCGGGGAAACAATTTCACGATCTGAAAAGCATGCCGATCAGTAGGTCGCCGGATCCGGCGAATCCGTCGGCTTCTCGAAGGCGTGCTTCAGCGCGGGACTCATCGGGATGTTCAGATTGACGCCCTTCGGCGGGATCGCTTGCGTGAACCATTTGGCGTAGAGCGCCGCCATCTCAGGACTTTGATAGAGCGCGGACGTCGCGGCATCGGCAACGGCCTTGAACGCCTTGTCGTCCTTGCGCAGCATGATCCCATATGGCTCAGGCTTGGAGAACGCGTCCTCCGAGATCACGTAGGCCTTTGGATCCTTTGCGTTGGCAATCAGGCCCGCGAGCACAATATCGTCCTGGACAAAGGCGACTGCCCTGCCCGTTTCGACCATCAGGAACGCCTCGCCCTGGTCCTGAGCCGGGACGATCGTCATCCCCAGATTCAATCTGTTATTGAATTCGAGCGCCTGCTTGATGTTGGTCGAGCCGGCCGGAGCGACGACCGTCTTGCCCTTGAGGTCGCCGATCGAGCCGATCTTCGATTCGACCTTGGAGACGAAACGGCTCGCTGTCAGAAAATGCGTATTGGTGTACCAGACCTGCTGTTGCCGCTCGGCGTTGTTGGTGGTGTTGCCGCATTCGAGGTCAATGGTGCCGTTGGCCATGAGCGGAATGCGTGACGGCGACGTCACCAGCTGATACCGCACCTCGAGCTTATCGAGCTTCAGTTCGCGTTTCACCGCCTCGACGATCTTGGCGCAGATGTCCATGGCGAAGCCGACCGGCTGCCGCTTGTCGTCGAGGTAGGAGAACGGCACCGACGCCTCGCGGTGCCCGATCGTGATATAGCCGAGTTCCTTCACCTTCAAAAGCGTACCGGTGAGCTCCTCGGCGCCAGCGGCTGTATGGTTTGAGAGAAGCGCTGCAAAAGTCAGCGCCACGAACAGGTTTTTACGCAACTTAATTCTCCGTCGCCAATTTGGCCTCTCGCCATGCTTCGCGATATCGGAGCATTTTGCAAGGCGCCGGCCGGGATATCGGGCCGCAATTGACAGCAGAGATTGCCTTGTCCGCGTACAAGCAACCTCGGGAATAAACGCTTCGCGGGCCGACGCGTCTTGAAAATCAGGCAGGTTTCTTCGCGTAAACCATGCACCAGCCTTGAGGCGAGATAGTGCCGTCCACGGTCTTGCAGGAAGACGGCGCTTCGAACAGCGCGCAGTTTTCGCAAGCCTGATCGCCCTTCGGCGTGTCCTGATACTTTACCGCCTTTTGCTGGGCCTTTGCATGTGCTGGCGTCGTTGTGAGGACGATGGCCGCGCCGGTAGCGGCTCCGGCCACAGCCGTCAATACGTTACGGCGAGAGAATCCCTTTTGATCTGCCATTGCTCGGTATCCTTCTTTTGCGAAGAGATCACTGAAGTGTGCTGAGATATCCTGCCACCGCGCGGATCTGCGTGTCCGTCAGATTATGAGCGATCGGTTGCATGATGGCGGAGTTGTCTGGATTGTTCTTGTCCTGGCCGCGTTCCTTGTCCCAGTTCGTCAACTTCTTGTAGACGTAGTCGTGAAGCTGTCCCGCCAGACGCGGAAACGCATCGCGGCCCTTGGCATTATCGCCATGGCATGAGGCGCAAGGCGGAACGTCGGATTTCGCGATACCTTCAAGATAGATTTTTTTGCCCTCGGTCAGGTTCTCCCTCGATACGCCGTCCAGCGGCTTTGGATCGAGACCGTTGAATTGCTGCGCCAGGGCTTTCTCCATTTCTGGCGAGAGCACATGGGCGACGTTGAACATCACGGGGTTGTTGCGTCGACGCTCGATGAAAGCCTGCAACTGATTGACGAGATATTCGGGTTGTTGTCCGGCAAGGCGCGGCATCGGATATGAGCCGCGGAACCCCTGACCCTGGAGACCATGACAGGTCTTGCAATAATCAATCTTGGCTTTGAGTTCGGATTGCGAAAAGTCGGCCTTGCGCTTTTCCTCAGCGCGCGCCGCCAGGGACGTCGCGGTGGCCAAGGCCACCGCCAGTAGTGCCGCTGAAATCCGCATCCGACCGCCCTTTTGATGATGGTCACGTTACGCCGCGCCGGGCAGTTCGATCCAGTTCAATTTTTTCCGGCTCGGTTTGATCCAGATCAAATCAATACATCCGGATATTTCCGAAGGTGATCAATATTGACCAGGCTATGGGAGAAACCTTCCGTAAAGTCTGGTTTTATCGCGTCGGCGTGCGACGAAACATTATGTTTCGATGCGCATGGAATTGTTTTTGATGCAACTTATAGTTGCTCTAATGATACATTCCCGCGAAAACTGACCGGCTTGCAGCTATTGCCTTAGCTGCGCTTCCCACTCTTGGATTATCGTCGATCCCGTAATTCGGCTTTTGGGTTCGTGCGGCGGCACGGAACGCTGCAAGGAACGGGATAGCGCGCCATGCGAAGTGAGGTTGGTCGTGTCTCTCGAAGCTCAAGTGACTTCAGGGTCGTCGGCGCGCTCGCGTTGTTCGTCGTTGCGTCAGGGTTGTTGACGCTATTTTCCACTTCTCCCGCGCAAGCGTTGCCGAGTTTCGCGCGGCAGACCGGCCAACCCTGCGGTACTTGCCACACCGATTTTCCGGCGCTCACGCCATACGGCCGGCGCTTCAAGCTGCTCGGCTACACGACGGGCGGCGGCGAATTCCGCACCACGCCGTTCTCCTCGCAAACCGCGATAAACGCGCGCGCCGAATATGAGAAGATGATGGGCTATGTGAAGACGCTTAATTCGTCGCAGCCCTCATCGACAAAGCCCGAGGAAGACAAGGAGTGGGTACCGCCGGTCTCGATGATGGCCGTCGTCGGTTATACCCGCACGCAGGCGGACCTCGCCGGTACCGATCCGTACAGCCCCAACAACAACGTCGTACTCTCGCCTTTCAGTATGTTCTGGGGCGGCGCTATCACCGACAATGTCGGCGCGTTCGCGCAGGTCACTTACAACGCCGCTCCGCCGGGCGGCTTCGGCGATCCGTTCGGCCACACATGGACGTGGGACAATACCGACGTTCGCTATGCCAGTACCGCTCATATCGGCCCGCTCGACCTGATCTACGGCATCACTGCCAACAATAATCCGACGGTGCAGGATGTCTGGAATTCGACGCCTGCTTGGGGTTTCCCTTACGCCGCCTCGACCATCAACGGTCCGATCGGTAACTTCACCGCAATC
>Ga0070733_10002873_pt1 | contig 11978 bp, 6 predicted proteins | sample Coa_R1_9_FD_66450 | JGI IMG/M metagenome (GOLD analysis project Ga0070733, IMG submission 66450) | Surface soil microbial communities from Centralia Pennsylvania, which are recovering from an underground coalmine fire - Coalmine... | ecosystem: Environmental > Terrestrial > Soil > Unclassified ... | reverse complement strand
TCGACGGTGAAGGGCTGGCCGGTGTCGGGCGTCCCTTCGGTCGTGCCGACGCTTCCCTCTTCGAATCCCTGACCGCTGCCCGTGCTGAATTGCTGGAGCTGTTTTTTTAGCAGATCGTGATCGGCGGTGAAATCCTGATTCACCAGCAGGGAACTTCCCAGCGATACGATTGATACCAGGTCGGCGGGCGCCATCTGAGCATCGACGTAGCGTTGCGCCGATGTAACCGCGTGATCGATTTCGTCCGGCTCCATGGCGGAGAGATCGAAGAACAATATGATCAGGCGCCGGTCTTTGTATTGCGCCGCTGCGTCGGCCTTCGTGGCGGGAGCGGCCGGAGCAGGAGCCGACTCCGGAAGCGGCTTGGCCTGCGTGACATCCAGTGCGGGCACGGCATCTACATTTTCGATGTCAAAGGAAACGACTTTCTGCGGTTTGCTGTCTTCGAGGATCGTAAAGTTTTCGGGTTTCAATCCTTGCACGAATTTTCCGTCTTTATCGCGCACCGTCACGTTCACCAGCACCAGCTCAGATTCCGTGTGAAACACATAGTCCGATGGCTGCTGCGAGGGCAGCGGCGGACACAGGAGTACGAGCGCCAGCAGGACGGCGACAGGTCGATCGACGAATCGGATTGAACTCATATGGATCCCTCGTGTCCCCTGTTCTCGTCAGAAACGAAAGCGCGACGTAATCGTGAATTGGCGCAAGGCCCCAATCGCAGTGACCCGGCCGAACGTGGGCGAGTTCACGGTGGTATCAATGGACGAGTTATTAGGTATGTTGAAAACGTTGGAGGCTGCCGCCCGGAACTCGATGGTGCGCGACTCCTTCAGCGGAATGAGCTTGGTAAAGGCCATGTCAAACACGACGCTTCCGGGACCAATGATGCTGTTGCGGCGTGCGTCGCCGAATTCTCCGGTGGGCGGTGTGACGAATGCAGCGGTATTGAACCACTCAGCGCGCGAAGGATTCGCGAGCGCCACGGATTGACCGGGAACCAGGTCGGGCCGGAGCGTGCCGTTCGATCCGCGGTTCACGTCGGAAATGTCGCCGAGCAATCGCGGCGTGAAGGGCAAGCCGGAGGCGATCGTCCAATCGCCGCTCCATTGCCAGTCGCCAAAGATCGCGCGCACGGGAGTGTTTGCAGTGAGCCAGCGCCGGTCGTGTCCGAAAGGCAGTTCCCAGAGATAATCCGCGGTGAACTTGTGCGTTTGGTTAAAACTGGAGAGGCCGCGCTCGGCAGACAAGTCGAAAGCGTTCTGCGCCACGGTCTGTGCGCCGCTCGACCCGCCGGAGCCGATGGTCGAAGCGTCATCCAGCGACTTGAAATACGTGTAGGTGCCTCCAATCGAAAATCCATTCGATAAGCGCTTGCGCAGTCGCACCGAACCCGCGTTGGCTTCCGAATCCGCCACCGAAGTTTCGTAATTGAACGCCTGCACTCCGGAAATGCGAATTGCGGTCGCAGTGCGATTGGGCGCTTCCAGTACGTCGAGATTGGTGCCCTTGGTTCCCGTGTAGTCGATATTCAGGAGAAGAGTCGGACGAATCTGCTGCTGGATATCCAGATTGCGAATCTGCACATAGCCCAGGCGGTAATTTGGATTGACTGCATAGTTGTTGGTGATTCCGGTGGGGGCGGGAAATCCATTTTGCAGAGTCAATTCACCAGGCGCCGTTTGAATGTTGGTCGCGGTAGTTGAGAACGGCGGCTGAAAAGCCAGTTGCTGCACGATGCCCTGAGGCGCGCCGGTGTTGTAGTTGATGCCGTAGGAGCCTCGAACCACGGTCTTGGAGAATGGCTTCCAGGCAAAACCAACGCGGGGTGCGAAGTCATCGCGATCAGGACGAAGCAGACTGGCGGGCAGGCTGCCGCTATAAGGTCCTACTTGTCCCGGTTGAATCGGCGTCACCGAGGGCGTGAGCGCGGGGTTCATCACAAGTACGCCGGGAGAGAGGTCAAGGTTCGAGATGCGGTTGTCGATCTCCGTGAGCGGCGAAACGTATTCGTAGCGCACTCCGAGATTCAGTGTGAGGTTGCCGCGCAGCTTCCATTCATCCTGCAGATAGAGATCCCAGAAGTTACCGCGGAAATGATTGTTCTGGCCGAACTGCTCGGAAGTTTGCTGCGGCAAGCCAAGAAGAAAGTCTGCGAAGTCGTAGCCGGTTCCGGCCACCGGATTTCCGTTGCTGTCGAATTGCGAAGTGTTGGCGCCGGAGAAAACGAACGAGCCGCGCGGATTGCTGTCAGTTTCCGTGTTGACCTCGACGCGGCGAAAATCTCCGCCCCAGCGCCAGGTGTGCTTTCCGTGGTTATAGATCACATTGTCGGAAAAAGTGATGGTCTGGTTACGCGTAAGGGCCGGAGTAATGTCCTGAAGGCTGGCGATGTCGCTGAAGGAAAGATTGGGCAGGCCCCAGTCGAACGGATTCTGCGAAACCCCCGCGATTCCCAGCGTTCCGGTGATGTCGTTGTTGAAAGCGTACAGATTCTGGGTACGAGTCCGGCTCCGGTTGAAGTCGGTGCGAACAATGTTGGTCAGCTTGCCTTTGCTGCGCGTGTACGACACCGGAACGTCGAAGCTGCGAACATTCGTATTGCCGCCGACCTTGGGGAAGGGATTGGTGAGGTTGGCGCTCGATCCGTGGTAGTGGAACCCGAACGTCAGGTTGTTGCGCGGAGCGTTGCGGCCCGCGCCGCGGCGGCCGCCGGCGGGCGCTGCACCGAAGGTATGGTTCAAGCGCACGTTCAGATCGTCGCTGTCGCTGATGGCCGTAGTTACGAAATGGAAGTTCTGGAAATTGCCGGACAGATTGGGTAGGGGGATGTAGGGCAGCAATCCCTGCGCCACGGAGTCGATCTGCAGAACCTTGTTGCTGGTATAGGTGGGGTTGTTGGTCGGATTGTAGAGAAAAATGGGCTGGCCCTTGGCAGATCCGGAAGTGTAGGTGGTCCCGGAAAAGTCTCCGCTGCGCTCGGGTGGCGTTGGCACGGTCGAAAACTCGTCGAAAGGATTTTCTCCACGCTTGCCGTTGTAGTTGACGAAATAAAATGTCTTCGTGCCACCGTGGTAGATATGCGGAATATTCAGCGGGCCACCGACGGAACCGCCGAAAGTATTCTGCAAATATCCCGGCTTTTCCGTGGGCTGTCCCGTGAGCGAATAGGGCGCCGCATTCAGGGCCGAGTCGCCGACGGTGTAATACACCGAGCCGTGCGGACGGTTGATGTCAAAGCCGCGCCGGCCAAATCCTCCGCCTCCAAATCCCCCACCTCCGAAACCTCCGCCTCCACCGAGTCCGCCTCCGCCGCCGAAGCCGCCGCCTTGCTGGCGGGCGTCGTTAAAGCGTTGCTGCATTTCGTCAGCGCTCATCGTATTAAACGAGTTCGAGGTATTTCCGGAAACGGCGACGGATTCGGTCGCGGTGTCCGGGGAGATCCCGGGAACGGGCATGCCGGATGCCGAGTCGCTCATGGAAGGACTGGCTGCGTCCTGCCCGGTTCCGGTTTGAAAGACAGAAAGATTCTGAAATCCGCGTCCCCCAGCCCCGGCGTTGACCTGGCGCTGCTCGGTGCGGGCCTCGCGCGCTCGCGACTGAAGAATGAGTTCAACATTTATCTGCACATCCTGGTGGGTCGCATCCAACACAACTTCCTGCGCGCTCTCCGCGAATGCGGCCATTTGGACTCGCACGGCGTAGTGGCCGTCGGCAGAAACGCGCAGGCGGAAACTGCCGTCAACGTCGGTCCATGTACTGACTTCTTCTTTCGTTTCGGTATTCGCGGCGGAAACGCCAGCGCCGGGAATCGGCATATTCCCCGACTTCACGATGCCGTGAATCGTGCGTTCCGTGGAAACCGGAGAGGATATCTCGGCCGTCTGCGCTCGCAGCAGTTTCGGTTGCAGCACGACCGCACAACACAAGCAGAGCAAAACAATCCGCGGAACGGCACGAGGGTACAGCTTGCCCTCGACGACAGCAACGCGAAGACTGGGACTTCTCATAAACAGAACAATTAGGACACGCAGACTCTGAAACAGGCTGAATCGGATGATACTGCCCGGACCGATTCCATACTGTAAAGTTTTGTGCCGTTTTCTTCAAAATTGTCACCGGATAGGGCGCGATCGACGGTACCTTTCGTCTGCGGAGGAGTTAAGTAAAGTTATGCAAAGATTGTGCGAATCGCATCTCTTGGCGCAACTTCGGGAGCATAATTCCATTTATAGATGTAGCGCGGATTGCTCACGAATCCAATCGCTTTTGAAAGGAGATTTCCATGCTCAAGCAATACCTGCTCGCACTTGTCGCAGCCAGCGCAATATCGATCGCCGTGCCGTTCGCGGCGGCCCAGGATAATCCGTCCAACGATCAGCCCAGCCAGGGCGCGCACGAGAACGGCGGCTGGCACCACGGTCCCATGGACCCGGCCCAGCGCACCAAGGAACTGACTAAAGAACTCAAGCTCACCACCGATCAGCAAGGCAAGGTGCAGGATCTGCTTACCACTGAAAAGTCGCAGATGGAAGCGCTGCACCAGGATAATTCCACGCCGCGGGAGGATCGCCGCGCGAAAATGATGGACATCCGCAAGAACACCGACACACAGGTGCGCGCGCTGCTCGACGCGAACCAACAGAAGAAGTGGGATGAGATGCAGGCCAAGCGCGAACAGATGATGCAGAACCATCATCATGGCGATGGCGGTTCCGGCCAGAACGCGCCGCCTCCGGCCCAGCAATAAGCCACAGGGGAAACCCGCCTTGTTTTTGGAGCCGATCGGCACGGCTGGAAACCGTGCCCTTCCAAAACCCGTTCGGCACGCGATTGGGCGCACTGGTGGAAGCTCTACGGCTGAAGGACCTGCGACCCCGTCGGATGAACTTGTTCGGACTGAATCGACGATGCGTCCCAGCCTCCTCCCAGGGCCTTCACGAGGAAGACCGAGGTAACCATCTGCTGGCCGAGTAACTGCGTTGATAAACGCTCGTTGGTCAGCAGCACGGATTGCGCGGTGATCACATCGAGGAAGGTCGTGAGGCCGCCGACATAGCGATCGTTGGCGATGTCGAGAGCGCGGCGAGCGTCGGCGACCGCTGCATTTTGCGTTTCGGCGGCGCGGGACAAAGAATTCAATCCCGACAAACTGTCTTCCACCTCCTGGAACGCGGTGAGCACGGACTCGCGGTAGTTGGCGACCGATTCGTCGTAGGCAGATTTGGCGACGGCGAGATTGGCGCGATTGCGCCCTCCATTGAATACGGGCTGCAACAGATCGCCGCCGAGCGACCAGAACGCGCTGGGGGTTGTGATCAGCGAACCCAGGCTGATGGCCTGAAACCCGCCGGCTCCAGAGAGGGTGAGCTGCGGATAGAACGCGGTCCGCGCAACGCCTACGAGCGCATTCTCGCTGGCCATGGTTCGTTCCGCCGTGGCCACATCCGGACGGCGCTCCAGCAGGTCGGACGGCATTCCCAGCGGGACGGGCGGTGGAACCGCGTGCAATGGCAGGACCGGAACGTTGAAAGTGGAGGCAGGATTTCCGGTCAACGAGGCGATGGCATGTTCAAATTGCGCGCGCTGCTGCTGCAGCAAATAAAGTTGCGTGACCGTGGAATCAAGCAGCGTCTGCTGCTGCGCCAGATCCAGACCCGACGCAACTCCACCCTCGTGGCGATGCTTTACGAGCGCTAATCCTTTCTGCTGAATCTCGACGGACTCCTGCACGACTCGCGATTCGGCGTCGAGCTCGCGCAGATTGAAATAGTCGGCGGCGAGCTCGGCGCTTAGCACCAGCTGAACGTTCTGCAGATCGGCCGCCGAGCCCTGCAGGCTCGCGTTGGCGGCTTGCAGACTTTTTCGGGCGCGTCCGAAAAGATCCACTTCGTAGTTCAAAGCAAATGGAATTTCGTACGCGTTCTGGGTAAGCGGGAGTCCGGGGGTTGAACTCTCCGGGCGATTCCCCGAGTAACGATTGCGCGATGCATTGGGATCGACAGAGGCCGTGGGGAACAATCCGGAGGAAGCGACCCGCGCCAGCGAGCGCGCCTGCTCAAGTCGGCTGCGCGCTGCAGCTAACGATTGGTTCGCAGCGAGCAGTTGCTGCTCGTAACCGTTGAGCTCGTCGTCGTGGAAAATCTGCCACCACGTTCCTTTGGGAACGGCATCCTTCGGTGCGGCTTCGCGCCACGGGCCCTCGGACTTCCATGCGGGCGGAGCCGGGGCTTGGGGGCGCTGATATTTCGGACCCACGGCACATCCTATAAAAGACGCCAGGGCCAATCCTGCCACGCACACGCTGACCCCACGCGCGGCCGCAGCCAGCCATCTCATGAATGCTTGCCTTCCTGGCTATCAGCGGCCACATTCACCGGCTGGCCGTCCTCGAGGGAGTCGGCAGGATTAATGATGATGCGGTCGTCGACGCTCACCCCGCCGAGAACCTCGAGCGTCGTGCCATAGTCGCGCCCGATCGTGATGGGACGCAATTGAACCTTGTTGTCCGCTGCCACGACCGCCAGGCGCGCGCCCTCCTGGCGGAAGAGCATGGCATTCACAGGCACCGTAATTCTTGCAACATTGGTCCTGGGGGAAAAGTGCACCTCGCCGAACGATCCGCGTAACAGGTGCCCCTCTTTGTTCGGAACGTCCACTTCGGTGAGCAGCGTGCGCGTCGCCGGGTCGATGGCGTCGGCGGTGCGCGTCACCGTGCCGCGAAACTTCTGTCCGGGAATTTCCTGCAACGTGATATACGCCGGCATTCCATTCTTGATGGCCGGCGAGTAGGCCTGGGGAACGTTGGTGAATACGCGCAGGGGGTCGACCTTGGCTAGGATAAACAGCTCCGTCCCAGCCGATCCGGCGTTGATGAGTGCGCCGGGATCGACGTTACGCTTGACCAGCACGCCGGAGAACGGAGCGTAGACGTGCTTGAACGACTCCAACTGCTCGAGCCTGCGGACATTGGCATCGGCGGCGGCCAGGTTGGCGACGGCCTGCTGGTATGCGCTCGCCTGCATATCGTTTTCCTGCTCGGAAACGGAGTCGGTCTTGCGCAGGTTCCGCCAGCGATCGGCGGAAATTTTTGCTATATCCAACTGCGCGGACGACTGCTGACGGCTGGCGCGCGCCTGCGACAATTCCTGATCAACTTCCGGAGTATCGATCTCCGCCAGCAGGTCGTTTTTGTTCACGCGACTGCCGATGTCTTTGAACCAGCGCAACAGGTATCCGTTGGTGCGGGCGTAGATGGGGGACTCTTCGTAGGCCTGCAAGGATGCGGGCAGCACCAGTTCTTCGTCGGGCTTCTCCGCGATGGGGTGCACAACGGCGACGGTGGGGACGGAATCGATGTCCGCTTCCTTGGCCAGCGCGCGCCCGGCGCGGACACGGCTGAACATGCTGACCGCGCCACTCACGGCGAGCAGCACGACCACCACTACGACGACGAAGAGCGCCTTACGCGGCGACGCCGGTGGAAGCTCCGGTGGCGGCGTCACCTGGGGCGGCGTGCGGTGCGATTCTTCTACGGCCTGATGAACTTCTGGTTCCGTCTGCATGATGGCTTACTCGACTCCGTGTGCGCTTTATTTTGTCATAACGGCTTTACTGCGCTGCCCGTGCCTCGCGCCGGCCGTGAACGATGGCGAAGACGCTGGGTACAAAGAATAATGTTGCCACAGTCGCGAATAACAGTCCTCCAATCACCGCGCGGCCCAGCGGCGCATTCTGCTCGCCGCCCTCACCCACTCCCAGGGACATGGGGAACATGCCGATGATCATGGCCAAGGCCGTCATCAGCACGGGACGCACGCGGGTGTAACCCGCTTCCAGCGCGGCCTGCACGGGCGGCACGCCGACCTGCATGCGGTCGCGCGCGAAAGAAACCATCAGAATCGAATTCGCGGTAGCGACGCCCATGCACATCACGGCCCCGGTCAGGGAAGGCACATTCAGTGTCGTGTGGGTCAGCAATAGCATCCACGCGATTCCGGCAAGCGCTCCAGGAAGTGCGGTAATAATGACGAACGGATCCAGCCACGACTGAAAATTCACCACGATCAGAAAATAGACCAACAGGATCGCGCCCATCAATCCAATTCCCAGGCCGACGAACGAGGACTTCATGGTCTCCACTTGCCCGCGCACAATGATCTGTGTGCCGCGAGGCAGGTGGTCCATAAACGGCTGCAGGACCTTCGTGGTGTCCTTCGCCACTGCGCCCAGATCGCGGCCCTGGGTGCTGGCGTAAACATCGATGACCGGCTGTATGTTGTAATGCGAAACCACAGCCGGCCGCGAGGTCGGCGTGAGCTGCGCCAAGTTGCCCAATACTTGCGAGTTCGCGACTGTCGGATCGTTCACCGGCATATTCATCAGATCCTGCAGCGACGTCATGCGGTACTGCGGTGACTGCACGACCAGCGAGTAAGTGACGCCGTTCTTGGGATTCAGCCAGTAGCTGGGTGCCGTCTGAAAACTGCCGCTCAGAGAAACCAGCACGCTCTGCGCCACATCTCGGGGGTTCATGCCGACCTGGGTGACGAGATCGCGATCCATATCGAGGTGAAGCGTGGGCAGGCCCAGCATCTGCTGCACATGCACGTCGGCGGTGCCGGAAACGCGGCGCAACCTGTTGGCAATCTGCTGAGCGATACCGTAATTGGTCTGCAAATCCGCTCCCATCACCTGGATATCAATCGGCGCAGGCAATCCGAAGTTCAGAATCTGAGTGACGATGTCGGCGGGCTGAAAGAAAAACTCGACTCCGGGAAAACGCCGCGGCAGCTCCTGACGAAGATGCTGTACTAATTCTTCGGTTGGACGCCGGTGCGCTTCGTTCAAGCCGACCAGGATTTCCGCGTCGCTGGTGCCGATCACTCCCGAATTGCTGTACGACAAGTTAATGCTGGAGTTGGGCAAGCCGATGTTGTCGAGCACGTTTACAATCTCGCCTTTGGGGAGATCCTGACGCAGGAAGTCCTCCACCTGGGCGCAGAGACGGGCGGTTTCTTCCACTCTGAGGCCCGCGCGGCCGCGCACGTGCAACCGCATGATGCCGGCGTCAACGGACGGGAAAAAATCCTGCCCCAGAAAGAACACCCAGCCCAGCGACAGTACGCAGAACGCAAGGAAGCAGCCGGCGAAGAGCCAGCGGTGCGCAATCGTGGTCTCCAGAAGTTGGTAGTAGCCGCCGCGGAACTTGTCGAAACTCCGCTCGAATCCGCGCTGGAAGCGGCCCATGAAAGTTTTCGGTCCTCCCGCCTTATGCTCATGCCCACGCATGATGTACATCACCAGCGTGGGGATGAGGGTTCGGGAAAGGAAATAAGAGGCCAGCATGGCGAAGACCACGGCCTCGGCGAGCGGCACGAACAGGAACTTCGCCACACCCGTCAGGAAAAACATGGGCACGAAGACGATGCAGATGCAAATCGTGGACACGAAGGCGGGGACGGCGATCTGCGCGGCACCGTCTAAAATCGCCTGCTTCATCTCTTTGCCCTGCGCCAGGTTTCGTTCGATGTTTTCGATTTCGACCGTGGCGTCATCCACCAGAATTCCAACTGCAAGCGCCAGGCCGCCAAGAGTCATGATGTTGATGGTCTGCCCCAGCGCACTGAGAATCAGGATGGAAACAAAAATCGAAAGCGGGATCGAAATCGAAATGACGATCGTGGGACGCCAGTCCCCAAGGAACAGGAGAATCATGGCCGCGGTGAGCAGAGCCGCGGTCAGGCCTTCCAACACGACCCCACGAATCGACGCCCGTACGAACAAGGACTGATCGAAGAGCGCGGTAATGTTCATTTCCGGCGGGAGCGACTGCGATGCCAACGCCGCCATGCGCTTCACCCCCTCCACAATGGTGATGGTGGACGCGCTGCCGACCTTCAGCATCGACATGAGTGCGCCGCGAACGCCGTCCATATGCACGATGTTGGTCTGCGGCGCGAAACCGTCGCGAATGTGGGCCACATCGCGCATGTAGATGGTGGATCCATTCACCGTCTTGACTGGAAGATTATTCAGTTCCTCAATGGTTTCCGGATTGCCGTTCATCTCGACCTGATATTCCAGCGAGCCGATCTTGGTTGTGCCGGCGGGAAGAATCAGGTTCTGCGCGTTCATCGAATTTACAATGTCGTTGGGCGACAGTCCGTTGGCTTGAAGGCGGGGCAGGTCGAGGTCCACCTGGATTTGACGAATTTTTCCGCCATACGGGAAAGGCGTCGCTGCCCCCGGCACGGTCGCCAATTGCGTGCGCAGAAAGTTATTGCCGAGATCGAAGAGCTGTTGCTCCGGCAGGGTTTTACTGCTTAATCCCAGCTGGACAATCGGAGTCGAGGAGGCCGAGTAGGTAACGATCAAAGGCGGCACGGTCCCAGCCGGCAAGCTGCGGAGAGTGGTCTGCATCATCGCCGTGGTCTGCGCCAGCGCGGTCTGGATGTTTGCCGAAGGCTGAAAAAAAACCTTGATGACCCCAATACCATTCAACGACTGAGATTCGGTGTGTTCGATGTCGTTGACCGTGATAGTGAGGCCGCGCTCCGCATTGGAGACAATGCGGTCCGCCATTTCGTCGGGAGCCAGCCCGGAGTAGTTCCACACCACGCTGATCACGGGGATGTTGATGTCGGGCAGGACGTCGACCGGCATGCGCAGAACCACGAGCGGCGTCAGGAGCAGCAACACCAACGCCATCACCACGAACGTATAAGGACGCCTTAGAGCTAATGCGACAATCCACATCGGTTCCGCAGTTCTCCGACCCGAGTAGGGTAAACCTCTCCGCCCTGCGTCAGGAATAATGATCCGGCTAACGCAGCAAACGTTCGATCAGTATATGAGAATTTGGCCCGTGATGCCGAAAGCCGACCTCGGCGCCATCGCCGGTAACCCGCGCCAGACGCCCTTGTGGATCAGATGTCGGACCGCCGGCCAAGAATTCATTTCCTTTTTTCTTTACATTGATAGAATTATCTTTACATTAAGCGAGCCAGGACTGCTAGAAGAGGACTTTTAAAAGCCTATAATCGTCCCTGCCATCCAGCCTGCGAATGACCCTCACGAACGGTTTTGCGCGCGTCGTAGTGAAGCGTTGGTTGCTGTTGGCAGTCTCACTGCTGATCGCCTCCTCCGCCTGCACATCATCCGCCCACGCCGAAACGGGAGCGGAGGGCTGGCTGCGGTATTCCGCGCTAAGTCCTGACGTTGTCAAACGCTACGCGAAGTTGCCGGGGATAACTGTGCGGCTTGGCGATTCTCCGGTGCTAAAAACGGCGCAGCATGAGCTCGTGGTGGGATTCGCGAGTATTTTGGGGCGGACGCTGCGCCTGGATGTGGGATCGCTTCACGAGAATGCCATTGTACTGGGGACGGTCGAGGAGCTTCACGCATTGGGGCTGAATCCGCCGCACGCGCTGACCGTCGACGGATATTGGTTGAAGAGAGCGCGCATCCGGGGAAGGGATTGTCTCGTGGTGGCGGGAGCGACCGAACGCGGCGTGCTCTACGGGGTGTTCGCGTTGTTGAGCAAGATGACGCGTGCGGAGGGCATAGACGCGATCAATGACGTGCAGCAACCGTATGCTCCCATCCGGTGGGTGAATCAATGGGACAACCTGAACGGCCGCATCGAACGCGGTTACGGTGGCCCTTCGATTTTCTTCTCCGACGGAAGCGTGCGCGACGACCTGATCCGCGCCGGGCGATACGCGCGGCTGCTGGCTTCGATCGGAATCAACGGCTGCACCATCAACAACGTCAACGCAGACCTCGGCATGCTCGACGACGCGATGATCGCGCAGGTCAGCCGCATCGCCGATGTGTTTCGCCCGTGGGGCGTGCAGCTTTCGCTCTCGGTCGATTTGAGTAGTCCGAAAGTCGTGTGGTCTCGACACGTTTGACCCGCTGGATCCGCGGGTTGCCGAGTGGTGGCGCAAAAAGATCGACAACATCTACAAGGAGAT
>Ga0070733_10002872_pt1 | contig 11985 bp, 9 predicted proteins | sample Coa_R1_9_FD_66450 | JGI IMG/M metagenome (GOLD analysis project Ga0070733, IMG submission 66450) | Surface soil microbial communities from Centralia Pennsylvania, which are recovering from an underground coalmine fire - Coalmine... | ecosystem: Environmental > Terrestrial > Soil > Unclassified ... | reverse complement strand
GAATACCGTCAGCGTGTGAATGCCCAGTTTCGGTGCGGCTTGGATGATCGCTCGGCTTGCCTCCGCCCCCGCGCGGTGCCCGGCCGAGCGCGGCAATCCGCGCGAAGTCGCCCAGCGTCCGTTGCCGTCGGTAATAATCGCCACGTGAAGCGACGGCGCCGGAGTTACCGGAGGAGCGTTGAGAATGTGCTGCAGGATAACGTGTTGCACGGTCATGCTGGTGTTCCTTCTCCGCCGCGGAGAATATTCATAAACAACTTTGCATTACAAAGTTCAGGGACAAAATTTTTAGCCCTCGCGCGTCGCCCGAATCAATGCCTCCATATGATTCAAATAGCGCTCCAGCGCTTTGCGTCCCGCCGCCGTCAGTCGGTATTCCGTCTTCGGCAGCCGCCCGTCAAACGATTTCGTGCACACGATGTAGTCCGCTTCTTCCAGCCGCCGCGCGTGCACGCTCAGATTTCCGTCGGTGGTTTTCAGCAGCGATTTCAACTCATTGAACGTCAGCGAACGATTCACCGCCAGCGCGCTGACAATCCCCAGCCGGATTCGCTCATGGATCAGCCGGTCCAGATCCGGCGAAACCGCTTCGCGGTTCTGTCCCTTCACCGATCCCAGCGGACCACTGCGCTCGCGCCCCGCATGCTCATTTCGAATTGTGGATGACTTGCTCATGCCAAACTCCCTCAGCCTCCGTAACGCCGCGCGATCCACACCCCGAATCCTATCTGCACCAAGCCAAATCCGAAAGCCATAAACAGATCGCCCGTCCCGCGCGGCACGAACAGCGCCGCGGCCCCCAGCAGCATCAGGCATAGTCCCATGATCGGCACCACCCGTACCGAAAACGCGCCGGCCGTCACAATTCCGGTTCCGTACAAAAGCAGCCATACGCCCGGCAGCAGCGCGTGCAACCCCGCGTGCGAAAGCGCGTAGGTCAGCAGTCCGCCCACCACAATCGGCGGCGCGAAGCTCAATAGAAATTTGCGCCCCGGTCCGGAGAGCAATTTGGCGTTGGCGCGATGCGCCTTAGTCGCCGCAGCCGGCGCTGCAATCGCCACCGCCACAAACGCTTCAATCAGCCAGATCGAAAGCCAGCGCTCCGCCGTCACTTGGCGCGAGGCAAAAAACGCCGCCACCAGCGCGGTCACGCCCATCGCGACTCCGCCCCATCCCGGAACCGCCGTAAATTCTCCGGCGCGTTCCATGGTTTCCCGGATGTACCGCAGATGGTCGGCAGCCCGCGCATCAATGGGAATCGGAGCGCGGGAAGCAGAGCGAAGTGGTTCAGAATGCGCCATGAAAAAACTCTATCTTAAAATCCCAAGTAGTGTCAAGTACTTTATAATATAAAGTGTCGCTACTATTTCCGCCGCCGGTACCGCCCCAGCAGCGCATTCCCGCGAATCGTAAACACTTCCACGAACATCAGCACGCTGTCCCGCATCATGTTGATCTTGGTCGCCGGCGAGTGCGACCAGCGCACCGGAATCTCCGTGGCCTTCAGCCCGTGATGCCGCGCCAGATACAGCAGTTCCGGGTCGAACCCGAACCGCTCGATGCGCTGCTGCTCGAAAATAATCCTGCATCGTTCGCGCCGAAACGCTTTGAACCCGCACTGGGTATCCACAAACGGCAGCCACAACACGGTTCGCACGATGCGGTTAAAAATGATTCCGGCAAATTCCCGGAACGCCGATTCGTGCACTTCAATCAGTTTGCGGTTCATCGCGCGCGAGCCGATCGCCACATCGCATTGCGGCAGCGCAGCCAGCAGCTTGTCCGCTTCTTCGATCGGCGCGGAAAGATCGGCGTCGGTAAACAGCACATTTTCGCCGCGCGCTTCCTGCATGCCGTGGCGTACGCTGTATCCCTTGCCGCGATTTTCGCCGTTCTTTAGCACCCGCAGATTTGCGATGCGATCTCCAAAAGACGCCGCCACTTCCGCGGTGCGATCCGTCGATCCGTCGTCCACCACCAGCACTTCCGTGCTGCGATTCGAAGCCTTTATATAAGACGCGATGAGCTCCAGCGTGCGCGGCAGGCGCAACTCTTCGTTGAACGACGGAATAATGATGGAAAGTTGTAATGCGGACGCACCGGGCGCAGGCGGCTGGCTGCTCATCGCTTCACGCCCGGCTCGCGGCCAGCGCGTGCTTTTCCCACGCCCGCGTATTCAGAATTTCTTCAATCTGCGCCAGCGCGAGGTCGCATTCGTCTTCGCGATTATAAAAATGCGGCGAAATGCGAATCCCTGCTTGCGGACGATAGTCCACCAGAATTTCGCGCGCCAGCAATTCCCGGCACACTTCATAGGCATGCGGACAATCGACCGACACTGTGCCGCCACGTTCCGCCGGATTTTCCGCAGTATTCACCCGCCAGCCGCGTGCGCGAACTCCTTCCAGCAATCGCGCGGTCATTCGAACCGACTTTTCGCGAATCGCCGGCACGCCCACCTTGTTCAGTATTTCCAGCCCGGGCTGGCACGCATAAAGCGCCGGCACATGCGTCGTGCCATTCAAAAATCGGAACGAATCCTCGCGCGCATCAATCGCTCCCGGTTCGAACTGGAATGGCCGCCGGTGCGCGAACCATCCCGTAATCGTAGGCTGCAGTTTTTTCCGCAAATCGTCCCGCACGTACAGATACGCAACTCCCGGTCCGCCGCACAGCCATTTCAGCACGCCGCCAACCGCAAAATCCGCGCCCAGCGCGCGCACATCCACCGGAATCGTCCCCGTCGCCTGAAACACATCGAGAATTACATGCGCGCCAACGCGATGAGCTTTTTCGATGATGGCTTTCGCGTTGACGATGAACGAGCTGCGAAACAGCACCAGCGAAATCGGCACCAGCAGCGTCGTCTCGTCAATCGCCGCCAGAAATGTGTCCAGATCGAAGCGCACATTGTTCCCGCTCGGCACCAATTCCACCCGCGCCCCATTACGCCGCTGCTCGTGATAAAAATATTGAATCGACGGAAATTCCAGGTCGGTCATCACCACTTTGTTGCGCGGCCCGCGAAAATCAAAACACGAAGCGATCACCGCCTGCGTAGTGGTCACGTTCTGATGCAGCGAAATCTCTCCCGGTCCGGCTCCAATCAGCGGCGACATTCTGTCCGCCACCGAACTTGCCAGGTCCCACCACTTTTCTTCCCACGCCCGCACTCCGCGCTCCGCCCACGAATCGGCATAGCTGTGCAGCGAATCGTAAACTCCGCGCGGCATCGCCCCCAGCGAATTGCTGATCAGATAGGTCGTGCGCCCCAGGATTGGGAATTCGTCGCGCAGGGTTTCAGGGTTTGTACTTACAAACCCTGAGTTATTGAAGTCCAGTAATTCATCCATGAGGGGCGGCTCCGGAAGAGGACTTGGCTGAGCCGAACTTTCTCCAGATAAAATAGCACACGGTCAGGAAAACCAGCCATGGCGGCCCGGAAAGCAGCGCCACGTGGAAATCCGGAATCCACCAGGTGGAAGCCAGCACCGCCAGCAGCGCGACAATGCCGAAAACCGAACTCCAGATTCCCAGCGGCGCAATTTTTGCGATCGTGCGATTCTCCTGCGCCATTCGCCGGCGAAATCCGATGTGCGTCACCAGCGTCATCAGCCAGATAAACGGCCCGCCGAAAAACGCCACGCCAATCAAAAACACGAACGCCGTATCCTGAAAAAGTTGCGCCAGCACCAGCGCCACCGCCATTCCAACGCTCGAAGCCAGCACCGCCGCCACCGGCATTCCTTTTTTGCTCAGCTTTCCCAGCGGCGCCGGCGCATATCCGCTGCGCGAAAGCGAAAACAGCATTCGCGCGGTGAAATACAAATTGCAAAGCGCGCTGGAAAGTGCCGCCGACAGCACCACGAAATTCATCACGTGGCTGGCCGCGGGAATTCCCACTCGTTCGAACACCCGCACAAACGGACTTTGCCCTAGCCCAATCTCCGTCCACGGCACAATTCCCACCACCAGCGCCAGCCCGCCCAGATAAAAAAGCGCGAGAAATCCCAGCGTGCGCCGCAGCGCGCGCGGCACCGCGGTTTTCGGATCCGCTGCTTCGCCCGCGGTGACTCCCACAATTTCCAGTCCCAGGTAACTGAAAATCGCCATCACCACGCCGAGCCCTACGCCGCTCCAGCCGTGGGGAGAAAATCCGCCGTTCGCCGTGTAATTTCCCAGCCCGATGCGCGGAAATCCAATCCCGAACAGCAGCATCGCGCCCAGAATCAGAAACGCGACAATCGTCACCACCTTGATCATCGCGAACCAATACTCAATCGACCCGAAATCCTCGATGCTCAGTGTGTTGATCAGCACCAGCGCAATCGAAAATCCTGCAATCCAGATCGGTGCAGGCATATGCGGAAACCAGAATTTGCAATAAATCGCCGCCGCCACCACTTCGCTGCCCACAATCATCACCAGGCACAGCCAGTAGGTATAACGCACCGCAAATCCCGCCCACGGATGCAAGTACATTTCCGCATAGAGCCCGAACGATCCTGCCGCCGGCTGCTCCACAGCCATTTCCGCCAGCGCCCACATAACGGTCAGCGCAATCACTGCGCCCGCCGCAAAACTCAAAATCACCGCCGGCCCCGCTAGCTTCACGCTGATCGCGCTGCCCAAAAAAAGCCCGGTGCCGATCGTGCAGCCGAGGCCAATCATCGCCACCTGCCGCGACGATAGCCGCTTGTGCAAGCCCGCTTCGCGCTTGGCCACATCCCGTATTTCGTTGTTTGATGGAGCCGCCGCGGTTGGCGGCGACAGCTGCGGGTCAGCGTTCATGGCGCTGCATCGTAACAAACGCCACACGCAAAAACCTAATCTGCGCTAGCGTGCCGTCGTAGCTTTCGCTATCGTGGCGGGGCGAGGTTTCTCGATGTGTCGTTTCATAATAGTCGTGCCGAGTCCCAACGCATCGATTTCGCGCCGAGTTTTTGACTTGGTTCTCTCTATTCGGGTGCCCCGGGTTCCGGTGTTTGGTACCCGGGTCTTGGGGTGGTTTTTTTTCCTTTGCTGCGGTTCTCCGCACACCGACCACCACATGAATATGCCCGCATTTCTCGATTAGGATTTTTCATGACTATTGATCAAGATCTGGAAAAAATCGCGCTGCAGGAAAAGCGGCTGCAATTCAAACATTTTGATGCGCAAGTGGCGTGGACTTTGGGAACGGCGTTGAAATCCGCGGCGGAAAAGCGTACGGCGCCAGTGGCCATCGACATTCAACTGCACGGCTTTCCGCTTTTCTCCTATTCGATGACTGGAACCACCCCCGACAATTGGGAATGGATTCGCCGCAAGCGCAATACCGTGATGCGCTACCACCGCAGCTCCTATGCGATCGGGCTGAAACACGAGCGCGCGAAATCTACTTTGCAAGGGACGACAGGTCTCGATTTGCGCGACTACTGCACCCACGGCGGCTGCTTCCCTGTTTTCGTCATCGGAACCGGGTGCGTCGGCACCATCACCGTTTCCGGTTTGCCGCAGCGCGAAGATCACGAGCTGGTCGTTTCGGTGCTCCAGCAATATCTGCAACTCACCGGCGAAGACCTGGCACTCGACCCGCCAGCCGAAACTTGATCGGGACCAAGAGAATCACGCACGGCCGCATCCATCAAATATTGGCTTGCCGCACGTATCTAAAGTCCGCCCGACAAAAACGGAGAGGTAATTGACAATGAGCGAATCGCAAGGAGCAAAACCCATCCTAAGTCCCGCGCAGCAATTTCTGAATGACGTTTGGGAACAGCACCTTGGCACCGAGTTTGCCACCCGCGACACCGAAGCCACGCTCGACACCATGGTTCCCGACGCGTACGTAAATCACATTCCGGTAATGACTGGCGGCGTCGGCCGCGCGGAGCTCGACGAATTTTACTCGCGCCACTTTATTCCCAAGATGCCGCCTGACACCCAGATCATCCCGCTCTCGCGCACCATCGGCACCGATCGCCTGGTCGATGAAATAATTTTCCGCTTCACCCACACCATGGAGATGGACTGGATGCTTCCCGGCATCGCTCCCACCGGCAAGCTGGTCGAGTGCGGACTGGTGGTGATTGTCCATTTTCGTGATGGCAAGCTTGCTCACGAACATATTTATTGGGATCAGGCCACCGTGCTGGTGCAACTCGGGCTGCTCGACGCAGCCAAACTTCCGATCGTCGGAAACGCCAGCGCGAAAAAATTGTCCGATCCCAAGCAACCGTCGAACGAATTGATCCGCCGCGCACAAGCAAACCGCGATCAGTAATTGTTCCGCTGATGCAAGAAATTGCTGCCATTCGAGCGGCGCGACAACTCTCCGCGCCCAGTGCTACGATACGGCGTCATGAAAATCACAATGAACTTGCGTTTCGTTTTTGCTTTTTCGGTTTTTCTCTTTTTTACAAGTTTGATTGCAGGCTCTTGCTCCGCTCAATCCGCGCCCCCCGCGCAAGTCTTCCGCCTCGATGGCGGCAATGTTACCTACGCTTTCGGCGTCAACGAGCACGGCGAATTGCAGCCCATTTATTGGGGCGGAAGAATCGCCGCGCACGATGCGATTCCCCCTGCACATTCGTATCCGGAGATGGCTTCCTTCGATTCGCCCTACACCACGACGCCACAAGAATATGCCTCGTGGGGAGCAGGACTGTTTACCGAGCCCGCGCTGAAAATTACTTTCGCCGACGGCAATCGCGATCTGGTTCTGCATTTTGTCGGCGCGAAACAGATCGACGCGCATTCGTTGGAAATTCTGCTCAAGGATATTTCCCGCGAAATCTACGTCACGCTGCGCTATTCGATTGATTCCGAAAGCGGAATCCTTGCACGCTCCGCGCTCATCGAAAACAAGGAAAAGCAACCAGTAGTGATCGAACAAGCCGCGGCAGCGCAATGGACTCTTCCGCCCGCGCGCTACACCTTGAGCTATTTGACCGGACGTTGGGCCGGCGAGTGGACCCTGAATCAAGAGCCGATCATCGGCGGAGAACGCGTCATCGAAAGCAGGCGCGGCACCACCGGCCATCAAGCGAATCCGTGGTTTGCGATTTCGCGCGATGCCAGCCAATCCGCCAGCGGCCCAATCGTCGCTGACGAAGAACACGGTGAAGTGTGGTTCGGCGCGCTGGCCTGGTCCGGTTCGTGGCGCTTTACTATTGAACACAACCAACTCGATTTCGTCCGCGTCACTGGCGGCTTCAATCCTTTTGATTTCGGCTACAAACTGAAGCCCGGCGAAAAAATGGAAACGCCAATTTTCTACGGCGGGTATTCCGATCATGGACTCGGCGGCGCTTCGCGCTTGCTGCATCGTTTTGAAAACGCGCACATTCTGCCGCAATCGCCCGATCCCAAGCCGCGCCCGGTGATTTACAACTCGTGGGAAGCGACCGAATTCAACGTGAGTGAATCGGGACAAATCGCGCTGGCGGAAAAAGCGGCGTCGATTGGCGTGGACCGGTTTGTGATGGACGATGGCTGGTTCGGCCAGCGCAAAAACGATCACGCGGGACTCGGCGATTGGTATGTGAACAAAGAAAAATTCCCGAATGGTCTGAAACCGCTGATCGACAAAGTGCACGCGCTCGGAATGGATTTTGGTTTGTGGGTCGAGCCGGAAATGATCAATCCGGATTCCGATTTGTATCGTAAACATCCGGAGTGGGTTTTGAATTTTCCGGGACGCCCGCGTTCGGAATCGCGCAATCAACTCGTTCTGAATCTTGCGCGCTCCGATGTGCGCGATTACGTGGAAGGATTTCTCGACAAGCTGCTCACGGAAAACGACATCGCGTTTTTGAAATGGGACTACAACCGCAACTGGGCCGAGCCGGGTTGGGATCAAGTTCCGGTCGATGAGCAGAAACGCGTTTACGTCGAATTCATTCGTAATTTGTATTCGATTCTCGCCGATTTGCGCAAAAAACATCCGAAGATCGAAATTGAATCCTGCTCGGGCGGCGGCGGCCGCGTCGATCTGGGAATTCTGCATTACACCGACGAAGTCTGGCCTTCCGACAACACCGATCCTTTCGACCGCCTGGCGATGCAGGACGGATTCAGCTACGCGTACACGCCGCAAATCATGATGGCGTGGGTGACCGATTCGCCGCACTGGCAGAACGGCCGCGCCAGTTCGCTCGCGTATCGCATGCTCAGCTCGATGCAGGGTTCGCTGGGCATTGGCGCAAACCTGAATCACTGGAGCGCGGAAGATTTCGCGACTGCCAAGCGATTGATTTCCGCGTACCATTCGGTGCAACGAACCATTGTCCGCGGCGATCTCTATCGATTGATCAGCCCGCGCGACGGCAGCGAATTTTCTTCCACCGAAACTGTTTCGAGCAACAAAAAACAGGCGGTCGTTTTTGCGTTCTCACATTCCACGCAGAAGGGCCGCGGATTTCCGCTGCTGCAACTGCAAGGACTCGATCCCGACGCGGAGTACAAGCTCGGCTGGATCGAAGGCAAAGCCCAGCCGGACACTCCGGCGAGCGCTTCCGGCGCGTGGTGGATGCGGCACGGGATTCAGCTTGAGCTGAAAGGCGATTTTCAAGCCGCCGCGTTTCGCCTCGACCGGCAATAGCCGTTACACGTTGTGCCCGATTTACAGTTGAGATCCTTCGGACATCCTTGTCGGATGTCCTCAGGATGACAGCGCTAGCTCAGCGGGATGAGAGAGCTGGCTCAGCGCACCTGCTCGCAAGGACAGTCACCGGTGCAACAAAACTGTCCTTCGGTCCAAATTCCCAAGTACTTCTCCTTCCTTAACAATGTAAGCGTGACAGCAAACCAGAAGTCTTCTGTCGCGGAGGAAGTCATGAAGGCCGTACTCGCGCTGATCGTCATTTATGTAGGAACATTCCTGGTCGCCATTCAGGGCGCATCGAACTCGCCGGTGGAGGCCTCGGAGCAAGGTAGCGCGGCCATCGATCCGGTGAAAGAAAAAGAGATTCGTTCGCTGCTGGAACTGGTGGGCGCGCGGGATGCCATTCAAGATGCGGCGAACGCGGCGATAGAGCAGTACCACCAGAAAATGCTGGAGACTTCCGCGAACAGCGATCGCGCCGACAAGCTGGCGAAAGCGTATCAGGCGGAATTCCAGAAAAAGTTTGATGCCGACGCCGTGACCACGCAACTGGTGGGCATCTACGACAAGCACTTCACGGAAGACGAGATCAAAGACCTGCTGGAATTTTACGGCTCGCCGCTCGGACAGAAGTTCGCCGTGGAAATGCCCAAGATCGGCCGCGAAGTTCAGATGACCGTGCGTACCGCCAGCGGACAGGCCGCGCGGCAAGCATGGCAAGAAGTTCACGCGCAGTACCCGAACGCCGGAGAGAATTCCCATCCCTTTGGATCGCGCCGGCGGAATCCCAATGGCAATGGGCAAGACCAGCTGGCTGATGGTCAGCAAGCGCAGGCCAGTTCGCAACAGCCGTAGTCGACTGCGCGACCAGGGATCAGCGACCAGTAATCCGTGAAGACGGAAGATTCTCATTCACAGTTTATCGTTCGCCTATTTAGACCGGAGCTTTTGGTTGTCGGGGAAGAGGACGCGTCCCCTTCACCGGCAGTGGTGCCGCAAGCTGTTTTCGCTAGAGGCGTCACCCGCAACTTTTGGTTGTCGAAGCGCGCCAGCGGAAGTTGCGCAAAGTAAATGCTGAACCAACGATCATCCTCCGGCAACAGCCCCACATTTTCTCCCCATAGCACTTCGCTCAAAAACACGTCGTGCTTCTTCCAGCGAAAATGGCCGTGTGCTCGCACGCTACGTACCAGCATGCTCTCTGGATATTCCGGCTCCGGCATCCGCGCCGGAAATTTTCTTGCCGATGATTGATACACCGCCGCTGGCGTTTGCATGCCCAGCGCTTCGTGCGGACGCACTTCGTTGTATTCCCGGCGAAAGCGTGCTTGCGCCGGTTGGCTGCCGGCGGCTGTGCCACTTCCTGGTCGGAATAAGTTAGAAATACGCTAAAACGTCAGGCGTAGGGTCATTTGGATTTGGCGGGCGCTGCCGATGGTTTTGTTGACGTTGCCGAGGCCGTTGGGGCAATTGTAAAAGCCGGTGTTGGCCTGGTTGTTGGGATGGGCGGTGCAGGGGATCGAAGGCCCCGGCGAAGTGTAATAGCCCTGGGCAAAGGGGAAACCGTTGTAATACTGGTTTTGGGTGACGTCGTCGATGGGCACGTCGAAGCTGGGGGTATTGAAAACGTTGAAAGCCTCGAAGGAGTATTTGAGATTAAAGCGCTCATTGAGCCTGGTGAGTTTGACGATGGAAACGTCCATGCGCTTTTGCCAGGACTGGCGGAAGATGTTGCGCTGTCCGGTGGTGAAGCCAGTTTCGTAAGGGTCGTTCATCGGGATGGCGCCGTTCAATGCGCCGGGTTGCAGCAGCGGGAGGGTGAAACATCCGGGGTTGAGCGCAGGAAGGCCCGGGGTTGCGCCGATATCTCCGGTGACCGCTGAATGAGGCGTGCAGTTCGCGGCCAGAGGGACGATGGGGTTGGTGATGCCATCGGAAACGCCGTAAAAGACGCTGCCGACCGCGCCGCTGTAATCGATCACGCTGAAAGGCTGGCCACTCTGGTAGATGGCGAGGCCCTCAATAGCCCAGCCATTCGTGAATTTTCCTTCCATGGAAGTTTCCGGTCTAAAGTTAGATAACTGGTAGACGTAATTGAAGTTGAAGACATGGGTGCGGTCGAAGTCCGACGAGCCGTAACCGGAACGTAGGTTCAGCGGATTGTTGCCGTTGTAAAAGAGGCCCAAGCCGCTCTGTTCGTCGGTGGCGTGAGAGTAGGTGTAGGAGAAGCCAACCATGAGACCGTGGCTCATGCGCTTTTCGACGTGGGTCTGCAGGGCGTTGTAGGCGGAAATTCCGGCGGCGCTGTAGCTTTCGGACTCTGCGGAATAGCCGATATAGGGAACGCGCAAGTCAATGTTTCCGCCTTCGTAATTGTTGAGGTAATTGCCGGCGGGTGCGTTGTTGATGGGGTTGTTGGGAAGCGCAATAGGCCCAAAGGTGTTGGGATCGAGGATCTGATAGCCGTAGGAATAGATTTGCTCGAATGGGCATCCGGAAGCAGAGCAATTGTTGGCGTTAAGAGGATGCGACGGACTGGCAATCTGGGACTGATTGAAGGGCACGGGAATGACCAGGTGACGGCCGAGGTTGCCGACGTAGCCAACCTGGAAATAGAGGTCGCTGCGCGGCTGCCACTGGATGTCCAGGGTGTTGTTGATGGTGTAGGGCAGTTTATTGGTTCGATTGTAATCGGCAAAAGAAAAGAGCTGTGCGCCGTTTTCGATCGCAGTGGCACTGGGAAGGTAGTTGATTATGTCGGCGGCTTTGCCGGTGGGCGGCGCTTGCGGCGAAGGTCCCCAGGGAGATGATAGCGACCCACCCGCGCCTCCGGGAGTGGAAGCGGTAGCGGTATTACAGGTCGGAATGTAGAACTGATAGAGAGTGCTGATGTCCGTGCACACCTGGGAATTCACGTAAGGCGGGGCCTGGTTGAAACCGAAAGGACCGCCAGCGATGACGCCCGCTGCGAATCCGGGAGATAGATAGGTAAAGAGTTCGCCGCGATCGTAATAGAGGCCGGTGCCGGCGCGAACGACGATCTTGTTGTGAAATTTTGCGGGGCTCCAGGCGACGCCGACGCGGGGAGCAAGTCCCCACTGGCGACCGGTCAGCGTGGTGTTACTCACGCCGTTCTGGCCAGCCACGATGAAGCCGGTGGACGTGACGTTGCCGGTGTTGTCGTCAAACGCATATTTGGAGGGGTCGAAATTGTAGATGCGTCCGTATTTTTCTGTGAAGCCGCCGTTCCAGTCATAACGGAGGCCGAAGGTAACGCTGAGGTTCGATTTCAACTGGTACTTGTCCTGAAGGTAGGCGCCAGTTTGTCCGGCGCGCAGATAGCGGTTGGCGTCGCCCTGCAGATAGTTCGAGGTTACGTAGCCATCGACGGTATAGGG
>Ga0070733_10002870_pt1 | contig 11987 bp, 10 predicted proteins | sample Coa_R1_9_FD_66450 | JGI IMG/M metagenome (GOLD analysis project Ga0070733, IMG submission 66450) | Surface soil microbial communities from Centralia Pennsylvania, which are recovering from an underground coalmine fire - Coalmine... | ecosystem: Environmental > Terrestrial > Soil > Unclassified ... | reverse complement strand
CGGGCCGCGAAGCCCGGCTTGATTGATGTGAAACCGGTACCCGCGAGTGGAAACTGATTGATTGGGACGCATCAAAAAAACCGTACAGAGGATTATTGTCGAAGGCAGGCGGGTCACCTACGTCCCACCACCGCAGAATTCCCTCCAAGGTTAGCAAACAGAGCAAGCCCGCGCCCACGACGCTCGCGCATCGAATCCCCCATGCCTGCCAATCGCCCTTCTTCACTCGGGGTAGACCGCCTTCACTGCTTCCAGGCAAGAACGCTGCTGCGCACTACCATGTGGTTAGTGTACGTCTTCACATGTCGGTCCGCGAGGGTTCTCGGAGGCACATCTTGTGGCCAGTATGAGGCGGCGACGGTCGGATTCCCGTCTTGGTTGGGGCTTACTCTATCGTGCAGATCTGCCAGGAAGGAAACCCGCGGGAATCGGTAGAAAGCATCGAAGGAGCTGAACGCACTCGCGCAAGCTATACCGCGCCAAGATGAGGTAGAACCCGACGACACACAGCCAAGCCAATATCCTTTTGTCTATGCTCAACAGCCCCGACCACCGAGAAAGAGCGAACGCCGCCAGGCAAGTGAGAGAAAATTCCCCGTAATCACGAGCGATGCGTAAACGAAAAGGGACGCTGAATCGGCTTACCAGTAGCAGTGCAAGATTGCCCACCAGAGTAGAAATACCATAGGCGAGGATGGCTCCCCAAAGATGCATCCGCGGCCAAAGAATGAGAAATATCATAATATAAAGAGACAACTGCCCGACACTGATCCAAACGGCACGCTGCTGCTTCCCCACAACGGAAAGCAACATGCCGCCTACGTTACTGGGAGCACAAAGACCTATAATCATAGCCAAAAGCACAATCATGGACGTCAAGGGGCTATAAACCGGGCCGAGCAAATCCGTAACCAGCGGAGCAAGCAGGATCAGCCCGCAAGTAATCGTTACGCTCGTTAAAAAAATGATCCGCATATGCATCGAAAAGACCTGAGACGCCCCTTCTTGATTCTGGGCCGCCAGGACATTCGTCAGTGAAGGAAACAAGGTATCGAGGAAAAAACGATTGATCAGGCGAGTTGTCTCGGCGAAAGTTACAATCGCCAGGTATTTCCCCAGGACTGTTAGGTCGCCAAAATTCAATACCAAAAGAACATCCAGGCGCCCTGTGAAAAAGCCGAGTGCGCTCAATGCCTGTTGCGACAGCGTGTAAGGCCAGAATCCAGGGGGAAGAAAGAAATGCAGCAGACGCCAGGATTTTGGACGATTGATGTGGCTTAGGAGAAGGTAAAGCCCGGCCGCTGTAGCAATCGCAGTCAGACACAGGAAAGTCACCCAAATCACAGCGGCGAAATGAAGCTTCACGAACGCAGGGGAACTTAGAAAAACAATGGCGTAAATGAGAAAGAAACCCACCGTTAGAATCCGGGCCAGCACCTGTGCCACGGCTAAGTGCAGTTGAGCTTTCAAAGCTGCGCCAATGAGTGACGCTACGATGCAGAGAGGGGAAATGAAGAGTAGGAAGAGTTGTAATCCGGCCCCCCCCTGCTCACCGAATAAGTAACGAAGCTTTTCGGGCCACAAGGACGCGATTGTTAGCCATGGAATCAGGCATGCGCAGATCACGACAAAGTAGGAGAGTAGGAACGACAGCCGTTGGTCGGGACTGATTCCCGGAACGAATTTAAGACTCACCGGGTCGCCGCCGAAGTAAAACAAGGATGAGACGACGGTGATATAGACGATCATCAATCCATATGTGGCGATGGCTTCAGGACTCGTGCGGGCGAGCAATATAGTCGTTCCATAGTTGAAGGGCATGGCCAGTGCTGCCAACCAGACTGTCCATCGCATCCCGGAAAGAATCTGATCGCGTTGGCCGGAAGATAATTGACTTAACAACTCGACGGAAGGATTTGCCTGATTGGTCATAAGGATTGAAGGATGGTTATCACACGTGCTGCGCGGATAAGGAAGAGAGAGTTCCTATCTCGTTTCGAGGAACTCGACCGGCATCGGAAGAGATTCCGTAAGGGTCCATCGCCAACGAAAGGTGGAATCGGACATGTCTGTTTGAATCGCCATTCGCAATCCCATTTCGAAACGTTCACTTGAAAAACCCGATAAGGAAACCCACCGGACATAGAACCCCATCGGTGTTCCGCCATGAGTCGTCATCCAAGCGTAGCCAGGCACAAACCTCTACGCCGTTTGCAGGGTGATAGAGAACCTCACGCAACGAGAACTCCCGCCTGCGCTCCTTCGGGGTCCTCTTCAGAGGATCGCTCGACAGTGGCGCCGGTCACGTGCGGGTCTTTGACCGCTTCTCGATAAATCGTTGGCAAACACATCGTCAAGAAAATAAATAGCCAAAACAACTTTTCATATTCACCGGAAATGAAGAACGCACACACACAAAATCCCAAAAGGCCCGCCTGCATACCGAGTGTCACCTGCTGAAAGTATAAGTGGCCTTGGCGCATGGCATCCCGGCGAACCTTCGCTAAGGTCCGATAAGACCAACCCAACACTCCCAGAAACGTCAAAAGCCCTGGAATGCCTAGCTCGGCCGCAAACTCCAGAAACGAGTTGTGGGCGACACTAACAACGGATTGCAAAGTCTCGCTGGTACCCATGCTGGCCACTTTGTATCTCACCATGAGCGGCTTGAAGTTACCAAGACCGACCCCACCCAAAGGATGTTCCTCGATCATATTGAGGCCCGCCTGCCACGCGATCAGACGAGCCGATGTTCCGAATTCCTCGTCGTAGCCAGGGTGTAGAAGTCGATGAAGTGGGGAGCTCGGAAGAACCAAAGACAAGGGAATCACTAGGGCGGCGAGAAGGACTAGATTGCGCAAGCGATGAGAGACATTCAGGATGAGGTATAGAGAAACAGCCATCAAACCAATGAAACCGCCTCGGGAGGCCCCCAACGTGATGGCTGCTAGAGTCAATAACATGCATCCGAGATAGTAAAGCCGCTCCCATCGAGGCCGCCGAGCGGATATCAGACAAAAGGCAACCGGAAGACACAACAGTGCTCCGGCATTAAAGTAATTCGGATCACCGACGACCCATCCGGGGCGAAAGTCCTCCCCGTAAATTCCATGAAATTTTTGCCACTCGCGCAACATGTAGACCGAGCCAAACCCCACCGCGGAAATCGCCGTAAACAGCACCCACCGGAACCGGCTCACGGAGTCAACTACAGACTGCGTTATCAGGAACAGAAACACAAACGAGAGATAGCTCAAGAGGCCATTTTTCACCCAGCTTACATACGAGGGTACTGTAATGTAAGACCAAGTCGCAATTACAACGAGAAGGATGAATAAACGTGCCTGCATGGTCTGGAAAAACGATGGGAGCGACGTGCGCATCCCAAGATGGCAAAGAGCGTAGATAAAACACGCCGCTCCCAAGTACTTGAATACGGTCAAGCCGCCTAGCGAATGCGACCAAAAAGGATGGTTGCTTAACGGCATGACGAAAACCAAAAAGTAGAAGAAAATCACTTTAGTGTCTAACTCCCTCGATCATCTCGTTGCTTGCGAGAGACCAACTTTTACGTCGGAATAATAAGATCAAAGCTGTGGAGCCTCCCGGTGCCTCGCCAGACGAACGAATAGGTTCGGCCTGCCTTTCTCCAACTCCGCCAGGTACTTCAATGCGGTGCGTGTGGCGGGAGTTCGATCTGGCTTGATTCTTGCCAGTCCGCGTACACCCTCCCAAAAACCTTGCAGAAAAGGCCGCGGAGCTCGCATCCTCATTGCGAAATACAACATCATCAGGAGTTTCGGAACGAGGACTAGAATTCCGTCAAAGAGGCGGTAGTCTTTGTAAGCCAGCCAAACATAATTTCGGGTGTAGAAGTAGAGCTGTCGGCTCGAAGTTCTCCCTACCTCAGATGCCAGGTGGTACACACGGATTTGAGGTGCATAAAGGATCCGAAAACCTTGGTTCAAGAATCGGATCACGAGGTCTCCGCCTTCCGCACCGTAAAAAAGAGGTTCGTAGTACAAGCCGCAAGTATCGAAGACTTGCCGTCGAAAAGCAGCAGCACCTTCCCCGAACCAATCCGTCTCGAACTCCTTTTGGCTGAATTCCTTCCAATTCCGCGGATGGCACCATTCACGGAGGCGAAGCTTTCCTGTCTTTTGATCGCAAATCTGCAATGAAAGAACATGAGCGCCAGGGCGAGATTGAAAAGTGTTCACAAGCTTGCTGAGCTCATAAGGCGATGAAAAACCCACGTCATCATCGAATACGACGATGATTTCCCCGCGGGAGGCTCGAATTCCCACATTCCTACCAGCGCAGGCACCCACATTCTCCGGAAGATCAATCACACGAACCTGGCGACCGAATACCGCGAGGACACTTTGCAGGTCATCCTGTGAATGATTATCGACCACAATGATTTCGCGATTAGAATAGTTTTGGCTAAGGACCGAGCGAATCGTTTGTTCAATCGCATCCCTTCTCTGATAGTAGAGAATTATCACACTCACGAGGGGCAGTTTTCCGGCCTCGGCGAGCACCGGTTCCTCCGATTTCCCCTGCCCCATTGCCGGAAGGCCTATTTTCGCTTGACCTTCCTGCTGCATTGCATCCTTCATGGAGATCCTTTAATCGGTACGAACCTGGAAGAGTCTAGATTTTGACTCTCTTCTCTTTCCGAACAACTTACTCAACTCCGGATACTCTCTAAACAATTGCTCGGTCAAGAACGGTTTGTTCCGCGCTCAAGCCCGTGTATGGGCAAGAAACCGCCAATAGTTTGAAACAGTATCCTGAGTTAGATGCTTCCAGGCGTCCCCGCCAACGGGAGCGGCCGCTTCCCGCACGGGGATCAAGCATCCCAACTGGTTCCAATCTACATCGGGACCCGGAGGCACGCCCTCATGCCTGACCAGATCTGTCAAGGAAAAAGCCAATTCCGCGCCGACGCGATAGATAAGGTAGCGAGGAGTGGCTTGGAAGCTCAACCGAAACCACCGAGGCCAGTTTCGCCAGCTTCGATACCAGCCGGTTCGCCGCAAAAGAGATACCCATGCGCGCAGCCTTTGGGTGACAGTTTGCTTCGCAGCCACGCGTTTCCAGAGCGCGCTGATCGACAGTTCCCCTTCATCTGCGGTCATTTGAATCGTCTCCCATTGCCAGAGCAGGCACGCGTAGCGTATTGCGTCCTCCCAGAATTCCAGGCGACGGTCAGAGGCTGATTCCTCGCCGGTGAGTTTCCAGTAGGTACACTCCGTCACCAGCTTCGAAATCGCCTTCAGCGGAAAAGGCGCGTGGCCGTTCGTTGCGTCTTCCGTGCCAGCCAACTCTCGCAGGCGCTTTTCTCGTGATCGGTAGGTTGGCTCGTAGGCGCCAGCGAACACAAGATACGAAGTCGCTAAGTCCAAATAGAGCTTAACCGTTGCGTAGTGAAGGGCTGGACTCAGTTTTGTGGTATGCTCCGAGAGATCAGGAACATATTCAAGCTGTTCGATCATCCGATTACACAGCATCCGCCACGCATCCTCACGAGAGATCGCGGAGGCGGGAAATTCCGGAACAAGTGAAAGGACGCTGACATCCCCCCACACGATCCGTCCGCAGGAACGGAGTTCGTAGGTGGCGATTTCTGCCGGAAGGTGACGGAGATAATGGGGCTTGACAGGGCTCAAACCTACCTTCGCCAACACACCATGCTCAGCTAGGCGCGTTTCGACAAGCTTTTCCAGAGAATCAATGCTCGAGGAAGAAGGCAAAGCAGCGGCGCTCCGAAAAATCAGAAAGTAATCGGCGTCGCCGTGAAGCCTCACGAAAGCACCCTCTCGCTGAAAGGTGGCTTCATCGCGCGCCAGACTCCCCGTGAGGACCACGGCCTGTAGGCCTTCTCCAAACGCGCGGGCACATTGCTGCGCCGTCTCCTCGGCAATGACAGTCCTCCACATGACCTGATTTGCCGCAGGGGGTTCTCCGCCGGCAACCAGGTTGATTTCTATTTTTAAATTGAGTGGCGGCTCCACGTCATAGTCCTGTTCGTATATCGATCACTCCCGTTGAAGAGGCAGCAGTCAATTTTGGAGAATCGGAGGCAAGCGTGAAACCCGACTTCACCGCATCCTGGTAAAACATCAATACGGTCTCAAATGAATAGTCATGGAGGTCCTTCCCAACTAAAGAGAGCTTTTGGAGAATGTCGTTGGTGACCGTGATAATGTGGCATCCGATGGCATCGGCCTGGAAGATGTTCAAGAGTTCGCGCGGACTCGCCCAGATGAGCTCCACGTTGGGGTACCTGTGAACGATGTCCAGAGCCGATTGCATGTGAGGCACAGGATCGCGTCCTGTATCCGCAATCCTGCCTGCGAAAATGGAAACGCAAGAAGGCGCTCCACCTGCCAGCGCTCGGCATACCTCCTCGACTTGATCCAGGGTCATCATGGCGGTCACATTCATCTGAATCTGGGACTTCGCAAGCTTTTGGATCAGGTCGAAGGATGGTTCCCGGCGCGTATTCGTCACGGGGATTTTGACGTATACGTTTTTGCCCCAGCTTGCGATCCTGCGCGCCTGTTTTTCCATTTCATCGAATTCGTCGGCAAACACCTCGAACGAGATGGGACGGTCGCACACGATCGATAGAATGTCGCGAGCAAACGCTTCGTAATCGCTGACACCCGCTTTCCGCATCAATGTAGGATTGGTCGTAAATCCCTTGATGAAAGGCTTTTTATAGAGTTCCAGAATGGTGCCCTTGTCCGCTCCATCTCCGAAGATCTTCACAGCCAATTCGGGTACGGATTTCATGTTTGTGCTCCTTTGGGGTTCATTCTCAGGATCCAGGTCACAGCTTCCCTCAGGGACTTTACGGTCGCATCAGGTGGTATGGAGGATCGCCTTTCCTGATAGCCGTAATCGATGAATATCGTCTGGCAGCCGGCGCTGTGTCCGGCTTCGATGTCGCGCCCGCGATCACCGATCATGAAGCTCCGCTTCAAATCAATCTCCAGGTCACGGGCCGCTTGCAGAAGCAGACCAGGCATCGGCTTGCGGCATTCGCACTTATCTTCGTCGGTGTGGTAACAGACGAGAATTCGATCTAAGGGCAGAGCCGTGGCCAGAGCTCCGTTAATTTCCTCGACGATCTCGCGTCGCTGGTTTCCTCGCCCCACGTCGGGCTGGTTCGTCACTACAACGAGTCTGAAACCTTTCTCCTTCAAGGCTGCGAGCGCCAAAGGAGCATCCGCATCGATTTCCAGTTGCTCGAGGTTCTCTGGCGGATAGGGTTTTCCGTTACGTCTTAAAGCTTTGTTGATGACGCCGTCGCGATCCAAGAACACTGCACATTGCGTTCCGGTCTGGGCCGGAGCGACGGATTCCCATTTCGTTTGTGCTTGCTTCAGCTTGGGATGCGAGACGAAGAGGTGCCAGACGACTGCCTGAAACGCTTCCGTATGCGGTGTGACGTGATTCGGATTCACCGTGGGGACGATGACACATGCATCCGCTACCTGGGCCGTATACCCGCCATTCCGGCCCACAATCCCGATCACCTTGGCTCCAACATGCTTGGCCAATTTCAGCGCAGCCACCAGATTGGGGCTTACAGATTTCTCGACGTCGCCGCCACCCACAGAAAGAATCAGGAGGGCATCGATTTTGCTCAAGCGACTGCCCCGTAGCCAGGCTTCGAAAACGGTGGCCCAGCCCTCGTCGTTGGTTCGCGCCGTTAATTCTGAGACATTATCGGTTGGGGCGTAGGATTCGAGACCGACGATTTTTCGAAAATCGTTTACCGCGTGAGAAGCATTTCCCGCACTTCCCCCAACCCCGAGAATAAAAAGCCGTCCTCCTTGTTCGCGTGTATCCGCCAAAATCTGGACAGCCTTTTCGATCATCGCGACGTCCAATTGGTCTGCAATGCGTCGCGCTTCATCTAGGAATTGGTCCGTGAAAGTCATGGCAGCCGTGTCTTCTCCTATGCTTTCTGTTGTGACAAATATTCCGAAATTTCTCGCAGACCTTGCGGAGATCCGATTTCGTAGAAACGCTGATCCACCTCAAAGGCCGCCAGCTCGCCGTCCCGCAACAACTCCTGATACAGATCGACAAGATCGAAGAATTGGCCGTCGGGAATGCGGTCAAACGCGCAAGCGCGAAAGAGGCCTAGCCCGTAATCGATATGTCGCATCTGAGGGGTCCTGTGTGTCTTGTCGTACTTGAGGATTTTTCCCCCGACGAATTCAACATTGCTTGTATCCCAACGCCCTTCATTTTGAAAAACTGTCATGAGGGCCAGCTTCTGACTCCGCCGGAATTCAGTTTCCACACGCACAAAATCACAGGGCAGGTAGGAATCGCCGTAGAGGACGAAGAAAGTCTCTCCGAGGAGAGGCCGTGCTTTTCGAACGGCTCCGGCGGTGCCCAAGAGAGTCGATCCATCGAATGCGTACTCAACCTGGAGCCCGAAGAGCCGGCCATTCCCGATCGATTCCCGAATCATCTCGCCCTTATGACCTACGCAAAGGACCACACGCTCGATTCCCTGTGCTCGCAGCAGGCGAAGCTGGTGAATCATGAAAGCCTCTCCATTCACTGGAATCAGAGCCTTGGGCACGTCGCTCGCGACCGAGCGCATCCGAGTCCCCAGACCACCCGCGATTATGGCCACAGGCAGCATCGAAATCATGAGTGAGCCAAAACGGCCGTGCCTTCGAAATCAAATCGCATGCGTACCTCGCGTAAGCCTGCTTGCCGCATCGACGACCGGAGATGGGTTTTATCCTCTGTGTAAAACATCAGAAATCCGCCGCCGCCGGCTCCGATGAGCTTCCCGCCGATGGCCCCGTTGTCCCGGGCCAATTGGTACAGCTCGTCGATGCGATGATTGGTCATCGCTCCGGAACGCTTTTTCTTGTGCTCCCAATGGATGTGCATGAGTTCGGCAAACCGATTGAGGTTACCCTTTTGCAGTGCGGCCTTGCTCTCCAAACCCAACTCCTTCACGAAATGCAGGTGCTCGATCATCCCTCCGTCTTTCTGCTGGCTTTTCGTATCTTGGTCTTTCAGGATCTCTGAAGCCGACCGGGTATAGCCCGTGAAAAACAAGAGCAGGTTGTCCTCTAAGTTAGCCAAAGCCTCTGCGGGTATGACGAGTGGGTCGACTTCGACTCGGTCGTTCGGGAGAAATGTAAAACAGGTGATTCCACCTACCGAGGATATGAACTGATCCTGTTTGCCGACGGGTTCCTTGAGGATGTCCATCTCGATGTGGCACGCCTGCTCTGCCAGGCCTTCCGGAGAAATGAAATTTTTCCTGAGCGTGTGCAACGCTCTGAGGAGCGCAGTGGTGAAGCTTCCAGAAGAACCGAGTCCTGTACCGGCAGGTATGTCCGATATGCTGACGATCTCAAGATAGGGCCAGGTTACGCCAGTGAGTTTCAAGGCTTCGCGGATGATGGGATGCTCCACCTGGTCCACCGTGTCTACGTCTTCCAGTCTTGAATATTTCAGAATGATCTTCGGGCGAAAAGCTTCATTAACCGTAATGTAAACGTATTTGTTGATCGCCGCAGCGATCACGAATCCCGTATGCTCGCGATAATAGGAAGGGAGATCGGTACCCCCTCCTCCTAATGATATCCGCATGGGACTGCGAGCGATGATCACGCCAAGCTCCCGGCAAATAGACGAGGTGCGTCCTCTACGAGGGCGAGTATCGAATCACGAAGCGCCTCTCGAGTCGAACGTTTGCATCTCCATCCCGTTGCCCGAATGCGGGCGGTATTGAGACGCACAATGGGAACATCCCCCTTCCAGCCGCGGTCGCCGCCAGCAAACTCCAGCATCACTTTATTCACAGGGAGATGGAGACCCTCGCATGCGAGGAGAGCAATTTCCCGAACCGTAATGTAGTCCCCGGTCGCCACGTTGTAGACCTGGTAGCGGTCGTGAGTATTCCTATGCGCTTGCAAAACCGCGCTGAGGACGTCGTCCACATGAATGTAAGACTTGCTCTGCGACCCATCGCCAAGAATCTGCAGAGAGGTCGGATGCTGCAAGAGTTGCCGGACGAAGTCGAAACCGACACCATGTGTCTGGCGCGGCCCAACCACATTGCCGAAGCGAAATGCACGACCCGTAAGACCAAACATATAGCAATAAGAGCTGATCAAAGCCTCTCCGGCCAACTTGCTGGAACCATACGTGGAGATGGGAAGCAAAGGGCCGTAGTCTTCCTGCGCTTCTATGGTTCCCAGGTCTCCGTAAACCCCGCTTCCGGATGCGTATAGAATCCGTTTCGCACTGGAAGTGCGCATGGCTTCGACAACTTGTGCGGTTAAGAATGTTCCTTCGCGGAAATCGATATCGGGTTCAACTGCAGCTCGGGCAATATCCGGGTTGGACGCGAGGTGAACCACGACTTCATGCCCGTCCATGGCCGCGCGTAGCCTCGGGAGATCCTTCACGTCACCGTGCACGATGGACAGCCGTTTATCCCCGCGGTGAGATTCGTAATGCCACTCACGACCGGATGAAAAATTGTCGTAGATAGTCACAAGTGCCGTATCCGGATCGGCTAGGAGCCGGTCGGTCAAATGGCCGCCAATAAAGCCTGCTCCTCCAACAAGAAAGAAGCGGCTGGACTGCTCACTCATCGGTAGATTCCTCGACTGCGCGGCTGTTTTCACGGTAGACCGGCGTCCCCACACTCAAGGATTTCTCAGTCGTTCCGACAAAAGATCGGCCGTTGTTCTTCTGCTCCCACACTCGCCAATAAAATGCCTGAGTTTGGTGCAGAAGAGTCTTGATGCTGTATCTCTCCAGAACGAATTCGCGACCTGCTTGAGCCATGGCATGGCGCAACGCCGGATCCCCCAGCAATCGGCAGATGGACCGCGCCAGCGACGCCGGATCTCCCGGCGGTACAGTCAGTCCAGTCTTGCCATCCAGAACAACCTCTGGGGTGCCATCGACAGCCGTAGCCACAATCGTTCGTCCGGCGGCCATGGATTCAATGGCTACCAGCGGAAGTCCTTCATAGAAAGAAGGCAACACCGTAATGTCGGCGAGAGCGAGCCAGTCCCGGAGATCGGGCTGATAACCGACAAACCGTACTGAGGCATTCAGCCCATTTTTCGCTACCTGATCTTCCAGGTCAGTCCGCAAACTTCCCTCGCTAAGGCAGACAAGCCGGGCGGTGGGGAATTCCCTCAGTACCGACGGCATCGCATCGATAAGGATGCGGTGACCCTTTTGTGGTTCCAACCGGCCGACGACTAGCAGAATCGGATCCTTTTCACCAAAGTCCAACTTCCTTCGCAGGCCTGCGGGTTCCCGGCGATCTGGGCTGTAGTGATTGAGGTCGAGGGCGGGAGCGATGACCTCAACTTTCCGAGACGGGATTCGCTTCGCATCGATGAGATAGCGAGCCGTTGCACCCGACACAGCGATATAGCCATCGACAAAATGACCCGCCACGCGATCGATGAAGAATTTTGATTTTATCCTACCCGTTCGCCAGACTTCGCGTCCGTGCGATGTCTCGATGATTACAGGCACCTGGCAGATCCGGCCGACCGGCGAAGCGAACAGGCTGCTGTAGAACATGTGAGAGTGCAGTATGCTGATCTTCCACAGGCGGATCGCGCGTGCCAACGCCAGTGCCCCCTGAACATCCGCCAAACCTTCCAGGCGTACCTCTGCGAGACGCACGTCTTCCGGAAGATCGTGGCGGATCTTCTCGGCCAGCTCTGGCGAACATGCCAAATGCGGTTGGAATAGCCTACGGTCGAGCCCAGCCAGAAGCTGCAACATGTGTTCTTCGGCCCCGCCTCGAACCCTCGCATTCGAGAACAGAAGTACCGGGTTAGGATTCCCTTTCACGCTTTTTCGACCTCCAGGGCTTGCAGCATGCACCGGTGGACGTCCTGCACGCTGGAGACTGGAAATTCCGGTGGATGATTCGCCAGAAACACGCCGTCGGAGTC
>Ga0070733_10002869_pt1 | contig 11988 bp, 4 predicted proteins | sample Coa_R1_9_FD_66450 | JGI IMG/M metagenome (GOLD analysis project Ga0070733, IMG submission 66450) | Surface soil microbial communities from Centralia Pennsylvania, which are recovering from an underground coalmine fire - Coalmine... | ecosystem: Environmental > Terrestrial > Soil > Unclassified ... | reverse complement strand
GCCATCGGTTGCCGATTATGTTGCTGCGGATCATCGCGGTTTCCTCGATTGCAAGATCGTTGCTGGAGAATCATGGCAGCCGCCTTCGCCTATCCGCCAGTTACCGGGGTCCCGCGACGGCGGGTGCATGACCCTGGTCACCGGGCGCGATTACCTCGGTAAAGCCCACAACACGAAGGGGCCATTGTGGATTGACGGAAGACGGTGCACTCTGGTGTCACGCCAGCAGATTTCTGATTTGTGAAGAGCAGGGCGGGGAGAGAAGACATGACTGAGTTACGCAAAACGCGGTTGCGGGACGCCGTCGAGAGGCTGGCCGAATTAGTAGCCATGGGGTTTGTCACCCTGATGACGCTGGTGAGTACGTTGCGGCTGCTGGGGCTGGTTGGTTAAGCTGGCCTGCAGTATTTACCTGTTAGTCTATTACTTTAGTAGACTTTAATCGAAAGATCCGCTATTATTTCCGACCAGCATTACCTGAGAAGGGCCCGAGCCGAGGGGAAAGCGTTCCTGACTCGGGCCTTTTTGCGTTCCGGGTTCCTACTGGGGCAGCGCCACGAAAATCGCATTCGTAACCGGCGTGTTGAGCAGATTCGTAACCGTTGCCGGAATGTCTCCGGCCGCGTCCAGTTCTGCCGGAGGCCCAAAGCCAAGAAGTTCCGCGCTGGCCGAATGGATCACGCCATTCACCGTCGTGAAGTCGGTCAGTCCCGCCACTTCACTCAGCGCCGGGACAATCGAATCGCTTTCCTGGTTGAAGATTTCCGGCCAGCCTGTCGAGGTAAGGTGCTTGGCCAGATAATCGGTAAAGCAAAACACGCGGATGGCCTCTGCCACCGCGGAACCGTTCAACCCATCCAACTGGCTTTGCGACTCCAAGCCCTGAATCAGCGCCGTCGGCAACGGATGGGGAATGGGAGTTTGCAGGCGTTGCAGCGCCGCACTCAAACTGCCGCCGAACCCGTCGCCTTCCAGGTCTCCCACTCCTCCCGTAGTGGTCATGCCATTGGTGAAAGTGACCGAGGTGAAACTCGGACTTCCGGAAAGCGCCAGAACTCCACGCACGCATTGGTTGTTATTGTCGAGCAGGTGAGGTGCCAGCGGCGAACCCCAGTGCGGAGTTCCAATGGTGATCACTTTGTGGACTCCACCCAGCCCATACGTAGTGGACCCGTAAAAACCCTTGACCTGAGGGAACGTGCGGGTAACGTCGCCTCCCATGCTGTGGGCCACGATATCGAGCTGGACCGCAGCCACCGGAATGCCCGCGGGATTCGTGCCGGTCTTGAACGTATTCACAAAAGCGGCCAGTTGCTTCAGGACCACGGGCGCGTTGTAGGCGAATCCCAGCGAGTTGGCCTGCGCGCTTTTCAGGCTGGAGACGGCCCACGAAGGATACGAAGGTGCGTAGGACTTGATCTGCCCGCCGATCACCGCCGAATAATCGGCGCGCTGGATGGCGAAGCGCGGATCGGTGATCAGGGGAGTGAAATTGTTCCACGAAGCCGGACTGCCCCAGAGCCCATGAACTAATCCCAGCGGCGGGCGCAGCAGTGTGACGGGGGTATTGGAGGAGAGGCCGGTGTCAACCGCCAAAACCATCAGTGTGATGAAACGATCGGTCGCGTCCGCGTCCTGTCCTTCGGGACGGGGAAAATCCACCGGGGCGCCGTAAATGGCAAAAGCCATCGGCCCCTGCGAGGTGCTTACCGCGGTCACCGTAAGCTGGCTCAGGGTAAAACTGGCAGATCCGATGGGGGACAGACCTCCGTCCTCGGCTGGGGAAGTACTCTGCACGCCCTGGTCGTTGATGACGGTGAAAGTAAATTGTTCGCCGGCAGCGTTCGCAGGCACACGCAGAACCATTTCGGATGCGCCGTCCGCCGAGCTGCCTTGCACTGCTCGTCCTTTGGTTGCCAATAAGTTGACATTGGCCGTCACCATCGGTCCGCTGAGCAAAGTGGGCACGGGATCGAGCAGTGTCAACTGAGGCGCACCGGCGTCTTGTGCCATCAGCATGACTGGAAGCAGCAGACACGCGAGTACGGCCACCAATTTTGAAAAGCGGAAACGTGATTTGGGCGTGCGCGGGAAGTCCTGGGAGAAGAACATGTCGACCTCGGAGTGCGGAGTCTGGGAATCCGTGGGCGAGGCTAGACTGGGCGCGGCCAGCCCTCAGAATCGTCCAGAATGTTTATCACAGATTCGGGGGCAGGACAATCGGAACGGAGGTGGAGGACCTGGGAGGGTGCCTTCGTTCACTTCAGTGATTTAGTTGGGAAACAGGTCGAGGTCGCGTTGCTTGCGGCTATTCCCGTGAACCACGCTTCCGTCTTTGATGACGCCACCATGCGAATAGTGTCACGATCCCGCCCCAAAGTCCGACCATTGAGAACAACAATGTCTGTGTCCAATGAAGGTTGCCACCGAACATCATCAAATAGCCTAGTCCCAACACGAACAGGGATCCATAAAGTAGCGCCCCCTTCATCAATGGCGTCAGTGGTCGGCCTCTCCTAACTGCGAGCAGGGAAACCCGACCAAGCCCAAGGAAAGCAAGAGCCACACACAACGGGATGACAAAGTCCGCAACTCCGAAGTTCATGGATGACATGCCACAAAATAGGCCGGGTAGCCCAGTTTCACTCTACTGGTTCGGTGCCCCAGGTTCGCGCCCCATCTTCCTCGACCAGTACCTCCACGATCTCTGGTTTGGGGCGCCAACCTGGGCGAGCAAATATCCTCTCCACTCCACCTTCCCGAGGACCAACTCTCTCCACCGTAAACGGTCCCAGGTTAGCGCCCTGAAAGCGAGGGCGTAAAATGGGTGGCTGGCCCACCTTTGCGGTTTTGGCAAAGGTGGGGAGGCAACCCTGCTAGCAGCGAGGAGTATAAACCGAAAGGAGCCTTGCGGGGACGATGCCCGGCCCCATCATCCCCACCTTTACAAAAAACGTAAAGGTGGGCCAGCCCCTTGCACGACTCACTGGGCGCAGCGGCGATGTCCTCTTACACCACTCTGGGCGAAAAGCAGTATCATCCATGCGCGGCGGGTGGCCCACGTTCACCCTCCTGGTTCGGTGCCCCAGGTTCGCGCCCTAACGTTCCCCAACAGTACTTCCACGAACCTTGGTTTGGGGCGCTAACCTGGGCGAAGAAATATCCTCTCCACTCCACCTTCCCGATCCCTCGCCGTGCACCTCCGGTTGACTCACGCCGACTGGGAATGCCAGGCTTCTAGCCGCGCCATTGTAAACTGAAGCGGTAGGCAGGTCAGAGAAATGGCCCCGTAGCTCAGTTGGATAGAGCAGCGGTTTCCTAAACCGTTGGTCGGCGGTTCGACTCCGCCCGGGGCCTCCACATCAATCAACCTGGTCTAGGTTCCCGTTCCACTCAGGGCTATGGTCTGCGGGCTCGCCCCGCCATCGTCGTTGATCGAAACATTGGCTGACCGTGCGCCCGGCGCCTGCGGGGTGAAGGTTACCCGGATGGTGCAGAAGGCTCCAGCGGCCACGCTCGACCCGCAGTTGTTGGCCTGGGCGAAATCAGCGGGATTGGTTCCGGTAATCGAAATGCCGCTGATGTTCAAAGGCACGCTGCCTTTGTTGGTCAAATTGACATTCTTCCCGTGGCTGGTCGTTCCGACTTTCTGACTGCCAAAGTTCAAGCTGGTCTGGCTCAGTTGTACCTCGGTGCCGGTGCCGGTCAGCGACACCGTCTGCGGGCTGCCCGGCGCATTGTCGGTGATCGAGATGGAACCCGTCAACGTACCGGTGGCCTTGGGCTTGAAGGAAACGTTGATGGTGCAACTTGCTCCGGCCGCCAGCGGAGGACCGCAGGTGGTGCCGCCGCTGAACGCACCGGAGAATCCACCGCCTCTTAGCGTCAAGGTGCCGAGACCGGTGTTGGTAAGCGTCACCGGTTGCGTCGGGCTGGTGGTGTTGATCAGTTGTGTCGCGAAAGTCAGGCTGGTGGGGGAGAAAGTCGCGGCAGGCAATACGCCGACGCCGCTAAGCGAAACCGTCTGCGGGCTGTTGGGAGCATTGTCGGTGATGCTGACCGCCGCGCTGCGCGAACCGGTAGTAGGGGGCTTGAAGGTTACGGTGATGTTGCAGGAGTTGCCCGCCGCCAGGGAAGAGCCGCAAGTGTTGGTCTGGGTAAAGTCACCGGGATTGGTTCCGGTAATGCCAACGGTGGTGATGGTCAGGGTGGCATTGCCGCTGTTGGTAAGGGTTGTGACTTGCGGTGCGCTGGCCACATTTACTGTCTGGTTGCCAAAGTTGAGGCTGGTGGAAGTCAGCAATGCTGCGGGCTGCGTGCCCGTGCCGGAAAGCGAAACCGTCTGCGGGCTGCCCGCGCCACTGTCGGAGACGGTCAGCGTCCCGTTTTGCACCCCGGGCGCCGTGGGTGTGAAGGTTACGTTGATCTGGCAGCTTCCCGGCGCAGACAGACCGTTGCCACAGTTGTTGGTCTGGTTAAACGGTGCGGTGGCGGAGATCGAAGTGATGCTCAGAGTGCCATTGGTGCTAAGGGTTACGCTTTGTGAAGGACTGCTTGCGCCGACGGCCTGCGAATTGAAGGTCAGGTTCGAAGGCTGCAGGGTGGCGACGGGCACGCCCGTGCCTGAGAGATTGATGGCCTGCGGGCTTCCCGCCGCGCTGTCAGTGACCGAAACGGCTGCCGCGCGCGCTCCGACATTCGTCGGGGTGAACGTCACGTTGACCGTGCAGCTCGCGCCTGCCGCGAGGGAACCGACGCAGTTGTCCGTCTCACTGAAATCTCCCGGGTTTGAGCCCGTCATGGTCAGGCTGGTGATGGCCAGGATCGCGCTGCCGATATTAGTTACTGTCACCGGTAGCGGGGCGCTGCTGCTTCCGAGGTTCTGATTGCCGAAGGCCGGGCTGGAAGGCGATGCCGAGAAAACTGGAGCCTGTAACATGACAGAAATTGTGCCATCGGCGTTATTGGTCACAGCCAGGTCCATCCGGCCATCGTTGTTAAAGTCGCCGGCGACCACCGCGTCCGGACCGTTGCCCACACCGTAGTTGACCGCAGTCTGGAAAGTGCCATCCCCGTTGCCCAGCAGCACGCTTAGATTGTTCCCAATCGAGTTGGCCACCGCCAGGTCGAGCTTGCCATCGCCATTGAAATCGGCAAGCGACACTGCGCTGGGATTGCCGGCGGCGCCATAATTTGCCGCAGCCTGGAAGGTACCGTCACCGTTGCCCAGCAGCACGCTGACGTTGTTGTCATTGGAGTTCACCGCGGCCAGGTCGAGCTTGCCATCGCCGTTGAAGTCGCCTGTCACCAGCGCACTGGGGTCGTGGCCGACACTGTAGGGGACGGCAGCCTGGAAAGTTCCATCGCCATTGCCGAGCAACACGCTGATGTCGTTGTCGTTGGAATTGACCACGGCCAGGTCGAGCTTGCCATCGCCGTTGAAGTCGCCGGTTACGACCGCGCCGGGATTGTTGCCCACACCGTAGGGGATCGCGGCCTGAAAAGTTCCATCTCCATTGCCCAGTAACACGCTGATGCTGTTGTCATTGAAGTTCACGACAGCCAAGTCCAGCTTGCCATTGCCGTTGAAGTCGCCAACCACCAGTGCATTGGGGTTGTGGCCGACAGCGTAGGGGACCGCAGCCTGGAAGGTGCCGTCTCCGTTGCCCAGCAGAACGCTGACGTTGTTGTCATTAGAATCCGCCACCGCGAGGTCCAGCTTGCCATCGCCATTGAAGTCGCCAGCCACCAGCCCGTGCGGATTATTGCCAACGTTGTAATTCACCGCAGTCTGGAAAGTCCCGCCGCCGTTGCCCAACAACACGCTGACGTTGTTACCGCTGGAGTTTGTCGCCGCCAGGTCCAGCTTGCCGTCTCCGTTAAAGTCACCTGTCACTAACGCCACGCCATTTCCGGCCGGCAGATCCGAGCGGCCGAACGAAACGCCGGGGGTCGGGTTGGTGACTTCTAAAGGAACGCCATTCGAGGTGCCACCGCCTGGTCCAGAATTGGTCACTGTCACCGACGCGGTGCTGGCCGAAGCAATGTCAGAGGCGGTCAGCGCAGCGGTCAACCGCGTACCCGAAAGATACGTGGTTGCCCGTGGGCTTCCGTTCCAGTTGACCACCGACCCGGAGACAAAACCTGTTCCGGCTAGCGTCACGTTAAAGGCCGTCCCGCCCGGTGCAGCGGCTGATGGCGCCAGCGGCTGGCTGATAAGGGGCGCCGGGTTTAGTGGAGGCGCGCCGGTTCCGGTCAGATTCACTGTCTCGGGACTGTCGGAAGCGTTGTCGGTAATGGTGATGGCGCCGGTTCGCGTTCCCATCACGCTCGGGGTGAACGTCACATCGATGGTGCAGTTCGCCCCCGCAATGACGGCTCCGCCGGCGTAGGGACAGGATGTGCCAGTCGTAGCCAGCGCGAAATCTCCGCTGGGCACGATGCCGGCCACGGATAACGTTCCAGTGCCCGTATCGGTCAAGATGGAAGAGTGGATGGGACTAGTCGTACCTACGGTCTGACTGGGAAAGGTTAGGCTGCCCGGCGACAAGCTGACGGCGGGTGCAGCCGGCAGAACGCCGATCCCGGACAGCGCCACACTCTCCGGACTGTCGGCAGCGTTGTCGGTAATGGTGATGGCGCCGGTGCGTGTCCCCGTGGCGCTAGGGGTGAAGGTCACGTCGATAGTGCAGTTCCCTCCCGCACTAACGGTCCCGCCCGCGTAGGGACAGGATGTGCCGGTCGTGGCCAGCGCGAAATCTCCACTGGGCACGATGCTGGCCACGGACAACGTCGCAGTGCCTATATTGGTCAAAGTAGAAGACTGGATGGGACTGGTCGTACCCACGGTCTGACTGGGAAAGGTCAGGGTGCCGGGCGACAGGCTGACCGCCGGCGCCGACGGCAGCAAGCCGATCCCGGACAGCGCCACACTCTCCGGACTGTCGGCAGCGTTGTCGGTAACGGTGACTGTGCCGGTCCGTGTCCCCGTGGCGCTCGGAGTGAAAGTCACATCGATCGTGCAGTTCGCTCCCCCAGTAACTGTTCCGCCCGCGTAAGGGCAGGATGTGCCGGTCGTAGCCAGCGCGAAATCACCGCTCGGCACGATGCTGGTTACGGACAACGTCGCGGTGCCTGTATTGGTTAAGGTGGAAGACTGGATGGGACTGGTCGTACCCACGGTCTGACTCGGAAATGTCAGGCTGCCCGGCGACAGACCGACAGCGGGCGCGAGGCCTGTGCCTGAAAGGGTCACGGTTTGCGGGCTGCCAGCCGCGTTATCCGCAATCGTGATCGTCCCGTTGCGCAACCCCGCCATGCTCGGAGTGAACGTCACATTAATCGTGCAACTCGTCTGCACCGGAATGTATGTACTGCAATTGTTAGTCTGCGCGAAGTCACCGGCGGCGGTAACGCTGTTGACGCTCAGGCTGGCGGTGCCGGTATTCGTAACCGTGATCATCTGCGCCGGACTGGTGGTGTCGACGTTCTGATTCCCGAAGGCAAGACTGGAAGGTGAAGGGGTCACGACGGGAGCTACGCCCAGCAATCCATAGGTCACCAGTTGGGTCTGAGTGCCCACGTACACTCGGCCATTAGCCACGGTGGGGGTGACGAAGTGCGCAGGCAAGCTCAGACTGTCGCGGGTTCCCGCTTGATCGCTGTTATATAACTGACTCGCCAGATTCGTCGCGTCAAAAGCGCGAAGTGTAGCGGTCGTTCCGGCCGTTACCACCCAGAGAATGCCGTTAGTTGTGCCATTGGCGGAGATCGAGCTCGGGCCGTTCCGGTTGTAGCCTGCCAGAGTCTGTGAAACGGGCAGAGCCGAGAGGGTGCCGTTGTTCACGGAGTACGCAAGAATGGGTGTTGTGAATTGCTCGAAGTAAACCATCCCGTTCCAGTAGGTCGGGACATTCCCGCGCGTGTTGGTATACAGAGGCGGCAACTCTTGCACGATCTGGTCCTGGACCGGATCGTAGCCTCCCATGCCGTCACGGTTGATCACATAGGTGGTTTCGTCCTTTCCCGAACCGATCAGCAAATGAGGATAGGGGCCGGGCTGATCGGGCAGGATGAGCGGTCCCACCGAACCGAGGTCCTGATCGTTAGTGTTGTACGTGGCCTGGTTCGCGGGCGTGAAGTAATCGGCCACGGATAGCCCATTGGCGCCGAAATTCAGTTTGAGGATGGAGTCGCCGAAGTCCGGTCCACCGGTGTTGGCGTCGAACACGGCGTCGGCGGTTTCAACGAAAATGTTGCCCTCCTCATCCACCGCCGGACCTGACCCCGCTTGCCAGATCCCCCCATTATTGGAATTGGGTGTGGTGTTGAAGACGCCGGTCGGTAGGAGGGTGGTGGCGTCGTAGGCCAGCACCCAGCCGTGATTGTGGATTTGTTTGCAGCCGTTTCCCGCGAAACTGAGGTAGACCGTGTTACCAACCAGCAGCAGTCCAGTGCGCGACATCTGGTCGGTGGGGTTAAAGTTCACGGTGTTCCCGCCGTCTCCAGTCCCAGGGAAAGAGGCTGAGATCATCACCGGTCCGCTGAACTTGTCCTGTCCGGTCGTAACGTCGAGCGCATGCAACTGCTGAATGGTAGATTGGGTTCCCTGGTTGAAAGTTTTCGCGACAAGGTAAAGAGTTCCGGAATTGGGGTCGATCGCCGGTGTCGCGATCACGCCCTGTTCCGTGAAGCGCGTAACGTTGGTGCACCCTCCGTTTACAGCGGGGAACGATGTGATGCCCGCCGCGGGGTTAATAAAGCTCACCTGCCAGAGCAGAGCTCCGGTATCCGCGTCAAACGCATAAACGCTGTCGTGCAGGGTCGCGACGTAGACGACGTTGTGTGATCCCTGGTTCGGGATCGCAACGTTCTGCAGGTAAAGCGGCTGACCAACGATGAAGCCGTCCACGGCGTAGGAGAACACCAAGCCAAAGCTACTCTGGTTCACATTGGCTGGAGTGAGGGCGGTTTCATTGAGGTTTTGGCCGGTGCGGGCATTGTCGTTGTGATAGGTAAGGACGGACACCTGAGCATAGCAAGGTCGTGGCGGGAGCCAGAATAAGCAAGCGGCGATAAACACCGGCGCGTAGAGCACTGACCAGATGTGCTGCCGGCGATACACTCGCATCGCGACTCCTTCGGTCGCTGGCGTTCAGAAAAACATTTTCCCTGGGGTCACACGTACATCGCTTGCTTACGCGTAGAGGTGAAAATATCGGTTCGGCGCAAACCGTTACCGGGGGATGGCGAATCTTCACAGACGAAGAGCAGTTTGTCAAGCAGGTTATCGTTGCCGTCTCGACGCGACAGCTTCGGAAGCACAGAGCATCAATCGTGGGATGAGGAATTCGTCGCCGAGGCAGCTGGCAGTGCGGCGGAATCGGAGGCGTCCAGCAAATCCCGAATCTTTCCCGCCAGAACGTTTAGGGGAAATGGTTTCTGCAGAATGATCGCGTCCTGCTGAGCGACCTTTTCATTCAGCGTCGCATGCTCAGGATATCCCGAAGTGAACAGGACCTTGGTTCGAGGACGGAGGCGTTGAAGGTGCTGCGCCAGTTCATGGCCGCCCACTTGGGGCATCACCACATCGGTGACCAGCAGGTGAATCGTGCCGCTGTAGTTCCCGGCAATCTCCAATGCCTCACGGCCGTTATTCGCCTGCAAGACGGTATAACCGTTCTGCTCGAGGTATTGCGTGACCATGGCACGGATCTCCCCCTCGTCTTCGACCACGAGGAGAGTTTCATTACCTCGCGTCTGCAGGACCGCAACCGTCCCTTCTCCAGCAGGAGATGGCGTGTTGACGGCTGAAGGAAGATGAATATTGAATGTGGTTCCGTGCCCCAATTGGGTGCGGAAGGAAATCCATCCTCCACTCTGTCTAACCATTCCGTAAACGCTGGCCAAGCCGAGTCCGGTTCCTTTGCCCAGTTCTTTGGTGCTGAAGAAGGGTTCAAAGACGTGAGCTTGCGTCTCCGCATCCATGCCCGAGCCGGTATCTGTTACTTCCAGAACGACATATTTTCCGGATCGGGCTCCTTGCTCGCGTGCCTGAGCTTCGCTGATTTCTGAGTTGTGAGTTGCGATGGTCACCTTTCCCCCCTGTGGCATCGCATCCCTCGCGTTGAGAGCCAGGTTCAGCAGCGCTTGTTCCATTTGACTCTGATCGGCTTTCACGCACCACAGCGCCGGAGACGCGATCAGTTCCACTTCGATGTGCTCTCCGATTAAGCGATGAAGCATTTTGCCCACTTCTCCCACCACCCTGTTCATATCGAGCACGGTGGGCTGCAGGACCTGCTTTCGGCTGAAGGCGAGTAATTGCCTGGTCAACGCGCCGGCGCGCCTTGCCGCTTCCTGGATTTGAGAGGCGTCCTCGTAGACCGGGTTGGACGCCTGGAGCTGACTGAGAAGGCGCTCGGTGTGCCCCTCGATGATCATCAGGAGATTGTTGAAATCGTGGGCCACACCGCCGGCCAACTGGCCGACGGCTTCCATCTTCTGGGACTGGCGAAGCTGTTCTTCGAGTTGCCGGTTCTCCGTGATGTCGTACAGAACGCCCTGCATCAACGGTGTCTGACGATCCGCAGTACGCAGATAGGTGGCGTCGTCGCGAAACCACAAGACCCGACCGTCGCGCGCGATCATGCGGTATTCGGCTCGATAGTTTCCGCCGATCTTCCAGAATTGCATCTCCGCAGCCAGGGCCAGGTCACGATCCTCCGGGTGAATATGTTTCATCCAATTCGAGGAGTCGTCGATCCATTCCTCCGGGGAAAATCCCAGGATGGAGCGAATTTGGGGGCTGACAAAGTGCCAACGCCCGTACAGACCCACTTCGGCGATGTAGGTGATCGCCGGAAGATGCTCGACCAGAGCGCGATAGCGGGTCTCAGCGGCTTGAAGTTCGGCGTCTGCCTGCTCCCGCTCAATCGCGATGCCCGCCAGATGCGAGGCACACTCCACAAAGTGCAAATGGTCAGAGTGGGGTTCACGGGGTTCACGATAGTAAACCGCAAAGGTTCCAAGAACCTTTCCCGCGCGAGACAATATCGGAGTGGACCAGCAAGCTCTCAAACCGTGAGGCAGAGCCAGCTGGCGACAGTCCTTCCACAGGGGATCGCTCGCGATGTCGGTCACAATCACCGGCTCTTTGCGGTAGGCAGCCGTGCCACACGACCCGACGCTTGGACCGATCTTGATCCCGTCGATGCAGTCGTTGTATTCCTTGGGGAGACTGGGAGCCGCACCCTGCCGCAGTGTGACTCCATCGGAATCGAGGAGAAGCACGGAACAGACTAGGGCGGGGAATTGCCTCTCCATCAGATCGCACAAGCAGACCAATACCTCGGAGAGCGAGGCTTGGGTACCGATCAACTCCAGAACGGTCTTGTACAGCAGGGATAGAGCCCCGGGCAGCTTAGTCTTGCTGCCGGCTGTAGCTTTCTGAACTCCGGTGATCATTCTGTTATCTAAGCTTTCCTGGTATCCGCACGTGTCGAGACCTATTTTTCGCCTCGATGGCGGCTTTGCCGACTGCGAACGTGGTTTCGGCCCCACTGACCGGCGCAAACTCATTATTCATTAGGCGTGAAGTTCACGGCACATTACCGGGGTAATGACTGGTTGACGGCAAGCAGCCCAATCAATGGCGGCGAGGGAAAGATTTCCCGCCCTTGCCGAGGTTCAAGAGTGTTCATCGGGGTGGCAAGTCGCCCTTATACGGAAGGAGACGAGCTAACCCCGCAGAATTCTCCGAGAGGGCTCGACTTTGAGTTGTGCGTATTGCTGTGGAAAACCCGGACGGTCATTTCTCGAGTGCTGTAAAGTTCATTCATTCAGCAGTTTGCATTCTGCGTCTCCTCGCTGATGCGGAACCACACTTGCACTAAAAAAGGGCGTTGACAATTCGCAGGTAACTGTTTAGTTTGGCTCCCGTCGACGGCTGAAAGGGTTGGCTCAAATAAAATTAGCCAGTCCGAAGTA
>Ga0070733_10002868_pt1 | contig 11991 bp, 8 predicted proteins | sample Coa_R1_9_FD_66450 | JGI IMG/M metagenome (GOLD analysis project Ga0070733, IMG submission 66450) | Surface soil microbial communities from Centralia Pennsylvania, which are recovering from an underground coalmine fire - Coalmine... | ecosystem: Environmental > Terrestrial > Soil > Unclassified ... | reverse complement strand
TGAGCACGCGGCGGTAATCGCCGGCGTAGGCGAACAGATACCAGTCCTGGCCGCCCGACTCGCGGCGCGGCTCGATCCACTTGAGCTGCGCATCCCACAAGGGGGTGCGGCTGTCGTCGATGAAGGCGTAGCCGCTGCGGCTCAGGAGCCCGGGCAGCGCCTTCGGCAAGACCAGGTCGATTCCAGGAATCGAGTCGTTGACCGGGCTCGAGAGGTCCATGCCATCGGTCGGCAGATTCACAGCACTGATGTTGTCGAGCGAGTAGGTGAGGCCGCCGAGGTTCTGCGGATCGGCTTCCCCCGGATGCCATCGATGCAGCGTTGCGCCTCGGTCCTTCCAGCTCACCTCGAGATTGGCCGCCGCAAAGGCGCCGGACCCGAGCCGGTAGCGCACCGTCACCGGTCCGCTGCTGGCCACCAGCCAGCCATTCTCGTCGTGGGATTGAACCGTGACCCCGGCCCAATCGCGTTTCTCGACCACGGCGCTCGGCGCGTCGGCGAAGGTGGCGGAGGGGGAGTATTCCATCCGCAGCAAGGTCGCAGTCAGGAACTGGAAGCGCGCAGTTCCGGCCAGGACGGTCGCCGCACCGCTCGCCGCCACGGTGCAGGGCCACGCGACTGCGAGGAAAGCCAACGCGAGCCAGCGGATGCGCATGCGAAGTGCCTCCTGGGCCTGCCACGAAGCCGGGCGGCTCTTAAGCTAACTCACTGTCAGCGAGCTGCGGTAGCGGGACTCGCGTCCGGGACCAGCACCTCTGCCGTCAGTCGGGTGTAGCCGGGGGACGCGCGACCCGGCTCACAGTTGGCGCTGTATTGAACATTGCGGATGGGAAACAGCGGCAGCACTTTGAGCCTGATCTGCGAGATGAGCTCGCAGTCACCGGCGGCGTCTGCGGAGCCGCCGCGGGCGAGCAGGTCGACCCTTTTCCAGTGTGCCGTAATGACCGGCTGTCCGCCGGGGCCGGGGCTGAGCACGTTCATGTGCACCGTCAGCCCTGATCGGTGGAGGAGAGCTCTTTGGGCACCCAGCTGGCGGATTCCGCCCGGCCCAGTTGGGCTTCCGCAGCGCTCCCGCCTGCGCCTGCGCAACTCCGCCGACCAGCGCCTGTCCCGTTGGACGTCGCGGCGCCTCCGGCGTTCCGCGCGTCAGTCCGCGACCAACACCTCCGCCTTGAGCCGCGTGCCAGCCACGACTGGCGAATGCGCCGAGCAGGTCGCGCTGTAGCTGACATTGCGAACCGCGAAGAGCGGCAGCACATCCCGATGGATCTGCGCGATCAGCTCACAGTCGCGCGCGGCGTCGAGAAGGTCGCGATCCGCCAGCAGATCGACTGACTTCCAGTGCGCGTGGCTCTCCGCGCCGGTTGCCGTCGAGGGCTGCAGCACGTGCATGACGATCCTCACGCCGGGAGTTGCCTCCGGCGAGTCGACACCCACGCAGCCGTAGCCCGTCAGGGTGAGGTCGTCGCGAGCGCCCAGCCGCAGCAGGATGCCTCGCATCCGGTCCCGCAACCCATCGCAGCTGTACTTCGTCGTAAATCCGACATAGCGGAAGTTGAGCTCTTTCTGCACCCACACGGCCCCCTCCTGCCCCGGGTTCGAGGCAGCGAGGGCCAGGCTTGCCGAGGCGCAAAGGAGCGCCAGCGCAAGTGCCGCTGTAACGCAGGCGCTGCGCGCGAGAGGAGCGATCGTTCCCCGATTTCCGTCCAGCATGTGTACCTCCGCGCCCACCGGCGGTTCGAAGACTTTGACGTCTCCGCAACCGCAGATGTTCCGCAAGCTCCTCCCGCGGGACAATACTGCGGTCCGGAAACGCGATCATGCACCCGCTACCTGCCACCATGCTCGTTGGGCTCATTTCGATGCTCGCTGCGACCGCGTATGGCGCACCTGCCAACACGCCTGAGTTGTCGACGTCCGACACGATGCTGAGCGTCGAGGCGGGCTCGGGGGCGCCGCGAGTGGCCGCGCTCGCGCAGCGGGGCGGCTGGCGGCTGACGGGCTCGTTGGCGCAAGCCCTGCCAGATCACGTGGAAGCGTCCGGCGCGCGGCAAGCTCTCGAATGGCACCTGGATCGCGCCGCAAGCCATAGCGACGCGCAAGAGATCCTGCTCGTGTACCGGTGCGAGAGGCCGGCGCTGCGCCTGCTGTGGCGCTGGCGCGCACGCGCGCCCTTCGGTCCCCTGGAGCACAGCATTGAGATCCACAATCTCGGGAGGGAAACCCTCTGGCTGCCGCTGCAGCCGAGCCTGACATTTGCATGGGCCGTCGATCCCGCCCTGGCGCTCGAGCGGCTGTGGATTGAGAAGGGCGCCGATATCCCCTCGGCCTCGGGCACGCACCTCGATGCGCTGCCCGTCGGCGACCGCTGGGAGGGAAGCTCGAGCACTTACGCACGTCCCCTGCCCGGTCAGCCTCGCGAAATGATCCCGTGGATCCTGGTCGATGAGCCGGGCGGTGCCAGGCGCGGCTGGTACCTCGGCATCGAATTCAGCGGGCGCACACGCATCGCGCTCGAGCGCGACCGATCGGCCGTGCGCGGAGCTGCCGGACTGAACCCCCTCCCCGGCCCCTACCGCACACGGCTCGAGCCGGGCGCCACCTTCGTGACTCCGACGGTCTTCGTGGGTGCCTTCAGCGGCGGCCCGGAAGCCGCCGGCAACACCCTGCGACGCTGGATACGCGAGGTGCTCGGCCATGCGGAGACGCTCCGTGACCCCTCGTACCCACTCCTGGTGACCAACAGCTGGGGCAGCGGCATGGCGGTGGACGAGGGACTCGCCCGAGGCATGATCGAGGATGGCGCGGCGCTCGGCCTCGAGATGTTCCATCTCGATGCGGGCTGGTTTCGGGGCGTCGGCGACTGGCAGCCCGACCCCGACCGTTTTCCACACGGTCTCGCGAGCCTCGCCGACTTCGCCCATCGCCACCGGATGCGCTTCGGTCTGTGGGTGAGCTGGGGGCAGGCGGGCACCTCGACCCAACCCGGCGCGCTCACCGTCAACGATCCCAACATGCGCGACTGGCTCGTCGCCGACCCGCCTCCCGGATGGAAGCACTCGGAGCCCTTCAAAGGCATCACCGTGGATCTCGGTGTGCCGGCGGCCTCCGAGTGGGCCGAACACGAGCTCGAGCGGATCGTGACCGATTATCGCCTCGACATGCTCGAGCACGATGGTTACCTCGTCGCGCAGGGCAGCGCTCGCTCCGACCATCCGGCCGCCCCGCCCGACCCCGCAACGCTGCGGGTGTACGCGGACTCGGGTTATCTGTGGGTCGAGGGCTCGAACTCGACCGATGTCAGCGATCACGCCACCCGCGGCTATTACGCAATCTATGAGCGGCTGCATGCGCGACATCCGCGCCTGCTGCTCGAGCTGTGCAACGACGGCGGCCGCATGGTGGACTTCGGCAGCGCCGCGCACGGCGACTATTTCTCCACTACGGACACCTACGATCCTCTTTCCAATCGTCGCGCCTTCTTCGATGCGAGCCACGTGCTGCCGCCGGCGATGCTGGAAAGCTATGTCGCGGCGTGGCCGGCGCCGCGCCCGGAGAACTTTCGCTACATGCTGCGCAGCGGGATGCTCGGTTGGTTCTCTCTCATGCTCGACACACGCACCTGGTCGGCGCAGCAGCGGGCTGACGCGCGCGCCGAGTTCGCTCTGTACCGCTCAGCGCTCCGTCCTCTCATCCGCGACGCCGATCTCTACCACGTCGCCGACCGTCCCGACGGCGTGCATTGGGATGGTATCGAGTACTTTTCCCCGCGCCGCCAGCGCGGCGTGCTCTACGCCTTTCGCGGCTCCGCCTCCGGTGAGCCCTCGCATCGCTTTCGTCTCGCAGGCCTCGACCCGGCGCGCCGCTATACCCTCCATCTTCACGACCGGGATGTGAGTCGTGTGCTCACGGGACGTTCGCTGATGGACCAGGGATTGGACGTGTCCCTGCCTCAGCCGCTCTCCTCCGAGCTGATCTTCTTCGCGCAAACGGACTGACGCTGCGACCGCCTGGCCGTTTGCGGTGTGGGCTGTTGCACCGCAGCCTCAGGTGCCGCTCGCGCGCTCTGGGAAGGGGCGAAGCGTGTGACGGTCACGTCCTACGATGCAAGCACAACCGTTGTAAATACGCGACACATACTTGTCATCGCGAATTGTTCGCATTACATTCGACCCGTAGGTCCTTGCGACTCAAGTGCCTAGCCGAAAAAAGAGCCCGGTCGCGAGGCTCTGTTCGGGGGTCACTGGTCTGCTTCACGTATTCGGAGGGGATTGTCCATGAGAGTAAAAAGCAACAAAGCACTCCGACGGAGTGCTCGGTTGGTTGGAGAAGCTTCTACTTCATCACGGGAGGCACTGCCTGCAGTTGCATCTTTCCCGCGCCGGCCGCTGATCGGCGCCGCGGTGGCTGCCATCCTCTACGGCACGGCCGGGAGCCCCGTCTATGCGGCCGATCAGGCGGCGGCGGACCAGGCGGCAGCGACCGCGCCCACCGGACTGCAGGAGATCGTGGTCACGGCTACCGCGCAAGGGGTAAAGAAGCTCGACGCGAGCTACAACATCGTGTCGGCATCGCTCCAGGACATCGCGATGACGAATCCCGCGGCTGCATCCGATATCTACAAGCTCTCGCCCGGAGTGTGGCCCGAGAATTCGGGCGGCCAGACAGGCGTCAATATCGACGTGGCCGGCTTTCCCAATGGCGGCGGCGACTCGCCCTACTTCACCACCATGATTCAGGGTTCGCCCGTCTACGGCTCTCCGTTCCTGTCCTTCATGGACAACAGCTCCTTCATTCGCTTTGACGATACGGTCGAGCGCGTCGAGCTCGTTCAGGGTGGCACCAGCGCAATCTTCTCGTCAGGCCAGGTGGGCGCGACCGCCAACTTCATCCTCAGGACCGGCAAGGACAAGAGTGAAGGGTCGTTTGGCGTCACCTACGGCTCCGAGGGACTCTATCGGGCGGATCTTTTCCAGGGCGGCAAGATCGCCGACGGGTGGTACGGCAGCATCGGCGGCTTTTACCGTACCTCCGAGGGTGTGCGAAATCCACAATACCCCTCCGATGTCGGAGGGCAGCTGACAGCCACGCTGAAGCACGATCTGGACAACGGGTCGATCATGTTCTGGGCGAGAACCATGCACGACCATAACGCGTGGGTCGCCGACTTTCCGTACGTCGTCAACAACGGCTCGGTCAGCACCTACCCCGGCTTCAATCAGCTCAATTCCACTTACAACAGCAAGATGCTGCAGAATTTCCAGATCCCGAATCCTGCGTGCAACTGCTTCCAGAACGACGACATCGGTGAGGGGCGTGGGGGCGATCTGAGCTTCTTCGGCTCGGAGCTGAAGGAAGCTTTCGGCAACGGCTGGTCGATCAGCAACAACTTCATGTTCGACGGTGGGTACGTGAATACCCACGCGATGATCAACAACGGCAACCCGCAGACGCTGTCGGCCTACATGGCGACTCTGACCTTGCCTGCCGCCCTGCCGCTGGCCAACGTGTCGGCGACGTTTGAGAGTGGTCAGGCGGTCGATCCCAACCAGAGCATCGTCACGCAGCAGGTGTGGGAGGTGCTGAAGAAGCTCACGAGCATCACCGACGAATTCCGTGCCATCAAGGACTTCGGCAACGGCAATGCGCTCACGATGGGCCTGTACGTCAACCACTACACGATGAACGACAACTGGTCGCTGGGCTCGAACGTGCTGATTACCAATCAGCCCAACGCCCAGGCGATCCTTCTGACGGGTCATGATGCCGCCGGCAATATCTACCAGGTGACCAGCCCGCAGGGCATCGTGAGTGCCAACGGCGGCTACCAGATCCTCCAGGACGGCAACGCCACGCAGGAGGCCGTTTACCTTTCGGACTCCTGGAAAATCGATCGCTGGCTGTTTGACCTCTCGGCCCGGCTCGCTCACATCAGCCTGAGTCAGGAGACGAGCAACCTCTCACCGGTCCAGATGGGCACGGCGTTCGACCTGTGGGATAACGCGGTGGAACTGCCCAACGGAACGTACTCGCCCGCCAGCTCGAACAACACGATGCCGAGCTTCTCCGCGGGCGCGAATTACGAGTTCAGCGACAACATGAGCGCTTATGTACGCATCAATAACGGCCATACGTTCGATGTCTTCGACGATGTCCGCTGCGACGTCTACAACGGCTCGAACGGCTGCCCGAGCCATACGCCCATGGCGAGCATCCAGAACTACGAGGCCGGATTCAAGATTCAGAATCAATGGACTTATATCGACGCCTCGGTTTACGACAAGCAGTTCAGCGGGTTGGCGTACCAGCCGGTCGATGTCAATCACGTGATCCTGGGGCCGCCCGCCTCCTATGGAACGACCGCTCTGGGACTGCGGGTCGACGGCAGCGTGAATCCCTTCGCAACCAGCAGCAACCAGGCCCTGGCCGCCTTCAAGATCACGGTCAATGGCATCGTCGAGCATGGATACTACAAGGACTTCCAGGGCTGCTATATCTATCAGAACATCCAGCTGCAGACGATTTGCGGCACCATCAACGGCCAGCAGCTCGCACGTCTGCCGAACGCGCAGGTTCGCGTGACGCCGAGCGACACGCAGGTGTTCAACTGGGGCACGCTGACCGAGGAGGTGATTTACGAGCACATCGGCCAGCATTACCAGGACAACACGGGCCTCCTGCCGTTGCACAGCTACTACGACCTGGGTGCCGGCATCGATGCCCGGATCGGCGAGAGCTGGGAGATCCGCCTGCTCGGCTCGAATCTCACCAACCAGATCGGTTTGACCGAGGGTAACGCCCGTTTCGGCGGCAACACGGTGCAAAACGAAGTCGGCTTCGGCCGCTCGATCCTCGGCCGCGAAGTCAACCTGACTGCCAAGTACTTCTGGTAATACGATCGGACCCTCCCCCCTCACGGCAACGTGAGGGGGGATTTTTTTGTGCGCCGATTGGCGCGCGGCGTCAGGATCTGCCGGCGCCGGTGTCCGGGACGGCATCGAATGCCACCGTCAGGCGCGGCTGGTCGCTCTGAAAAGGCAGCGTCCCGTGCCAGAAATAGGACGGGAAAAGTACCAGCAGCCCGACCTCGGGGCGCACGGATAGCTCTGCCGGCAAGGAGGGCATGGTGAGCATGCCCGGCGCGCCGAAGCTCAGGATCCCCTGCGCCGTGTGCCCGGCTTTCATACTGTCGGGGAGCTGAATGTAACAGGCGGAGGAAATCCATCCCTTGGGGTGCACATGGCTCGTGTGGTAGCCGTCGCGGTGCAGACGGACCGACCAGGCGCCGTTGAAGCGCGTCGGGCCACGATTGCGCCGGCGCCACGCATCGTCCCCCTGGCCGATGTGCTCGCGGTAACGTGCGATCGGCGCGCCAAAGGCGCGGAAGAGCGCCTGAATGACGGGGTCGTTGCTGCGCGAGAGATCCTGCGTGGTCTCGGTACCCCGCCGCAGCGATTGGTAGAGCAGACGATGCCCGTGCGGGTTGTGCAGGGCGGTCAGGCGCGGGGCGAGCTCTGTCAGGAAGCTCGCGAGATCGGACCAGCCCGGCGGTGCCTCGAGGACCGTTGACAGCACCATGCGGTCGTAATCGCAGAGCGACTCGTAGCGCGGATCGTCGAGCAGCCGCAGCGCCGTCGTCTGCATGGCAATGAGATACTGATCGTCGGGCGTGGCCTCGACGAGCGTGGTGCACTCGGCGAGCGCCTTCCCGCCCTCCCCGAGGCCAAGGTATGCCGCGCAGAGGAGCTTTCGGGCCGTATGGTTGCCGGGTAGTGCGCGCAAGGCGCGCTCGGCGAGCGTCAGGGCCGCGGCGGGGTCGAAGTCCATCGCCGCGAGTCCCGCGCGGATGAGCATACTGGGGTGGGCATCCGCTCGCGCGGCTCGCTCGGCGAGGCAGGCGAAAGCGCCGCGCGAGTCCCCGGCCCCCTGGAGGAGCGCCGCCTTGGTGCCGCGCAAGGCATCGTCGTGCGGCAGTTTCCCGAGCGCCTGATCGAGGGACCGTGTCGCCTCGACGATATCGCCCGTGCGCATCCAGATGAGCTCGGCCAGGCGGTCGTGGGCCTCGGCGCGGCGCGGATCGAGTCTCACGCATTCGCGCAAGGCGAGCTCGGCCTCATCGAATCGCTCGAGGCTGAGGAGGCTGCGGGCGTGCGTGTAATGAAGCGCCGCCGTCGGCGCAGTGCGCGCGAGCGTCTGGCGTCCGATGCGCTCGGCTTCTTCCGGCTGGCGGGCGGCATTCAGGGCATCCGCCAGCGCATGGGCTGCGATGGCGTTGTCCGGCGCGTGGGCCAACAGGCGACGATAGTGCACAACCGCCTCTCCCGGCCGTCCGAGCGCGGCGTACGCCGCAACGTGCAGGGCCGCCAGGTCCGCATCCGCCGGCGCGCTGGTGCACCAGGGCGTCGCGACCTCCAGCGCCAGTGCCGGCTGGCCCGTGCCGAGATAATGCCGCGCCAGTAGAAATGCCGCACGCGGATAAGGCGGCGTGCCCTCGATTGCACGCCGCAGCAAGGGCACCGCGTCGACCCCACGGCCCGAGAGCAGCAGCAACTCCGCGAGTGTGGTCAGCGTGGGAGTCGAGCGGGGATCGATCTGGAGTGCGCGCCGCAGCAGCGCCTCCGCCTGCGCGCCCTCACCGAGGGCCTGCTTGGTGCCGGCGAGAAGGCGCAGCCCCTCCACGTAACCGGGATTGGCGGCTACCAGAGACTCCAGCTGCTGGTGCGCTGCGCGGTACTGACCGGACTGAAGCAGGCCGCTGATGCGGCGCATCGAATCAGCCAGCGGTACCGGCATGGAAATCCCCGGGAAGCGGATCCGTCAGTGCAGCTCGCGGATCCGGATGTTGCGGATCTCGAGCGCGCCGGGGTGATCGCCCTGGATGCCGATGAGGCCGCTCGGCGCGAGCCCATAGTTCGGGTACTTGGCAAACTTGCTCGCAGCCACGCGCTTCTTCCAGTCCTCGCTCCCGAAGTCGTACTCGACCACCTTGACGCCGTTCAACCAGTGCTCGACATGATTGCCGCGCACCACCAGCCGTGTCCGGTTCCACTGGCCGAACGGTTTGGCGACGCCGGGCGGCACCCCGTAGAGGGCGTAATCCGAGCCGGCGGCCGTGAGCGGGCTCTTGCCATCCTCGGCGTTGGCGTCGTCGAGCAACTGATACTCGGGCGCACTCCAGTAGATGTGGTCGTACTCGCGCGTGCCGCGGTAGAAGATGCCGCTGTTGCCGGCCTTGCCGATCTTCCACTCGAGCTCGAGCTCGAAGTTGCCGTAGCTCCTCGTCGTGACGAGATCGTCGACCGGGCCGTCCTTCGACAGCACCCCGCCCGCCACGTGCCAGCCGGCCGGAAAGCCCGGCTCCTTCCAGCCGCGCCACCCGGCCGTGCTGTGATCCTGAAGCATCCCCTGCCAGCCGCCAGCGCCCGCGGCCGGATCGGACGCCGGTATCGGACCTGACCCGCCGGCAAATGCCGCGAGCGCGCACCACATCCAGATCTTATTCATGGTCAACCTCGACACCTTTCCTCACAGCAAGTTCAGTTTTCTGAGCAGCTCGGGCGGCGCTCCTTCGAAGCTCGTGAGCGGCACGTTGCCGATGTAGCCGACGTCCTGGCGCCCGGCGGGACTCGAGTAGAAGGCGGCGGCTGTCAGGTCCCGATAGAGTGCGAAGAAACGCGCAGCATCGCGCCGCTCGGGCAGCGCCCCTGCAGCGCTGCAGATCTCATCGCAGATCGCCGTCTGTGCGGCGTGCGGCAGATCGGCGAACGACTTGCCGGCGCGCCGTGTGCCCTCCGCATCGAGCCCCCTGAATCCCTCGAGCACGATCGGCCGGTCACGCATCTGGACCGGGTACGGCGCACTCACCCACTCGTCGAGAAAATCGACTACGCCGACCGCAGAGGCGCTCGGCGAGTGATCGTCCGCCGGAATGATGAGGTCGGAGAGAACGGCCGCGAGCCGCCGTTGCGGGGCGCTCAGGGTGAGCGGCCAGAAGTCCCCGCGCCTGTAGGTCGTGACCAGGTCTGGATCGGTCCCGTAGCCCTGCGCAAAGCTCTCGGTCTGCGCAGCCGCGGAGGCCGCCATCGCCGCGAGGCCCTGCCGCGGTATCTGCCAGGCTGCGCTCGCCGCCAGCATCCATTTGATCGTCGTGCGGCGGTCCATCACAGCTCCTTGCGCCGCAGCCGCGCGATGATGTGGTCGGCGGCGCGCCAGGCCACCGCCATGATCGTGAGCGTGGGATTCTTGTCGGCGTTGGAAGGGAAAACCGCGCCGTCGGTGATGAAGAGATTGGGTACGTCCCAGGTCTGGCACCACTGGTTGGTGACCGACACCTTGGGGTCGGCTCCCATGATCGCCCCGCCCACCTCATGGATGATGAGCCCTCCCGGTGCGATCGCCTTGGCGCCGTCGGTCTCGATCTTATTGGCCTTGCCGCCCATCGCCTCGATGATGTCGCCGAAGGTGCGCTGCATGTGCGCGGCCTGGCGCGTCTCGTGATCGGACCACTTCCAGTGAAAGCGCAGCACCGGGATGCCGAACTTGTCCTTGAGACCGCCCGGATCGATCTCGCAGTACGAGTTCTCGTTCGGAATCATCTCGCCGCGCCCGCTGAAGTACACGAAGGAGCCGTAATAGCGACGCACGTCCTGCTTGAACTTCGCGCCATAGTTGCCGCCTGTCAGCCACTCGAGGCCCACTCCGGTGTCGGGTCCGGGCATGCGCTTGCCGCCGCCGAACTCGATGTGGTAGCCGCGCGCGAAGCCGAGCTTGCCGGCAAGTTGCTCGCGATAGAGCCACCAGGGCGTATAGAGCTGGTGACCGTCCGCCGCGTCCTCGTTCAGCGGCGGCAGGGCCTCGAGCATCGGCACCTGCCCGAATACATCGCTCCCCACCGTGTCCATGATGTAGCGGCCGACCTTGCCACTCGAGTTCGCGAGCCCGTCGGGGAATTTCGCGCTCTTCGAATTGAGGAGTATGCGCGCCGACTCGCAGGCACTCGCGGCGAGTACCACCACTCGGGCGCTCGCGTGCTCATGGGCGCCCGTGGTGCGGTCCACGAAGCTGACGCCGCTTGCCTTGCCATCGGGTCCGAGAGTGATCTCGTACACCATGGCATCGGTCGTGATGTCGAGCTTGCCGCTCGCGAGCGCCGGCGGCAGATGCACGGTGGTCGACTGATAGTTGGCGCGGATGGCGCAGCCACGACCGCATGGGGTCGCCCAGAGGCACGGGCCGCGGCTGCGCATCGCATCGGCCGTGAGCCTGCGGGCCGTAGCATTGTTTGGATACAGGCGCGCCGAGTTCGCGTCTGCATCCAGTGTGCGGGTCAGCACGGCGCGATGGCCGGGTATCGTGGGAACGCCGACGCGCCTGGCCCGCTGCGCAATCAGGTAATCGCTCACGATCGGCTTCGGCGGCGGCAGGAGGCACCCGGGCGAGGAGCTCGGGGTGTTCTCCAGACCCTCGTTGCTGCCGTAAACGCCGATCAGGAGCTCTACCTTGTCGTAGTACGGTGCCACGTCCTGGTAGCTGATCGGCCAGTCGAAGCCGAGACCGTCGCGAGTCTTCGGCTTGAAGTCGTACGGACCGTTGCGCAGCGAGATGCGTCCCCAGTGGTTGGTGCGCCCGCCGAGCATGCGCGCGCGCCACCAGTCGAAGCGGCCGCCATGCTCCTCGGTCATGCGCACGTAGGGCTCGCCCGGCACCTGCCAGCCCCCATCGACGGTCGCGTCGTAGAAGCCAAAAGGTTTCTGCGGCGTTCCGACCCCACCCAGCGGCGCCTTGTCGGGCGTCTGGAACATGGGCGTCTCGCTCGCAGGATCGTAGCGGCGCCCCGCTTCCAGCATCAGCACCCGCGCGCCCTCCATGCAGAGCGTGTAGGCCGTCTGTCCGCCGGCTGCGCCGGATCCGATCACGATGACATCGTAGCTGCGCTGCTGGGATTGGGGGGTTACGAAAGCCATGGCACCTCTGTCATACCTTCAGGACCTG
>Ga0070733_10002867_pt1 | contig 11991 bp, 5 predicted proteins | sample Coa_R1_9_FD_66450 | JGI IMG/M metagenome (GOLD analysis project Ga0070733, IMG submission 66450) | Surface soil microbial communities from Centralia Pennsylvania, which are recovering from an underground coalmine fire - Coalmine... | ecosystem: Environmental > Terrestrial > Soil > Unclassified ... | reverse complement strand
ACATGGGCACGCTGGAAGGAAAATCCGTAAGGTTTCTCACCACGAAGCTCAGGATGAAGCCCAGGAGGATCCCCATCGTTCCCCCTCCGCCCGTCAGGGTCATGGCCTCGAGCAGGAACTGCCAGGTGATGTCGCTGCGGCGCGCGCCGATGGCCTTCCGCACGCCGATCTCGCGTGTCCGTTCGGTGACCGAGACTAGCATGATGTTCATCACCCCGATCCCGCCCACCAAGAGGCCGATGGATGAGATTACGACGGTGACCACCACCACGGTGCCGATGATGGAGCGGAACTGGGCGATGAGCGCCTCGGCGGAAGAGATGCCGAAATTGTCTTTGTCGAGGGGCTTGACGCGGCGCTGGCGTCGCAGCACGGCGCGGGCCTCGTCCTCGGCTTGATGCAGCTTGCCTTCGTAGGCCATGGCCAGGATCATCAACCCTTCCTTCTGATCGGGGTAGAGCTTGCGGAAGGTCAGGAAGGGGATCTTCACCACCCGGTCGCTGCCGTTATCTCCCGGGAACGACTTGCGTTTGGCCAGGGTGCCGATGACCTCGAAATTGTTGCCATCCACGGTGATGAGCTTGCCGATGGGGTCTTCGTTGACGAAGAACCGCTGCACCACGTCGGCGCCGATCACCGCCACGTTGCGGCGGTGCAGGTTGTCGACGTCAGTGATCAGGCGTCCGTCGCCCAGGTTGTCGTTGACGGTGGCGAATTCCTCCGGCGTCACTCCCATGAAATTGCCGTCCACGATCTCGGCGTTCTTGTACTTGATACTGGGGTTGGGACCCCACATCCACATGTCGACGCCCACCCGTTGGACCGAGGGGCATTCCTCCTTGATCGCTTCGGCGTCCTCGATCGTCAGGGGCTTGCGCATCCGCTCCTCTTTGGAGAGCCGTCCGATATGGATGCCCGGATCGAACTTGAAGATGAACAGGGTGCGCGTGCCGAAGCCCTCTGCCGCCTGAGCCACCTGCTGATCCAAGCCGGCGAAAATCGAGGCGACCATGATCACGGTCGTCGTGCCAATCAGCACCCCCAGGATGGTCAGCAAGGACCGGAACTTGTGCGTCCGCAGTGTGTCAAGGGCCAGCAGGAGGTTCTCGCGCACGTTGTGGCGATCGCTGACTACCATCAGTTCTCCGTCCTCAAAGCTTCGATGGGATCGAGCCGGGCCGCCTTGCTGGCGGGATAGATGCCGAAGAAGAGGCCCACGGCGCTCGAGAGGATAATGCCGATCAGGACCGCACTCAGCGGCATCGCCGAAGTGAACCAGATGTTGACCACCCAACTGATGAGGGCGGCGAACAGGATCCCGATCATGCCGCCCGTCCCCGCCATGACCCCCGACTCAATGACGAACTGCCACAGGATGTCGCGCCGGCGCGCGCCCAGCGACTTGCGGATGCCGATCTCGTGGGTGCGCTCGGTGACGGCGGCCAGCATGATGTTCATGATGACGATGCCGCCCACCACCATGAACACCGCGACGATGGCAATGCCGACGGCAAAGATTGTGCCGGTGAGGTCGTTCCAGGCGGCCATGATCGTCGCCGAGGCGTTGATGCCGAAGTTGTCGTCCTGGTGATAGCTCAGGTGGCGGCGGGCGCGCATCAGGGCGCGCGCTTCCTCTTGGAGTTCATCCATCTGATCGGCGCTCCACGCCTGGACGTCAATGGCGAGCTGCGGGCGCGCCTGGAAATCTTTGCGGAAAGCCGTCAAAGGGACTTCCAGAAAATTGTCCTGACTCTGCCCGAAAGCGGTGCCGATCCGTTTCGCCACGCCCACCACGAGGAAGGGATTGCCGCCCACCAGAATCTCCTTGCCCAGGGGATCGACGTTGGGGAAAAACTGATCGACGACGTCCTGGCCGATGAAGCAGACCTCGGTGCTGTGCTCGTAATCCGACTCTGTGAGATAACGCCCGTAGCCGACTTCCTCCTGGCCGACGTTGATCATGCTGGGCGTGACGCCGCGGAACACCGTATCCTCGATGATGTGACCCTGATAGCGAATGGCGGGCGCAGCGTCTCGCAGTTGGGTCTCGGCGCCAACGTTCTTGTAGCCCGGCAGGCTGTCGCGCAGGAACTCGTAGTCCTCGATGCGCATCGGCAGGTTGCGGCGCCTCTCCTTGAGCCATTCCTCGTCGTCGGTGGCCCACTTGAACTGATGAAGGATGAAGACGTTGGCGCCCAGGTTGGCGACGTGGTCGGCGATGTAGGTGTTCATGCCGTTGACGATCGAGATGACGACGATCAGGGTGGTGGTGGAGATCACGACGCCCAGGAGGGTCAGGAAGGAACGGAGCTTGTGGGCCCGCAGCGCCTCGAGGGCGATCCAGAAGGCCTCGCGGGCGGTCACCCAGAGGCTGGTGTGCTCGCGGCGGCGGCGGGTGCGCCGCCCGATTAGAGCTTGAGCCTGGCTGAGGACGGACATTGGTCCCGTGGGGCGACGGAATGGCGGCTCCGGTCCGCTTCCTAACCCTTGATCCTTTCGTCGCGCGCGATCTTCCCGTCGCGGATGTGGATGATGCGGTGGGCCCGCGCCGCGATGTCGTGCTCGTGGGTCACCAGCACGATGGTGTTGCCCGCGGCTTGCAAACGGTCGAGCAGGTTCATGATTTCCTCGCCGGTGGCTGTATCGAGGTTGCCGGTGGGTTCATCGGCCAGGATGATGGAGGGATTGTTGACCAGGGCGCGGGCAATGGCCACGCGCTGGCGCTGGCCGCCCGACAGCTCATTGGGTTTGTGGTGCATGCGGTCGCCCAGCTCGACCTTGGTCAGAGCTTCCTCGGCTTTGGTGCGGCGTTCCTCGGCCGGCGTGCCGTTGTAGATGAGGGGCAGTTCGACGTTGTGCAGCGCGGTGGCGCGGGAGAGCAGGTTGAAGGTTTGAAAAACGAAGCCGATCTCCTTGTTGCGGATGAAGGCTAACTCGTCGTCAGAAAGCTCGCTCACCAGACGTCCGTTGAGCCAGTATTGCCCGTTCGTTGGCGTATCCAGGCAACCGATCAGGTTCATCAAGGTCGACTTGCCCGACCCCGACGGACCCATGATGGCGACGTACTCGCCGCGCGGAATCTCAAACGTCACGCCCGACAGGGCGTGCACCGCCAGAGATCCCATCTCGTAGGTCTTCCAAAGGTTGTCTGTCTTGATCACCACACCGTCGGCCGGCGCGACGTTGTGGCGGAGCGGCGTGGAAGAAGCGACTTGTGTCCCCATAACGAGTAGCAATCCTCTTTTCTTGGGCCGGGGAAGCGCTGCCGCCGCTCTGCCGCCCCCGCACTCCAAGACCGTCCCTGGGCTTGCCCGGCGCGGCCTCCGGGTCTTCACTTCCGCGGTTACGACGGCGTCGGTGCGCCGGGTGGCGGCGTCTTCTCGATCTTCACCTTGGTGTTGTTCTTGATCGTGCGCAGCACCTGGAAACTGCCGGTGATGATCGAGTCTCCCGCCTGGAGGCCCTTCACCACTTCGACGTCGGTCGTCCCCATGACCCCGCTGTCAACCTGGACAAACTCGGCCTTGCCGTCCCGCACCACGAAGACACCCTGCAGTTCTTCCTTCTCCCTGTCTTTCTCCTTGGACGAGGGCGTGGCGGTTGGGTTCTTTTCCGCGGCCAGAGCCTTGCCGTCCGATTTCTTCTCCGTGCTCTCGAGCTCGCGCCGGGTGCGGATGGTGAGCGCCTGGATCGGGATGGCGATGGCATTCTGGCGCGTCGCCGTGGTGATTTTGGCCGTGGTCGACAAGCCCGGACGCAAACCCGGCGGCGGATTGTCGAGCGTCACCACCACCTTGAAATCCTTCGCTTCCTCGGTGGTGTTGGTCGACGTGCTCGCCGTGGTGGTCTGCCCCGTGGTGCGGCTGATGGCTGCCTGGCCGATCTCCGTCACCTTGCCCTTGAAGGTTTTGTTGGGGATGGCGTCGATCGTGACCTCGGCGGGCTGGCCGAGCTTGACGTTCACAATGTCGGTCTCATCCACCTTGACTTCGGCCGTGATCACTGAGAGGTCCGACACCTGGTACAGGACGCTCCCGGTGGCGTTCTGGATTCCGGGGACCACGTTCTCGCCCTCGTGGACGGGCAGGGAGGTGATGACGCCGTTGATGGGCGAAGCGTAGATGGTCTGCTGGAGCTGGTTCTGCAGTCCGAGCAATTGGGCGTGGTTCTGATTCAGCCGCGCCTTGGCCATGTTGCGGTTGTAAAGCGCCTGCTGATAGAGCGCTTTGCTTTGCTCCACCTGCGACATCACGGACTGCACGTTGGCCTTAGCCACCTCGAAGTCGCTCAGGCTCTGGTCGTAGGCCTGCTGCGAGATCAGTTGGTCCTTGAAAGCCTGCTGGTTCCTGGCGAAGTCCGCCTTCGACTGGGTGAGTTTCGCCTCCGCCTGGGCTAGGTTGGCCTGTGCGGTCTTCAAACTGGCGGCGGAGGACTGGACGGTGGCCTCCTGAGCCGAAATGTCCGCCTCTGCGGTCCGGATCGCCGCCTCCTGGGCGTCGACACTCGCCGTCTGCTGGACGTTCTCCGTGCGCAGGAGAAGTTGCCCCTTCTTGACCTCATCGCCTTCCTTGACCAGGATCTCCGTGATCTTGCCGTAGGAGTTGGCGTTGACGTTGGCCAGCTTGTCGGGCGGCGGCTTGATTTCGCCCGACGCCGTCACGATCGAAGCCAAGTCCTCGCGGCCGACCGTGCCCACTTGCACGGACACCGTTCCGCGCTTGCTCCACACAATCCCAAAGACGATGAGGCCGATCACCAGGACCGCCCCCCCGCCGAACAGAACCACCTTTTTCCACCGTTTCATACCCAAGCTCCATTCCAACAGTCGCTAGTATCGACCGAAACGTTCCTTGCCTTGCGCCTTTGCCCGATACTCTTCCGGCAGCGACTCCCGATTGGAGAACTTGCACCCTCGATCGACCCTTCGGTCTCTCCAAATTGTCGGTCGCAGGGTTGTGACTAGGATCGGCGTCGTTTTTAGCCGCTCGTGTGATGCTTGCCGACACACTTTTGCTGCATCGGCGAGTCCGTCACCAACCCCCGAACAACTATACGTTTGACGCGCCGCAAAAGTTTCCGTTAACTGCTCTGAACAAGGAAACTTGCCAGCGGGATTCGGAGCGGAATGAACGGCTTGGCCGGCGCCTGGCGCCACTTTTTACAAATTCTTTACACCGGCTCGGCCGATACATCCCGCTGACCTCGCTGAACCTCTATTGTACTTCAGATTGCCCGGCGTGGGCCAGCCCCGGCCAACCTTTCGTTCCCACGGGGCATCGCATGAAACCTAGCGGGTGGGGGTCCTCCGAAACCGTCGACCATCGAGCGGTGCGTTGCCCATGAAGCTGGACGTTCCACAATCACCGGTGTCAACCGGAGGTAAATTTACGCCGTGCGGGGCGCCAGGTCCCGTTCCGCGGCTTGACTTCCTATTTTCCCAGCCCTACAATCCGGAGGTAGTGGGGTTATGCGCAATCCAAACGATCGTGGCGGGGTGCTGATGAGCCCTGTTCGCAGCCGGCGGCTTCCTGGCCTCGGCCGTAGCGGGGCGTTTCTGGCCTCGGTGGCGCTGGGTCTCTTGGCGCTGGTCAGAGTTTCTTTGCCGGCCGTGCCTTCCGACGACCCGACCAACCCGAAACCTGCTGCGGACCAACCCCAACACAAGCTCACCCGGGAGGAAAAGCGCCGTCAGAAGGAAATCCAGAAAGAGATGGAGGGACCCTACAAGAAGTGGCTCGACGAGGAGGTTCCGTACATCATCACTCCGGAAGAGCGGGCCGCCTTCAAGAAGCTCACCACCGACGAGGAAAAGGAGAACTTCGTCGAGGGCTTCTGGGATCGCCGGAACCCTGACCCGAGCAGTCCGGAGAACGAATACAAAGAGGAGTATTACCGCCGCATCGCCTACTCCAACGAGCACTATGCCTCGGGCATTCCTGGCTGGAGGACCGACCGCGGGCGGATCTACATCATGTACGGCCCGCCGGACGAGGTTGACTCCCATCCGAGCGGCGGCACCTATGAGCGCCCGCCGGAGGAAGGCGGCGGTGAGACTTCGACCTTCCCCTTTGAGGACTGGCGTTATCGCTATATCGACGGCATCGGCACCAATATCATCCTCGAATTCGTCGACCCCTCCATGTCGGGCGAGTATCATCTGACCATGGACCCGGGCGAAAAGGACGCGCTGCTGCACGTGCCCAACGCCGGACTGACCACGCTCGAATCCATGGGCATGGCCTCCAAAGCCGATCGCTTCACCCGCACCGACGGCATGACCATTGGCCAGCCCCTGGGAGGGACTCCCGAGAGCATGGAGGAGTTCACCCGGCTCGACTTGTATTCCAAGATCTGGAAGCCGCCCGACGTCAAATTCAAGGACCTGAAGGCGGTGGTGACGTCGAAACTCTCGGCCCAGCTTCTTCCCTTCGACGTCCGTACCCACTTCATCCGCATCACCGACGACAGCGTGCTGACGCCCATCACCATCCAGGTGTCGAACCGCGACCTGGAGTTCCAGAACAAGGACGGGGTGATGCACGCCTCGATGGACATCTTCGCCCAGCTCAGCACCCTGACGGGAAGAATCGCCAACACGGTCGAGGATAGCGTCGTCGTCGACGTGCCGCAGCACGACCTCGAGAGCTACCTCAACCGCAAGTGGGTGTACCAGAAAGCGGTGCCGCTGCGTCCCGGCCGCTACAAGCTCAGCGTGGTGTTGAAGGACGGCAACAACGGCCACATGGGCTCCATGGAGCAGAGCATCATCGTGCCCCGCTACGAGGACGACAAGCTGTCCAACAGCTCGCTCATCCTCGCCGACCTGATCCAGCAGATCCCCACCAATCAGGTGGGTACGGGGCCGTTTGTGATCGGCGGAACCAAGGTCCGGCCGTCGGTCAATCAGACCTTCACGCGTGATCAGAACCTCGGCATCTACATGCAGATCTACAATCTGGGACTCGACCCGAAGACCCATAAGCCTTCGGGCGAGGTCGAGTATGACATCATGAAGGACGGCAAGCCGGTGGTGACCAAGACGGAGGACACGGCGCACATCACCAACGCATCGCAGCAGCTCACGCTGCAGAAGGTGATGCCGCTCCGGTCCCTTCAACCCGGCAAATACACGGTCGAGATCAAGGTCAAGGACAACATCAAGAATCAGACGGTGAACCCGACGACCGCTTTCGAGTTGCAGTAGGCGGTCGCCGGTCCCGTGGACGCGGAACGACGAAGCGGGAACCATGCATCCTTCGAGCTCGCAAGGCCGCTGGCTGAGGTTAGGCCTGATCGGCTGCCTGGTCGTGAGTGGTCTCGGCGCGGCGAAGAGTCCGGGCACGGAATACGGCCGCGTGACGGGTACGGTCAAGGACGCGGACGGAAACCCCCTGATTGGTGTGACCGTCCTCCTGGTCGGCCCCACGCTGCCCGGCGCAGCAGCCGGATTCGGCGAGCGAGTGATCACCGACGCGCACGGAGCCTTCAGGGTCGAGCACCTCAAGCCGGGCTGGTATTCCATCAAGGCGACGACCGTGACTCACCTGCCGGTGACGCACGACCGCATCCGGGTGGGGCCAGGGAAGACGGCGACTCAAGACTTTGTGCTGAGCGACATTTTCGCCCCCGCCCGCTTCCACGTTCCTGAGGGGACGCTGGCGACTTGGGGAGACGACTGGAAATGGGTGTTGCGCACCTCGGCCAGCACCCGCCCCGTCCTGCGCTATCGCGAAAGCCCGCCCAACCCGCTTGACAAGAAGGACGCCCACTCCAAAGCCACGAAGAAGAGCGCTCCCCCGAGCCAGCGCTTGGTGGGCGTGATGCCCGGCTCGGTACAGCGCGATCCCCTGGCCGACGACCCCGGGCTCGGCAGCGTGTTGGCGTACTTGCGCCCGCTCTCGGACGACGCCGACGTGCTGGTGGCAGGCTCCATGACTTCCAGCGGCATCCTGGGATCATCCGTGGCCACGGCGATCCGGCGCAACATGCTGAAGGGCGATCCCCAGGAATTGACCTTCAGCATGCGCGAGTTGAACTTCTCCGAGGCGCTTCCCATGCCCGGAGTGGGCAACATCGCGGACTTGAGCCGCGCCCAGGGCGTTGTGGTCAGCTACGCCACCACTCGCCAGCTTGCCGGCGCCCTCCGCCTCACCACGGGCTTTGAAGTCGACTATCTGAACTCGGTGCGCGGCGTAGCTGTGGCGCGGCCGCGCATGGAACTCGCTTACCAGTTTGACCCGTCCACCGCGGTAGCGGTGCGGTACGGCAGCGTGCGGCCGGAAGGCGACGAAACGCTGCTCGATCGTATCGGCGAGCTCAGCGCTTTCCCGCGCGTGACCCTCCGAGGGTATCGCCCCGAGCTCGAGGAGCTTAACCACGCGGAGGTGGCGGTTGACCGCAAGCTCGGCAAGTCGTCCCACGTCGAGGCCGCAGTCTATCGCGACGGGTTTGAGAACACGGCTGTATGGGGAACCGGGTCGGCCGAGGTCCTGGGGTTGATGGCGGGGAACGTCATGCCCAATCCGGCATCGGGCGGAATGACGCTCAACGCCGGAAGCTACCAGTCTTCCGGGTTCCGGGCGCAGTACTCGCGGCGGCTGGGTGGCATCCTGGAAGCTGCCGTCATGTACGCTTCGGGCGAAGCCCTCGCCGTGGACCCGGACGCTGCGGGACGCGGCGATCTGAGCAGCAACCTGCGGCAGGATTTGAAACCCGCCCGCAGCCGCTCAATCGCCGGGAAGGTGTCGGCCCGTGTGCCGCGCAGCAAGACCGAAGTGGTGGCGTCCTATGAGTGGCTGACCGGGGATCGCGTGACAACGGTCGACCCCTACGGCGAAGTAAACCTTGGAGTCCACCCTTACCTCGATCTCCAGGTTCGACAACCCCTTCCCAATCTGGCATTTCTGCCCGCACATATCGAGGCTGTGGCGGACTTCCGCAACCTGCTGGCGCAGGGCTACGTTCCGACGCCAGGTGCAGGAGAGGAGTCTCTGTTCCTGGCTCCGGCTTACCGCAGTTTCCGGGGCGGCTTCTCAGTGCAGTTCTGATCCGGCCGCGGTTCCTTCGAGGTTCTCCTTTCGCTCTCCCGGCAGCTTTGTAACCAAGAGTGTGATACCCACATGGTAACAAGTTGGCTATCGGTACTAAAATCGGAAGTCCATATTCCGAATTACATAGATGCCCGGACAGTCGGCGGCATATCGATGTATGCTATTGTAAAAGAATGAGATACATCTGTATCTGAAAATGGTATACATGGTACTCAATGTGCTGGCCGAGGACTGGATCCTCTCGTAACCGCCACCTCGATGACGACAACGCTGCTCCAAAGACTGGTCACGGTTTCGCTCGCTCTCCTCAGCCTGGCCCTTTTGGTCTGCGGCATCATCAACTACCAGCAACAGGGCCGGGTTCAGCTTCCTGACGATGGCGTCACGTGGGTCGACTCTGACCAAGGCGTCAGGGCGTGGATCGTGGCCCCAACCGGGCCGGGCTACCGCGCCGGGGTCCACGAAGGCGACATCCTTAAAACCATCGACAGCCAGCCGATCGGCCAGGCTGCCGACGCGGTCAAGGCGATCTTCGAGGCGGGGCTCTGGTCCAAGGCGACGTACGAGCTTGCCCGCCAGGGTCAGCCTTTCGAGACCACGGTTGTCATCACGGCGCAGACCGATTTGAAGTCGATCCGCGGGTACCTCGAGCTGGTGGGACTGCTCTACCTGCTGATTGGAGGTTTTATCCTCGTCCGGCGCTGGAGTGCGCCTCGTTCTCTCCACTTTTACCTCTTCTGCCTGGCGAGCTTTGTCGTTTACACGTTCCACTACACCGGCAAGCTGAATGTCTTTGATTGGGCGGTCTACTGGGCCAACGTCGTGGCCTGGATCGCGCAGCCCACCCTTTTCCTGCACTTCTGCCTGAGCTTTCCCGAGCGTCCGAAGTGGCTCGGCGAGCGCCGCCACTGGGTGCGCGGCTTGTATCTGGCCGCCGGATCGCTGCTCGCCTTCCACATCGCGGTGTCGACGGAGATTTTGACTCTGCCCTTTTCGGGAATCGGCGCGCGCGTTCTGCTCGACCGCATCGAGTTGGGTTACATGATCGCCTGCTTCGCGGCGGGAGCGGTGGCGCTCGACCGGTCGTGCCGCCGGGCTGAGGCGCCCGTGCTCAAACAGCAGCTCAAGTGGCTCACGCGCGGGACGCTGGTCGCGGTCATCCCCTTCGCCTTGATCTACGCCGTGCCGTACTCCCTCGGGTTTGTGCCCACGGCGTGGATGAACCTCTCGGCGCTGTCGCTGATCCTGCTGCCTCTCACCTTTGGCTACGCCATCCTGCACTACCGGCTGATGGACGTGGACATCATCTTCCGGCGCGGCATTGCTTACACGCTGACCACGGCCGCGATCGCCAGTTCTTACTTTGTCATCATCGCGCTTTTTGCCGACGTCTTTCGCAACCACATCGGCACCACCAGCCACACCGGCTGGATCGTCGCCATCGTGGTGACCGCGGTGCTCTTCCAGCCGGTCTTGAACTGGATCCAGGCGCACCTGGATCGATTCTTCAACCGCCAGCGCTACGACTACCGGCGGACCCTGCTGGACTTTGCGCGCGAGCTCACGTCGGAGGTGAACGCGGACCGGATGCTCGACCAGGTGACGCGCCGCCTGGCCGAGACCCTGGACGTCGAGCGGGTGGCCGTCTTCCGGCCGGCCGGCGCCGGCGATCCGCCGCAGTTCCGGCTGGTGAAGTCGCTCGGCTTGGCCGCTTCGGGCCGCCTGGACCTGAGCTTCCTCGATCCCGGCCGCGCCGAGCTCGGCAAAGGCTACTTGTTCTTCGACAGCGTCCGGCGGCCGCTCAACGTGTCTTCGGCGGCGCGCACCACCATCGAGCGTCTCGATCTCCACTACTACCTGCCGTTCAAGATGAAGGACCGGACACTGGGCTACCTGGGACTGGGGAAGACGCGGCGCGGGGACTTCCTCTCCAGCGAGGACGTTGACCTGCTGCACACCATCTGCGGATACGTGGCCGTGGCGCTCGAGAACGCCCAGCTCTACCAGTCGCTCGAGCAGCGGGCGCTTCAGTACCAGGTGCTGAAGGACTTCAACGAGAACATCATTGAATCGATCAACGCCGGCGTCCTGGCCTTCAACGTCGAGCATCAAGTGGAGGCCTGGAACTCCGCCATGGAGAAGCTGTACGGGCTGGAGCGGCGCGAGGCGGTGGGACGAAAGCTGGAGGAGATTTTCCCGCCCGAGTTGCTGGCGGAGTTGGCCGAATCCTCCGAGTCCGCCCCCACCGTTTCGCTCTATAAGTTCCGGCTCGAGACGCGGTCCCGGCGGCAGTTGATCGTCAACGTTTCCATGGCTCCGCTGGTCGGCCGGGACGGCCAGACGCTCGGCCGCCTGCTCATCTTCAACGATCTCACCGAGCGCGTGAACCTGGAAGACCAGTTGGCGCAGGCGGAGAAGCTCTCTTCGATCGGCCTGTTGGCGGCGGGCGTGGCGCACGAGGTGAACACACCCCTGGCGGTGATCACCTCGCAGGCCCAGATGCTGATGAGGCAGCCTGCCGAGGAGCCCCCCGCGCCGACGCTCGAGAAAATCATCAAGGCTTCGTTCCGCGCCTCGGAGATCGTCAACAGCCTGCTGAAGTTCTCGCGCGTCAGCGGCAGCGAGCACTCGGAGATGGATCTCAACAAGGTGATCCGCGAGACGCTCTCGCTGGTCGATCCCATGCTGCGCGCCTCGCGCATCGCGCTCAATCTGCAGTTGACCCCGGCGCTCCCCCCGGTCTATGGAAACTACGGCAAGCTGCAACAGATCTTCATGAATCTGGTGATGAACGCCCGCGACGCCATGCCGCGCGGCGGCGAGCTCACCTTGTCGACCGAATGCGAGGATTCCACCATCCGCGTCGAGGTCACGGACAACGGCGTGGGCATCTCCTCCGAGCACCTCAACAAGATCTTCGATCCCTTCTTCACCACCAAAT
>Ga0070733_10002865_pt1 | contig 11993 bp, 11 predicted proteins | sample Coa_R1_9_FD_66450 | JGI IMG/M metagenome (GOLD analysis project Ga0070733, IMG submission 66450) | Surface soil microbial communities from Centralia Pennsylvania, which are recovering from an underground coalmine fire - Coalmine... | ecosystem: Environmental > Terrestrial > Soil > Unclassified ... | reverse complement strand
GCAGGCATAGTCTTGTTCTGGACCACGTCGCCCGAGACCAGCGTTCGGTCCGGCTCGACGAAGGTCAGTTCGTCGCCCTTGGTATGGGCTTCACCAAACCAAAGCAGGCGAGCCGTGACGCCGCCGAGGTCGACCGTGGCCTCCTGGTCGAAGATGACGTCGGGTGGGCGCAATCGAACCCCTGCGAGGAGTTCTTTACTCTGCGCCGAGAAGCCGCGGAACATATCGATCATCTCCTGCCCATGCTGCTCCATTTCCCGCTGCTGCCGCGCGTTGCGGATCAGGATAGTGCCTGCGGGAAACCCCGGCTCACCGGCCGCGTGCTCCGGGTGAAAGTGCGTCGTGGTAAGAAAGAGCTTCTGGCTGCCGGGCGCGAGTTTGGCGGCCACGCGCGCGACGGTGGCGCCGTTCTTCGCCCCCATACCCGTATCCACCACGAGCGTGGCGCCGTTGCCGACAACGATGGCGATGTTGGGGAAACCCATGATCGCCCATACGTGGTCTGAAATCTTCGTTGTGCTCTCACCGACGAGCATCGGACCCATCTGTGCATAAGCGCTGGCGATCGTCAGCGAGGCCAACGCCAGGAATCTCGGAAGCGATTTCATGCTGTTCTCTTTGTACTACGGCCGCATTGGGATAAACTAACAGCCGGTTTGAGAGGAGCGAGAAAAACCGTTCAAGATCGGATTCCCGCCGACACAGGAACCCGGCTACCGGAATTTCGAATTCGCCTGCCACGAGGGGAACTATGCGATGCTCCACTCGCACTGACAGCCGAACATTCCACGCGAATTTCAACTACCGCGGCCGGGTCCCGAGTTTCATCATTCGCTCCTTCGCACGGATCGAATCGTCTGCCCCGCTTCCCGTCCGAACGGAAAAATTGCGGAGTTACTCAAGATCAGCGGCGCCCTTAGTTTAGCGAACGAGGCCGTTAAGGGTCTTGTCTCCGCAGCCACAACAAACAGCGAACAGCCTTTCTTTCCTACTTGAGCGTGAGGGGGCATCCGGTGCCAAATTAACGCGAAGGGCCCGATATTACTATCGGGACCGTATCCGGAGGAATCTCCCGGCACGCGGGATCGCAGACGGGATTCGCGTCGCGCGTTAGTTTAACTTGCCTTGCTGGCCCCGCATCTCAGTGATCATGCTCGGGGGCGGGTGTCCCGTCCGACCACTTGCCGACGGGAACCATAAACACGGTCAGGCGACCCAGAGTGTCCCTGTCCGCCATAACCGGGGAGGCTGGCGTGTCTGCGCCCCAGGTTGCGGGGTCCGTGAGGGGCAGGAAGAACATCAGGTGAGGCTTCCAATGCCCGGCACCGTCGTTCAGGTACCCTTGCTTTGACATCATGTAGCACATGGCGCCCGATTCCGGCGCCGGCAGCTCCTTTTTGTCGAGAGCGGTCGTGATGCCCTGGGCCATCTGAGCTTTGGACCGTCCCGCTAATACCAATTCGGTTTTTCGAATCGTTTGCGGAAGGTAGGATCGTACCGCCGCCGGGTTAAAGCAGATAGGGGCTCGCAGCTTGGGATTCCAGAATTCGGGATCGTCGATGCCGGCGGTCCATGATCGTTCCACCATGCACACGAAACCATTCTTGCCCTTGAGCACGGTTTCGTAACCATGTCGCCCCAGGACCATGACATCGGCGTCCCGCGAGACGGGCTCGGGAGCGGCGCTGCGCGCCAGCGTGATCTCGGATTTTCGGTCCATCAGGTATTGGTCAAGCGGGGCCATGCGGGGATACGGCTCTTTGCCGGCCTGGGTTTGCGCCTGCACCGCCGCGGCCGGCACGAGAACCAGCGCGAAGCTTACTAATGCAATAACTCTGAGCACCTTTCGCGTCACTCGTCTCTCCTGAATATACACGTCCTCCTTATGATGACAAACTGAAAAGGTATGCGTCCGCCGTCTGGCGCGATATCGTCAGGACGGTCAGCTCGAAAAGCGCGGCTTCGGTCAAACCGATTTCATCCGCCCAAAACCAGAGCCGGATCTTCGATCAAGCGTGGGACTGTGACATTGGACATAAGCTGCCCCGTGCCTTCAGGATAGCGCGGTGGATTCCTGATATATACTCGTCCCGGAGGCTGATCTACATGCGCTGTGTGAAAATCCTGCTGACGCTCGTCCTGGCGAGTTTGCCGGTAATGGCGGGTGCGTCCTGCGAGAGCCTGGCGTCGCTGAACCTGCCCGATGCCGCGATCACCAGTGCGCAAAATGTCGCGGCGGGAGCCTTCACGCCTCCCGCAAATCCCAACGGACGCGGCGCCGGCCGGGGGCCGGGGGCGAATCCATATAAAGACCTGCCCGCATTCTGCCGCGTCACCGCGACGCTCAAGCCCTCGAGCGATTCCGACATCAAGATCGAAGTATGGCTGCCGGCGGCGGACTGGAACCAGAAGTATGAGGCTGTGGGCAACGGCGGCTGGGCCGGCATCATCAGCTACTCGGCAATGGCCGAAGCGCTGCGCGACGGATACGCCACCAGCTCCACCGATACCGGCCACGTCGGCGGCAGCGGCAGCTTCGCGCTCGGCCATCCGGAGAAACTGATCGATTTCGGCTGGCGATCCCAGCACGAGATGACGCTGAAATCGAAAGCCATCATCGCGGCCTTTTACGGCAACGGCGTGCGCTTGTCCTATTGGAACGGCTGCTCCACCGGCGGCCGGCAGGGACTGAAGGAAGCCCAGCGCTTCCCCTCCGATTACGACGGCATCATCGCCGGCGCGCCCGCCAATCGAACCGCCCTGGCTCTGTGGATCGCGTCCGCTCAGTTGAAAGATCCGGCCAGCTACATTCCGCCCGCGAAGTATCCGCTGATTCACCAGGCGGTGGTCGCGGCGTGCGATGCGCTCGACGGCGTTAAAGACGGTCTCATCCAGGATCCCACCCGCTGCAAATTCGATCCCAAAACGATCGAGTGCAAGGCCGGCGATGGGGCGGACTGCCTGACAGCCGCGCAAGTGGAAACGGTCCGTAAAAGCTACGCGGAAGCCGTGAATCCGCGTACGGGGCAAAACTTGTTTCCGGCCTTAGCGCCCGGTTCCGAACTGGGCTGGGCAACATTGGGAGGCCCTCAACCGTCGCCCATCATTCTCGATCACTACAAGTACGTCGTCTTCAAGAACCCGGACTGGGACTGGCGAACGTTCGATTTCGACAAAGATGTCGTGCGCTCGGAAGAGCCGGAGAACGTCGTCATGAATTCGACCGATCCGAATCTTGGGCCGTACTTCGCGCGCCACGGAAAGCTTCTTATGTACCACGGCTGGGCGGATCCGAACATCTCGCCGCTGGCCACGATTCAGTACTACAAGAGCGTCGTGGACACGATGGGTGGCGAGAAGAAGACATCGGATTCCGTGCGATTGTTCCTCGCGCCCGGCATGGGCCACTGCGGGGGCGGTGAAGGGCCGAACAAGATGGATCTGGAAGGCGCGCTCGACCAGTGGGTCGATAAGGGCGCCGCTCCGGACAAGATCGTCGCGTCGCACTCAAGCGCCGGCAAAGTGGACCGCACGCGTCCGCTGTGCCCGTATCCGCAGGTGGCGAAGTACAAGGGCGCCGGCAGCATCGACGAAGCCGCGAGTTTTTCGTGCGCGCTGCCTTGAGTCTCCCTGTGGGGCATGGCTTCGGCCTTGCCGCCGAGCTTCTGCTCGGCGCCGCTAAACGCAAATCGCACGCCACTTGCCAGTGCCTGCTGGCGCTGATCTCAATGGCGCCCTTCATAGCCGCCGCGCAGCCAGTTGCCGTCGAAATCGACAACTCCTGGGTGCATGTATCGCGCCTGCATCTGGCGCCGCACGAAAAATTCGCCGTTCGCGAATATCCCGCGTCCGTAGTCGTTTACCTGTCGGACACCAAACAAACCAAGAACGGCGAGACCGCGTATTTTCCCGCTGGCGCGCGGGTCGTGGAGAACTCTTCCGACCAGCCGCTGGAAGAAGTCCTCATCGAATTCAAGCCCGGTGCGCCGCGCCCTCCCTACCAGCCGATAACCCGCGATCCCGCGAAGCTCGATCCGAAATATCACACCGTCGATTTCGAGAACGATCGCGTTCGTGTGCTGCGTACGGTTCTCGAACCTCATATCAAGAGCCCGATGCACGAGCATCCTCCGTACGTGGTGGTTTACGTCACCGAGCTGCACACGACGATGGCGCTGGCCGACGGAAGACTGGTGGATAACGTACGCCGCAAAGGCGAGATCGCGTGGCGCGATGCCATGCGGCATTCCACGGAAAATGTCGGCAACCAAACGGCAATGGAAATACAAGTCGAAGTGAAGTAAACGTGCTAATCTGCGCCAGGAGGTTCCCATGAAGGCCTTCCGCATCGCGATAGTGTGTATTTTCACAATCGTTCCGATGTCGGTTCCCGCATGGTCTCAGCGGCCGGAAAAAGGTGGCGCGAAAGTAGGCGGAGGGTATATTCCGAAGCGCGGTCCGGCTCCCGTCAAAGCCGCGCCTGCATCTCGAGAAGCCGCGCCTCGAGCGGCTTCGCCCCGCGGGGAAGCCGATCGGCCGGGACATCCGGTGGCGCCGCACGTTCACACAAACGGCCAGTGGGTCGGCCACGATACGGGCAGGAACGACCCCAACTACCATGTCGACAAACCCTTCGAGCACGGCCGGTTCAACGGCGGCTTCGGACGCGGCCACGTGTGGCGTCTCACGGGCGGCGGGCCGAACCGCTTCTGGTTCAATAACTTTTATTGGAGCGTGGCTCCATATGATCTGAACCTCTGCGCCGATTGGCTCTGGGACAGCGATCAGATCGTCATCTATGCGGACCCGGACCACGACGGATGGTACTTGGCCTACAATGTCCGCCTCGGCACGTATTGTCACGTCATGTATCTGGGCAACGCTTGATTCACGGACCGGTCTGTTCACGGACCGGGCTTGCAACGGGCATTCAAATGCAGTAAAGAAGGGACAAATGCAAAAACCCGGTTACCTTTATCTCGTTCTGACTCTGACGGCGATTTCGCTGGCAGCCGCGGGCTGCTCGAAAACGCAGGATCAGACAGCCGCCCCGGCTGCCCAACCGGCCACGCCGGCCGACCAATCGGCCGCCGCGCAAAACGCGCCCGCCCCAACAACTCCGGCCGATGGCAATTTACCCCCCGTGAGCAACCAGGCGCAGACCGCGCCGCCCGATCAAAGTCAGCCCGCGCCCGCGTCCGCGCCCGCCGATTCGAACGCCCCGCCTCCTCCGCCCGCATACAGCGCCGATACCTCCGGCGCCGCGTATCAGGACGTGCCCGAAGACGTCGACACCGGGCAGCCGCCGGTATATGCTGAGCAGGCCCCGCCTCCGCTGCCGGAATACAACCAGCCTCCTTGTCCAGGCGACGACTACATATGGACGCCCGGCTCCTGGCGCTTCGCCGATGCCGGCTACTATTGGGTGCCTGGAGTTTGGGTGATGGCGCCCTATGTCAACGCGTTGTGGACGCCGCCCTATTGGGACTTCTTTGGCGGTCGCTACCGCTGGCACGGCGGATATTGGGGCCCCCATATCGGTTTTTACGGCGGCATCAATTACGGCTTCGGCTATACGGGCCGCGGCTATTATGGCGGCTATTGGAACGGCGGTCGCTTCGACTACAACCGAACCGTAACGAACGTGAACGTCACGATCGTGCATAACGTTTACGAACGCAATGTCACCTACATCACCAACAATCGCGTCAGCTACAACGGCGGACCCGGAGGAGTCCAGATTCGGCCGACTCCGGCGGAGCTCGTGGTGCTTCGCGAAACGCGTACACCGCCGGTCGCGGCGCAGATCACTCACGTGCAGCAGGCGGCTTCGAATCGGCAGCAGTTCGCATCGGTAAACCGGGGGCGTCCCACTGTAGTCGCAGAGGCCAAACCTCTTCAGACGGCATACCGCGCCCCGGCGGCCCGCCCCTCGGCCGCGGAACAATTACGGCCCGTGTCAGCGAGCGCGCTGGCCCGGCCTGCCGCGCCCGCAAGGGTCCAGCAACCGACGCCGCAGGCGCGGCAGGAAACCGCTGCTCGTCCGGGTCAGCCCGAAAGACCTGTACCGCAAGCACGTCCCGAGAACGCGGTTCGTCCCGCACCGGAACGTGCGACAACGCCGGCACGCCCCGAGCCCGCTGCTCGACCGGCACCGGAACGTACTGCGCCGCCGGCACGCCCCGAGCCCGCTGCCCGCCCCGTACCGGAACGTGCTGCGCCGCAAGTCCGCCCCGAGCCCGCTGCCCGCCCCGCACCGGAACGTGCTGCGCCGCCGCAAGCCCGCCCCGAGCCTGCTGCTCGCCCTGCACCGGAACGGCCAGCACCGCAGGCCCGCCCGCAACCGGCCAAACCCGCGCCAAAGGCGGAAGAGAAAGAACGCCGCTGAGCGCTTGCGTGGCTTCGCTGTTGGCTTCGACCAGCCGACCCGCCTGAGTCCAGGGACTAAATCGAAGTACCGATCCTGGCTGCGCCGGGAGAGCTGACGGACGTGCGCGGCAGTGAGATCCTGAAGCCATATGCGTAAATTCGATACGCTCTCGGAGCGCGAAATCCTCGCACTGGCCATCTCACTCGAGGAAGACGATGAGCGCACCTATGCCGATTACGCCGAAGGTCTGCGCGAGAATTTCCCCGCGTCCGCGGCCATATTCGACGCCATGGGCGAGGAGGAAGCGGGGCACCGCCGCCGCCTCATCGAACTCTATCGACGGCGGTTCGGCGACCACATTCCCCTGATCCGGCGGCACGACGTGAGCGGGTTTGTCACCCGAAAGCCTGTCTGGCTGATGCAGCCGCTGGGCCTTGAGACTGTGCGTAAACAAGCGGCCACCATGGAAATCGAAAGCCGGCGATTCTACGAGAGCGCGGCGAAGCACGCCGAGGACCCGGGCACACGCCAACTGCTGGACGATCTCGCGAGCGAAGAGCGCTCCCATGAAAACCGCGCCGAAGAGCTGGAAAAAGAGAAGCTCGGTCACGACACCAAGCGCGAGGAAGACGAAGCCAGCCGCCGCCTGTTCGTGCTGCAGATCGTGCAGCCGGGCCTCGCGGGGTTGATGGACGGTTCCGTTTCCACCCTCGCGCCGGTCTTTGCCGCAGCCTTCGCCACGCAAAACAGCCGCGACGCCTTCGTGGTGGGTCTGGCGGCTTCGGTAGGGGCGGGGATCAGCATGGGCTTCGCCGAAGCCCTCTCCGACGACGGCAGCCTGACCGGCCGCGGTCACCCCTGGCTGCGCGGCCTCGTTTGCGGGCTGATGACGGCGCTCGGGGGAATCGGACACACGCTGCCGTTTCTGGTGCCCGAATTTCACATTGCCATGACCGCCGCGATTGTCGTTGTGCTGGTAGAACTGGCCGCGATCGCCTGGATTCGCAATCACTACATGGATACGCCGCCGCTTTCCGCCGCCCTGCAGGTAGGGCTGGGGGGCCTCCTGGTCTTCGCGACCGGCGTCCTGATAGGCAGCGCCTGAACAGTGGGGCGGACCCCCCGGTCCGCAGCCGACGCCCCCGTCGGCTTCCTGGCTAATCTCCCCGCACCGTATGGCGCCGAATGCCAAGCGCCTTCCCGCTCAGATCATCCACTTCAACAATCACCGAATGCAACTCCACACTCCCCTTGGCCGGTTCCATCCGAGCCGGCAGCGCCGTAAGAAACTTCTGCAGCACCGTATCCTTCTCCACGCCGATAATCGAATCGAACGGGCCTGTCATACCGCAATCGGTCTGATAAGCGGTACCGCCCGGCAAAATGCGAGTGTCCGCGGTCGGGATATGCGTGTGCGTCCCGACCACCGCCGAAACGCGCCCATCCACATACCACCCCATCGCCATCTTCTCGCTGGTAACTTCGGCATGAAAATCGATAAACCGGACCTTCACATCCGCCGGCAGAGCGGCCAGCAGTTCGTCGGCCTTGCGGAACGGGCAATCGGTGTGCGGCATGTAAACGCGGCCCTGCAGATTCATCACCGCGCAGCGCGCGCCGGATGCCGTCTGATGAATGTACACCCCCGCGCCAGGAACGCCCGGCGGATAGTTCGCCGGCCTCAGCAGCCGCGGGTTGCGCGTGAAGTATTCGTAGATGTCGCGCTTGTCCCAAATATGATTGCCGGACGTCATCACGTCGATACCGTACTTGAAAAGCTCCTCCGCAACCGCTGGCGTGATGCCGAAACCCGCCGCTGAATTCTCGCCGTTGGCAATCACCACGTCGATCGCTTCGGTCTTGCGGATGTCGGCGACATGGTCCGCCACGATTCTTCGTCCGGCGTGGCCGAAGATGTCGCCGATGAAAAGGAGCCTCACGTTAATTGGGGGTGAAATGTCATTATATTTCCCATGCGCATCGGGATCGATTCGGGCGGCACATTCACCGATTTTGTTGTACTCGATGACAAGGGAAACCTGGAGTCGTTCAAGCTGCGGTCGAACCCCGCGTCGCCAGCCGATGTCGTACTCGAAGGACTGCGGCGTATTGCCGCAAAGCGGGCTGAAGTCGTGCATGGATCGACTGTCGCGACCAACGCCTTGCTGGAGCGCAAAGGAGCGAAGACTGCATTCGTCACCACGCGCGGTTTCGAAGATCTGATCGCGATCGGCCGCCAGAATCGCCCTGAGCTTTACAACCTCACCCCGGCGCTTCCAGTCCCCTTAGTGCCGCGGGACCTCTGCTTCGGTCTCGCCGAGCGCGTGCTTTTCGACGGCACTGTCGAACACAGACCTACTGCCGCGGATATCGACGAGCTACGCTGGCAAATCGAAGCTGCCGGCGTTGAATCCGTGGCGATTTGCCTTCTGCACTCGTATCAGAACGACGCCCATGAGCGCCAGTTGCTTAAGGGTCTGAGCGGGTTCGTCTGTGCTTCCTGCGACGTCTCGCCGGAATTCCGCGAATTCGAACGCGCCAGCACCACCGTAATCAATGCGTACGTCGGCCCAATGATGGACCAATACTTGGGCGACCTCGAACGCCGCAGTCCATACAACGTCTCGATTATGCAATCGAACGGAGGGCTGCTCACGTCATCCGAAGCCCGCAAACAGGCGGTGCGGACTATCCTTTCCGGTCCGGCCGGTGGGATAGTGGGCGCGGTCGAAATCGCGCGGCTCTGCGGATTCCCCAAGGCCCTCACGTTCGATATGGGCGGAACGTCGACCGACGTGGCGCTGGCGGCGCGCGAACCACGCCTCACTACCGAAGCACGGATCGACAACCTTCCCGTGCGCGTGCCGATGCTCGATATTCACACTGTAGGCGCCGGTGGAGGATCGATTGCCGCGATCGATGCGGGTGGGAGCCTGCGCGTCGGGCCGAAGAGCGCGGGCGCAGTGCCAGGTCCGGCCTGTTATGGACGCGGCGACCAGGCCACGGTCACGGACGCGCACGTCGTCCTCGGAAGAATCGCCGCGGAGCAGTTGGTGGGCCGCGAGATGCGCATTGACGCCGGCGCAGCCGAGAGAGCCGTTGCGAGGGTGGGAGCAGATCTGGGACTCGACACGGTCAGCGCGGCGGCCGCGATTCTGCGTGTGGCGAATTCGAACATGGAACGGGCCATCCGCGCCGTCTCGGTGGAGCGCGGCGAAGATCCGCGCGAGTTTCCGCTGGTCGCATTCGGCGGCTGCGGAGGGCTGCACGCCTGCGAGATCGCGGAGGAACTCGGCGTCACCATCGTGATCGTGCCGCGTTTGGCCGGCGCGCTTTCCGCTCTGGGGATGCTCCTGGCCGACCGTACGCGCGACTACTCCGTGGGCGCACTCGGCGTTTCCGATTATGAAGCGCGCTTCCGCAAGCTCGAAAAGCAAGCCAAAAAAGACGTGCCGCGCGCGACTCTGGAGCGTTTCGCCGACGTTCGCTATACCGGCCAGAGCTACGAGCTGACGATCCCGTTTAACGGCAATTTCCACAAAACGCATCAGCGCATTTACGGCTATTCCGACCCAAAGCGCGCGACGCAATTGGTCACTCTGCGGGTGCGCGCCACAGTGCGCGTCGAGAAACCCTCCCTGCGTGCGCGTGGGGCAGACGATCGTACGAAGTCGTCGGCCGCTGAAATCCGCCGCGTATGGATAGGAGGACGATGGCGCAAAATTTTCACCTCGCCGCGCGAAGCCCTGGGCACACGGGCCGTACGCGGGCCCGCGCTGATAACGGACTACGGTTCCACCACCCTGGTTCCACCGGGCTGGTCGATGCGGCTGGACCGGGCCGGCAGCCTTATTTTGCGTCGCGGTCAGACTTCAATCGGTTCATCATGAAGAACCAAAAGCCGAGGAGGATCAAAAATGGACTGGCGTTGCCGAGCACCCGAAGCCACTGCGAAGAAGCATCCCGAATCTCGATATTGACCATTTTCTGTTGCATGGCCTCGAGAGCATCGCGATAGTCGTGCGGCAGCACCGAATCGACCCGGCCGCCATTCTTCAGGCTGTAGGTGACCGGATTCGCGCCATTGTGGGCGGCAACGATAGTGGCCTTGCTGACCTGCCCCGCCTGCACTTGCTCGAGGAATTGTGAATACGTCGCTTTCACCGGATTGGGTCCGTTCCGAACAACCGCCCACATAAGCGCGGCGACGGCGATCAGGACGCACCAGAACACAATTTTCTTCGCGTTCGAATTCATAGAACTTATTCCTTCCGGGACTTGTTGAACTGCATCCCGACCGCGACAGCGATAATGATGGCAGCGCCCATAATCGCCGGTCTGACCCCGGTCAATGCCTGGATAATCGCTTCCAGCGTAATAACCGTGGCGACGGCGATGGAAAACTTCGTGCCCATCGAAACAACCGCCGATTGGGACCTCTGTTTCAGCCAGAGTGCCGGACCAGCGGCTCCCTCCGGTAGATTTGCCCCGGGACGAAACAGAATTTCGACCGCCGAAACCAGAGCCAGACTCGCGCAGGCGCCATAGGTGTTGAATGCGATGCTGATTCCGATTGCGCCACCGCGGATAAGCATCAACGGCCATCTCGCTTCAAAATCCCAGGCATGCTCAAGAGCCAAAGCAATCAGGTTGAGGCCTGTCGGGATAGCCAAACGCACCAACTCCCACGGGTCCAGTAACCGCGTTTTGTCGGTGTACCATATCGCCGCAAGGAACGAACCGTAAATGAGCAGAGCTTCCGTCAGCAGCACCAATGCATCGGTCGTGCGGCGGATCCGGCCCACGATCACGCAGGGGACCACCTGCAACGCCAGGAGAAGGTATTGCGCCGGTCCGGTATATTTTTCGTGAAGATCGCCCATCACCTCTTCCCGGCAGGCAGGCGGCACAAGCAATCCAACGATCGCCTCAAGCACTTTGGACGGTCCGGAAGGCAGAGGCTCAGCCATTCTGCTTCCCCCACTGCTTGCGAGGTACCTTGGCCCATTCCTTACCCCAGATTTCCGTCGTCACATCCCAGATGCGTTTGGCCGTGGCGGCGGATTCCTGCAGCGCGCGCTCGCCCAGCGCTTCCAGTTGATAGCACCGCTTCGCCCTGCCGCCGCGTTCGGGCCTGGGATCGGAAAGCCGCGAAGTGACCAGGCCCTTGTCTTCCAGACGATCGAGCGTGACGTAGATCGCGCCCAGCGAAACATCCCTGGGCTTGGCAAGTTCCGCCGCCTTGGAGTGAATCGAGACCCCGTATGCGTCGTCGCGGAGAGTCAGAATTGCAGTGAGGACCAACTGCTCGAACTGTCCCAAAGAATCGGGCCGTGCCATTTCTCCAACAGTGTATGAGAAATGAGCGTCGCGGTCAAGCCTTTTGCATTCGCGAGAAAATTTCTTCGATTACCGCAGTCTTCGCATCGGCATAGTTCTGGATATATTCCCAGTCGCGCTGCGCGAGACTGATCTTGTAGCGCGCATACAAATCACGATCGCCCGCATTGGATCGCAGCCAGTCCCGAAAGGCCAGCATGCGGCCGATCTCGATACAGCCCTGAGAGAAGACGTGGAGGTTCACATCGTTCTCCGGGCCTTGCAACATCCGGTGCTCGTACCA
>Ga0070733_10002864_pt1 | contig 11995 bp, 7 predicted proteins | sample Coa_R1_9_FD_66450 | JGI IMG/M metagenome (GOLD analysis project Ga0070733, IMG submission 66450) | Surface soil microbial communities from Centralia Pennsylvania, which are recovering from an underground coalmine fire - Coalmine... | ecosystem: Environmental > Terrestrial > Soil > Unclassified ... | reverse complement strand
GACACCGCTGGGGGATCTGCGCGGGTTCGCGGAAGAGTACGCGCCCGAGGGACTTCTCGTCTACGTCGACGTGGCCGAGGATAACGCGTTCAGCGTGTGCCGAAGCTTGCATGGAATGCGGCTTGCGGGGTACTTCGATGCGGCCAGTGCTGTTTTGGTGAGCCGGACCAGTGCGCCGGATTCCGGGACGCTGAGCCAGAAGGAAGCGGTACTTGATGCGCTTGGCGGGCTGGGGGTGCCGATTATCGCTGACGTTGAGTGTGGGCACGTCCCGCCCTACATGCCGATCGTGAATGGAGCGCTCGGGCGACTGCGGTTCGGCGCCGGCTCCGGGGAACTCACCCAGGTTCTCACGTAGCGGTCAGGCCGCGCAGTTCGGTGGCCAGTTTCTGCTCCAGGTCAGCACCCGAACATCGGCCTCGGCGGTAACCACATCGCCGGGCACCACTTCCACCCGGACGGTTCGGCGGGAATCCACGCTTCCTCTCAACTGGTTGTGGGGGCCAGCGAGCAACGGCCCGGCTATGACCAGGGTTTCACACCGGGTAAGACTGGAGCGTGGCTTCCTGGGTGCTGCACGTTGACCTCGATCAGTTCATCGCAGCCGTCGAGGTGCTGCGCCATCCCGAGTTGCGCGGGCGGCCGGTGATCGTCGGGGGCGACGGGGATCCGGCAAAGCGCGGCGTGGTCAGCACCGCGTCCTATGAGGCGCGAGAGTTCGGCGTGCACTCGGGGATGGCGCTGCGGGCGGCGGCGAGGCGGTGCCCGGAGGCGATCTTTCTGCCCGTTGACAGGGAAGCCTACGAGGCCGTCTCCGGCCAGGTGATGGCAGTCCTGCGCGAGTCGGGGGCGCCGGTCGAGATCATGGGCTGGGATGAAGCATTCGTCGGAGTAGACGGCGACGACCCGGAAGGGTTCGCCCGTGGGCTCCAGGAGAGCGTCCGGATCGCCACCCAGCTCGACTGCACGGTCGGGATCGGGCAGAACAAGCTCCAGGCCAAGCTGGCCACCGGTTTCGGCAAGCCGCACGGCGTGTTCCGGCTGACCTATGACAACTGGTTCGATGTGCTGGGGCAGAAGCCCACGGACGCGCTGTGGGGGATCGGGGCCAAGACCGGGAAACGGCTGAGCGAACTGGGCATCCACACGGTGAGCGAACTGGCCGCTGCCGACCCGGACGCGCTGGGCCGCGAACTCGGCCCGACCACCGGGCCGTGGCTGGTTCTGATCGCACAGGGCCGCGGCGAGCGCGAGGTGGACGAGACCCCCTATGTGACCAAGTCGCATGGGCGGGAGGTCACCTTCCAGCGCAACATTACCGACTGGGACGAGGTCCGCCGGCAGATTGAACGGCTGGCCAGCCAGGTCGCGGGTGAGCTGGCCGGGGAGGGCCGTCCAGCCGTCCGGATCGTCGCGAAGGTCCGCTACGCGCCGTTCATCACCGAGACGCACGGGCACCCGCTGGCCGAGCCGACAACCGATGCGGCCCCGATCAAGGCCGCCGCGCTGGCCGCTCTGGACCGGTTCACCGGCCGCCGCCCGGTCCGCCTGCTCGGCGTCCGCGCCGATTTTCCTTCTTGAAAGGGTGTTTGCCCGGCACACCCGTCCACGTCTTGACGCGCGGCTGGTCCGTGGCCGTCGGCGTCAGCCGGGCAGCGAGGCGATGGCGTGCGCCAGCCGGGCCAGGGTCCGGTCCCGGCCGAGCAGTTCGATCGACTGGAACAGCGGCGGAGCCACCCGGCGGCCGGTGACCGCAACATAGACCGGGGCGAAGGCGACCTTGGGCTTCAGGCCGAGACCGTCGATCAAAGCAGCGCGCAAGGCTTCCTCGATTGGGCCAGCGTCCCAGACCTCCAGGCCGGTCAGGGCCGTCTCAGCAGCCTGAAGCGCCTTGGCGGCATCGGGGGTCAGCACCTTCTCGGCGTCCTGCGGATCAACGGCGAAGCCGTCGCCATCGAACAGGAACGCCAGCATTCCCGGAGCCTGGGCCAGCGTCGAAATCCGGCTCTGGATGAGCGGGGCGGCGACCGTGATCAGCCTTGCCTGATCGTCAGTCGGTGGGTCAGCCACAAGGCCAGACGACCGCAGGAACGGCGTGATCCTGGCGGCGAAGCCGGCCGGGGCCAGCTCGCGGATCTTGTCGCCGTTGATCGCCTGCAGCTTGCGCACGTCGAACCGGGCCGAGTTCTTGTTCACCCGGCTCAGGTCGAACTCGGCCGCCATCTCGGCGAGGGTGAACGACTCCCGGTCATCGCCGGGCGACCAGCCGAGCAGCGCTAGGTAGTTGCAGATTGCCTCGGGCAGGAAGCCCTCTTCGCGGTACCAGTTGACCGACACCACGCCGTTGCGCTTGGACAGCCGCTGGCCGTCGGAACCGAGCACGTAGGGAAGGTGGGCGAAGACCGGGAAGTCCGGCTCGGGCAGGCCCATGGCCCGGTAGACGGCGATCTGCCGGGGCGTCGAGGACAGCAGGTCCTCGCCGCGGACGATGTGGGTGATCTTCATGAGCACGTCGTCGACGGCCACGGCCAGCGTGTACAGCGGGCTGCCGTCGGCCCGGGTGAGCACGAAGTCGGGCACGTGCTCGTGATCGAAGGTGACCTCGCCGCGGATCAGGTCGGTGAAGGTGGTCTGTCCCTCGGGCATCCGCATCCGCACCACCGGGCGCCTGCCCTCCGCCTGGTAGGCGGCGACCTGGTCCGGGGTCAGCGTCCGGCAGTGGCCGTCGTAACCACTCACGCCACGGGCGCCGCCCGCCGCCCGCCGCTGCGCCACCTCCTCGGTGGTGCAGTAGCAGTGGTAGGCGGCGCCGGAGGCGAGGAACCTGGCCGCCCAGTCCGCGTAGATGTCAAGCCGCTCGCTTTGCAGGTAAGGACCGTACGGGCCGCCGATGTCCGGGCCCTCGTCCCAGTTCAGGCCCAGCCAGCGCAGCGTGTCCATGGCCGAGTCGATGTAGGCCTGCTCGACCCGGCTCTGATCGGTGTCCTCGAGCCGCAGTACGAAGGTCCCGCCCGTCCGGCTGGCATAGGCCCAGTCGTACAGACCGGTCCTGACGTTGCCCACGTGCAGGTCGCCGGTTGGCGAGGGCGCGAACCTCACCCGGACGTGCTCAGTCACGGTTGACCACCCTGTTCGTCAGCGTGCCGATCCGCTCGACCGTCACCGACACCTCGTCGCCGTCGGTCAGCGGCCCGGCTCCGGCCGGGCTGCCGGTCAGCAGCACGTCACCGGGCAGCAGCGTCATCACCTGGCTGACGTAGGCGATCAGCGCCGGCACCCCGGACAGCAGTTGCGAGGTCCGGGCCCGCTGGCGAACCTCCCCGTTCACGCTGGTGATGAGCTCCAGGTCGGCCGGATCCAGGTCGGTCTCGATCCACGGGCCGAGCGGGCAGAACGTGTCGAATCCCTTGGCCCGCGTCCACTGGCCGTCCCGCTCCTGCAGGTCGCGGGCTGTCACGTCGTTGGCGCAGGCGTAACCGAAGATGACCTCGGCGGCCCGGTGGGGCGGCACCTCCCGGCACAGCCTGCCGATGATGACCGCCAGCTCCCCCTCATGCTCGACCCGCTCGGTCAGCTTCACCGGGCAGGCGATCGGGTCGCCCGGCCCGGCCACCGAGGTGGACGGCTTGAGAAAAAGGGTGGGCTCGGGTGGTTCCCGTCCGGAGCTGCCCGGGTAGTTGCCGTCCACCGCGATGACCTTGCTGGGCAGCACGGGTGCGAGCAGCCTGACGTCGGCGAGCGGGTAGCGGGAACCGGTGAACCGCAGGCTCCCCGGATCGGCGCCGAACGGGTGCCCAAGCAACTCGGCAATGACCGCTCCCCGGCCGCCGGAGGCACCATTGCCCTGGTCCTCGACGATGCCGTAGGCGACCTCACCACCGTTGGCAAACCTCGCGATACGCACGTCACCCTCACAGCCACGCAGACCTGAAAACCCTCTCTGGCCCGTCAGGTTACTGCAGGTAACCCTCTACCTCGGGCGCTGGCCGCTCAGTCGCCTCGTCCGGGTTCTCGCCGTACTCCCTGCGCGCCCGGCGCTGGCGCAGCAGGTCCCAGCACTGGTCGAGGGCCTCTTCCGCCGAACGCAGCTGCTCATGCTCGGCGTCGGTGGTCAGCGTGCCGTTCGCCACCTTGGCCCGCAGCTCGTGCTCGGTCCGTATGAGCTCGCCGATATGCGCGAGGATCTGCTTGTCATCCAAAACCGCTGCGCTTCCTTCCTGGCCCTGGCTACCGCTGACGGTTCACGCCATTCTTGCACCGCCGGGCGCGACGGGCCTCCGCAGCGCTGACAACGCTGCGCAGGCCCGTGGTCATCCCGGAAGGAGTCAGCCTGGCGCGGCTATGCGGTCGTCACGCCGTAGATCCCCATGTTCGGGAAGCTAGTCGCGATGACGATGTCCTGCGCCGTCCCATTGATGGTCGCGGTTGCCATGGCCACCTGGCCGGGCCAGGAGATGTAGGAGCCCACGGCCGTGAAGGCATTCGTGAAGGTGCTGTCGGTGTCGGCGTCGGCCCAGCCACTCGCCGGACCGCCGTTGGTGAGGCTCAGCAGTTGCGCGGACGTAGGTTGCGGGCTGCCGTTGGAGAACTGGCCGTCGAGCGAAACCGCGTAGATCGTGCCGGCGGATGTGAATGCTATTCCCCCGGAACCGTTGGGGAAGAAGGTGCCCCCCATAGGGGTTGCCGAGATGGTGCCGCCCACCTTCCCGGTCGTCGGGCTGGCCAGCTTCCACAGGCCGGCGTTCGTGCCCCCGTACGCGGAAACCCATAGCTCGCCGGAACTCGCCGCCGGGTTCAGGGCGATCCAGCCGGAGCGGTTGTCGTTGGAGGTGATGGCCCAGATCTGCGTCCAGGACTTCCCGTTGTTACTGGAGCGCCAGATGCCCGACGCCCGGTCGAAGCAGAACAGGTAGAACCCGCCGGCGATGGACTGGGTGACGATCGGGCAGTGCTCGACGGGGGCATTGGGGCTGAGGCAGAGGTCTGGCGAGCCTGACAACGGGGTGGTGGTCACCGGCCCGGTACCCCAATTCCAGCTGCCCGACGCGAAGGTGGCGCGCCACATGCCGCCGCCGACGGTAGCGGCGAGGAGGTAGGGGGTAGTGCCGTCGAGACCGGCATAGATGCCGACCGGTGCCGGGGCACCGGTCCCCACCGTTGGCGGCACCACCGGCGGCACCGCGGCGCCGTAGCCGGTATCGGCCCAGACGGTCTTTGCCGTGTTGGTGGTTGGGCTGGGCCGGCTGTAGATCATGCCGCCGTAGTTCTGCGCGTACTTGACGTTCACGCCGGTGTAGACGGTGGTGGCGGTGCCGGAGTAGTACATCGCGGTGGCGTTGCTCTCGGTGCCGGTGTTAGGCACGGTGGAGTCAGGCATCCTGAACACCTGCACGCCATCGCCGCTGCCGCTGTTCCAGCCGGTGGGATCGGTCAGGTCGATCTGCGGGTAGTCGGTGCCGCACAAGATGATGTGATTGGAGTTGCCAGGGGTGGGGTCGTTGGCGATGTGCTTGATGCCGCACGCTGGCGCACCGTTGACCGCGACCTCCCAATTCTGTCCGCTGTCTTTGGTGCGGAAGAAGCCGCCCGAGCCAGTGACGAAGATCTGGAGGTCGCCGGTATCGATGGTGGCCGGGTTGACCAGAACGTGCGCGTTGCCGAAGATGCTGCCGCCGAGGTAGTTCTGGTAGCTGGCGTTGAAACCGTCGACGTAATGCCACCAGGGCTGGTTGTCCGGTGGCACGGTGTTCAGGTTGATGTTGGATGGCCCGGTCAGGTCGGCGTAGCTGATCGTGCCGCTGGAAGTGATGGTGATCTGCACCAGGTTCGTGACGTTCGGGTTCGGTGTCGGGCTTCCCACGGGGGTTTCTTGCACGCCGTTCGCGCATGCCGCGAAGATCTGATGGTTTCCGGCCGAATCCACGTAGCCGTCCAGGCCGGTCCAGAGCTGGCCTTGGGCCGAGCTGACCAGGAACCAGCCGCTCTTGCCGGTCGCACCGCCGTTCAGCGACTGCCAGGTGCCCGTGGTGCCCTTGCTGATGTCGTAGCGGAAGATTCCCTTGGTGGGACAGGCGGCGTAGAGGTAGCCGCCGATCAGCTTCAGGTCAGCGACGGTGTTGGAATTCGACCAGTTTCCCCCGGTTTCCGGCCCGTTGGGGTTGGGAAGCTGCGTCCAGTAGTTCTGCCAATTCGTGTTGGCAGCGTTTGGTGCGTCTGCGCAATACCAGACGCCACCATATTGACCGGTACCGTCGCTGTCCCAGAAACCCGCCCACAACTCGGTGTAGTTGCTGGGGTTGATCGCCAGGGCGCGTGCGTAGTAGTTGTTATTGCCGCTGGTGAGCCCGATCTGCACCCACTTCGTGCCGATCGGCGGGGTGCTTTTCGATGACCGGGCGATTCCCTGGTTGTAGGTGGCCACGTACATGTAGCCGTTCACGGGGTCCTGCGCTATGAGGTTGCCGGCGGTCCGTTCGGCGGCGTCATTGACCCCGTCACTGCTCAGCAGGGCCGGGTCGGTGCTGTTCGCCTGGAACACCAGGAATGAGTACTCCGTGCCCGGGGCACGCATCTGCCAGGTGACCCCGCCGTCGGTGCTGGCCATGAAACCGCCGTCCGGCGGGTTCGCGTTGGCGTGCTTCCCGGCGCAGGCGTAGACGGCGCCCGGCTCCATGGCTGGCTGGCCGCCTCCTGGCTGGCTCCACGCCACCGCGGCGTTGTACCGCCACGCCGAGCCGTAAATACCGTCCTGCGAGATCTGCCAGTGGTCTCCGAAGTCGGCGGATCGCCACGCGCCTTCCACATCGCCACCGAGGATCAGTTCCTGGTTGGTCGGGTCGAGCGCGACGATGTTGGTCATCTCCGCGCCATCCACGTGCAACCCCTGGAAGTACACGGCCCGGAAGGCGGCGAACGCGAACGCCTGGCTGGTCTCGTTCGCCGTCACGTTGAAGGTGGCGCTCAGGGATTGTGCGCCGGACCCCAGATCCTGGTCGTACCAGGACGACCAGCAGTGAAGGATGTTGTCGGCGGCGTGTGCGATCTGGGTATAGCCGGACGGGCCGGTGAAGGTGCCTGTCGTGTTGGTGCTGAAGAAGTCGGCCGCCAGGGCAATCCCCAGCGCGCCCGCGACATTCCCGGACGCGGCGGTCAGGCTGAACGTGCCGTCAGTGACCGTGCCTGACTGCTCACCGACCGCGTCGAGCACCGCGATGGCGGTACTCGGAACGCCATCACCGGGGTCGAACTCGGCAACCGCGCCGCGGCAGTTGTTCGCGCTGTTGTTGGTGAACGTGAAGGACTGATTGCCCGTCCCGCCAGGATTGCCTGGGGACGGCGGCGTCCCCGGGTAGTACCAGATCTCGGCCTGCCCCTTCGCGAATGTGACCGCCTTGGCCAGCCGCCATGGGGACGGGGATCCCGGCGGGGTGAACTGCACCCCTGACGCGTTGCTGATCAGCGTGGCCACCAGCAGGCTGTTCGGCTTGGGCGGGCTGGACAGCGTCACGGTGACAGAGGTGGTGCCGTTCGCTTGCGGACCCGATTGCTGCCACGTGAGTGGAGCCAAGCCGGTCACGCGGGCCAGGCTGGCTCTGCGGGTGGCCGGGTGCTGCCGTCCCGCTGGGGATGGCCGGCCCATAAAGGCGCCAGCGGCCGCCGCGGCCGCCGACCCGTAGAGGAAGTTGCGCCTGGTCCACTCCGGTCCGCCAGAGGCCGGCCGGGTGCCAGGAGTCTCGCCGTCGCTGTGTGCCTGGGTACCTGGGTTGTGATCGTTACTCACGTTGAGTCCCTTCGTCCGCGGCTCGCGCCTCGCTCGCGGGGGCCGCACCGTCCAGGCACACCAGCACGGCAACCCCGCGGGAAGCCACGACCCAGCAATCGGTTACTATTCGTAACAATGATCTCCCCCGTTCGCCATGTCCGGCAATAGCCACGCAGTAACTTTGTTCTCTCTAGAACTCACACAGCGCAAAATGCATCCACCGGACGGTGATCGTTCACGTTCGGCCCGGCGCCGGACGGTGATCGTTCACGTTCGGCCCGGCGCCAGCGGTCGCGCCCGGGACCTACCCTGGTCGGCGAATGCCCCATCCAGCCCGGAGGACCGGCGAAAGGAGCCGCCCGTGCAACCGTCCCGCTATGACGCCGTCGTGGTCGGCGGCGGCCACAACGGGCTGACCGCGGCCGCCTACCTCGCCCGGGCGGGCCGGTCGGTTCTCGTGCTCGAACGCCAGCCACACACCGGCGGTGCAACCGTCTCCACGGCTCCGTTCCCCGGGGTGGACGTGCGCCTGTCCAGGTATTCCTACCTGGTCAGTCTCTTCCCCTCCAGCATCGTCGCCGACCTGGGGCTGCCGATCGAACTGCGCTCCCGGCGGATCGCCTCCTACACTCCCGACGGCGACGGCGGGCTGCTGGTGGACAATACCGACCGGGCCAGGACGGCGGCGTCGTTCGCCGCGCTCACCGGCGGGCAGGCCGACTGGGCGGCCTGGGAGCGACTGCGGGACATGACCGGACGGCTGGCCGCCCGGATAGCCCCGACCATGACCGAGCCGCTGCTCAGCGCCCAGGAGATGAGCGAGGCCGCCGGGGACAGCGCCGCCTGGGACATGATCACCAAACGCCCGCTCGGCGAGACGCTGGAAGAGGAGTTCGGCTCCGATACCGTACGCGGCGTGATCCTGACCGACGCCGTGGTCGGCACGTTCGCCCGGGCCACCGAGGCCAGTCTGCTGCAGAACCGGTGCTTCCTCTACCACGTGATCGGGAACGGGACCGGGGCATGGAACGTCCCGGTGGGCGGCATGGGCCGGGTGGCTTCGGCGCTCGCCGGGGCCGCCCGGTCGGCCGGCGCACAGATCCGGACCGGCGCCGAGGTGACGGCCATCGACCCTGATGGCTCGGTCACCGTACGGGAGGGCGACCGCGAGTACGAGGTAGGGGCCGGCCACATCCTGGCCAACGTCGCCCCGGTCACCGTGGACCGGCTGCTCGGCGCAGACGGCGCCGACGTCCCGGAGGGCTCCCAGCTCAAGATCAACATGGTGCTGAGCCGGCTGCCCCGGCTGCGCGACGGCTCGGTCGCCCCCGGGGACGCGTTCTGTGGCACGTTCCACGTCAACGAGGGCTACGCCGCGCTCGACGCCGCCTATGACCAGGCCGCCCGGGGCCAGGTTCCCACGCTGGCGCCGTGCGAAGCCTACTGTCACTCGCTCACCGACGACTCCATCCTCGGCCCCGAACTGCGCGCCTCCGGCGGGCAGACGCTGACCGTGTTCGGGCTGCACATGCCGGTCTCGCTGTTCCGCGCCGACCCGGCCGGGGCCAAGGAGGCGGCCTTCCGTTCCACCATGGAGTCGATCAACGCCGTGCTGGCCGAACCGATCGAGGACTGCCTGCTCCCAGATGCTGACGGCCGCCCATGCATCGAGGTCAAGACCCCGGCCGACCTGGAGGCCGAGGCGTACCTGCCCGGCGGCCACATCTTCCACGGCGACCTGTCCTGGCCGTTCGCCGAGAACCCGGACGAGGTCGGCCGCTGGGGCGTGGAAACCGAGCACCCCCGCGTGCTGATCTGCGGCGCCGGCGCCCGCCGGGGCGGCGGCGTGAGCGGCATCGGCGGCCACAACGCCGCCATGTCGATTCTCCGCGCCCGGCGTTAGAAGCCTTCGGTGGGTTCGCGGCCGGCCCGCAGCAGGCAGTAGGTGACGGCTTCGGAGAGGGCCTGCCAGGAGGCGGCGATGATGTTCTCGTGCACGCCGACCGTGCTCCAGTCGGCGTCGGTACCGTCGCCCGAGGTGATCAGGACGCGGGTGACCGCGCCGGTGCCGTGCGAGCCTTCCAGGATGCGGACCTTGTAGTCGACCAGCTCCAGGCTGGCCAGCTCGGGATAGATCTGGCCGAGGGCCAGCCGCAGCGCCGTGTCCAGCGCGTTCACCGGGCCGTTGCCCTCGCCCGTAGCCACGATCCGCTCGCCCTTGGCGGTCAGCTTGACGGTCGCCTCGCTGACCACCTCGCCACCGGGGCGCTGCTCCACGATGACCCGCCACGACTCGACGGCGAAGTGCCGGTGCTCGCCGCCGGCCAGTTCGTCGCGCAACAGCAGCTCGAACGAGGCGTCGGCGGCCTCGAATGTGTACCCGCGCGCCTCCAGCTCCTTGACCCGGTCCACCACCCGTCCGGCCGCCGCCCGGTCGCCGGACAGGTCGTAGCCGAGCTGGGCGCCCTTGACCTCCACCGATGCCCGGCCTGCCATGTCGGAGACGAGCATCCGCATATCGTTGCCGACCAGCGCCGGATCGATGTGCTGGTACAGCATGGGATCGACCTTGACCGCCGAGGCGTGCAGGCCCGCCTTGTGCGCGAACGCGGAGTACCCGACGTAGGGCTGGTGCGAGCTCGGCGCCACGTTGGTGACCTCACTGATCGCGTGCGCGATGCGGCTCATCTCGGGCAGGCAGCCATCCGGCAGCACCGGCCGGCCCTTCTTGAGCTGCAGCCCGGCGACCACGCTGAACAGATTCGCGTTGCCGGCCCGTTCGCCGTACCCGTTGGCGGTGCCCTGCACATGGGTCACCCCGGCGTCCACGGCCGCCAGGGTGTTGGCCACCCCGCACGCGGTGTCATCGTGGCAGTGGATGCCAAGCCGTGAGCCGGTCTGACCGAGAACTTCCGCGACCACGTCGGCGAGCTGGCCGGGCAGCATCCCGCCGTTGGTGTCGCACAGCGTTATCACGTCGGCGCCGGCCTCGGCGGCCGCGCGGACCACCTCCAGGGCGTAACCGGGGTTGGCGGCGTATCCGTCGAAGAAGTGCTCGGCGTCGAGGAAGACCCGCTTCCCCTCCCGGCACAGGTGGGCGACCGTGTCGCTGACCATGGCAAGGTTCTCTTCCAGGGTCGTGCGCAGGGCCAGCCGGACGTGCCGGTCATGACTCTTGGCGACAAGGGTCACGACCGGCGCGCCCGACTCGCGCAGCGCGGCGACCAGAGGGTCATCGGCCGCCTTGACGCCGGGCCGGCGGGTCGCGCCGAACGCGGCGAGCTGCGCGTGCTTGAGCTCCAGCTCGGTGGTTGCGAGCCGGAAGAACTCGGTGTCCTTCGGGATGGCGCCGGGCCAGCCGCCCTCGATGAACCCGACGCCGAACTCGTCGAGCCTGGCCGCGATCGCCAGCTTGTCGGCGACGGTCAGGTTCAGGCCCTCCTGCTGTGCGCCATCACGCAGGGTGGTGTCGTAGACGTGGAACGAGTCGTCGGGCATCGGATTCCCGTTTCTTTTCTGATTGAGATGACTTGTCTGCGGAAAACAAAAGACCCCTCGCTGCACGCGAGAGGTCTGCGCGTCGCCGCCAACGGCTGCAAGTCCATAGCCCCCACCAGCACCGGAGGGTCCCGGGGCCCGCCCCGCCGGGCGAAGCCCGGCACCGGGGAGTCCGGGCGGGCCCCCGCCAGGCAAAGCCTGGCACCGGGGGGTCCGGGTGGGCCCCCCGCCGGGCGAAGCCTGGCACCGGGGAGTCCGGGCGGGCCCCCGCCGGGCGAAGCCCGGCACCGGGGGGTCCGGGGGGTCGCCCCCCCGGGCTAGCACTACGGGCTACGGCGAAGTTGATCGAAGATCAACGAGCAGCCGCCGTCGCGCGACGCGCCTGCCGATAATGATCCGGCCGGACGTCATGGACTCAGCGTGGCACACGGTGCTCGGATCTGGCCACTTTGATCTCAGTATCTGAGATCCAGCCAGTTGGGCCGACCGCGGGCAAGAGTGACATTAGGTAAGCCAGTATACGATTTCTCGACCTCATTTATTTCTTTGACGATGGCAGGAATCCGCTGGCAACCGAACCCGCCGCGCACAGCACGGACACGGCCCGGGCTCGTGGTGCTGCCGGCCGCCGCCGGTGCGGCGAGACTCGGCTACACGCCGGTGCCTGCCCGATCCGGCCGGTGCAGGCACGCAGAGCACGGCGCCAGCACACCTTGCACGCCCAGCCATGCGGGC
>Ga0070733_10002863_pt1 | contig 11996 bp, 11 predicted proteins | sample Coa_R1_9_FD_66450 | JGI IMG/M metagenome (GOLD analysis project Ga0070733, IMG submission 66450) | Surface soil microbial communities from Centralia Pennsylvania, which are recovering from an underground coalmine fire - Coalmine... | ecosystem: Environmental > Terrestrial > Soil > Unclassified ... | reverse complement strand
GTCGCAAAGAACATCGCGTGGCGGTCGCGCGGGATCACCTGCGTCGAGATCGGCTCAGGCGTAAGCCCCATCTTCTTGGCGACATGTTCTTCCACCCGCGGGTCGATGTTTGCGAATGTGCCGACGGCGCCGGAGATCGCCGCGGTCGAGACCTCCCGCCGCGCAGCGATGAGCCTTTCGCGGGCGCGGGAGAATTCCGCGTAGGCTTGCGCGAGCTTCAACCCGAACGTCAGCGGTTCGGCATGAATGCCATGCGAGCGGCCGATCGTCGGCGTCATCTTGTGCTCAAAGGCTCGCCTCTTCAGCGCGGCCAGCAAGTGATCGACGTCGGCGATCAGAATGTCCGAGGCGCGCTGCAGCTGGACCGCCAGGCAGGTGTCCAGCACGTCCGAGCTGGTCATGCCCTGATGCACGAAACGCGAATCGGCGCCGATGAACTCGGCGAGATGGGTGAGGAAGGCGATAACGTCATGCTTGGCGACGCGCTCGATCTCCTCGATGCGCTTGACGTCGAATGTCGCATGGCCCGCCTTTTCCCAGATCGCTTTGGCGCTCTCCTTCGGAATGATCCCGAGCTCAGCCAGCGCGTCTGAGGCATGCGCTTCGATCTCGAACCAGATTTTGAAGCGCGTCTCGGGCGACCAGATCGCAACCATGTCGGGGCGGGAATAGCGAGGGATCATGGGCGTCCGGAAGGCGTGAAACCCTTCTCCCGCCTGCGGGAGAAGGTGGCGACGAAGCCGCCGGATGAGGGATGGGCGCAGCCGTTCGAATTCGGCGGATTACCCTCACCCAACCCTCTCGTGCAGGCGGGAGAGGGGACGGCGCTCGCCTGCTCTTACACGGACGGTGAAAGGATTTCGAGCGGCGCTTCGAAAGCGCTTTTCTACGGCCCATTTCTCTGCACGAAGAATCGCGCCTTGGGTTGCGCGCCTCCGGCGCCTCATGCCAACACCAACGCTCAAAGGAGAATCGCTCCATGGCGGTCGCGAAAACGGATGTTGTGGTGCTGGGCGCGGGAGTCGTCGGCGTTTCGGCGGCCCTGCATTTGCAGGCGCGCGGCCGCGATGTGGTCGTCGTCGATCGGCGCGGCGCGGCGGCGGGCGAGACGAGCTATGGCAACACCGGCGTCATCCAGGCCGAGGCGGTTTTCCCTTACATGTTTCCGCGCGCCTTGGGCGAGATTGCGAAGGCCGCGCTGAACCGCGATCTTCGCGCCCAAGTTCGCTACAGCGCGCTGCCGGCCATCGCGCCTTTCGTCTGGCGCTATTTTCTGGCTTCGACGCCGCAAGGCCGTGAGCGCAGCGCCAAGGCGGCGCGTCCGCTCATCGCGCGCGCCTTGCCCGAGCACAAGGCTTTGGCGGCGGCGGCGGGCGCCGAGGCGCTGCTCAGCAACGGCGGCTGGATCAAGGCTTTCCGCACGGAGTCCGGACGCGAGGCGGCGCTCAAGGAGGTGGACGAGATGCGGCCCTTCGGCGTCGACGCGCGCGCGCTCGATCGTCCGGCCCTCGCGGCCTTGGAGCCGCATCTCTCCGAGGCCGTCTTAGGCGGCGTGCATTTCGTCGACCCGGCGACGACGCCTGATCCAGGCAGCCTCGTCAACGCCTATGCGGCGCTGTTCCTGAAGCGCGGCGGCCGGCTCATCGCCGGCGACGCGCGCTCGTTTGCTGCGTCGAGCGACGGCTGGTCAGTGGCGACCACGGAGGGGCCGCTTGCCGTGCGCGAGGCGGTGGTCGCCTTGGGCGCCTGGTCGAGCGACGTCTACGAGCCGCTCGGCTATCGTTTCCCGCTCGGCGTCAAGCGCGGCTATCACATGCACTACGGCGCGAAGGGCAACGCTGCCTTGAGCCGCCCGGTGCTCGATGTCGAAAGCGGCTATGTGCTCGCGCCGATGACCCGCGGCATTCGCCTGACCACGGGCGCCGAATTCGCCCGCCGCGACGATCCGCCGTCGAGCGCGCATCTCGATCGCCTGGAGCCGCTCGCGCGGACGCTGTTTCCGCTCGCCGAGCGTCGCGATGCGGCGCCTTGGCTCGGCCGGCGGCCCTGTATGCCCGACATGCTGCCGATCATCGGCCCGGCGGCGCGGCACAAAGGCCTGTGGTTAGATTTCGGCCATCATCATCACGGGCTGACGCTTGGCCCGATCAGCGGCCGGCTCATTGCCGAGATGATGACTGGCGAGGCGCCGTCGGTTGATCCCGCGCCGTTCAGCGGGGCAAGGTTCGGCTGAGCGAGTTCCGCGGCGCTTGAAACTACCGCCCATAAACCTCCCGCCAGCAGCGCGGCGCGATGGCGTTCTTCAGTGACGTCGCTTCGTAAACGCCGCGCGCGATCGCCCGCGCCAGGCACTCGGCGGCGAGCATGCCGATTTCCGTCAAGTCGCGAACGTCGGGCTCTAACGCCGCTCGCGACGTGGTTGCGGCAAAGACGACGTCGCCGTCGGTCGGCGCGTGCGCAGGCCTGAGCGCCAGGGCGATTCCGTCCTGCGCCATGATCGCAACGCGCTTCATGTCCGCTTTGGTCAGCCGCGCGTCCGTGGCGACGACGGCGATCGTCGTGTTGGGCGGCTGATCGCCTTTGAGCTTCAAGTCGAGCGCGTCGGCGGGCCGCTGCGCGGGTTCGCCAAGGCCGCCGAATTCGGCGCCGCGCTCATAGGGGGTCGCCCAGAAATGCGGCGTCGCGCCGCGCGTGACGCGCCCCATCGCATTGACCGCGACAAGCGCGCCGATGAGAAAGCCGCGCGAGGAGACGGCGCTCGCGGAGCCGAGACCGCCTTTGAGATCGGCCGTCGTCGCGCCATAGCCGGCGCCGGCGGTTCCGAGCGCGAAATCCTTGGCCGCGCCGCTCGCCGCCTCGTACCCCAATTGCCAGTAGGGCGGCGGCCGGCCCCAGTTCTTGTCGCCGCCGTTAAGCAGGTCGCCCAGAATGGCGCCGGGGACGATCGGCACGCGGAAGTCGCCGACCGGAAATCCGCGCCCGAATTGACGCAGATAGGCCATCACGCCGCCCATCGCGTCGAGCCCGAAGGCTGAGCCGCCCGAGAGGACCAGCGCGTCCACTCCCGGCACCTTCATCTCCGGCTCCAGGAGCGCCGTGTCGCGAACGCCGGGCGAGCCGCCATGAATGGCGATCGAAGCGACGGCCTGCTCTTCGAACATCACCACGCTGACGCCGGTGGCGACCCGTTCGTCTTCGGCCGCGCCGACCGTGACGCCCTCGATGTCGGTGATGAGATTTTTCATTTCGAAATCCGAAGGGACCTGATCGGCGGCGCGCCAAGATTTAGGACGATTTCAAGCTTTTGGCGACGATAGCGCTGACGATGGGCGGCTTCGCCTCGCGATTTCCGTCGCGGCGCTCGGCCCTCGCGATTTGCGCCGCGCCCATGCCTCGCTATAACCCGCGCGGCCCCAGGGCCATCCGAACGACTTACAAGGAATCCGCGCATGACCCGGCTCGACGACAAACTCGCTCGCATCCGCGCCGGCCGCTACCAGCGTTCCGATTTCATCATCGCCGACGCCAAGGACCCTGACATCGGGCCGAGCATGTCCGCTTGCGGTCCCGCCCGGCAGAAGGACGGGACCTCGACGCGCAATCGCACCCGCGCGGAATTCCTCGACCAGATCCAGGCGATCGTCGAGCAGGATATCGTCGATGTGATGCTGACTTCGGCGTCGAACCTCGAGGCGATGGTCGAGAGCGGCGTCTACAAGGGGAGCGCCGTCAAGTCGGCGATCAGGGCCAATGACACGACCGACGTCTGGCGGATGCGCGGCGCGACTTATGCGCAAAGGCCCTCGCGGCCGTTCCGCTCCGCCAATCTCTCGCGAGTCATGTGGGGCTCGCCGACCCCCAAGTTCGGCGCGCCGATCGTCGGGACCGATCTTGGCCTTTATTCGATGACCTTCAACAATGATCTTGACGCCGACGTCGCCTCGCTTGAAGCCTTCGCCGCTTTTCGCGCCGAGGCGGCGGCGCTCGGCTTTTCGTACTTTCTCGAAGTGTTCAATCCGAATGTCGAAACGGGAATCGCGCCCGACGTTCTGCCGCATTACGTCAACGACTGCATCCAGCGCTGCCTCGCCGGCCTGACCAAGGCCGAGCGGCCGCTGTTCCTGAAGATCGCCTATAATGGTCCCAAGGCGCTGGAGGAGATGGCCTCCTATGATCCTGGCCTGATCGTCGGCGTGCTCGGCGGCGGCGCCGGCACGACGCGCGATTGCTTCGAGCTGATCCATCAAGCCGAGCGCTATGGCGCGCGCGTCGCTTTGTTCGGACGCAAGATCAATCTCGCCGAAGCGCCGCTCGCCATCGTGGCGCTGATGCGTCAGGTCGCCGATGGCGCGATCGGCCCGGCCGAGGCGGTCAAGGCCTATCACGGCGCCTTGCAGAAGGAAGGGATCAAGCCGCATCGCGCTTTGGCGGCGGACAATGAAGTCACCGAAGCGCCGCTGAAAAGCTGAACCGACGATGGCGGCCCGCCACGGCTTCGTCACCGCCGGAACATGGTGCGTCGACTACAATAAGTTGATCGCCGCCTGGCCCGTTGAGGATACCGCCAATGAGGTCTTGTCGATCGAGCGGCGAGGCGGCGGCTCAGCCTGCAACATGGCGCTCGACTTGCGCCGGCTCGATTCCGACATGCCGGTCGAGACGATCGGCGTGATCGGCGATGATGACGACGGGCGGTTCCTGTTGAGCGAATGCGATGCGTCCGGCGTCGGTTGCGCGCAGATGCGGGTTATTCCCGAGGCCTCGACCTTCTCAGTCGACGCATTCAGCGTCGCCAATGGCGGCAGACGCACCCATTTCTATCACCCGGGGGCCGCCAAGCTCCTGAGCCCGGATCATTTTGATTTCACACAGACGGCCGCCCGCATCCTCCATCTCGGCCTACCGGGCGCTCATCAGACGATGGACGCCCCCTGGCGCGGCGAAGCCAATGGCTGGGTCGCGGTTTTGAAGGCCGCGCGCTCGATGGGCCTCTCGACCAATCTCGAAATGATGACCATCGCGCCGCAGCGCCTCGCCGCGCTTGTGCGCCCCTGCCTGCCGCATCTCGATTATCTCATCGTCAATGATTTCGAGATCGGCGCGGTCGGCGGGATCGAGACGCGTCTGGCGGGCGGCGTCGACTTCGGCGCGGTGCGGCGCGCCATGGAAGCGGCGCTGAATTTAGGCGCGATGCGCGTCGTCGCCGTCCATTTCCCGGAAGGCGCTTTCGCCTTGAGCCGCGACGGCGCGTTTGTCGCCTCGGGTTCTTTGACCATGCCGAGCGCAGAAATTGCCGGGGCCAATGGCGCTGGCGACGCCTTCGCGGCGGGCTTTCTCTATGGCCTTTACAACGACTGGGACCTGAAGCGCGCGCTCGTTCTCGGCCATTGCGTGGCGGCGGCGTCAATGCGGGCTCTCTCGACGACGGGCGGGGTCAAGCCGTGGCGGGACTGCCTGGCGCTGGCGGAGCGCTGGGGTTTTCGCGAGACGCCGGGGTAGGTCGCCCCGCTGGCGCCCCGCAACTCGCCGCCTTATATTGCGGGGCGAAGGCGGGGCCTTGACCCTCGCCCCTTAACCAGGATTGCGCCATGGCTGACGTTCAAGAGCAGATTAAGAAGGAAATCACGGAAAACCCGGTCGTCCTTTTCATGAAGGGCACGCCACAGTTCCCGATGTGCGGTTTCTCCAGCCAGGTGGTGCAGATCCTCGACTATGTCGGCGCGCCCTATAAGGGGATCAACGTGCTCGACGATCCCGATCTGCGGCAGGGCATCAAGGAATACGCTAATTGGCCGACGATCCCGCAGCTTTACGTCAAGGGCGAATTCGTCGGCGGCTGCGATATCGTCCGCGAGATGTTCCAGTCGGGCGAACTCATCGCTCACCTTGCGGAAGCCGGCGTTGAAGTGAAGCAGCCGGCCAAGGCTTAAAGCCCACGCCGGCCCGCCTCGAAGTCGTCGTCGCCGACATCACGACGCTCGACGTCGACGCCATCGTCAACGCCGCCAATTCAAGGCTTGCCGGAGGCGGCGGCGTCGATGGCGCGATCCATCGCGCCGCCGGGCCCGAATTGCTCGAAGCCTGCTTGGCGCTCGGCGGCTGCCCGACCGGCGACGCCAAAATCACGCCCGGCTTCAAGCTCAAGGCGCGCTATATCATCCATGCGGTTGGGCCGATCTGGGGCGGCGGCGAGCGCGACGAAGATCGGCTGCTCGCCTCCTGCTACCGCCGCGCGATGGAAATCGCCGCCGAGCATCGCCTCGTTTCGATCGCCTTTCCGGCAATTTCGACCGGAATCTATGGCTTCCCGGCAAACCGAGCGGCCAAAATCGCGGTCGAGGCTGCGGCGGCGACTCTGGCTCAGCTCGACGCGCCGCCGTCTCGCGTCGTCTTCTGCTGTTTCTCGGAAGGCTCGGCCGATCATCACCGCGCGGCGCTTGCGTCCCGCCACGCCTAAGCGCGTTCCAAGTGTCGCTTGCGCGCCACACACGTTCAGGCGATGAGCCGTACACGAAAATTTTTACAGCTTTCTTCATCCGACTCGTCTATGTGCCTGCCCGATCCGCGGAGAGGATTCGAATCTCGCGGATTTTATTTGGCCTCGGGCGCCAGGAGGAGTGGATGAATTCGATTCAGCCGACCATCCGGTCCGACGCGCTCGCGATTGCGGCCTTCGCTTTCATGCGTCTCAAGTTCCGGGCGATGCCCTCTAAGGCTTGAGCGCCTCCTGACCGGACCAGGTCGCGTCTAAGCGGCGTATCGCCGCGGCGTTTTTTTCAAATTCACGTATCGGCTTTTCGGCGCGCGCTTGTTGGCGTGGGCGCTTGGCGCAACCGCCTCAAAAATACGGGCGCCGGCTGATGATTCCGACTGGGCAATGACGATGTTCCGCTATTTCGAAACCCGCATCGATCCGTTCCGCGCGCATGACGAGACCATGCCGCCGAACACTCTCATCGGCTTCTATGCGCGTTATTGCCGGCAGGTCTGGCTTTGGCTCGCCTGTTTGATGGCGGTCGGCCTCGTCGTTTCGTTGATCGAAGTCACGATCCTCCGCTTTGTCGGCTCGATCGTCGATCTGCTCCGCGCGACGACGCCGGCGCATCTGCTTCAAGATTGCGGCGAGACCTTTCTGCTGATGGCCCTCGCGATCGCCGCGCGCCCGCTGGCGGCGATCGCGCATGATCTGCTTACCCAGCAGAACATCGCGCCAGGCTGGACCAATCTCATCCGCTGGCAGACGCATCGCTATGTGCTGCGTCAGTCGCTCGACTATTTCGCCAATGATTTTGCTGGCCGCATCGCTTCGAACGTCATCCAGACCGGGCCGGCGTTGCGTGAATCGGTGGTTCAGATCATCGACGCCTTGTGGTTCGTGACCATCTTCGCGGCGAGCGCCCTGGTGATCCTCGCTGAGGCCGACTGGCGTCTGGTCCTCCCGCTGACGGCGTGGATTCTCGCTTACGCAAGCGTCTTGGCCTATTTCGTCCCGCGAGTCCGGCGCAGGGCCGAGGTCATCGCTCACATGCGCGCGATCCTCACCGGGCGCATCGTCGATAGCTATACGAACATCCAAACGGTGAAGCTCTTCGCCCAAACCGAGGGCGAGGACGCCCATGCCGCCGAGGCGCTCGCCGATCATCTCAAGGCGTTTCATCGCCAGACGCGGTTGATCACGCTGATGAACGCCGTCGTGTCCGCGACAAACTGCGTGCTTCTTTTGGGTACCGGCGGCCTTGCCGTCTGGCTATGGGCGGGGGGCGTCTTGACGCTCGGCGACATCGCCATCGCTTCGGGTCTTGCGATTCGCATCACCACTATGTCCGGTTGGGTGATGTGGACGTCGATCGGCATTTTCGACAATGTCGGAATTGTCCAGGAAGGGATGCGCACGATCGCGCGGCCGCACGGGCTTGTCGATCGCCCGGACGCCTCGATGCTGGTTGCGCGCCGCGGCGCCATCCGGTTCGAAAACGTGCGCTTCCATTATGGCAAGGAGGGCGGCGTGATCGACGATCTGTCCTTCGCGATCGCGCCCGGCGAGAAAGTCGGCCTCGTCGGACGCTCCGGCGCCGGCAAGACAACGATCGCCCAGCTCTTGCTGCGCTTCCACGATTTGGAAAGCGGCCGCATTCTGATCGACGGCCAGGACATCGCCAAGGTCACGCAGGACAGCCTCCGCCGGCAGATCGGCATGGTCACGCAAGATACCTCGCTAGCATCGCTCGGTCAGGGACAATATTCTCTACGGTCGGCCGGACACGCCGATGGAGGCGGTGATCGCGGCGGCGCGCCAGGCGCATGCGCATGACTTCGTGCTGGACTTGAGCGACCCCACCGGCCGCCGCGGCTATGACGCCCATGTCGGCGAGCGCGGCGTGAAACTATCCGGCGGTCAGCGCCAGCGCGTCGCCATCGCGCGGGTTCTCCTGAAGAATGCGCCGATCCTCGTTCTCGACGAGGCGACGTCGGCGCTCGATTCGGAGGTCGAGGCGGCGATCCAGGAGAGCCTCTATTCGCTGATGGAGGGCAAAACGGTGATCGCGATCGCTCACCGCCTGTCGACCATCGCGGCGATGGACCGGCTGATCGTGCTCGATCGGGGCGCGATCGTGGAGAGCGGCTCGCATGGCGAGCTCCTCGCGCGCGATGGCCTCTACGCGGCGCTGTGGCGGCGCCAGTCGGGCGGCTTCCTCGAGCTCGATGCGGCATGAGGAGACGCGGGAGCGGGGCGCAGGCGGCGAATCCGCCGCCGGCGCCTCACTCCCTACCGTATCTCGTAGACCGTCACGGCCTCGCTCACGCCGCGCAGCATCAACGCTTCGCGCGGCGTCGCCGTGGCGCCCGCCTCCGAGATGACGCGCGCGACATTCGCGCCTTCGACGATTGGCTTCGTCGCGAGGATCGCGCTGGGGTCGGCCAGCCCTTGCACGCGCGAGGCCACGTTCACCGTCTGACCGAAATAATCCTGCCGCTCATCGAGCACGACCGCGAGGCATGGCCCTTCATGCAAGCCAATGTTGAGCGCGAGGTCCTCGCTGCCGCGCGCATCGTTGATCTGCCGCATCGCCTCGCGCATTTTCATCGCGGCGCGCAAGGCCCGATCGGACGTCGGGAACGTCGCCATCACGGCGTCGCCGATCGTCTTGACCACCGCGCCGCCCTCCGCCGCGACGCTCGTCAGCAGCGCGGCGAAGTGATCGCGCACGAGATCGAAAGCGGCGAGATCGCCGACGCGGTCGTAAAGCGCGGTCGAGCCTTTAAGATCGGTGAACAGGATCGTCAGATTGGTGATTTTGAAGCGCTGGTCGCGGTCGAGCGTGCCGGTCCGATAGAGGTCCCGGAAAGTCTGGTTGCTCAAGAGGCGAGTGGCGGTGAGGAACGGCCGGCGCTTCCCCAAAACTCGATGCATCGCGTCGCCGGCGACCCACAGGCCGGGGAGCGTCCGCTTCGCCGATTTGTTTTCGAAAGAGAATCGCGCCGGCCCCGGCTGCAGCGTGAGCTTGCCGGCATGCGCGTGGAAGTCGCTGAGCACGAGCGAGACGTTGCGGCGCTCGTGCGTCTGCTCGCCCTTAACTTCGAGAAACAGCGTCGTATGCGTGACCGGATCGAACGCGATGATGAAGGATTCCGGAAGGCTCAGCGACATCGCCGCCTTTTCGCCCGGCGCGAGCTCCATCGCGTCGAGCGTAAGCTCGTTCATCGCGGCGCCGATATCTTCAGGCAGGTCGACGCCTGAGCCCCAGAAGATCTGGCGCATATATTCCGGCAAGGGCAGCGTCTCGGAATCATGCGCCACGATATGACGCGTGCGCGGAGTGACCGTGAACGTCACCTCCACCAGTTCGTCGAGCGTCGGCTCATAGGAGCCCGCGCAAAGCGAGCAGAAATATTCGTGGCGAGAGAAGGCCTTGAGCGCGCTGCCGGCCTCAAGCACGCCGCCGCAACCTGGGCACAGCACATTCCAGGAAAGATCGAAAAGGCCAAGCCGGGCGGCGTGAACGAGCGTGGTGATGACCGCCTCTTCACTATGGCCGTGCAAAGCGGCGAAGGCGAGCGGATTGACCCGGTTCAACGCCCGATCGTCGCCGCTCTCGACGATTTTCTTCAGGGAGGCGGCGACGGTCGGATCGGCCGATTGCGCCAAAAGCGTCCACAAGGTGTCGATTTCAGCCATGGCAGTCCACTCCCCGGCCACCCGCTCCTTAATGAGGGGCGACCTTTAAATTGTGGCGGGACTTGAGCGCCGGAAGCATAACCCCCGCAGGACGCCGATGTCATCGCCAAGGCCAGCGAAGTCGATAAGCGCCCCGCGCTCATTCGGATTTATCTCAGCTCGTAGACCGACACCGGTTCGCTCACGCCGCGCAGCGTTGATTGCCGCTCGGTCGCGGCCATGCCCGCTTGCGCCAAGAGATGACTGACTTCGGCCGAATCGACGATCGGCTTGGTGACGAGGATCGCGGTCGGATCGGCGAGGCCTTGGACGCGGGCGGCGACATTGACGGTCTGCCCAAAATAATCCTGCCGCTCGTCGAGCATGACGGCGAGGCACGGCCCGCCATGCAGGCCGATATTGAGCGCCAAGTCGTCTTTGCCGCGCGCCTCGTTGATCTGACGCATCGCGCCGCGCATCTTCATCGCCGCGCGCACGGCGCGATCCGGCGTCGGGAATGTCGCCATCACGGCGTCGCCGATCGTCTTGACGACCGCGCCGCCCTCGGCGGCGACCGAGGTAAGCAGCGCGCTGAAGTGATCGCGCACCAAATCGAACGCGGCGAGATCGCCGATCCGGTCATAAAGCGCGGTCGAGCCCTTCAGATCGGTGAACAGAAACGTCAGACTGGTGATCTTGAAACGCTGCTCTTTATCGAGCGTGCCGGTACGATAGAGATCGCGGAAGGTTTGGTTGCTCAAGAGCCGCGTGGCCGTCAGAAACGGTCGGCGCCTGCCTAAGTTGCGGCTCATCGCCTCGCCCGAGACCCAGACGCCCGGAATCGTCCGCTTGGCCGATCTGTTCTCCAACGAAATTCGCGCTGGCCCCGGCTGCATGGTCAACGTGCCGGCATGCGCGTGCACGTCGCTAAAGACGAGCGACACATTGCGTCGCTCTTGCGTCGGCGCGCCTTTCACATCGAGAAAAAGGGTCGAATGCGTGACCGGATCGAACACGATGATAAAGCCTTCAGGCAGCGCCAGCGACATCGCCGCCTTCTCGCCCGGCCCAAGGTCCATGACGTCGAGCGTAACCTCGTTGACCGCCGCAGCGATGTCGTCCGGCAAATCGACGCCGGAGCCGAAGAAAACCTGCCGCATATATTCCGCGAGCGGCAGCGCTTCGGGATCGTGCGCGGCGATACGACGAATGCGCGGATTGACGGTGAACGTCACCTCGACGAGTTCGTCCAGCGTCGGTTCATTCTGCTGCGCGCAGAAGGCGCAGAAATATTCGCGCCGGTCGATTGTTTTCAGGCCGCCGCCCGCTTCGAGCACGCCGCCGCAGCTCGAGCACAACACGTTCCAGGAGAGGTCGAAAATGCCCAGGCGGGCGGCGTGGACCAGCGTGCTGATCACGGCTTCTTCGCCATGGCCGCGCTTGGCCGCAAATACGAGCGGATTGATCCGGTTCAGCGCGACCTCTTCGCCGGTCTCGACAAGCGACTTCAACGAATCGGCGACTTTGGGATCAGCCGATTGCGCCAACAGCGTCCAAAGAGTGTCGATTTCAGCCATGAGCGCCCATCGCGAGAGTGAGACAAGACATGGGTTCGCATGACGCGTTATCAAGATCGCAGCAGCCTCCCTGAGCTCTAGTCTTGTGGCGTTCGCCACATCGCGGGGAGAACCACCCGGTCCGGTCTGGCCGGCTTTCAGGATTCGTCGTCCGTGAAGTAGCCGGATTATGCGGCGGCGTGAGTTTGACCGAGCGGTTTTTTGGCAGACATTGCGGCGAGAATTGCGAGCCACAAAAGAGCCAGCCACTTGAGCAGGCGGCG
>Ga0070733_10002862_pt1 | contig 11998 bp, 7 predicted proteins | sample Coa_R1_9_FD_66450 | JGI IMG/M metagenome (GOLD analysis project Ga0070733, IMG submission 66450) | Surface soil microbial communities from Centralia Pennsylvania, which are recovering from an underground coalmine fire - Coalmine... | ecosystem: Environmental > Terrestrial > Soil > Unclassified ... | reverse complement strand
TGCTTCTACCGGCCAGAAGCGAGTTCTCGACCTTGTATGACCCGGCAGGTAATCGGGCGATTCGCACGGCCTCTACCGCCGGAGAGCACGCTCTCGCCTCGCAGGCGGCTACCCAAACGCCCGGTCAACGGCGTCCGCCTCCTGCTCCGACGGCTGGTAGTGCGCGTAGATCTGCGTCGTCTTTGAGTCCGAATGTCCAATCCAGTGCTGCAGCGTGCGCAGTGGCGTGCCGGCGGCGGCCATGCGCGTGCCGAACGTGTGGCGCAGCTCGTGGAAGGTGATCTGGTGGACCTCGGCGCGCTCGAGCGCCTGCTTGAAGCGCCGGATGCTCGCCCAGGTGTTCGGACCATGTTGCCCGGGGTTGCGCCGAGGGGCGTGTCGTTGCAGGGATTTTGTTGCCCGGCCGGCTCGAATCTCCGTACCCTCGGCCTCGCTTCGCCAGCGTTATGCAGGACTGCCCGAATAATCAGGTTCCCCGGCAGGCTGAACCCCGCCGCTTAGCGGCTGACCCCAAAGTCTGCGTGTGCCTGCGTATCGGCTGCGGTCTCCTCTGCCGCCGCCAGCACCTCTTCGACAACTGCGCGCACGTCGTCGTCGGTCGTGCGGTGATTGGTGATGCACGCGCGGAGCCCGACGACGCCGCGGACGTTCGCGTTCGAGAGCCAAACGTGTCCGCGTTGGTTGACCCGCTTGAGGATCTGGTCGTTGCGCTCGTTGAGCGCCGCTCGGTCCGGGCCGATCCAGCGGAAGCAGACGACGCTCAGCTCGACGGGAGCGAGCAACTCGAGCGCGGGTTGTGAGTCGATCAGCTGTGCGAGTAACTGTGCCTGGCGGAGGTTCCCGGCGATCGCCTCGCGGAAGGCCGCCAACCCGTGATAACGCAGTGAAAGCCAGACTTTCAGTGCGCGGAACCTGCGCGAGAGCTCGATCGTGTGATCAAAGAAGGCGAAGCTCTCGATCGGGTCCTCGCTCGATGTGTTCACGTACTCGGCGCTGTACGAGAATGCCCTGCGAGCCTGTTCCCCGTCACGGTAGAGCAGGATGCCGCAGTCGAGTGGCTGGTAGAGCCACTTGTGCGCGTCGAGCGAGATCGAGTCGGCACGCGCCAACCCGTCGAATTTCGCCGGCTCCGCGAGCGCGGCGAACCCGCCGTAGGCGCCATCGACATGGAGCCAGAGATCGTGGGAGCGCGCAATTTCCGCAACCTGCGCGAGCGGGTCGACCGCGCCAGTCATAACCGTTCCCGCCGACGCGACCACCGCAATCCCGCGCCTACCCGCGCGCCTGTCGGACTCGATCACCGTCTTCAGGGCGTCGACGTCGATCCGCAGGTGGTCGTCCACCGGGACCAGCCGCAGGCTCGAGCGACCGATCCCGAGCAGAGCAAGGGCCCTTGGGATGGACATGTGGATCTGTTCCGATGCGTAGACGACGCAGGGTTGAGCTCCGTCCTCATTGGCCGGCGCGCGCAATTCCCGCGCCATCGCGAGGGCCATCAAGTTGGCGAGCGACCCTCCGCTTGTGAAGAGGCCGTCAAAGCCCTCGCAGCCAACCGCGCTCGCGAGCCACCTGATGACAGTGCGCTCTACCGCCACTGCGGCCGGCGCCGACCGCCACGCCGTTACGTTCTGGTTGACCAGCGATGCGTAGAAGTCGCCGAGCGCGCCGATCGGGTCTCCTGACCCCACCACGTACGGAAGGCGTCTCCCGGTTGGTGCCCGCAGATGTTGCGAGATCTGCTCGAGGTCATCGATGATCGCTTCTCCAATGCCGTCCTCCGGCAGCGGCAGGTCGAACGCGGCGGACGTGCTGTGTGCGGACGTTGGTGAGACAGTCCGCCGAGCGTCCAGACCCGCGACGAAGTCGACAGCGAGATTCCCAACGCGGTCAGTGAGCCTCCGAAACTCTTCGGGCGAGGGCTCCAGCGACGGCATCGAGGCGGATTCTCCCCGATCGCTCAGCAGGCAACGACCGCAAGCCAGAAGTCGCGACGCCTAGGCAAGCCGGCCATATGATCCGTCGAGAGGAAACCGGAGGGAGATGATGCGAGCACTTATCGGAGGCGGGGGCATGGCTGGACTGATGAGTGCTCTGGCCCTGCGGGAATCGGGCGTCTTCACCACGATCGATGTCTTTGAGCAGACGCCGACCCCGAGCACCGCGGGGGCCGGTCTGAACATACCCCCGAACGCCGCACGGCTGTGCCGGTGGCTGGGCGTCGACCTCGACGGCGGTGACCCCAAAGGTCCCCACGGCGCGATCGACGGGGGCAGGGCGGCGATCCTCGACGAGACGCGGATGGTCTGGGAGGACGGTCACATCACGCGCAAGCCGCTCGACCACAACACGTCGGCCGACGACAACGCCGGCTTCCACCACATGCACCGCATGGACCTGCTGATGTGCCTCCACAAGCGAGTCCTCGAGTTCGGGCCCGAGACGGGCGCCGACTGCCCGATCCAGGTCCATATGGCCAAGCGCCTGGATGCCGTCAGCCAGGACGAGGACGCTGTGACCGTGACGTTCTCCGACGGCACGACGGAGACCGGCGACCTGCTGATCGGTGCCGACGGGATCAACTCCCAGGTGCTCGAGGCGGTCTGGCCGGGCGTTTCGACCAAGCGCTGGACCGAGGTCGTCGTCTACCGCGGTCTGGTTCCGAGGGACAAGGTCGCCGCGGCGCGCAAGCCCGACGGCAGCCCGCTTGACTTCAACCCGATCGAGACGATGTCGATGGACTCTCGCGAGACCCCGACGGCGCAGCACCTCACGTACTGGGTCCGCGGCGGCGAGCTGCTCAACGTGTGGCTCGCCTACTACGAGCCCAACGCCGAGGAGTTCGAGCGCGAGGAGGGCGACTGGTTCCCCGCCGAGGGCGAGGAGATGGTCGGCAACATGAGCAAGGCGTTCGCGGGAGACCCCCGCCACGACGACGTCGTCGCGCTCACCAGCCTGATCGAGAACCCGACGAAGTGGGGGCTCTATGACCGGGACGCGCTCGAGAGCTGGACGGAGGGTCGCGTGGGTCTGATCGGTGACGCCGCTCACCCGATGCTGCCGACCTACGGCCAGGGTGCGGCGCAGGCCTTCGAGGACGCCGCGGCGCTGGGCAAGTGCTTCGAGCTCCACGGCGCGGACATCTACAGCGCGCTGCTCCACTACGAGCGGGTGCGCTATTACCGCGCGACGCGCTTCCAGTTCGCGTCGAAGTTCCTCTTCAAGCACCTCGAGCCGGTGGACTCACCTGAGCGCCGGGCGATCCTCGCGGCGGTCAACGAGCGGGACTACCCGATGTTCGATCACAACGAGCGTGCGGGCAGCGACGACTCGTGGATCTACGCGTTCGACGCGCGCGCGATCGGCGACAGGCTGCCGATCCGCAAGCTCGGGCCGTGGGACTTCCGCTCGCGGACCGAGGCGCTCAGCGCCCGCCAGGCGATCGCGCGCAACCTCTGGAAGCCGGCGAAGCCATGGACCGGCGACCGACCGGTCACACGCAAGGAGCTCGCACAGCACGCGACGTTCGACGACTGCTGGGTCGTGATCCGCGGCCGGGTCTACGACTTCAGTGAGTGGAAGGACCACCACCCAGGCGGCCCCTTCGTCGCCCGCATGTACGGTGGCAAGGACGCCACGGCGGAGTTCGGCGAGTTCCACAGCCGGCTCGCCGAGCGGCACATGGAGCACTTCTGCGTTGGGCCGCTCGTCGGAGCGCCCGCCAAGCGCGCGGAGGACGCCGTCGAGGTCCGGCCGGCAAGGACGTGACCCGGTCTGTGGCAGCCGCGCGCGCTCGCAGACTCCGAGCGAACACGAGCGATTTCGGCGGGTTGGGTCTTGTCCGCTGCGAGTTTTTCGTACACCATGCGGGTAGGTGATAGGCATGAGACGCCCACTCGCTGTGTTCGGCGTCGCGGTGATGCTCGGCTGCGCGATCGCAGCGACGGTGCTGCTCGCGGGCCGCGGCGGGCGGCCGGACGCGCCGCAGCTGCGACTCGCGTTGCTGCGCGCGGTGGCCGGCGACGAGGGGTCCGACGGCGGCTCGGACGCCGCCCACGCACGCCGCGGTAGCCGGTTCGTGACCAGCTATCCGCGCGGTCGCGTCGTTCACGCCGGCGCAGTGCGCTCGGGAAACGCGCCGACCTTCGGCGAGCCGACGATCGCCGGCGTCGGCGGCTGGGGGTTCGAGGCCGACCTGCGACTGGATCCGAGTAATACCCAGCGGATCTACATGAGCTCGCCGGATTCGGGCGGCTCGGATACGAGCTGGATCTGGCGCTCCCTGGACGGTGGGCGCACGTTCAAGTGGGTGCCGGCAGCTGCCCCTTTGAACGGCAAGGTCATCTCATGTCCTGGCGGCGGAGACACAGAGCTTGACGTCGATCAGGCCGGGCGTCTGTACTTCAACGACCTCTCGCTCGCCAACTTCAGCGTCTCGCGTTCTGACGATCAGGGTCGGACGTTCCTCGCCTGCAACCCCGCCGCTGTGCCCGACGGCGGCGTCGACCGGCAGTGGTATGCGCTTGACGGCGACCCGACGGCGGGCGGATCGCTCTACCTCACCAACGACGAGGTCGGGACGGGTGCCGTCCAGTGCGGATCGACCCAGGTCAACAACGTCCTCGTCATGTACCGCTCGCCGGTCAGCGGCATCGCGGGCTCCACGGCCGGACTCGATTTCGGCGCGCCGAACAAGATCACACAGCCAGGGTCGTGCGACGAGGGGATCATGGGCAACGACGAGGTCAGCCCCGTTGCCACCAAGACCGGCCAGATCGTCAGCGGCAGCCCGACGACCCTCACCACGGCCGTCCGGCATGTCTACGTCGTCCACGACGACGGCAGCCTGAGCAAGATCCTGATCGCCCGCTGCTTCCCCGTCGCCGTTGGCGCACCGATCCCCAACGTCAGCGACCCGAGTGGACTCGACTGCGTCGACCTGCCCGTCGCCAACCTCGGGAGCCCGACGGTCGTGCGCACGGGCGGCAACTTCCCGTGGCTTGCGATCGACCGCGCCGGGAACCTCTATGCGGTCTGGGAGCAGGCGCCGATGAGCGGTTCGGTCGCCGGCGATACGACCCTGTATTACGCCTACTCGACCAACGAGGCGAACTCCTGGTCGGCGCCGATCCAGGTGCCGACCCCTGGTCTCGCCAACGACGTCTTTGCGACAGCCGCGGCCGGCGACAACGGCAGGCTCGATATCGCCTGGTATGGCACGGCGGCCCACGTCGATCCCAAAGGCGGCCCACAGAGCTGTCCCGACGGCGGTCCTGACGCGGTTGGCGGGCCGTGGGGCGTCTACATGACGCAGAGCGTCAACGCACACTCGAGCGCCGTCTCCTTCACGCCGCCGGTCCTCGCCTCCGAGCATCCCATCCGCCGCGGCGGCATCCAGACGATCATCGGCAACCAGTGCGGTGGGAGCACGAACCTCGGCCTCAGCGGCACGACGCGTACGCTCGGTGACTTCTTCCAGATCCGGATCGGCTCGCGCGGTCAGGCGGAGATCTCCTACGCCGACTCAGACAACATCGACGGCAACCTGATGGGTTCGCATGCGATGTTCGTCGCGCAGAACGGCGGTAGCGGCGTCTACGCGTCGAGCACGCCGAGCGGTTCGCCCCAGAGTCTCGACTCGACCAGCGACGTGGCTGGCGACGCCACATACGACGCGAACGGCGTCAGCAGCGCATCGATGCCGAATCTCGACATCCTCGCCTCGCGCACGAGCTGGCCGGCGGTGAAGAACTGCCACCCGGCGGGCGCTGCATGCCTGCGAGTGACGATGAAGCTCAAGAACATGAGCACCGCCGCACCGGCCTCTCCTGACCCCGACACCGACCTCGTTTGGCTCACCCAATGGCTTGTCCCGTCGAGCGCGAGTTGCGCGTCGACCGCGCCGTCGTGCGCCAACGGCGGCGTCAACTTCGATGTCTACGCGGAGTCGAGCCAGGGCGGAGCCGTGACTTGCTGGACCGGTCAGAACGCACTCGAGCAGAACGCCGACGGGGTGCTTCTGACCTATCCGGGAACGACGCAGCTGACAGCGCCCGGCGCCTGCTCGGTCGACGGCGGCGCAAACGGCACGGTCACGATCGATGTTCCGCTGAGCGACGTCAGCCTCGACCCTGGCGTCGCGCCGTTCGGCCCCCGTCTTTACAGCGTCACCGCGAGCACGATGACGCTGCCGCAGCCGGCTGAGCAGGTTCCGTCGCTCGGCGGCGTCGGTGGGGTGCCGTTCGACCTGATCGATGTGGCCCCCGCCTACGACGCACAGCCCTAGAGCGACCGCTGGAACCCACCACCGATGGTGGTTACACTTGGCTTGTGCCGGCAAGCGTTGAGCGACTCGTCGAACTGGGCCTGACGACCTACGAGGCGAAGGCCTACCTGGCGCTGCTGCGGCGGGACTCCTCATCACCGGCGGACGTCGCGCGGCTCGCGCACGTTCCGCGCCAGCGTATCTATGACGTCCTCGCCACGCTCGTACAGAAGGGCCTCGTCTCGCAGCGCCCAGGGCCACCGACCAAATATGCGGCGGCCTCGCCGGAGTTCGCAATCGAACGTCTGCTGCTGCGCCGCCGCGAGGATCTGGCCCATCTCGAGCGGATGAGCGCCGAGATGATCGAGGCGCTGACGCCGACCTTTGCCGAGGGCCAGAAGGAGCGCGACCCGCTCGAGTACATCGAGGTGCTTCGCGACCGCAGCGCGATCAACGAGCGGTTCGGGGAGCTCCAGGAGGGCGTCGAGCGCGAGATCCTCGTCTTCACAAAGCCGCCGTACGCCAAGCCCGCGCAGGAGAATACGGAGGGCCTGGTTGTCACGAGCAGCCATCGGGCACGAAGCGTTTACGAGTACTCGGCACTCGACGATCCCGACTTCGCGGCCGGCGTGCGGCGCTTCATCGCCGCCGGCGAGGAGGCGCGCTTCATCGAGGAGCTGCCGCTCAAGCTCGTGATCATCGACGAGACCGTCGTGATGTTCGGCATGGAGGATCCCGTCGCCGGCTCGAGTGAGCTGACGATGGTCGTCGTCGAGCACCGCGCCCTGGCCCTGCTGCTCAAGATCGCCTTCGACGCCGTCTGGTCGCAGGGCATCACGATCGACGAGCTCGAGCAGCGCAGCCGCCCCCGCGCCGCCGTCGCCTAAGCAGCCGTCGGGGGCGGGGGGCGAGTGCTCCTCTGCGTGCGTGCGCGTGTGTTGCGCACGCCCATGGGTAGCAATCCGCACGAATTTAATCTTGACACCACTGATCAGGGTGGCTACATTCCACCACTAGCAGTGGTGCTAGATACTCGCCTTCATCCGGTACGCCGGATCTGAGTTCAGGAGGATTCGATGAGATCACCTCGCAGGTTCCTTGTGGCGCTGGCCGTGGCGGCCCTGGGGGTCGTCGCTTACGTGCAGACGGCGGGGCCGGCCTCCGCCGACGTCGTCACCAACGCGAAGCACTTCTTCTGGGCGGCGGGACAGACGCCGCCGGTCGCGACACCCTCGGCTGCCGACTCGGCGACCAACGACCTGATCTACCACGGCGGCAACGTCGGCTCCGGCGCGATCGGCGTCGAGACCAAGCCAGCCGTGTATCTGATCTTCTGGGGTCCCGATTGGGCGTCCGGCTTCCAGACCGCGGACACCACGGGCAAGCTCTACTCAAGCCAGACGCTCGTCAACTACGTCAAGTCGTTCTTCGGCAACGTCGGCGGTAGCCCGTGGGCCGGAGTCCAGACCCAGTACTGCAACGAGGCCCTGCCGGGATCGACCAGCTGTGTCGGCGGCGCCGGCTTCGTGACCAACCCGACGCACCAGCTGAAGGGCGTCTGGTTCGACTCAACGCCGGTCCCGTCGGACATCGTCACGCTTGGCCTCGCCGAGAATCTCGTCAACGACCCGATCGCAACCGAGGCCCAGCGCGCCGCGGCACACTTCGGCTACAACCCGTCGGCGACCTACATCGTGCTGACGCCGCCGGAGGCGATCGCGACCGGCCAGCCCGCCTATTGCGGCTACCACAGCCAGACGACCAGCCTCGACGGCTACGGCAATCCGTTCCGAATCCAATACGCGTTCATCCCTTGGCTGAACACGAATTGGCCCGGTGTCGGCGTGACCGGCTGCGGAATGCACAACGTCAACGCGACCAGTGACGCGTTCGGCAACGGCATCTTCGACGGGTACAGCATCGTCACCGGTCACGAGTACTCGGAGGCCGTAACCGACCCCGACAACGTCCTCTCCAACCAGGACGGCTGGAACGACGCCCAGGGCAACGAGAACGGCGACAAGTGCGCGTGGATGAACACGCAGAACATCAGCCTCGGATCTCACCAGTTCGCCGTCCAGCCGACCTGGAGCAACGAGGCCTACGACGCCACCGGCAGCGGCTGCGTGGTCAGCCGCTAGGAGCCTGAGGAGACCCTCGATGTCGATCAACGTCAGAACCAAGACGGCGATCGTCGTGGCGGCGGCCAGCCTGGCCGCCGCCACGACAGGGGTCGCCGCGGCAAGCTCGCCTCCGATCACGATCACGACGCCGCGTGCCGGTGCGTGGATCAGCGGCGAGCGCAACCCCTACATCGCCGTGGCGGGCGGCGTGCAGTTCGCCCCGTCAACGCCGCAGACGACGCGCTTCTACCTAAGGCGCGACGCCTGCGGGACAACCAACGACAACCCGCACCTCAGTGTCACGAGCGCCACCGACGGCGGCGACGGGTGCGGCTTGATCATCGATTCGGCCGTCGGGCTCGGCGGGAATGTCGACCAGGCCGCGTTCGTCGACTTCCCCGCCACCGATGGAATGCCTTTGGCGCTCGACTCGAGCCGCCCGATCACCGGCGTCATCGACCTCAAGGGGACGGCGGCGGGCCTGGCTCAGGTGAATGTGAGCATGGATGCGCTGGTCGGCGGCCAGGGCGTCACGGTCGGCTCGGACTCGGCATCGGCCGTGCTCGACCCGACCGCCTCCGACAACGCGGTCGCGTTCACGATCACGCCGTCGGCGGGTCTCGCCGGCGCCGACCTACAGGGTCTCGACTTGCGCGTCTCGATCTCGGGGCCGAGCGTCGACGCGGGCTACATCGGTCTGTCGGGCAAGTCTTTCGCCGATGTGCCGTCGTTCACAGCCAGCGTCAACCGCTCGGTTGAGATCTCGCTCGACGACCCGACTTTCTCCAACCCCATCCCTGCTCGTCTCGGAACGAGCGGCTCGTCATGGAGCGTCGCCATCGCCGCGCCGGCTCCTGGACGCCACACCGTCTATGCCGAGTCGATCCAGGGCTTTGCCACGTCGAAGCCCGTCACCACCACGTTCACGGTCCGGAGGTAACGATGATCAAGCGATCAGTCCTGATCCTGGCGGCCTGCTTCGCCGGGCTCTCCTCGGCCTCGGCGAGCGCAACAGCGCCCGTCCACGCGCCGATCTTCATGCCCAACACGCTGAACGTCGGCAATCCGGCGCTGGTGCCGCCACCGATCTGCTGTGCCCCGCAGGGGCCTCCAGTGGCGGGTGAGCCGGCGCCGGTTAACATGGCCTACTTCGGCGGTCACATTCAGGTCGACCCAAAGATCTACGTGGTGTTCTGGGGATGGGGCGAGCCTGGAGCGTTCAACCACACGACTCCCGGGGCGCCCAGCGATGACCCGGACGGCGCAGCCGCGCGGATGACCGCCTTCATCAAGGCGATGGGCGGGACCTCGTGGGCCGCGGTCTCGACGCAGTACTACGAGACGGTCAACGGCCAGAACGTGCACATCCAGAACCCGGGCAACGTGTTCGGCGGAGTCTGGTACGACAACGCCAACCCGATCCACAACAACCTGTCCGGCCTCGAGCTGGCTCAGGAGGCTCAGCGCGCGGCGGCGCACTTCCACGTGACCGACTTCGACAACTCGCAGTTCGTCATCGCCCAGCCGCAGATGTACAACGAGGCCGGGTTCAACAGCGGCGCCGGCTACTGCGCCTACCACGACTACACGGAGCCAGCGAGCTATCCGGGCGTCCAGCCGGGCATCTCGTTTACCAACATGCCCTACGTCCTGAACTCCGGTTCGACCTGCGGAGAGAACTCGGTCAACACCGGCTACTACGCGGGACGGCTCGACGGGTTCACGATCGTGCTCGGGCACGAGGTCGAAGAGACGATCACCGATCCCGGCGCCGAAGCAGTCGTGAACGGGCAGAACCTCGGCGGCTGGTACGACTATGCGGCTTACGAGAACGGCGACAAATGTGCCTGGGTCGGCTACACCGAGGGCGTCGCGCCGGCGTCCACCGTGCCCGGCGGCCTGAACGACATCACCGGCAACGACGGCAAGCAGTACCCGGTGCAGAGCCTGTGGAGCAACGATTCGGCCGGCGGAGCGGGCTACTGCGCCGGTGCCGCGGACGACGTGCCAGTTACCGGCTAGACCTCGAAGGCGAGGCGCGGGCCAGGCCCTGAGCGGGGCCTGGCCCGCGATTGACCCGAAGCGACGGGGATCGCGCTCGGAAGAGCGGCCGGGCGCGATCGAACGTGCCCCGTCGAACACAGAGCGACAGCGCCGCAGCCTGCGGCGCCGTCGCTCTCACTTCGGACTCGAGATCAAGCACTAGTCGCAACGCCCCACGCCCACGCGCGAACTGTTAGACGGAGCTGAGCACGTGGACGCGGTGCGTACGCTGGGTTAGTGTCACGCAGATCGCGGGCTGGCGTCGTGACCGTTTGGGCGTTCAGTACGTGTTCGATGTCGCTTAGGGCAATCCGAGTGGTTTTCGGGCTTGACTGTTGCGGAGGCCTGCCGTGAGCCTCGCCGCCGAGGGATCTGAGGTCCGTCTAGCAGAGGTGGTGGCGACGCTGTCGCTGGCCACCGACCTCGGGTATGGGCAGCCGATGGAGCATGTCTTGCGCTCGTGTCTGATCGCCCTCCGTCTGAGCGAGCGACTCGGCCTCGACGCCTCCGAGCGTGCCGTCGTCTATTACGTTGGCCTGCTCGCCTGCGTCGGCTGCTACGCGGACGCACACGAGCAGGCGCGCTGGTTCGGGGACGACATCGGTCTGAAGGCCGCGATCTACGACGTCGATCTCGCGGGGCTGCCGATGATGGCGTTCATGATGCGCCAGGTCGGCAGCGGCGAGGCGCCGCGCCGGCGGGCCGCGCGTCGCGTCGCATTCATGGCGGGCGGGCGTCGCGACGTCGAGGGAATGTTCGTTACCCACTGCGTCGTCACGGGCAGGCTTGCCGAGAGCCTTGGCCTCGGGCCGAAGGTCCAGGAAGGCCTGCATCAGGCGTACGAGCGCTGGGATGGGAAGGGCGAGCCGAACGGACGTGCCGGCGAAGACGTGGCGATCTCCGCCCGGCTGATGCGGCTTGCAAGGGCCGCCGAGGTGTTTCATCGCGCCGGCGGACCTGGTGGCGCGATCGCCGTGGCGCGCGAACGACGTGGAAGCGAGTTCGATCCCGCGCTCGTCGATTTGTTCGTTGAGCACGCGCCGACTTTGCTCGAGGAGGTCGCGGCAGCCGACGGGTGGGAGACGGTGATCGCGGCGGAGCCGGAGCTCGGAATCGTCCTCTCCGACGCGCAGCTGGAGGCAGCGCTTGAGGCGATCGCCGACTACGTGGATCTCAAGTCCCCGTTCACGCTCGGTCATTCCCGGGCTGTGGCGGATTTGGCCGAGGGCGCGGCTCGGCGGCAGGGTCTGAGCGACGCCGACGCGCGGCTCGTGCGCCGCGCGGGGCTCGTACACGACCTCGGCAGGCTTGGAGTCTCGAACGCGATCTGGGATAAGCCCGGTTCGCTCACGGCGTCGGAGTGGGAGCGCGTGAGGCTTCACCCGTATCTCAGCGAGCGAATGCTGTCCGCATCGCTGGCGCTTCGGCCGCTCGCTGCGGTGGCTTCTCAGCATCACGAGCGGCTGGATGGCTCCGGGTACGCGCGCGGCCTGTCGGGGACCGCCCTGTCGCCGGGGGCTCGGATCCTCGCGGCGGCCGACACCTACCACGCGATGACAGAGCCGCGCCC
>Ga0070733_10002861_pt1 | contig 12002 bp, 8 predicted proteins | sample Coa_R1_9_FD_66450 | JGI IMG/M metagenome (GOLD analysis project Ga0070733, IMG submission 66450) | Surface soil microbial communities from Centralia Pennsylvania, which are recovering from an underground coalmine fire - Coalmine... | ecosystem: Environmental > Terrestrial > Soil > Unclassified ... | reverse complement strand
ATCAAGTAGGATTAGTCCTTTCATAATTCCTTTCTACCAGCAGCATCCCAAATGCCATTCAGGAGCTGCAGCAATTCTTCTCTGCACTCAAGCCAGCGACTCAAAGCAGCCAACCATCAAGTACGATAGATTTACTTAAGAGCTACTCGATGCCTTCGAATCGGAACATATCCTCTAGATTAGAAAGAAATGCATCATGATCAATAAAAATGTGTCTTACGGCGTGCTATCTCATATCAGCTACCTTTGTTAGTGGCCGCAAGCACATAAGTTTGATCTTCATTGAGCGATGTTTCGAGACTATTTAATCCGGCTAAAGAGAACATTTCTTGCAACTCAATTTCGTCAAACTTATGAGATAGGAAAATGAGGAGCTTATCACCCTCTTTGAACTGTATGCTCTCAGAAGGGCTTACTTGTACCGTTACATTTCTATTTAATCGAAAATATGTTTCTACATTTCTTGTCGTTTCATTAAACAAAACTTCAAGCAACCCATCTTCTCTTTGGAAACCCGCGAAGGTGAGCTGAGCAAAGATGGCTTGGTAAAATGACTCATTTCTATAATGCTCAAGTAGCGAGTTCACTTGGTAAGGGCGGTAAAGTTCAACTCCTATGAGGAGCAGGTCGTCTTGACCTAAACTTGCTGCAATATTTGTCAGGACTTGTTGACGATGGCATGGATTGCCGAGTGTATGCCCCAGGAATAGGAGTAACGATGGAAATCCTGTTCCTCTACGCGCTTTTTCGACTATCTCGGGGAAAGCTTTGGCTTCGAAATCGATCTGATAAGTGGTCGCATCTAACTCACCTAACTGCGTTGCAATATATCGTGTGGCAATTTGTAGCAACTCTCTACTGTAGTCTAACCCAATGTAATTCAGTCTGGAGAATTTCTGACGTACTCCCTCTAGTACCACAACTGCTTTCATTCCATTACCAGAGCCAATATCGATCACATTCAGTCCAGAACTGATAAACCTTGTTAGTATTGAGGTAGTTAGCGTAGCTTTTAACAAAGCGATTTCCGTATTCGCTAAGCTATATTCCTGAGACCGAATCAATAAATCATGATTATATGCTGCGCGCCCTATATTCGCGAGCTTTACAGGAAGCATCTTCCGCTTCAAGCCAAATATATACTCATCTATCTGCATGCTTGTCTCAAATGCCTTAAGATCCAAAGTATGCCTCGTATCCTCAGTTTCATCTTTCCACCAAAGAGATGTATTCATTCTCCTAATCCTCCCTTTAGGATCTCTTCTTCGCTATAATTCTAGCGTATTTTGTTGGCTTCATCTCTCCAGGAGTCTCACCAATATCGAGCTGTAGCTCGAAAGCATTAAAGAGCTCCGAAACTTGTTGCTCTGATAGGGGATAGCTAGACTTCCGTCGCCCAAATTCCTCCGCCATTAGTGCTACCTGCTCTACAGTGCAGGGAAGTAGTTGAGCTTGTTTATACGCTGCTGCCTTGACTTTCGAGACGTATGCTTGAACGTCTCTCTCGCTCCAGGTAACTCTTGTCCTGCCTATACTTTGTTCAATTCTCGCTGTGGTGATAACAGAGCCTCCCGGAGCCAATATCCGAAACCATTCTGCGACGACTTGTTTTCGTGCCTCTGGTTCGAATCTCGTTAGGAAGGCATCGGAAATCACAAGCCCAAACCAATTGTCTCTGAAATCCGTCTGGAGAGCATTTCCTTGCAGCGTGCGAATATCATTAGGCAGTTTCTCATATCTAGCAAACCACTCGCATATTTTCAATGGAGTAGCGCAGAGATCAAGTATCACAATTTCACAATCGGTTACCTGGCTTTCTAACAAAGCAGCGCTAAAGTGCGCTAGTATACAGTAATCAGCGGTGCCAGAAATAAGAATGCGCCTTGGAGACATGCCAAGCAAGGATTCCTTAAAACTTTGTTTATAAAATTGCGCATGCCAGTCAGGTGTTGCTACCGCGTTCACCATTCGAAGGAATTGCCAGTCTCGGTGGTACCACTCGCAATCTTCCTTATCCAGGTAGCTACCTTTACAGTACTGCTCAGCATAATCCGCCATAATGCCGGCAGAAGTTACTAAGGGCTGATGTAGAGGTTCCTCACGTCCGTAACGCGCAAGGACAACTTTAGCGGGTTCCGATGCTGACAGAATATTATCTCTCCAGCGATAAGCCCGTGCAATTTGATCTCTATTAATCATATAAGTACAGCCAGTTACTATCGATGAGCCAGGCGTGTTGATAACTTCCACTGTGGCCAATAGCTCGTCATCCCAGATACCAAAGTCACGTATAGCTTCATGATCAGTGATCTTGCGAGCAAAACAAATCAGGGTTTCTATACCAGCCTCATTATCCTTATATATACATTCCTTGAGACTGGTGCTTCCGATGCTACTCTCATCGAACACTACATAAACCCTGGTTATTTTCCTACCATAGATAGTCGCCGCTTGGCGGGCAGTTTCAAAATACCCGGTGCCAGAGATCCAGTAGGACTCGGTAGGCACTAAAAAAGTGGCAAATCCTTCAGAACTTAGATGGTTAATTATCTCTTTACCTAGCTCGATCGTTTCCTCTGGACCCACTCTCAACGTTCCAGTTGACCATCGAGCCACCTCCCCTGCGAAAGTTCTCAATTTTGCCGTCAAAATAGTTCTAAAGAGTCGATTAGTTTGTGAGCTATTAGCAAGGCTTCTCAGTATTCCTATAGCAGGAGCCCTCAAAGAGGCAGTATCTATTGAGTTCTGTAGCACTGACTTCAAATATGGCTTAATACGGGCAACGAGTTCTGAAACAGGTGAACTAATCGAATAGGTCAGAATGGGATATATGCGTAAGTCGAAGGGAACATCTTGAATATCAGGCGCTAAGAAAGCGGCGGGTTTACCTAAAGCATGAGCATAGCCTACTTCATAAATAACGTTCGGGTTCCTATCTGTCAGGTCTGCTAGAATTAGATCTGCATTTTCAATACCCGAATATATGCGCTGCGATATAATTTCGGCTGTTAGAGGTCTATCTGCCCTCTCTAGTTTGGCACCGATTGCAGTAGCTGCATCCCTAATAGCATAAAACACATTATCGAATTCACGGCTGAAAGGCATAAGGAGAAAAATTGCCGGCTTTATTTGTTGCTGCTCTAGAGTGCCCTGCATTTCTTTAAGCTCCCAGTATTAGATGCTATGCTTGAATTAGAGAAGCATTTCATCGTCGGCAAACTTACCCCCTATCTCCATACGCCCACTTTAACCAACGAATACGCTTTCGGATTGTCAAAATCTCTGCCGATCGAAGTCTGTCCTCAAAGTCACCTATGGATAACTAGTCACATAGCAGGTTTAAGAAGACACCGTAATTATACACTTTATCTGTGAGTTATACCTCCTTCGAGCCAAAGCTAGATCTTTCTTCTATTGTAGGATTCACCCATGCTCCTACTGCATAGGTGTAAGCCCTCAGGACTTTGAAACAATGTAATTTCACATACTGAACTAAAGAATATTACAAGCCTGATCGTCAACAGATTTGGGTCACCCTCGGTTACTCCTGTATTGCAAATATAGGCGCCGGACGCAAGACTATACATTCTCACGTCAGATCTCTTGGCAAAGACCAGAGATAAGTCGGCTCTCAGATCAGCCATTAGCAGGTGCCTCTGCCGCTCTACACAAACACTAACGAGAGTGAAAGGCAACGTAAGTGATACACCCTTGTCAGCAAGCAATTCAACTCAGTTGTAGTTCATACCCTATCAGGATAGATTCAAGCCTGGAAAAGAGTGGCATGAGGGTGGTCATCTACAATAAAAGGTGATTCCTAAAAAATCTATATGTAGCCTATTTCCCGAGGTAGCGCTGGGTAAATGTCGCGATGAAGCTGATCTCGATGAATAAACCGATAATCGCTTCGAAAGCGGCTAGCACTACTAGAGGGTTATGTAAGTTAGTTTCACCATTAAGGTTGGGGAAAAAACCACGGCCATGGAATGACATAACGCTGAAAACGAAAGCATCAGGGAATGGTGGGAGATGCCCAAGTGCTAGGTAGGCTACCGCAAAGCCAAATATAATAAACAGATACCACATGACACTTCGTAGCGGCCGATATCCATAGCCTGCGATCAAATAAAGAAACCACGAGAAGATATACTTTAAAAATCTCATACGCCTTCGCCAAACTACTCTTTGAAGCAATTTGGCGCGATAAGAAAAATGGTCCGCCAATTCACTTAATCCCTGATCATTTAATTCCGTGGCCAATTGTCGATTAGCTCGCATCGCTGTCTCATACTCAACAATTCTGCGGGTATGGGCTTTCCTCTTTCCCTCGAGTGTCTTTGACTTGCGAGCCTCAAATTCATCACCTAATATCAATGTCTTGGACCATTTCTCCTGTGGCCACCTGATGACTGCTAGATTAACATCAGACCATCGTACGTCGGCCACTAACATAAATCCATGCCTTGTATCGCTCGGAATTGCATCTCTAAGAGTGGTCGCATTATCTAAGAAAGCACTCCGTATATCAGCTCCTGCTAAGTTTACAAAACTAAGGTTCGCGCCCTCTAAGTTCGCTCGAAAAAGATTAGCTCCCTTCAAGTGCGCCCTTCTGAGGACAGCCCCATTGAGCTGGGTATATCGGAGAATGGCTTCATCCAGATTCGCTCCATAGAGATCAGCTTTCTCCAAATGTGCCCAACTGAGGTTTGCTCCACTGAGTTGTACCCCGCTTAGGGTAGCTTTCTCCAAATGTGCCCAACTGAGGTCTGCACTCTGCATTGACACAGATGCTTTGATGCGTTGCTCTTCAGTAGCAATCCTCCATTCATCCCAAGTTAATCCCCCACGAATACACATTAATGGTAGGTTGCGTAGATCTACATGTCGCAGGTCGGCTCCCCGTAAGTCTATTTCTCCATCCCAGCGCTGGATTTCGTCATTATAAACTGCTAATTCCTCCTTGTTCTCATGTCTCGCTATAAGCCACTCAACATCTGCACGACTCAACTTGATATTTTTGAAGGGATAAGTACCTTGCTGAATATCAGGTATGATACTACGACGTTCCGTTAGGTAGGCCTGACGTTTTTTATCTACCTCTGGTTCAGTGCGCCATGGTTGACCTACATGCCGCCAGTAATCGATCCAGAGCTGATGATCATTTGTCGCGGGACGTTGTTCTGAAGAGTGCGACGGAAAGCGGAAAAGCTGGAACAGAAAGCTCTTCCTAAAGAGGAGCCTTTTCAAATTAATAAGCTGTTTTCTAGAGGATTGCCTTGGTGTGCTCATTTTGTCTATCATCGCAACATACTGTTCCTCACGTTCGTGAGGAACCTCTACATCAGCCCTTATAGAGCATAGTAAACACAGAGACTTCCATGTGACAGTAGGGATCAACGCATGGGCTTACGGCTACTTTTTTAGTGGAGTGCTTTGACAGCCGAGGAGAGCTGCTCAAGCAGCGGAAGTGGTAAGGGCACCACCCCTGGCTCGCTCGCTCGTGCTGCTTTCTCCAGTTCCCGGAGAGCTTGGCCCTCGTAGGTCCCAGTCCTCCATAAAGCACCTAACGCCTCTAATAACTGATGCCCTTGCCCTCTTCCACCTCTTGCTTGCCACTCCCTTACCAGGTCAATGACCCTGGCCAGTTGCTTGTAGAGCCGATAGCGATTGTAAAGCATGCCGTAGATGAGCGCCTCCAGAAACTCTTGGTGCCCCTCGCCGTGTTTTCCAGCTTCGGATAATGCTACTGCTTGTGCAAACTTGAGGTCTGACAAAATGTGATAGTAGCCCAGGCTATGGCACCCTTCCACTATCTGCTCCTGTGAGGCTGGCACGTGGCCAGTCCAGCCCCGCAACTGTAAGATGGTGAGAGCTACTAGCAGGTGCATCCGCATGTACTCGGCTTCCAGCTTCTCTGCCAGCTTGAGCCCCTCCAGGTAGGAGGCAGCCGCCTCCTCGTACCGACCCAGCTCGACCAGATAGTTGCCTCGCCGCCGATAACAGTCCGTATCAAAGTAGGGATGCACCAGCGCCTGGTTGACTTTTAGCGCGGTGTTGATGTAGGCTAGCGCTTCTTCCGTTCGACCCTGGATATGCCTGAGATCCGCCAGGTTCTGTAATGTTTTGGACTCCATCTCCAGGTTTTTCTCCGCCTGGCAGGTCGCCAGGCTCTCCTGCAAGACCGCCTCCGCCTCCTTCAGGCGCCCTACCGCTACATAGAGTAAGCCCAAATGCCCTAGCGGATAGACCAGGTTGTAGGGACTGGACAAGTCGAGCATCAGCGCCCGGCAGCGTAGCAGGTAGTCCTCCGCCTGGCTCCACTTGCCGGCATGCCAGCTGAAATATCCCAGGTTGTTCAACGCCCAGGCTTCGCCCATGCGGTCGTTGGCCTGCCGCGTCATCTTGAGGAGCGCAAGCTGAGTTTCGATGCCCTGCTCAAAGCGCCCCAGCCGGTCATAGGTCAGTCCCAAGGCTTCCAAGGAGCGTGCCTCGAACTTTGGTAGCGCCAGGCGCTGCGAGAGCGTCACAGCTAGTTCGGCATAGCGCAGTGCCGAGGGGAACTCGGCGATGTACCACAGCACCACCGCCAGGTAAGCGGCGATGCGCGCCTTGAGTTCCGGGTACTGCTCCACGCCTGGTCGCGCAATCAGTGCTTCCAGCAGCCGCGCTGACTTGGGGTTGTCCACGTTCCGCTGCTGCCAGTAGACTCCCTCAAAGTAGCCCAACCACAAGGCCGGCCCGCCGCCGATCTCCAATCCCCTAGTGGTTTCTAGTAAGGCTGCCGAGAACTCGACCTGCGAGAAATCGGTGGCGTTTTCAAACAGCTCCCGCAACTGCGTCATCCCGCGGTCCTGGTCTGCCCGCAAGAGGTGGTAGACCAACTCGACGGCGAGTGGTTGTGCCTCCTGTCGCCTGGCCCTCGTAAAGAGCTGCTCGTAGTAGTCAGCCGCTTGCCGGTGCAAATCCCGGTAGCGCTGTGGTGCTCGCCCGGCCAGGTCTCCGCCCATGAACTCGCGCACCAGGTCATGCAAAGCCAGGCCATTGGGATGAGGTTGCACAAAGGACAGTCCGCCCAGCTGCTCATACACCCTTGCCACATCGGCCTGTGGGATGCCGATGTAATGCTCCAGTGTCTCTTCGTTGAATCGATGTAATACTGCGCACTGCTCGAGCCAGTTATGTAGGTTATTCGGCACATCTTCGGTCAGCTTATGTACTAGCAACCCTACAACGGCTTGAGGCCCGACAGCGCCTTCCAGGCTCAGGTGTGTGGTGCCGCTTTCGCGCAACAGGTCGACTGCCATACTCGCGGCCAGGGGTAAACCGTCCGAGAACTTGGCGATCTCGCGCACCGCCGCCTCGTCTGTTACGCCGCGTCTGCGTACCAGCGCCTGGGTGATTTCGTTCTTCAGGGGCTCTAGATCTAGCACTTGTACCATGGGCAGCCACTTCTCCCATCCAACGGGTAAAGGTCTGCGTCCCGAGGTTACCACCAGGATGTTGTCCTCCAGGTTAGGGAATACCTGGAGGATCCACTCATCCAGGTAGGGCGATATCCGCTCGTAACGGTCGAACATTAAACAGATGCGCTGTTGCTGTGCTGCCTGTTCTAGGTCTATCAGTAGCGATTCAGTGAAGTAGGGGGTGGGATTGAGGTAAAAATCTGCATCTGCACCGCCAAGTATCCTGGGCAGGAAGTTCAAAGCTTGCTGGGCTTCCTGGCCGGTATCCTCCGCACCATGTCCCGTTAGAGTAGTCATACCTGTCAAAATCACGCTCAGGACCTCCGGAGGTATGTCCTCGTTGCTGCGCACCTGCTGGTCCAGTTGGTCATAGCGCCTGTACCGCGCTTGGAGGTTAGGTAGGGTCAGCAGGCCGCGTTGAGTGAGTTCATCATAGATGGAGCGTACAAGTTGGGCTGGTAGTTCCCGGTCCCCGACGTTGGCTTGCACGCAGGGAATACCGTGCTCCTTGCATAGGCCGCTATAGGCTTCCAGTAGTGCTGTCTTGCCTATACCTGGGATGCCTTGCACATGTAGGAGTTCGTAATCATTTACACCTTGAATGAACTGCCGAAACGTATTCAACTCCTCCGCCCGGTTAGTAAAGAGCAGTTTCAGTTTTTGTTCGAAGCGATCTCGCTTTTTGGGCATACCGGCAACTCACCTTACAGGTTTTTTTGTTCCGATGATCAGCGGTTGGAAGTATCTGCCGCGTAAGGTTTGCACATCAACAAACCCAGCTTTTAGCATCAACTCCTCGAGTCGACTTATAGTTACGCAATAATACTGAGTGCGTAACACCTCAGTATCGCAATCTTGCTGCCCCTTGTCTTTGACTATGTAGGTGTTCATGTCATAAAAGCTGTCATGGAAGCGCCAAACATCGAACATGATGATTTTCCCATGAACGGTACTGTGTACCGTCCGAGGAACGATACGCATCCCTTTGCGCTTCATAGTAGCGTAGTCTCGGACGGAAATGACGCAGCCTCCTCCTGGGCGTATACATTGGAGGAACTGGCCAAAGGCCGTTTCTATTTCCTCGTCCGACAATAAATGCGGTACCGAATTATCGCACGAGAGTACAAGGTCAAACTCCTGCTGACAAGCTGCAGCTAACTTCCTCATGTCTGCAACCAGCAGTTCTACATGTAAACCCCTCTCTTCTATCTCGCGCTTGGCTCTGGCTATTGCGCGCGGCGAGATATCCGCACCGGTAACTTTGTATCCGAGCCGAGCCAAACCTATGCTTTGAGTCCCAATACCGCAGGAAGCATCGAGAATCGTCTTGATACTGGGACCCCAGAATTCTCGCATCACACTGCGCAACACTCGAGCCTGGCGCTTCAAATCTGAGAGCCAATCCGAGTAAATATAGTGATAGTACGGAGCCAGTAGATCATAGAAATCCTTTGCCGGCATCACTGTACCGGCACAGGAATCACCAGTGAAAACCTTCTGGGAACCACCAGCTTCGTGGAGTGGATCCGGCATGAGTTACTAGCAACTTTCTTTTCAGGAATGACATCAGCCGATTCTCGGTAGTGGGAAGGCCGGAGTTTCTCCACCCGCCCCAGTATTCACCACCAGGCAGACCGAAGAGAGCTTCGTTCACACATACCATCTTGGATTGCAACTGCATTGCCAATCTTCTCCCGGTGTCTATGTCGCGCGTCCAGACATTCGCCCCTAGTCCAAAACCGGTCTGATTGGCTAACCTAATGGCTTCCTCATTACTTGCCACAACCCTGATGGGGATGACCGGCCCGAAGGTCTCCTCGCAGGTAAGCAACAAGTCATCATTGTTGTAAACAAGCAGAATAGGGTCGAGCCAAAAGCCCTCCGCCAGTGGAAGATCACCTCCTAAAATGAGCTTGGCCCCGCCTTTAGCGGCGTCCTGTACGCGTTGAACGATGGTGGCCCGGGCTTGCTCATCGATGATTGGGCCGTAGTCACGCCCACGTTGAAGTTGGCTCACGTATTTTACTGCGCGCTTTATAAACTCATCAGCTACATCAGCGTGGACAAAAACACGCTTGATCCCATTACACGCTTGGCCCGCATTATATACGGCCCCCCAACATATGGCGGCTACAGCCTGGTCTAGGTCTGCATCATCACATACAATGGCAGGATCGTTACCACCTAGTTCTAACAAAGCAGGCTTAATACCTGCCCGCCTCAGTACATCTGCACCTGCAGCGATGCTGCCCGTTAATACGATTTTGTCCACCTCTGAAGCCACGAGTGTTTTGCCAACGTCTTCACTTCCAACAATAACGCTGAATACACCGCTGGGAAAACCGGCCTGGTCGAATAACTCCTTAATCCTCAGTCCCATGAGCGTAGTATGTTCGTCCGGCTTAAAGACGACCGTATTTCCAGCCAATAGAGCGGGTACAATGTTTGTCATAGGAGTCCAAAACGGAAAATTCCAGGGAGAAATTATGCCAACCACTCCCATGGGCACTAGAGGGAGTTCGACTGTCGTCTGGGGGTAAACGTCACTGTCAATGGGAAACTCCAGCCGCTTCTGTTTTAACAGCTCAGACGAGAGGTGTCCGATACCGGCAACGATATCATCTACTTCGAAGGCCCCCAGGCCGCGGGGCTTCCCCATTTCTAGGAGTATCAGGTCCAACAGCGACTCGGTCTGCTCCGTTATTATTCGCGCCAATCTGTTAAACAACTCTACGCGTTGCTGGGCGGTTGTCGCTGACCAAACAGAATCAAACGTTTGCCGCGCCCGGTGAATAGCGAGGTGTATTTCTTCCTCGGACGAGGACTTAAACTCCTGGATTACTTGGCCATTTGCTGGATTCACAGAACGAACTATCATCTACTTTTACCTCCTTGGTAATTGGCTAAAGGGCCTAGATGAGAAAAACTCTTTCACTCGTGTGATCGGCGCCAATAGGCGTCGATTTCAAAGCTCCATATTAAAGTTAGCTGGTAGAAGTGCAACTGAACGCGTCCTCATTAATTCATTTTCCCAGTCTTCCAGGGAATGCTGGATATTCGGATATATCTTGTCCCGGTACTCGATCAGTAACTCCTCACCGGGTCGAACGTCCCCGTTTGCTACTATTTTCGCCAGGGCAAAGTTGCTGTCACGCGAATTTGGACTACTCCAGTTCAGCATAGCTTTTCTGATAAATGCAGTTTCTTCTCTGATGGGATCATGCTTAAAGCGGATGACGTCGAGGCCAAGAGAACGTTGAAACAAATAGTACATGGCACATTTGCTACATAGCCCACAGGTCTCCCCCCAGTAGCAAAACGAAGCATCGCGAACTAAATCGGGAAATTGCGTCACTATAGTCCTGAATTTTCGATACTCCGTAATTGGAGCTACCGGTGAAAATAGCGACACGCTCGGAGATACAAAATTATGGACTACGTCCTGCAAATTTATATTGCAGAATTCTGATTGCGTATCATACCGGCTGTATCGCTTGCCTTCGTGTTCGAACTGCTCCGTCCAAGCACTATTTTCAAAGCCAAAGCAAATGTTCGAAGCACCCACTTTAAGGGCAAAAATTAAAGCGATGGGTAGGATAATGAGCTCTCTTCCGTGCGGAACTGAATTAATGCCCGGGAAATCTCTTGCGTTCACCGAGTAACGCGTGGCGATGGTAAGAAACTGGCTGAAATGAATGTCGACCGTTTCAAATACCATTCCGAGTTGGAGGGAGAGCCTCTGTACAGCTTCGAGTTCACTATTCCCCGCGTCTGCGCTGGCGTAAGAGACATGCAATGGAATTACGTCATAACCATTGCCTTTTAAAAGGAGCAAAGAAAGGGTCGAATCAAGGCCACCCGACCAAAGTAGAATGGCACGCTGATTGGGAGCCAGGTGTTCCTGCTGCCAAGCACTACGGGGGAGCAGCATATTAAAATGCGGCCTCGGGGTTGGCTCAATGCCATCCCTGAATGCACGCACGGCGTAAAGGGTACGTATCGTCGGCTCAAGCCCAGAAAATAACGACGCGTTAGAGGAAAAGTTGAGATCTACCCGGCTCGCTAGGCACAGTTGAGCCAGGAAGATTGCGCCACAAGTACCCAGGAAGTCAAATAGGTGATTCTCAACTCCCGATGTTTCGAACGAAGCCCGGAACTCCAGGCTTCCTGAGAACTCCTGGTCAATTTCGTAGCGCAAGCGGATCCAATCGGAATTATGCTCGAGCCAAACCGAAAGCTTATCTGCCGGCCTAAAGAGTTGTTCCTGCACCTTTTACGAAGCTCCATTCCGAGTTTCACGTTACTACAAAATCAATGATGCTACAGCAGGAGAGCAATGGAAAGCTGCCTTTCAAACTTGGACTCCAGGGTGACCGTACTTGCGCATAATCCTGGCTACTTCCAAAAGAGGTAGGCCATATAGAATGTTATGGTCTCTGCCTTCCATTGTGTCCGCTTTGAACATCGAATTTAGAGCCTGTTAGGGACTCAAGTTATATTGGATCAACTGATGAAGCATCAAACAGGTAAAGGCGACCA
>Ga0070733_10002860_pt1 | contig 12003 bp, 12 predicted proteins | sample Coa_R1_9_FD_66450 | JGI IMG/M metagenome (GOLD analysis project Ga0070733, IMG submission 66450) | Surface soil microbial communities from Centralia Pennsylvania, which are recovering from an underground coalmine fire - Coalmine... | ecosystem: Environmental > Terrestrial > Soil > Unclassified ... | reverse complement strand
AGATGGCGTGATCGGGGTCGGGAACCAAGCTGAACGGCAAGCCGTATTTGGCGATGAACCGCTCCTGCGCTTCGCTCTGATCCGGCGAGACGCCCACGATCTCCGCGTTCAGCTTCGCGAATTTCTTCGAGAAATCGCGGAATTCGCAGGATTCCTTGGTGCAGCCCGGCGTGTCCGCCTTGGGAAAAAAGAAGATCACCACGGTCTTGCCGCGGAGCTTGGAGAGCTGAAAAGCGCCCGCGCGAATCTCCGGCGCGCGATCACCGGTTTGGATACTCATATGCCGTGATTGTAAACTAGATGGAGGGATACGTATGAGGAACTACCAAAGCGTTGCGGTTTGCGCCGGGCTCGTGCTCGCCGGAGCTGCATTGTTCAGCCTGGTGTCCTTCGGCGCCACCAAGCCGGGGGATGCCGCCAAGGGCAAGGATACGTTCTCTTCCAATTGTGATGTTTGCCACAATGCCGACAGCACCGAAACAAAAGTGGGCCCAGGCCTGAAAGGGTTGTTCAAGAAGGCCACCCTGAACAATAAGAAAAAGGTCACCGACGCCAACGTGATGGACTTGATCAACAAGGGCAGCCCCGCCGGCATGCCAGGATTTGAGGACCCGCTGTCCGATCAGGAACGCGCCGACGTGCTGGCGTATCTGAAGACTCTATAGACTTTCCCACTGCGTCCCCATCGTCTAGCCCGGCCTAGGACATCGCCCTTTCACGGCGGTAACGGGGGTTCGAATCCCCCTGGGGACGCCAACTAAATCGCTACGGCTTTGGCGCGCGCTCGATTTTGTTGATCCTCGTCTTCAATTCCTTGCCGCTCGGAGTTTTGATGCGGATATAGTCGCCTTGCAGTGCGCCTTGGATTTTATCGCCCACGATCAAGTCGTGGCCGTCATCGGGGTTCTGGCCTGTGGACGTGTATACCAGGTCGTCGAACTGGATTGTGAAGACGGGGAACTGGACGGCGGTGCCCCGGACGCGTCCGATTCGACTTCGCACCTCAGTCACCTGGCTTCCTTCGTACTCCAGCAGTGTGGCCACGCGGAACTGTGTATCTCTCTTCGTAATGGCGACTCTAAGCACCTTGTCCTTGGGCGGCGTAGGCACCAAGACCAGGATATAGTCGCCGGTCAGCGACATCGGCAGGATCGAACCGGGCACGGCGACAGCGTTAGCGGGGCTAACGAGATGATCCCCTTCCGCCGTATAGATGCAATCCTCGAAGCGGATAACGTACACGTCCCGAGACTCGGAGCCGCCGTACGATTCGCGCCTCTGGGTACTAACACTGACTAGCGTGCCTTTCTTCTGGAAATCCGGCTGAGCTGCCCAACACGGGCCGACGAGCGCCAGGGCGGTAATAATCAAGAGTCCCTTCACTCCAATCGCTCCCTTCCGCTTCAGCCAGAGGATCCAGCCGAAACGGGCTGACTATACAATACAGGTTCAACTCCACCAGTGTCTCTCAAGCAGTGCGCCCCCACAATAGGCCGGAAAACAGCAGCTTACGGCGACCTGTTTTCTCCATTTCAGAATTTGGAACGAAACTTGCCCATTCCGAGGCGTGGGCCTCTCACTTCTTCGATTAAACGGTTGCATCCAAAGAGCCTTCCTAATCGGGGTACTCCTGACGCCGGCGGTAATGGTTACGGGATGCGCAATTCACGCTGGTTTCTACGATGTAGACCATCGGGACTACCACCGCTGGGGACCGGACGAGCGGCCGCACTATGACGCGTGGGTTGCTGAAACTCGCCGCCAGCATCTGGACTACAACAAGCTAAAGGACGACGACAAGCAAGCCTATTGGAACTGGAGACACGACCACCAGTAGTTGTTTCGGGCCGGCTCATCTAATCCCCCTGGGGACGCCAATTCTAAACCGCCGGGCCCACCGGCTTGAGCATCAAGTCCCGGACGCCTTCGACGACCGCCAACACATGCGATGGTTTGGGCAGAATCAGCAGCCGTTCCGATCTTGGTGTGAAGGCTGGCGTCTCGGTCAGGACGATCACACTCAGTTCCGGAGCAACGGTCCTAAGCGCTCTAACGGCCTTCTCCGATTCTTCGGAAACACTAAGATTGATCACCACCAGATCGATCCCCGCGCCTCGCAATGCCGCGACGGCGCTCTCGCAGTCGGAGGCCTCGCGAACCTCGTAGCCTTCCCTGGTGAGGAGCCTTCCGAGCAGCTTTCGCAAGGAGGGATCGTCGTCGAGCAGCAGGATGATCCTCCGCGTTGGTGCCGCCGGCGTCGGATCGGGATCCGGAGCAACAACGGAAACACGAATCGGCCGATGCTCCGGCACCAGCGGCTGTGCTCGCTTGGCAAGAAACCAGAGGCGGTAGAACCGCAGCCGGCAGTTACGGCACCGCAGCGGGGCAAGAAAAAGAAGGAATGCCGCTCCATCCCAGAAGCCGGCCCGCTCCGACCGTCGAATGTTGCTCCAGCCACATTTCGGACAAAAAACTCTTTTGGCCTCCGATTCCATCATCGGTGAAACACCCTAAGACCAGTATACGAGCAGCGGAGGCCGTCAGATCGGTTGAACGGAGTTCACAACTCCGGGTGTAGGTGCATCGTCTTCCCAGCTACCACGTACACCTTCTCGGCGAAGGGCGTTTGGCCACCCTCCCGAATCTCAATGTTGTAGGTGCCAGGGCGCAGCCGCATGGTTCTATTGTCGTGCGTCGTGCCTGCATACGACCCGTTGATGAATACCAAAGCGTCCTTGACCTTGGTGTCCAGTTTCACTTCGCCCGAGTTCGGATACGCGTAGTACGGCCCAACATAGGCCGGGCCCCAATACGGCCCCCAGAACGGGCTGTAAAATCCAAATCCTCCCCGCACCACGATCGCGGCGGAAGCGCTGATTGGCGCCAGTGCCATTGCAGCGGCCACAAGAACCAGCAATCCTTTTTTCATGACTCATCCTCCACCCATGAGGAGGCAATCCGCTTGCCAAACGGAAGTTTCCAGCGTTCAATCAGTTATGAACCACTGCGCTGGCCGAGGGTCACCACGTGGTTGAAATCGGCCACCGCTCCGGATCAACGGCGTGAAATCTACTGGGATTTGTCCGCCTGCCTGAGATCGCGCGCGGCCTCTGTAACTTTGCGCCCGTGGAGCCGCGCACTCTCCACCACATTTCCGTTCGCGAGCTCCGGTGGAACAAGCACCAAGTCGAGTCCGGTGAAGACGGAACTCAAGGAGATGAGTCCGGCCGTACCCGCGGTGAATGCGGTTGCGACTTTTCCATGAAGCTTGCCGCTGGACCGGATCGCATCGAGCGCCGCGAGGTAAGTATTCATCTCTGGAGAAGACTCGGCGTCACGAGCCGGCATTCCGATCATCAGGACATCCGCCCAGAGAAAATCAATCTCGCGGGGAGCGATATATTCCCTGGCCATTCGAGCGCGGTTTTCCCGCCATCCCGTAACGCCGTCAACGATCTGATCGTCCACGGTCTCGGGCAGCCAGCGCAATCGTATGAAGGCTCTTGCCTGAACGGCGCCCAGGGCGGCGGCCAAAGCAAGTCTTTCGGTCAAACCGGTCCGTGAGCTGAAGGTAACAAGCGCATTGATATCCTGCATGATTTAAACCTGCACGACTGCCCTTCACGCCAGGTCGAAGAGCAGGAACTCACCGCCCCCGGGACCACCCGTGAACGACAGGTCTTGTTCGTCGCTGGCCGCGGCGCCGTCGCCCTCCGCCAGTGCTTCTCCGTTGAGCGACACATTGCCGCGAGCGATCTGCACCCATGCGTGGCGTCCCGGCGCGAGTTTCCGGCGGATCGTCTCGCCGGAGACGAGTACCGAAGCGTAAACAAACGCGTCCTGGTGGATCCTCACCGCCGGGCTCTCGCTTGAATCGTGATTCTTTCCATGGGGCGCGGCAAGGAGGCGAAAGCGGCCGCGCTTCTCCTGCTCATCGAACGAAATCTGCTGATACGCCGGCTCGGCGTCGGGCATCGCGGGTTCAATCCAAATCTGGAGAAAGTGTCCCGCCTCGTGCTCAGAGGCATTGAACTCGCTGTGTATCACGCCCGTGCCTGCCGACATCGCTTGAATTGTACCGGCTCCGAAGGTTTGGATTTCCCCCATGCTGTCACGATGGGTCAGCGCACCGTCGAGCACATACGTCAGGATTTCCATGTCGCGATGGGCGTGCGCACCGAAGCCCCTTCCTCCCGCGATGCGATCGTCATTGATGACTCGCAGCGAGCGGAAACCCATGTGCGCCGGATCATGATAGCTGGCAAAGGAGAAGGTGTAATAACTGTTGATCCATCCCAGGTCGGCATGCCCCCGATCGGCACTTCGGCGAATTACGATCATTTTGCACTCACGGCAGCGGCTTCAGCTCGGGCTGAACGCCTGGACCAAGCGGGTAGCGATCGACGTTCAGCATCATGGAGACGAACTGATACCAGCCCATCACACCCATGATATCCACGACGCCCTTTTCGCCAAACGCCTTCACGGTGGCCTGGAACGTCGCATCGCTGGCCTGATGAGTCTTGAGGACCTCAGTGCAGAAGTTGTAAACGATCTCCTCGTCGGCCGCCATCTTCGCGGGGCGTTTTCCCGCGGCCACGGCTTGGATGATGTCCTCGCTCAGGCCCGCCTGCGCCGCCGCGCGGCGGTGCGCGTTCCATTCATACTGGGCCATCCAGAAGCGCGCCGTGATAATGATGGCGAACTCGTTCAGCCGGGGCGGCATGGAGGAATGGAAGCGCATGCTGGCGCCGAACTGCTGGGCCAGATCGCCCATCTCCGGGCTGCGTAGCAGGATGTTGAACGGCCCGCCCACGCCCTTGCGATCGCCCGAGAGCAGGTGTTCGATCATGGTCTTCTGCGCCGGGGTCATTTCTTCCCAGGTCAGCGGTTTGAAACGGTCACCGGCGAGCGTGAATTGCGGCGTGGGGGGCGAGGCCTTTGTCGCTGGCGTTTGCGCGATCAGGATTCCAGCCAAAGCCGTCACGGCGGTGCAGAACAGGAAATGTCGCATGCTGCTGAGGCTATCACGCCAAGTCTTTGAAATCCACCCCGGCCAACCATGCGCTCTTTAGAAATTCTTTAGCCTTTCTTCATGACATTTTAAGCCTCCGGCGCTCATAATCCGAATCGAAGGGAGTTTGAATTATGAAGTCGCGATCCATCACTGTGACTTTGCTATCGGTGTTGATAAGTCCCATGCTCATCTTCGCCGGAGGCCAACCCGCCAAAGTGCGAATGTCCAACCAGAGCGAGACTCAGGATCGTACCGGGATTAGCCGGACTCTGCAACAGGGAAAAGGAACGGGGACAGTGCGCGAACAAGGGGCCCAGGTAAACGCCTCGCGCTCGCAAACCGCGGCAGAGAGCCGGGTAGCCAAGGATCAATCCCGCGCGGGATATCCCAACTGGGGCGATACCGCCCTTCGCAAGTAACCCGAGCGAGAGTAACCCCGGCGAGCTATTGTTTCTTGCGGTCGAGCGCCAGCATCGCTTCGGCGATTCCGTTGACCGCATGCTCCTCGACGCTGCGGCTGGCTTCGCGATGCGGAGCGGTCGCGAGGTCGAGGTGCACCAGCTCGTGGACGATGGTGAGTTCCATGTCGTCCAGCATCTCGCGAAACGCTAGCCGGTAATCGGCGGGCGCCAGCACGTAGATCACGGCGGTCTTCTTGCCCTTGTCCCAACGGATCCCGCCTAGCGTTTTGGGTGCAAAATCGCTCAGAGGCGTCATCACCGCGGAGACTCGCCAATCTTCCAGTTTGAGACGCTGCTTCCAGACGGTCAGTTTTTCATCGACGAATTGTTGCGCGAGTTGAGCTTGACCTGCGGCGGTGGCTTGCGCCGGAGCCTCTTGCGCCACGGCCTGCGGCGTCTGACAGAATCCCGTGCCCAGCACGAGGAGACAATTCACGCCGAGGCTCACGATCTTGGCCATGCTTGAGTATACGAGGCGTGCTCACGCTTCACCAATCGAAAGGCGTGATGTCATTCATAAAGATTTATGTTGCTTCTAAGAGATTGATACCAAGGATGTTACATTGTTATTGCGCAGGCTGTTCCTTCTTGCCGCCGATGTGCAGAAAACGGCCGACGGATTTGACGGCCTTCTTTACGCCGCGATCTTTGGGTGAGCTGCCGGCGACTTCCGCCGCCGCTTTTTCATCCGCGTCCTCAGCCGGCTTTTCGAAGGGCGCGACTACGATCCGCCGTGGGACTTCCGGCACGGGTGGAATTTCCGGCGGCGTAAGCACGTCACGGATCACGATCCCCTTCACGCTGGGCACAGGTGGTTTCGCTGGTAGCGGTGGCGGAGCTGGAACTTCCACCGCTGGGGACGCCGGGGATGCCGAGGAGTTGGCGAGCCAAGGTGCGGCATTCAAGCGTGCGTTCGCCCACAAATCCGGCCCGAAACGCCAGATGAGGAATCCAAGCAGAGCGACGCAGACGATCACCGGAACGCCCGCGTTCCTTAAACTCCGCGGAATGAATCCGTGCGCGCTTCCAAATATCAGCATCGCAGCCAACAGGAAAACCGCGCCGAGTTCGTAAGCGATTGAGTTCACTTGCAAACTCGATCGGCAATTCCGTGGAATTTGTTTAGCTCGCGCCGCCTCGCGCCCGGCTTAGAAGGAGAATCGCGCCACCAGAACGCCGTTCCGCGGCCCTACCTGCGGCGTGTACGAAAGCGTGTTGATGAATCCGAAACCGGACGCCGTGTTGCCGGCGGTCAGGCCGCTCTTGACGTACGTCTGCGTCGCGGTAGCGCTGGTGGAGGTGGGATTGAATACGTAGGCGCGGTTGAAGATATTGGTGAACTCGATTCGAACATTGATTCGGTATCGTTCTTTCACCCGCCATTCTCTGCCCAGATTCATGTTCTCCACGGGACGGCGCTGCGACCGGTAGTCGCTAAAGTACGCCGCCGAGGTTCCAAACTGACCGGCTGGCGGATTGGTCCACGCGTTGGGGTTCAGCACAAACGTCTTGTTCGGATCGTAGCAATGGCAGTTGAGATCCACGGTAAACGGGTTTTGGCCCGGAACCCGGTCGGCGAAAGTGTTCTGGAACACCGCTGAGGCGAGATTATTGGAAGCCAGCGGAGCCTCTATGGGAAGGCCGCTCGAATATTGCAGGAACGCGCCGTAGTTCCAATCGCGCGCGATCCACGACAACACCTTGTTTCCTCCGATCCTGGGTGTCGTGTAGTTCAGCGAGATGTTGTACAGGAACGGTTGATCGTATGCCGAAATGTACTTGTCGGTTTTGCGATTGAAGACGTCGTTCACGACGGCGCCGCCTGTCGTGCCCGGATTAGGCTCGCCGATTTCGGCCCCTGTGTCCAACGACTTCTGCCAGACGAATGTGCTGACCACGTTGAGCCCGTGAGAAAGACGCTTCGTCGCCTTCACCTGCATCGAGTTGTACCACGTGTCGCCGAGCGGGTCCCAGAACGTGTTTATGGCTGAGCCACCCGGAGTGCCGGCCGCGAACTGCGGGAACGGCCGTAGAGCCTGGGCCAGAGTTTGGTTGAGAGGGAAGCCCGGATAGGGCGGCCCGAATCCGCGCTGCATTACCGCCGTCGAGCCCAATGTCTGCGACAAAAGCGACACATCGTTCGGGTTGTTGATGTTGATTCCATGCGCCGCCAGAATCCCGAAGTTGGTGGCGTCGAGATTCTCGAGAGCGGGAGCCTGCCACCAGATCCCGCGATTGCCGACGTAGGCCACATCCAGCGCCAAGTTGGGAATGATTTCACGCTGGATGCCGATGCTCCACTGATACTGGCGCGCCGGACGCCCTGCATTCGGGTCGATGAACGGATTGGCGGCGATGGAGACGGGCTGATATACGCCGGGCGCGCTCGGAATGTTGAATTGGCCCGGATTCAGATTCGGCCACGGAGCGGGATCGAACGAGGCAGGAATGCCCTGTGATAAGGTTGTGACCGGCAGGCCGAAGCTGGACGGCACCGAACTGGATGATCCAGCGATTCCGGGAACCGCATTGTTGTTCGCTTCGGTGCCCGCGTAGACAATCCCGAAACCGGCGCGCAGCACCGTCCTCGGAAGAAATTGATATGCGAGGCCCAGACGCGGAGCGGCCGCATAGGGGTAATTCTTGGCGATGTTGCAATTGCAGTGGCCCGGCCCGGAACGATCGAAAATCATCGCTCCCAGGATGCCGCCTACAGCCGGATTGGGAGTCGTCGGAGAGAAGAACGGAGCCCGGCCGTACTGCTCCTGCAAATATGTCGAGTAATCGTAACGCAGCCCATAGTCGAAGGTGATCTTGCGGGTTATCTTCCAGGAATCCTGCGCATAAATCCCGAATTGCTTCTTCCCCAGCCGCGGATCCACCGGGTTGGCGATGCTTACCGACTTGACGTCTCCCAACAGAAAGCTGGCATACCCGAAGCCCGGAGTCAGGCCGGCGAAGGTGGTTCCGGCTCCAAGGTAGGGCAGACTGGTCTGGTCGGCGGCGAAAGTGTAGCTCCCGGAGCTGTTGGCGCGGCTGATGGCCGGGTAACCCTCGGTGCGGAATTCCGAGCCGAACTTGAATGTATGGTTGTCCTTGACCCACGTGACGCTGGCATTGAACGAGGGCACTTGCGTGATATTTTCCCCATACGCCGCATTGCCGAAGCTCTGCATGCCGCCTTGGCCGGTGCATGAGCCGGTGGTCAAGCCGGGGGTGCACAACCCGCTGATGGGAGGAAAGAATTGGTTGGTCAGGCCGCCCTTGAAGCCAAATGCCGAGGCGTTGAAATTGGGAACCTGCCCTTCCTCATTGACCGCCGGTACGAAGAAATAATTGCTCCGGTAACCCGCGCCAAGATGCAGCAGCACCGTGGGCCGCAGCGTGTAATCGTAGTTCAAGCGGTAAACCGGCGCATTCTGGAACGTTCCCAGATTCGTAGCCAGCGGATCGGGCAGTCCGTCGACGTTGCCGAAGGTAAACGAAAGCGGAGCCGTCGTCTTGGTGCGCTCCCAGAAGAAGGCCAGTTTTCCTTTGGTCCCGATTACCTGGTCGAGTTTGACGGAAGGAATTTCCGTAATCCGAGAGGTCGGAATATTGGGAACGAAGTTGTTGACCAGCGATCCGGCGTTGGGTCCGAGCGGCGCCGGAAACAAAGCCTGGATTTTCGCCGCAAGCGGATCGAAGCTGGTCATCGGAATCGTATTGTTGTTAAATGCATTCCGGACCACCTTCCCGCTCACCGGGTCTGTAAACGTCGTCCCGGGATCGTAAATCTCGTTCTGGTAGATGGGACGTCCGAGCGGATCGGTGCCGATCGGGTTGCCAATCATTGCCGCACTGAAATTGCCCAACTCATAAGCCGGCGTGGGTACGGTCTCCAATTGAGTGTTGATGGCGACGTGCTCGCGGTACTGCTCCCAGTTGAAGAAGAAGAAAGTCTTGTTGTGGCCGTTGTAGACTTTGGGAATCCACACTGGGCCGCCGAGCGTAAAGCCGTAGTCATTGCGCCGGTTGCGCGCGCGCGGATTGCCAGTGCCGGCGGGCGCGTCAGTGAACGGTGTGCCTGCATTGAAGACTTCATTCACGAAGTAATCGTAAGCGGTGCCATGAAACTGGTTGGTGCCGGACCGCATGGTGACATTGAAATAGCCTCCGCCCACCTGCCCGTACTCGGCGGCATAGTTGCTGGTCTGAATGGCGATCTCCTGGATCGCGTCGACGCTGGGTTGCGTCTGCGCCGCTACGCCGGGAGTGCCCGTGTTGGAGGCGTCCTGGCCCTCAATCCGGAAGGATTGCGTATTGTTGGGAGTGCCGTTTACGCGGACTTCGGCGTTCGGTTGCCATAGCGTTCCGGGAACCAGCTCGATCATGGCGTTGGGATTCCGGATGCCGGCGCTGCCGGCCTGCCCAGCTCCGATGCCCAACACCGGAAGATCGTCAAGACGCTCGACCGTGACGCTGTGCCTCAAATCGCCGGTTTCGGTGTCCAGCAGCGGAGCCTCCGCTGTCACGGTTACCGACTCAGCCGAGGAACCGACGTCCAGCTGCGCGTCCACACGTAGGATTTGCGCGACCTCAACCGTCAGCGACGGGCGAATCCATTTCTTGAACCCCTGGACGGTAACCGACAGCTCATAAGTGCCGACCGGCAGTTGAGCGATCGTGTAATTGCCGGTGGTCGAAGTTTGCCCCGGATACACCACGCCCGTTTCGATGTTCTTGGCCTGGATCGGAGCATTCGCCACCACCGCGCCGGCTGGATCGGAAACAGTTCCGGTAATTGTGCCCCGATCGCTTTGGGCCAAGGCCGAAACCGCACTCAACCCCGCACTCAACAACAAGAAGGAAAACAAACGCACCCGCATAAGAAATCCCCTCCAGTTTTGATTCGGAGCCCTCTTCACCCCGAAGCAGTATCAAAAGTCTGCGTAAAAAGTATAAAAGTTTCGCGTGGGAGTCAAGCCCCCAATTCGCAGTGGGCAAGGTTCCTGTTAAACTACCTTGACAAGTGAGGCGACCCATTCCGGTTAACAGTTGATCCGACATGACGACCTCTCCCGACCTTCTGAAACCCGGCGACTCACTCGGCCCCTATCGCGTGGATGCCCTGATCGGCAAGGGCGGCATGGGCGAGGTCTATCGCGGCACCGACACGCGTCTGGGAAGATCCGTCGCCATTAAGGTCTCCGCGCGCGAATTCAGCGACCGGTTTGAGCGCGAGGCCAAGGCGATCTCCTCGCTCAACCACCCCAACGTCTGCACGCTGTACGACGTCGGGCCCAACTATTTGGTGATGGAGTTTGTCGAGGGCGATACGCTGGCGCACCTGATCAAGCAGGGTCCGATGCCGCTCGAACGCGTGTTGCAATGCGCCGTCCAGATCGCGGATGCGTTATCGGCGGCGCATGCCAAGGGCGTGATCCATCGCGATCTGAAGCCGGCCAACATCATCCTGACCCGGAGTGACGTTAAGGTTTTGGATTTCGGCTTGGCGAAGCTGGGATCGGCAAAGTTCGGGTCCTCCCCATCAGGCACCGGATCAAGCGAGATCGCTACAAGAACAGAGCCGATGACGGAGTCGGGTTCGATTGTCGGCTCGCTGCATTACATGGCTCCGGAGCAGGCCGAGGGCAAAGACACCGACGAGCGTTCCGACATCTTTTCCTTTGGCGCGGTGTTGTATGAAATGCTGACCGGCAAGCGGGCGTTCGACGGCGAAACCAAGACCTCGATTCTGGCGGCGATTCTGAGGGACCAGCCCGCTCCCATCTCGCAATTCCAGCCGACGGTGCCCCGCGCCCTCGATCGCGTGGTACGCAAGTGTCTGGAGAAGAAACCCGAGGACCGTTGGCATTCGGCACACGACCTCAAGCCGATGCTGGAGCTGATCGATCTCACCGGACCTACCAGCGCATCGACCAGCATGAGCGGGAGCGGCGTGCAGCCGGTTGAGCGGCCGCGCCAGAAGAAGTGGCTGTGGCCTTCCATCGCTGCTGGAGTGATCGCCGCTGGAGTGGCTCTCTCGCTATGGGCTCCGTGGCGAAAAGCAGCCCCCACGCAAGCCGTCCGCTTCGAAGTCGGACCCGCCGAGAAGATGGGCTTCATCAGCCAGGCGGCCATGGCGGTTTCTCCAGACGGCCGCTGGATGGTGTTCCCCGCCCTCGGTGAGGACGGCGTCCGGCACTATTACATCCGCGCGCTCGACGGCGTCGAGGTCCGGGCGTTGCCAGGCGCGGACAACCAACAAGCGCCCGCGTCCTGGTCCTACGATAGCCGCTGGGTGGTTTTCGCCGTCGACGGCAAACTCAAGAAAGTCGACATCCAGGGAGGACCACCCCAAAATATCGCGGACTTTCCGGGCCTGCTGAGCGGAGCCGCGTGGAACTCCGATGGGGTGATCCTCGCCGGCGGGGCCACGGCGGGGGCAGGAACGATCCTGCGAGTGTCCGCCTCGGGCGGCCAGACATCCCCTGTCACGGCTCTCGCCAAAGGCGACAGCGCCCACCTCTGGCCGCAATTCCT
>Ga0070733_10002859_pt1 | contig 12006 bp, 13 predicted proteins | sample Coa_R1_9_FD_66450 | JGI IMG/M metagenome (GOLD analysis project Ga0070733, IMG submission 66450) | Surface soil microbial communities from Centralia Pennsylvania, which are recovering from an underground coalmine fire - Coalmine... | ecosystem: Environmental > Terrestrial > Soil > Unclassified ... | reverse complement strand
GCACATCCCCGGCCGATGGTGTTCTCCGGGCTCTACCCGATGGACGGCGACGACTACCCGGACTTCAGGGACGCGCTGGACAAGCTGCAGCTCAACGACGCGGCCCTGGTTTACGAGCCGGAGACCTCGCTGGCACTGGGCTTCGGCTTCCGCTGCGGGTTCCTCGGCCTGCTGCACATGGAGATCGTCCGGGAGCGGCTGGAGCGGGAGTTTGACCTGTCGCTGATCTCGACCGCGCCGAACGTGGTCTACCGGGTGGTCACCGAGGCAGGGCGCGAGGTCACCGTCACCAACCCGAGCGAGTTCCCCAGCAGTTCCGGCGCCTCAGGGCAGTCGGGCGTGAAGATCTCACAAGTCTTCGAACCGGTGGTCCGGGCCACCCTGCTGGCACCCAGTGAGTTCATCGGCACGATCATGGAGCTGTGCCAGGCCAGGCGCGGCACGCTGCTCGGCATGGACTACCTGTCCGCCGACCGGGTGGAGATCCGCTACACGATGCCGCTCGCGGAGATCATCTTCGACTTCTTCGACCAGCTCAAGTCGCGCACCCGGGGTTACGCCTCGCTGGACTACGAACCCGCGGGGGAGCAGGAGGCGAACCTGGTCAAGGTGGACATCCTGCTGCAGGGCGAGCCGGTCGACGCGTTCAGCCAGGTCGTGCATGCCGACGAGGCCCGTGACTACGGCGTGGCCATGACCGCGAGGCTGCGGGAACTGATTCCCCGGCAGCAGTTCGAGGTGCCGATCCAGGCGGCCGTGGGGTCGCGGATCATCGCCAGGGAGAACATCCGGGCGCTGCGCAAGGATGTGCTGGCCAAGTGCTACGGCGGCGACATCACCCGCAAGCGCAAGCTTCTGGAGAAGCAGAAGGAAGGCAAGCGCCGGATGAAGGTGATCGGCCGGGTCGAGGTCCCGCAGGAGGCGTTCATCGCTGCCCTGTCCACCGCCGAGAAGCGCCGCTGAGACCCGGAGGCGACGCTACCGGTCACCCATGAGCCGTCACAGCCCCGGTTGTGCCGGTGGCGGCGGTGCACCGGGCTTGAAGAACCTGTGGTGCGGGATGCTGTGGGAAGCTGGCAGCCCACCAGGGTGCGCGGTGCTCGCTACAGCGGCGATCCCGACGACCAGAAAGATCGTCATGAAAGCGATGCCCAGCCAGCCGAGGACCAGGCCGGCCACGGCGAACCCGTCGCCGGGCTGACCGGTCCGCCGGATCTGCCTGCGGGCCGAATGGCCGAGCACGACCGCCGGGATCGCGGTGAGCCCCAGCGAGAAGATCTCCAGCAGCCCGCACACGAACGAGCCGATCGCCATGCTGTTGGTCTGCTGCCTGGCCATCGGCCGGGGCGGCGGCATCATCGGGAGCGGGCGCTGAACCGGCAGGTCGGCGGTCTGCGCGGCCAGGTCGCCGTAGGTGCGCGCGGCATAGACCTGGCCCAGGCGCTCGTCCAGTTCCTCCTGGCTGAGCCTGCCCTCGACGAAGGCGCCGCGAAGCATGTCGGCCGTCCCCTCCCGGTCCGCGTCGCAGGCTCGCATTTTCGCGTGCTCGGCGCCGGACATCCACCGGCCCCCACCTGGCATCCCGTACCTGTACCCCGGCCCTGTGGTCATCGGCGCCTCCCGTAGAGCTAGCCTAATCAGCTTAACTCCGTGCTCACGGCGCCCGTTCCAGGGGAGGTGGACTCAACTTCCCGGCCGGAACCACACTGGGTGGCCGGGGCAAATGAATTCGCCCGCTGGCGGCTGGTCGGTTAGCGTGCCGGTCATGGAGACCGCGCGGGTTGTCTCGGTCAATACCGGCCGGGGGCGGAGTGCATCCTGGGCGGGCGAGTTGCGGCGCACCGCCATCGACAAGCGCCCGGTGCCCGCGGCCGTACAGGTCGGGCTGCTCGGCCTGGCCGGCGACGAGCAGGTGGACAAGGCCCACCACGGCGGAACCGAGCAGGCCGTCTACGCCTACGCCCGCGAGGATCTGGACTGGTGGGCCGGCCGGCTGGGCCGGAAGCTGCCCAGCGGGATGTTCGGCGAGAACGTGACCACCCAGGGCCTGGACGTCACCGGTGCCGTCATCGGTGAGGTGTGGCGGCTCGGCGGGGTCGTGGTGCAGGTGACCTCGCCGCGCATCCCCTGCATCGTCTTCCGGAACTGGCTGGATGAGAAGGGCTGGATCAAGGCGTTCCGCCAGGCCGGGCGCCCGGGCGCCTACCTGCGGGTGTGCGAGCCCGGAACGCTGCGGGCCGGTGACCCGGCCGAGGTGGTGTCCAGGCCCGAGGGCAGTGTGACCGTGGCCGGCGCGCTGGAGGCCTTCTACACCCGCGACGTCGCCGTGATGCGCCGCCTGGAGAGCGTGCCCGGCCACTCGGTCAAATTCGATGGCCTGGCCGGCGAGTGGCTGGCCGCCGGGCGGCTGCCGAGCGCGGCGGCGGGGTAGGGACCTCTGGTGCCTGGCACCCCACCGGACGGCGAGCCCATCCCGGGGAATGGCGCGCTGCCCGCCGGCGCAATGCAGCGGGTTGGCAATGCTCCGTTCGGAATGTATGTACATATCCCTTTTTGCGCCAGTCGCTGCGGATACTGCGATTTCAACACCTATACCGCGGACGAGCTGGACGGTGGCGCCAGCGACTCCTATGCGGATCTCGCGATCAGCGAGATCCGGCTGGCCAGGCGGGTGCTCGGGGACGCCAGCCCGGCCGTGGCGACGGTGTTCTTCGGCGGCGGGACGCCGACCATGCTCGCCCCGGCCAGGCTGGCCGCCATCCTGCGCGCCGTCGACGGCGAGTTCGGGCTGGCGCCGGGAGCCGAGGTGACCACGGAGGCCAACCCGGAGTCCGTGGACGAGCGCTCGCTGAGCGAGCTGCGGGCGGCCGGGTTCACCCGGATCTCGTTCGGGATGCAGAGCGCGGTGCCGCACGTGCTGGCCACCCTGGACCGGGTGCACACGCCGCAGCGGGCGGTGAGCTGCGCCGGCTGGGCCCGCGCCGCCGGGTTCGAGCACGTCAGCCTCGACCTGATCTACGGCACTCCGGGCGAGTCGGACGCGGACTGGCTGCGGTCGGTCCAGGCCGCCCTGTCCGCCGGGCCGGACCACATCTCCGCCTACGCGCTGATCGTCGAGGACGGCACCAGGCTGGCCGCCCAGGTCCGGCGCGGGAAGCTGGCCGCACCCGACGACGACGCGATGGCCGGCCGGTACCTGGCCGCCGACGACCTGTTCAGCGCCGCGGGCCTGCACTGGTATGAGATCTCGAACTGGGCGGCCGGCGATAAGGCCCGGTGTGAGCACAACCTGCTCTACTGGACCGGCGGTGACTGGTGGGGCATCGGGCCGGGCGCGCACAGCCACATCGGCGGCACCCGGTGGTGGAACGTCCGGCATCCCCGCCGCTACGCCGCCCGGCTGGCCGAGGGGCACAGCCCGGGCCAGGCGCGGGAGCTGCTGACCGGGCCGCAGCGCCGCACCGAGGAGATCATGCTGCGCACCCGGCTGGCCGCCGGGTGCCCGGCCAGCCTGCTGACCGCCGCCGGGCGGGCCGCCGCCGAGGCGGCCGTGGGGGACGGGCTGGTGGAGCAGGCCGCCTGGGCCGGTGGACGGGTCGTGCTCACCCGGCAGGGACGGCTGCTCGCCGACGCGGTGATCCGGGGGCTGACCGACTAGCTCGTGGGCGCGGCCTGGTGGAGCATCTGGACGCAGAGCCAGGCCGGGGGATCGTAGTCCTCGCCGCGGGCGGCCGCGAGCGCGGTGCGGACGAGATAGCACGCCGCGGTCAGCCACAGCGCCGTGGCCAGCGGCAGCGCCACGCTCAGCGACAGTATGACCGTGTCCAGGGCCAGCATCAGGCCGACGATGAAGGCCGACAGGTCGAACAGGATCAGCGTGATGGACAGGTTGACCGCCCTGGCCGCGTGGAACCGCAGATAGGCCGACGAGCGCCGGGTGAGCAGGAAGATCACCAGGGCGGGCAGGAAGGCGAAGAAGATCACGCCCAGGTAGCCGACCATCGCGAGCAGTTCCTCGGAGTGGTTCCTGGCGGCGGGCTCGGCAGGCGGCGCCGCCTGCATCGCTGGCATCGGCCCGGTGACGTCGAACTCGTGATGGGTGTGCGTGACGGGCTGAGCCTGCCGCGCCGCCGGCCATCGGCGCGCCCGCGTGTCCGGCCCCGGTGGGTGGCGCTCCATGACTTCCTCGTAACTCTTTGCTGCGCGCCAGGTTAGCCGCTGCCGAGGAACGTTACGAAGTCGATGAGGTGCTCGACGGTGCCGAGCAGTTCCGGTTCGAGGTCGGTGTAGCTGCGCGCGGCGCGCAGGATCCGCCGCCAGCCCATCGCTGTGTCCTCCGGCCAGCCCAGCGCGCGCAGCACGCCCTCCTTCCAGGGCACGCCCCTGGGCACCTGCGGCCAGGCGGCGATGCCCACCGCGGACGGCTTGACCGCCTGCCAGATGTCCACGAACGGGTGCCCGGCGACCAGCACGTCCGGCGACGTGACCTCGGCGGCTATCCGGCTCTCCTTGGAACCGGTCACCAGGTGGTCCACCAGCACGCCGAGGCGCCGCCCATTCCCCGGCGCGAACTCGGCGACGATCCGCGGCAGGTGGTCGATGCCCGCCAGGAACTCGACCACGATGCCGATGTCGCGCAGGTCGTCGCCCCAGATCTTCTCGACCAGTTCGGCGTCGTGCTTGCCCTCGACATAGATCCGGCTGGCCCTGGCCACCCGCGCTTCGTGCCGCGGCGGTGCCACCGAGCCCGAGGCGGTCCTGGCCGGGCCCGCGGCCGCCTTCGGAATCGGCCGCACCAGGGTGACCGGCTTGCCCTCCAGCAGGAACCCGCCCCGCTCCAGCGGGAAGACCCGCTGCCTGCCGAACCGGTCCTCCAGCGTCACGTCGGCCTTGTCGCAGCGGATCACGGCGCCGCAGAAGGCGCCGTCCAGGGTCTCCACGACCAGCCCGCGCTCGGCTTCGACATCCGGCGGCGGTGGTTTCCGCCGGGCGGCCCGCCACTCTCCGGCCAGTACGTCGGGCCCGTAGTCCCGGCGCATTTCACCTCCAGCTGTCCAGGTGTGCCCTCCTGACCCCTCGGGGCCATAGAATTGGCACTCGGGATTATCGAGTGCCAGGGCCCCGGGGAGGTGAACACGTGCTCGATGACCGCAAGCTCGCTGTGCTGCGGGCCATTATCGAAGACTATGTGTCCACCACCGAGCCGGTGGGGTCCAAATCGCTGGTGGACCGGCACAACCTGGACGTGTCACCGGCCACCATCCGCAATGACATGGCGGTGCTCGAGGAGCAGGGCTACATCGCGCAGCCACACACCAGCGCCGGCCGGATCCCGACGGACAAGGGTTACCGGCTGTTCGTGGACCGGCTGTCCGGGGTGAAGCCGCTGTCGGCGGCCGAGCGCCGGGCCATCGAGACGTTCCTGGCCGGCGCCTACGACCTTGACGACGTGGTGACCAGGACCGTCCGGCTGCTCGCCCAGCTCACCCGTCAGGTGGCCGTGGTTCAGTACCCCTCGCTGCGCAATTCCGCGGTCCGCCACATCGAGCTGGTGCCGATCGCCACGGGCCGGCTGCTGCTCGTGCTGATCACCGACACCGGGCGGGTCGAGCAGCGGACGGTCGAGCTGCCCGGCAGCGTCGACGACGAGGCCATCGCGCACCTGCGCGCGGTGCTCAACGCCTGCCTGGACGGGCGGCAGATCAGCGAAGCCGCCGCGGTCGTCGCGGACCTGCCCACCCGGGTCGCGCCGGCCGACCGGCCGGTCGCGGCCGCCGTGCTCTCCGTGCTCCTTGAGAGCCTGGTCGAGCGGCACGAAGAAAAAATTGTGTTCGGCGGCGCGGCCAACCTCGCCGCCAGGGACTTCTCCACGGGCCTCAGGGACGTCCTGGAGGCTCTGGAGGAGCAGGTGGTGCTCATGCGCCTGCTGGGCGAGACTGATGACCCGGCGCGGCTGACCGTCAAGATCGGCTCGGAGAACCTGGTGGAGGGCCTGCACGACGCGTCGGTCGTCTCCACCGGGTATGGAGCGGGTGAGCAGGTCCTGGCCAAGCTGGCGGTGCTCGGCCCGACACGGATGGATTACCCGGGGACGATGGGAGCGGTGCGCGCGGTGGCACGTTACGTGGGTCAGATTCTGGCGGAGTCCTAGTGGCGACGGACTACTACGCCGTGCTGGGCGTCCGCCGCGACGCCGCGCCGGACGAAATCAAGAAGGCATACCGGCGGCTCGCCCGTGAGCTGCACCCGGACGTCAACCCCGATCCGCAGACCCAGGACCGGTTCAAGGAGATCACCCAGGCCTACGAGGTCCTGTCGGACCCGGAGAAGCGCCAGATGTACGACCTGGGCGCGGATCCCTTCGCCCCGGCCGGTGCGGGCGGGTTCGGCGCCGCTGGCTTCCCGTTCAGCGACATCATGGACGCCTTCTTCGGCACCGGGGCGACCCAGCGTGGCCCGCGTGGCCGGGCCCGCCGTGGCCGGAACGCCACCATCCGGGTCGAGCTCGACCTGGCCGAGTGTGCGTTCGGCGCGACCCGTGAGCTCATGGTGGACACGGCGGTGGTGTGCCCGACCTGCACCGGCGAGGGTACCGCGCCCGGTACTCACCCGGAGACCTGTGACGTCTGCGGCGGGCGCGGCGAGATAAGCCAGGTGACGCGCTCGTTCCTCGGCCAGGTCATGACCTCCCGGCCCTGCCCGGCCTGCGCCGGGGCAGGCACGGTGATCCGCAGGCCGTGCCCGGAGTGCGACGGCGACGGCCGGGTCAGGACCCGCCGCACCATCAAGGTGCGGATCCCGGCCGGGGTCGAGGGCGGCACTCACATCCAGCTGGCCGGCGAGGGCGAGGTGGGCCCCGGCGGCGGCCCGGCCGGCGACCTGTTCCTGGAGATCGTCCAGCGCCCGCACCCGATCTTCGAGCGGCAGGGCAACGACCTGCACTGCACGGTGACGATCCCGATGGCGGCCGCGGCCCTCGGCGCCACCCTGCAGGTGCAGAGCCTGGACGGGCCGCGCGATGTGGACGTCCGGCCGGGCACCCAGTCCGGGCAGGTCATCACGCTGTACGGCCTCGGCACGGCGCAGCTCAACGACCCCGGCCGCGGCGACCTGGTCATCCACGTGACCGTGGAGACGCCCACCAAGCTGGACGCCGAACAGGAGAGCCTGCTGCGCCAGCTGGCCAAGCTGCGCGGCGAGGAGGCACCCCCGGGCAAGTTCGCCCCGGGGCAGCAGGGCTTCTTCTCCCGGCTGCGCGACGCCTTCAACGGCCGCTAGGCTCCGGACGCGGTGCCCAGCGCCACACCGCCGGTCTTCATCGCCGGACGGGCGAGCCTGGAGCAGGACACGGTCGTCCTGTCCGGTCCCGAGGGCCGGCACGCGGCCACGGTGCGCAGGCTCCGCCCGGGCGAGCGCGCGGACCTGACCGACGGCGCCGGGATGATCGCCGAGTGTGTGGTCGCGGGTGGCCGCGGCGGCGAGCTGGAACTCACCGTGCTGAGCAGGCATCATCAGCCACGGCCCGAGCCGCGCATCTGCGTCGTGCAGGCCGTGCCCAAGGGTGACCGCGGCGAACTGGCCGTGGAGACCATGACCGAGGTCGGCGTCGACGTGATCGTGCCCTGGGCCGCCGAGCGGTGCGTGGCCGTCTGGGCCGGCGGCCGCGATCAGCAGGCGCGCGGCCAGCGGGCCCTGGAACGCTGGCGGGCCACCGCGCGCGAGGCGGCCAAGCAGTCCCGCCGGGCCTGGCTTCCCGAAGTGCTCCCGCTCGCGTCAACCGCTACGGTGACCGAACGGTGCGGCTCAGCCGCGTGCGCGATGATCCTCGAACCGGGCGCGGGCACCGGGCTCGGCACCCTGCCGCTCCCGCCATCAGGCGAGATCGTCGTCATCGTCGGGCCGGAGGGTGGCGTGAGCGCGGCGGAGCTGACCGGGTTCGAGCGCGCTGGCGCCATTCCGGTGCGTTTGGGGCCGACTGTGCTGCGCACCTCCACCGCTGGCGCGGCCGCCGCCGCCGTCCTGCTCAGCCGCTCCGCCCGCTGGTAGAACCGGTCAGAGCCCCGGTGGCGCCGAGGTCTCCGAGCCCTGCGGAGCCGGGGTGCTCGTCGGTGGCGTCGTTGGTGGTGTGGTCGGTGGCGTTGTCGGTGGTGTGGTCGGCGGCGTCGTTGGTGGTGTGGTGGGCGGCGTCGACGGGGGTGCCGTCGGGGGCTGCGACGACGGGCCGGTCGCGGACTGCGTGGAGCATGTCGTGTTCGCCGCGGCCCGCTGCTGTGCGGCCTGCACCGATTCCTCGCCGATCACGCTCGTGAAGCTCTCCGGAACAGGGCTCGGCGTCGGGGTTACCGTCTGGCTCGGGCCAGGGGCGGGTGTTGGGCTGAGGTCCGTAGTCGGCGTCGTGTCGGTCGGGCTCGGGCTCCCGGTGCTGGGCGGCAGTGGCAGTGTCTCGCACTCGGTCGGCGATGGCAGCAACGTCGTCGCCGATTGCGAGGCCGGGGAGGTGAACGGCTGCCCGCTGCGCGAGTTCTGCTGGCTCGACGAGCTCGACGAGTTCGCGCCGGACACGCCGGCGCTTTGGCCCGGTGGGTTGTTCCTGAAAGCCGACGACGTCACCGGCTGGGTCAGCCGGGGGAGTACGACGGTGGCGGCGATGGCGACGATGGCCAGGGCGCCCACCGCGGCGAGCGCCGGCCGCACCCAGGATGGCTCATGACTGAAGCGCGGCCGGCGGCTTCCAGCCGGTGACCCGCCGGCCGCGGCTGGCGAGCCGCCGCTGCCGAAGCTGGTAAGGCCGGTCGCCGCGACGCGAAAGGATACGAAGATCCGGTGCGGCAGGTCCTGGGTGTAGGCGACGAACCAGCCGAACAGCGCCGGACGGTGCACGACCCGCTCGCGGATCTTGTCCAGGCCGTCACCGGCAGGCACGACGAGGTCCGCCGCGGCGCTGAGCGCGCGGCGCAACTCATCCCTGTACCTGTCGTCCGGTTCCGTCATCTCTTACCGCTCCACGATCTGGGTGTTCGTTGTCCTGGTCGTACTGTCGCTGTCAGAGTTCCATCTCGAGCACTGACCGCAGGGATGACATGCCGCGTGCGGTGTGGCTTTTCACCGCACCCCGGCTGATCCCCATCGCCGAGGCGATCTGGGCCTCGGACAGGTCCGCGTAAAACCGCAGCACGAGCGCCTCCCGCTGCCGCTGCGGCAGCTTGCGCAGCGCCGATACCACCGCGGTGCGCTCGAGCTCGGTCATGGCCCCGTGCTCCGCGCTGGGCACGTCCGGCGGGGGCTTGGGGGCGTTCTTGTCCATCACCACCCGGTGCCGCAACACCGACCTCGACCTGTTCACCACGGACTGGCGAAGGTAGGACAGCGCCTTGTCGGTATCGCGAAGCCGCAGCCACGCGGCGTGCATCGCGATGAATGAGTCCTGTACCACCTCTTCCGCAGTCGACACATCACGCACCAGCAGGGCCGCCAGGCGCACGAGAGCGCGGTAGTGCGTCCCGTACAGAGCCGTTACGGCACGGTCTGCGTCCCACTCGGCCGGGATCGAGCCCACGGCGGCATCAGCCATGACGATGGTCTCGATCACATGTGTTGGACGCCGTGTGGCTGCATCAGGTTCACCCGGTGGCATAAATTTCCTCCACCCGGGTCATCACGTCTCGCGCTACCCCAACTCACACTGCCCACCCCTGGAGAGTCCGCCTCTGCGGCCACCCCGACCCATAATGCCAAGCACACACGCAGGCATGATGCACCTGGTGCTGTGCGCGTGCGCCTGGCGGGCGCATGCGATGCCGGAGCGGCGGGGGCCACGCTAAGAAAACAATATCTCGCCATACGGCGCACGTTAAGATCTCGTCCGTGGGTGACTGCCTTTTCTGTCAGATTGTGTCTGGTGAGATTCCAGCGACGCGAGTGCTCGAGAGTCCGCGCACGCTCGCGTTCCGTGACATCAACCCCCAGGCGCCCAGCCATGTACTCGTGATCACCAAGGACCACTACCGGGATCTGGGCGAGGCCGCCCAGGCCGGGGATGGCCTGGTGGACGAGCTGGCCGCCCAGGCGCATCAGATCGCGGAAGCCGAGGGGATCGCCGGTACCGGATACCGCGTCGTGTTCAACACCGGCTCCCAGGCAGGGCAGACAGTCTGGCACGTGCACGCTCATATCCTCGGCGGCCGGGCCATGACCTGGCCGCCCGGGTGACCGCGGGACCGCGGGACCGCGGGATCGCGGGATCGAGCCCTGGCGGATAACGGCGATCAAGCCCTGGCGGATAACATGGCAGCGCCTTGCCGGATAACATGACAGCACAGATGGGCACGCCGATGCCAGGCTTGCCCATCCATGCCCTGCTTACTTACCGGAGCCACACCCTGCGGCAGGGCATGTTTCCGGCCGAAAAGGCACTGTCCTGAGCCAGGGGAGCAATTGACGGAGACTTCCTCGGATCGCCGCAGCGGCGCCGAGCCGCGCGCTGACGGTCGCTCTCAGGTCAAAATCGTTATTCCGGACGAATATCCGATGGTCAGCCTGCTCGGCACGGGCGATGAGTTCCTGCACGTGGTCGAGCGCGCGTTCGGTGCCGACATCCACGTCCGGGGCAACGAGATCACGGTGACCGGAGAGCCATCCGAGAACACCGTGATCACCGCGCTGTTCGAGCAGCTCATCGAGTTGCTGGCCAGCGGCGCCGAGCTGTCCGCCGACACGGTCGACCGAAGCGTCGCCATGCTGCAGCGCAAGTCCGGCGTCCGCCCGGCCGACGTGCTCACCATGGGCATCCTGTCCGCCCGTGGCCGCACTATCCGGCCGAAGACCCTCAACCAGAAGCGGTACGTGGACGCCATCGACCGGCACACGATCGTGTTCTCGATCGGCCCGGCCGGCACCGGCAAGACGTACCTGGCGATGGCCAAGGCGGTCAAGGCGCTGCAGGACAAGGATGTCAACCGGATCATCCTGACCAGGCCTGCCGTGGAAGCGGGGGAGCGGCTCGGCTTCCTCCCCGGCACCTTGTTCGAGAAGATCGACCCCTACCTGCGCCCCCTCTACGACGCCCTGCACGACATGATCGACCCCGACTCGATCCCGCGCCTCACCGCCGCCGGCACGATCGAGATCGCCCCCCTGGCGTACATGCGTGGCCGCACCCTGAACGACTCGTTCATCATCCTTGACGAGGCGCAGAACACCTCGCCCGAGCAGATGAAGATGTTCCTCACCAGGCTCGGCTTCGGCTCCAAGATCGTGGTGACCGGCGACGTCACCCAGGTGGACCTGCCGCACGGCCAGCAGAGCGGTCTGCGTCAGGTGCAGGAGATCCTCGAAGGCGTCACCGACATCCACTTCGCCCGGCTGACCAGCCACGATGTCGTCCGGCACCGTCTGGTCGGGGACATCGTCGACGCCTACGACCGCTACGAGGCCCGGTCGGAGCCGCGCGGTGGGCCGCGTCACACGCCGAAGGCGGGCCGCTGACCGTGAGCGTTGACATCGCCAACGAATCCGGCGTCAGCGTCGACGAGGTCGCGCTGGTGTCGGTCGCCCAGTTCGTCCTCGGCGAGCTGCGGATCCACCCGCTGGCCGAGCTGTCCGTGCTGCTCGTCGACGACAAGGTCATGGCCGGCCTGCACGAGCGGTGGATGGGCGAGCCGGGCCCGGCCGACGTGCTGTCGTTCCCCATGGACGAGCTGCGGCCACCCGGACCGCCGCACCTCGGCGGCGGCCACGGCGACCGCAGCGGCCCGGACGGACCGGACCACAGTCCCGCCCTGCTCGGCGACATTGTGCTCTGCCCGCAGGTGGCGGCGGAGCAGGCGCGGGAAGCCAAGCACAGCACGGCCGAGGAGCTGGAGCTGCTCTGCACCCATGGCCTGCTGCACCTGCTCGGCTACGACCATGCCGATGCCGACGAGCGGGCCGTCATGTTCGGCCTGCAGGACCGGCTTCTCGCCTCCTGGCGCGCCGCACGTGCCCCCGCCGCCGCCAGCCCGGCCGCCG
>Ga0070733_10002858_pt1 | contig 12007 bp, 12 predicted proteins | sample Coa_R1_9_FD_66450 | JGI IMG/M metagenome (GOLD analysis project Ga0070733, IMG submission 66450) | Surface soil microbial communities from Centralia Pennsylvania, which are recovering from an underground coalmine fire - Coalmine... | ecosystem: Environmental > Terrestrial > Soil > Unclassified ... | reverse complement strand
GGGTGGCGTGGTGCCAAAGGCCTGATTGCTCAACGGCCCGAAGGTGATGGTTTGCGTCGCCTGAGTAACAGTAAAGCTCCGATTGACGGGAGTCGCCGTCTGGTAATCGGCGTTGCCGGACTGTGTTGCCTGGATCGTGCAGGTGCCCACCCCGACCAGAGTCACGGCGGTCCCGCTGACTGTGCAAATGGACATCGTCAGCGAATTAAAACTGACGGGCAATCCGGAACTGGCGGTCGCGCTCAGCGGGGGAGGTGTCGAACCAATGACCTGACTGCTCAACGGCGCGAATGAGATGCTTTGCGGCGCCGGCGTAACCGTGAAACTTTGATTGACCGGTGTCGCCGCAGCGTAATCGGCGTTACCGGACTGTGTCGCCTGGATGGTGCACGTTCCCCCCATGACCAGCGTGACGGTGTTCCCGCTGACCGTGCAAACTGACATCGTCTGCGAATTGAAGCTAACGGGCAATCCGGAACTGGCCGTCGCGCTGAGCGCCGGGGGCAACGAGCCATAAACCTGATTACTCAGCGGCCCGAAGGCGATCGTCTGGCTCAGCAGCGAGCCCGACGTGTAGTCGAATTGCGTTACCAGACCAGAGGTATCATTTGCGGTCGACGATCCACCTTGGGTGTAGTTGCGCTTTGTGAGAGTGCCGGTGTCGTCGGCACTGAAGTATGCTTGCCCACCCGACAGCGGCGCCTTCTCTCCGGTGAACTGCACGTCGATCAGCAAATCGCCGCTGGCCGGGTTGTAGTTGAACGGCGCGATGCCGGTCACGGTGAAGGTGGCCGGCATGGTGGGCCCGAACGAGATCGACGCAAAAAGCACGTTGTCCGCGCCTATATTGCTTGAAAGGGTGTTGGAATCGCTGCCCAGAGGGTGTACCGCTGTCGACAAATAGATTTTGTACGTCCCGGTGTCCGAGCCGACGGAAGTGCCGTTGCCGGCCCACGCCGACAGGACAAAATCCACTATCCTTATCGGGGTCGATACCCCGAAAGCGGACGCCGCAAAATGCTGCTGCCACTCGGTCAACGTTTCGGTATATCCGCAGGAGTACGGATCGCAATTGCCGCCGCTGGCCGTTCCGATGGTGACGCTGCCGGACTGCGCGATCGACAGTGACGCCGCCAACCAAAGCATCGCCGCGAGCTTTGCGGCCATCCGGAGTTCTTTCTTGCGAATCATTGCCGTCCTTCCATCTCCGGCTGACGAACGACGGAAGCCGGCCGCTGGCGATCCAAAACCGTTGAGGTTCTGTTACTCAAGCTGTCAATTAAGTGAATCGAGAACCGCGATCATTACATATTGAGAGCAACCAAGTCAACAACGCCGCTGGCTCGATTTGTTTGCGCACCGGGGCTGCGGGCGTGCCTCTGTTTCGGACGCAGCACTGCATCGCGCGGTGGGCTGCCGGTCCTGCCGCCAGCCGGGATATTCATCCGTGCTCGAACAAAACCGACGGCAAGATCGTCGGCGCCACGGGAAATTACAGCTACCTGAAAGAGGAGCCCCACTGCCAGTTTGGTTTCGCAGTCTGGCCTGCGGCAACCCATATCGATAGCTCCTGCCGCCTATTGTTTCGACTCGGGGTCAGCGGTGACTCGCGCCACCCGGGTCCACGCCTCCTCAAATACACGCGCCCTCAAATGGAGGTAAGATCCTCATCGCGCGCGCACGCAATCCATCGCGCTGATGGCGATGTTCTGCAACACCACATACGGCCCGGTGGGTGGGCAGCCTCTGTCCCACAGGCGGTTTCTCCAGAGAATGCCCTCGTCGTTGCCGACATAAACCCAGTGGGTGTGCCGCGCCGAATACAACAGCCAGACACGCCCGGAGAATCCACGGGGAACCATGCGGTCGATATCCTCGGAGACAGCCCGCACAGTGGAAGAGCCGGGCGTCGAGATCTTGTCTCGCGCGCAACAAGGCCAGGCGGTATTGCCGAAGATGGCGTGAGAATCGCGCCATGCCTCCATCCTCGCGTACAACTTGAAGCCCTCGATGACCGACGGGTGGACCAGCAGCAGGTCGGATGGCCCCACGCGCTGGCGCAGCCACTGCACGGCGCCTTCAAAATCCTCCTGAGGCCGGTTCTGGTGTTGGCGAATCTGGGTCCAGACCGACCCGCAGCCGAGGGCGATCGCAGTCACCCATACCGCTGCGTTGATGAATCCGCGGCTTGGCAGGCTGAATGCCAGCCCCACCAAGTCTTCCGCATTCATCGCCACGATCAGCAGAAAACAGGGCAATGCGAACAGGCGTGTGCGCGGTTCGGCCGGGTACCAATGCAATAGATCGGCTGCGGCGAGAAGAAGACACGGAAGCGCGGCGACGAGTTGGATCAGGGCGCGGGAGTTCGGCCGTCGACTGATAAGGAACAGGGCGCGCACGGCCGCGGCAACGCAAAAAAGGACCGCCGCGAGCAGGCCGGCCGACAAATGTTGCGCGTGCGCGGTCCAATACACGCGCAACTGAGGAGAGAGATTCGGGCGGATGAAAACCAAGCCGAGGATGGCCAGAACAGCGCCGGAGACCATAAGGAGCGAAACGGCCCGCCGGGTTCCGCCACGCGCAAGAACTCCGATCGCAACCCCGGGTAATAGAAATGCGGCGGACCATGCGAGGGGCAGAAGCACCACGAAAGCGCCGACAACCCACCAGAACCGGCGTCGCACCGGCTCCTGCAAATACAGCAGAGTCGCCAGCAGGATTAATGTGGAGGCGGCGAGCTCACCGCTATATTGCTTGCATGTTCGCGAATACTCGATGGCGGTGGAATGAAACGCCAGCAGCGCGCACGCCGTCGCCGCGAAGGGCGCGGAAAGCAGCCGCCTCGACACCTCGATCATGCCGGCTATGCCCACCAGTGCGAGCGCGAGAGGCACCAGGCGAAACGAGACGTTGGATACGCCGAACAGGTGAACGGCGCTCCTGGTCAATAAAAGAAACAGTGGCGGGCTGGTTTGCAGCCAGTCCGGGTAATAGAACATGCCGGAGAGGGTTGGCGCCAGGACGGAATTGGCGACCCAAGCCTCGTCCATCCACAAGCTGCGGTCGATACCGTAGATTCCAAGAGCCAGCGCCGCAAGCACGAGGACGCCTTCCGCGCGAAACGCCGTAGCGGCTGACATCCCTTAGATTCTACGAACCGGCGCTCGATGTCGGCAGTCTTTGGCGCCGGATCAGTACCGCCGGTCGCGGGGCGCGGGACCACCTTCGGCTTCGCGATGCCCGCCAAACCGCTTGTACTGATCCTTGCGGTCCTTGTTCCGGGGCGAAAACAGTTCCAAACGGGGGCCGTGGATGCTACGGCTGTTTGTGTCTGAGATGGTTCAGTTTTTCCCTGATATCGGGCCAGAATTCGGGCAGCAGGTTTCCCAGCGCCGAGGCGGCGAGGCTCGTAACCACGCGATACTCCAGCTCTCCGCCGCCGACGCTCCTGGGCGGATAATAAACATCTGAAAGAGCGATGCCCATGCCCATACCCATGATGCCGGAGAAATTGAAGCTGTCGTGCCCGGAATCCCTTCGCGTAATCACGATGCGCGACATCGCATACCCAATCCGTTTGGGGACGGAGCTGCCCGGGCCCCTGCGAAAATAACGCGGGTCTTCACGGAAGAGCGAGGCGAGCACGGCGTCCTGGAAAAAATTCTGCGTGGTCAGGTCGGCTTGGGCCGCGCCGAAACGCTGCAGATACGAGTCGCCGCCGACGCCGTACTTGGGATCGTCGTTTCCAATCTGCGAGATCCCGGCGCCCGCGGCCGCCGTCACGAAAGCGTAAGGATCGACGGACTCCTTGATGAACAGCCACCATTTGTCCCGCACGCGCAGAGGCACGTACGGCGTCTTTGGGTCGTCGACCGTCTGGAAATTGGGGATCACGCCCAGAATTCGCTCGTTTGAAATGGCTGGCGCCGTAAGCGCGGATTCGACTGGAGCGGCCGACCCATCCTGCTGTATCTCGGCCTGCTCGGCTTGGGCGTTCAGCAGCAGCGGCAGACAGACGCATAGCAGCGTGGTTCGCGCGCAATTGGCTGGGATTTTCAAATCAGGGCCGTCTAAAAGGCGACGCCCGCCGGGCTTGATCCGTTACACGCCAATTACAAAGGCGGACGAACGATCATCGCGGGAACCGTGCACTCGCCAACGGCGGCGGTGCATGACTGGGGCTTCAGATTCTTGTCGAAGCAGATGCGCACTTCCTGGAACGCACCCCGCGAGCACGACGTCCGGAACGCAGTCTTGGGAAAAGCCGGATTGGCCGCGGCGAACTGCGACTCGATCTGCCCGGGGCTCTCCCGGATCTGATCCTCGATGGATGTGATCTGAACGGGAATCTGCACGGCTGCGCGCGCCTGCACCACCGAGCTGAAGTAATCGAACGGGTTCAGCCCGGTGCAGCTGCCGTGTGCGGCCCATTCGTGCTGGATCAGGCCCGGAGCCGGCATGTCTCGCAACACGAAATCCACCACAGCCTTCGGCACCGGCTTCACCGCGCCGCATGACTCGGGACCCCTTCCCGCAGCGGCCTGGGGCCAGAGACCGTGGACGATGAAACCAACTCTGCCGCCGGGCGCGCATTCTTTGGGGTTATCGGCGGCAGCGCCCGGCTGTGCGCAAAAGCCCGGCGCCCACGACAGGGAAAGCACGTAATAGTCGAATGGCGCGGCCGCCGATGCTTCTCTCCGTGCCCTGTGAGACTGCGCCGGGAGCGCGACCGCGAGCGCAAGCGCGATCCATCCGGCGATCGATGTCCGAAGCTTTACCATGGCGATTGAATTTTCACTGTAACGTGGATATATGCGCCCGATTACATCAAAGTTCCCAGTCCGGCAACTTCCGCTGATACTGCTTGCCGTGGTGCTTATCTGCGTGCTCCTCCAACCATGGAAGATGCACGCGCAACGAAATCCGCCCGCGGCGGTGGCACAGGTAGGTCCCGGATCTCCGTTGCCTGTCTATGTCGTGAACGACCTGCCGCCTCGGCTGCCCGATGGATTCGTTCCCGGCAGTTCCTGGAAGTTTACCACCTGGACCATTCCGAGCACGCTCACATTTACCGCAACCGTCAAGCAAGTAGAAGGAGGATGGGCTCTGCTCACGCTGAGCACCGATCCGCCGGCGACATCCCGGTGGTATTACATTCCGCAAATGCCGGGGGCATGGGAGATCCAGTAACCGGATACACGCGACTTCTTTCAGGCGCGTTTCGCGTTTCGCGTTTCTTTGCGCATGGGAAGACGCGGCTGAACCCGCGTGCACCGCTTTATTCCCGGCGATCGGCATGAAACGCCCGCGATGCAGGCAGGGTCCGTTTCGGATACAATCGAACACTGACGCGGAGGCCGAATGCGACTGCCGATTATCGCGATATTCTGCGTAGCCACGGTTTGGGGCCAAGGTGGAGGCGGCGTCCAGTTCCGCGATTGGAGCGTGCCGGCGCCGACCGGGAAGCCCGCCATGGCCTGCGGTGAACTGCGCAGCCTAACGAGCTTCGATCTCTATGTGATCGGCGCCACCGTGGTCCCGGCGTCCGAGAACGCGCCGGAACACTGCCGGGTGAGCCTGATGGTTCCGCCTGAAATCAACATCGAAGTGAACCTGCCGACGGCGTGGAACGGCCGGCTGTACATGTTCGGCAATGGGGGCTGGGCGGGAGAGTCGTTTGAGGCACCGGGGCGCGTGGCGAATCGCGCCCACGGTCTGAAGGCGGGATTCGTGACGGCCGCCACCGACACAGGACACTCAGCGGCTTCCGAACCCGGCGCCAGCTTCGCGGTCAACAGGCAGAAGCTGCTCGATTTCGGTTTCCGATCGCTGCATGTCTCGGCGGAAGCGGCCAAGACGATGGCGCGCAGTTACTATGGCTCCGGACCGTCGAAATCGTATTACGACGGCTGCTCGCAGGGCGGGCGTCAGGGCCTGATTCTCGCGCAACGGTTTCCCGACGACTTCGACGGCATCATCGCGGGAGCGCCGGCTCTCAACAATACCGGCACGCATACGGCGCGGGCTTACTGGATGCAGGGGCTGGCGCAGAATCCGTTTCCAGCTGCCAAGCTGGGGCTGCTGGCAAACCGTGTCTATGAGCAATGCGATGCAAAGGACGGCCTGAAGGACGGGCTGATTGACGATCCGCGCCGCTGCGATTTCAAGGCCGCGCGCGATCTGCCGCGCTGCGCCGAAGGAACCGATCAGGCCAACTGCTTCACGTCGGCCCAGATCGCGGCGGTGGAAAGGATCCACAGCGATGTGATGAGCCAGGGGAAACGCTATTTCCCGGGCTGGCCGGTGGGCGCGGAAGTCGCCGGTCCCAACGGACAGAGCGGCTGGATCGGGCAACAGATCGACGGACCGACCAAGCCCGGCGCATGGACCACGTTCGGGCAGAATTTTCTCCAGTTCATGGTGCCGGGGATGAAGAGCGAAAACAACGACGCGAATCAGCTCTTCGGCCGTTTCGATATCGACAAAGACCCGGCGCGCATGGAAGAGCTGCGGCAGATTCTGGATGCGACGGACACGGACCTTTCGGCTTTCAAACGCCGAGGTGGAAAGCTGATGATGTATTTCGGTTGGGCCGATCCGCAATTGAACCCGCTGATGGGTGTTGAATATTACGAACAGGTGGTCGAAAAGATGGGGCCATCGACCGGCGATTTCGCGCGCTTGTACATGGTGCCGGGAATGTTCCACTGCGGCGGAGGCGTGGGTACGGGTGTGTTCGATACAGCCACACCACTCGTCAAGTGGGTGGAGGCGAGCGCGGCTCCGGACCGGATCGAGGCGAGCCGCGTGGTCGCGGGTAAGGTCGTGCGGACAAGGCCGCTGTGTCCTTATCCGCAAGTCGCGCATTACAAGGGTGCCGGCAGCATCGACGAAGCGCCTAATTTCACCTGCGTGAAGCCTTAGATTTGGAATCGCGAGGATCGACCAAGCGGCCGATTTCGCCGGCATGAAGCGTTAGTTGTAGTTAGGTCAGGGTCCGAACTCGGGCGAAACCATCCGCGCCACGATATCGTCATAACGTTGTTGATTTCGCATCGAGCGTTAATTATCCTGGCCGCACTTCCCTGGGTTGCGTGGAGCGCGGATCTCGCGTTCGATATCCCGCCGGTTCCGGTGTCGGTGAATATTGCGGGCCAGCCGGTCGCGATCGTCATCTCCGGAAATGTATCCGGGTCGCCCGAACAACCCCTCAACCTGAACCTGAACGCCGACCTCAGCGAACTGCAGAGCCATATAACTCCGCTGTTGCAGACGGAGCTGAATCAATCGAATCGCTGCGGCGAACGCATCTCAGTGGAGAAAGCCACGCTCGTGCCAGCAGCGCCCGCGGGACGCCTCACCGTCCAGCTGCATTTCGAGAAATGGGCCTGCTTCAAAGCCTTCGGCAAAGAGAACGCGAAAAGATTGTTGGGCGGCAACGGCAGTGTGCAGGTGCTTCTAACGCCGCGGGTGAAGGATGGCAACGCTGTAAGTCTCGACGCGGAGATCGGCAATATCGATGCGGATGGCTCGCTCGGTGAACTGTTGCACTCCGAATACGGGAACACGCTGCGCGACAAAATCCGCGAATCCCTGGTGAAGGCGATTCAGAAGTCGGCGGGTTTTGAGGCCGTGGTTCCCGCACAGGCGCAGCCGTTCGTCGCCATTCAGTCGGTGGAGTTCGAGGAACGCGGCACTGGAATACTGGTGCTGAATCTTTCAGGCCTGGTGAAAGTTCCAGGCGCACAAATCGCTTCGGTGCTGGAACAGTTCAACCATACCCGATGAACCACCGCAGATGAGCGATCAGCTGTTCGAATCTCCCACCCCTGCGTTCGCCAGAGCCTGGTAAAGAACAGCCCCCGCACCTGGCGAAGCATTATTCGACGTTGTGGGCTCAACGTGGTGATGGTGATGATGGCCCCGGCCTCCAACTCTGCCACTGTCGCTGCCGCCGCCGATCGCCTCCGCGAGATCCTGCAGGTTGGGTAGCTGACCGGTTTGGGAAGCCCCCGTGAAATCCGTTGCGAGCTGTGTGAGTTGGGCCGCAACGCCGGAGTTGCCTTGCTGTTGGGCTGTTTGCGCCTCGTTTCGCAGACTGGCGCCGACCTGCGCCGTAAATTGCCGATATTCGCTGGGGTCCGCTTGCTGAAGTTGCTGTAGTGCGCTGACCAACTGCGCAAAAGGCGAAAGCCGGCTACTGTCGGGCGGGGACGGCGGCGGCGCGTCCGTGGTGTCGGTTGGGTTGGTTGTACTCCCAACCGTGCCAGCCGTGATGCTCTGAAGAGCGCCGGCGAGCGCTTGCTCCAGATAAGTACCGGACAGATTATTTATGGCACTCGTGCTCATGAAATCCTTATCGGCACGACCGCCTGAAATTCCAGCGAGCCATAAGATTAATCGTTCGCTTGGCTGGATCGAAACACCAATCCCTGGAGTTTTATCAATAGATAAGCTGTGGATATGTTTGATCGGTGCTCATCGCTGGAGAAGCGGCGCATAATAAATGCTTTCGGCACGAACATGCCACCGCTGGAGCGACTCTGGGAGGATCGCAACCGAACGCCCGTCCTGCTGGTCAGCGGCGCGATCATCGTCGTGGTCGCACTGGTGGATTGGCGGACGAAAACATACGTTGGGTTTGGATTCCTGTACCTGTTCCCCATCATCTTCGTTGCCGCTTTTCTTCCCCGTTGGGTGGTCGTTCTGCTTGCTGCCGGTTGTGCAGTCCTCGCCGAAATACCGGAGTCATCATGCTGGAATACATCGATCAGCGGTCGAAGGAGCCGTGCTGAGGCTCCGCCCCATCATGATGACCATGCTGGTGGCCACCCTCGGCTTGCTTCCGGCGGCCACGTCGCACGGCATCGGTTCGGATTCGCAGCGCCCGTTCGCGATCGTGATCGTGGGCGGACTTCTCTCCGACCTGCTCATTAGCATCTTCCTGCTGCCGACGCTATATGTCCGAATGGCCGGACGGAACGACGTGCTCCCCGAGCCGGAAGCGGAATTCGATGAGGCGACTTAGCCGAGTTTACTCTAAGCATATGAGATACAAACTTGCGGTACTGGGTTTATGCGCGGCCTGTCTGCTGCCTGGTTATGACGAAGCAAGGCAGAAGGTCCGGATTGCCAAAACGGATAAGGTCGACTTCCCCGCCAACGGTACTTTGCGATTCGAGCACTCGACCGGCGAACTCACCATAGAAGGCTGGGACCAGCCCGGCGTCGAGATCACGACCACGAAGACCAGCAAGGAGGAGTACCTTCCCGCGGACCGCGCCAGGGCAACGAAAGAACTGGATCGCGTTCAGGTATCGACGAAACGCGACGGCGATGCGCTGGTCATAACGACGGAGTATCCGCGCCACCGGGCTTTTCCATACGTGACGCCGCTGCAAACCGCAAGGAATTTCGAGCTCGAATACGTGATCAGGGTTCCACGCAACGCGAAGCTCGTCGTCACGCACGATGACGGCGAAGTGCACATCGACGACGTGACCGGCAATATCCAGGTGACGGCGCGGCAGGGTCTGATCGCGCTGCGCCTCGTGACCGAAATGCCGCCAGCCATCGACGCGAAGACCTATCTTGGCTCGGTGGAGTCCGACTTCCCCGGCAAAGAGAGGCTTCAGCCGCTGCACTTTGGTCACACGTTCGTCGACGACGCAAAATCCGCTCCCCAGAACCTGCATTTGAAGGTCGGCTACGGGGACATCGTCATTCTGAAAGCGCACGAGCCGAAAACGCCGCCTCCAGTGACTTAAATATGACCAGGGACCAGATGCGGAATCGCATCGAGGAAATCGGGATTATCCCCGCGATTCGAGTATCCACCGCCGCGGATGCTCTGTTTGCCGCGGAGGCAGTCTGCGGCAGCGGGATACCGATCGTGGAGGTCACCATGACGGTCCCTGGGGCGCTCGATGTGATATCGGAGCTGGTGCGCAGCAGCTCGGAGCTGGTGGTGGGAGCCGGCACTCTTTCCGGCGTCGAAACCGCGAGCCGCTGTCTGGGCGCCGGCGCGATGTTCCTGACCAGCCCCGGTTTGGAAATTTGAAATCGTCGAGTTCGCGCTGAAAAATAAGGTCGTGGTGTTCCCGGGCGCGATGACCCCTTCGGAAAATTATGGCAGCGTGGAAAGCCGGCGCGGATTTCGTCAAGGTCTTCCCCTGCTCGCCCCTCGGCGGCCCGGCTTACATCAAGGCTCTGAAGCGCCCTTTCCCCACCGTGTCTTTGATTGCCTCGGGCGGAGTCAACCAGCAGACTGCGGCCGACTTTATCGAAGCCGGTGCGGTGGCTGTGGGCATCGGCCGCGATTTGATTCAGCCGGCCGCTATCGAACGGCGCGAGGGAGGCTGGATTCGCGAGCTCTCGCGACGATACCTGCAGATGGTCGGAGACGCACGCCGTCAGAAGGCGGCGTAAAACCGCGGCTTCAGCCTCGTTTCTTCTCCGACCGTAATAACGCGCCTGAAGGCGCGTTGTACCGGTTACCTAGCCGGTTGGCCGGACCACGCCGAACGCCTCGATCCGTAACGATGAGCTGAAAGCGTCGAGTATAAGAATGGCTGGATGATGAAAGCATAAACGCAGAGTAGTAACACCGCCACCATCCAATCAATATTTCGATGGGGCCGAACAAAAAAATGAATCGAAGGGCAGTCGACCAAGGCTCAGGCGGCGCAGTCAGGCGAATAACCGCCACTTCATACGCGTGTACGCGACGCGAAATCCATTGCGCTCGGCATTGCGCTGAGAATTGCTGCCGGCCTCCGCCACCATCATCGCCAGATCGCAGCCGTGGTCGAAGGCGTAGCGCATACGCTCCTGAAGCAGCGCTGCCTGCAGCCCGCGCCGGCGCATCTCGGGTACGGTAGCGGCCCCGGCAAACAGCGCCACTCCGTTATGGATGCACAGCGAGCCCGTGGCTCCAGGCTGGCCCTCCAACTCGGCGAGGAAGCATGGACTCTGCTCGCGCGCGGAAGAAATCGCCGTGGTCTGCCGGAAAAAATCCAGCAGTTCCGGATATTCGTGTATCCATGCTTTGGCATTCACGGAGGCCCAAAGCTGCGCTTCGTCCGCACCGGTAACCCGCACCCTGATACCACCCGCGCGGGCCTCGTCCGGGGGTTTGCCATTTTCAATGGGCCGGTACATGACGTTGCTGATCTCGATTGGCCTGTAGTTTCGCGTGCAGAGCAGGTCCAGCGCAGCCGCTCCCGCGAGCGGACTCACTTCATGCAGCACCGGCGCACCGCGGTCCAGAAAGAAGCGTTCGATCAGATGCAGCGTGGCCGCGTTCAATTCCTCGAACAGACCGAGACCGAAAGTCTGGGTGACGGGGGAGTCGACGCCATCGAATACAGCATACGTTCCCGCGCACTCCATCCACTCGGCGCCGCTTTCAGGAAACAGACGCCGCCGCGCTTTCGCGAACTGAAGGCACGCTTGCCCTTCCGCGCGCTCCAGACGTTTGGAGAGTTCGAGGTCGGAAAACTGCATTTGGGTGTTGGGACTCTGAAAATATTCATAGTAAGTCAAAGCGGAATGATACGCGGCGCCGCGTTGTTCGTGATACCCGAACAGGCGCACCTATCGCGGCGCGTCCCCCAGGCCATCGAGCGCATGCGCGAGGCGATGAATGTACCCGTGCATCGAGCCGTCGTCGACGCGGCTGGCGATCTCGCGGTCCGAATAGATGTCAGCGGTTAATCCATCGTCAGGCCGTTCATGCCGGCCGCTTTCCCAGCAACTGCTTCGCGATGGTCATCCTCTGCATGTTGCTGGTGCCCTCATAGATCCGCCCGATCTTGGCGTCGCGATAGAGCTTCTCCACCGGATAATCCTTCGTAAATCCGACCCCGCCCAAAATCTCAACCGCGCGCGAGGCCACGCGTTCCGCAACCTGCGAAGCGAAATACTTGCACATGGCGGCTTCGGTCAGAAACGGCCGCCCCGCATCATGCAGCCGCGCTGCATTATAGACCATCAGCCGCGTGGCTTC